>Ga0073928_10006061_pt1 | contig 16501 bp, 14 predicted proteins | sample PaiPotPPA55metaG_FD_76969 | JGI IMG/M metagenome (GOLD analysis project Ga0073928, IMG submission 76969) | Iron sulfur acid spring bacterial and archeal communities from Banff, Canada, to study Microbial Dark Matter (Phase II) - Paint Pots PPA... ... | reverse complement strand
GGTGCGCCACCACGGCACGTCGGGAATCACGGTCGAATCCACCAGGAAGGTGCTGTTGACCACGTTCACCGAATCGCCACGCTTTTCGTCGTAGCCCATCGCGTCTTTCACCAGTTGCTGCACCTGCGCGAGCTTGTCGGCGGACAGCGGCTGCATGCTCACCAGGCCCTTGGCATCGACTTGCTTCTGGTAATTCACCACCACCGCGACGGACAGGCGCTTGATGCCGCCCATCGGCTGCTCGTAGTGGCGCACGGTGCGGTCGACTTCGTAATTGGTCGTGGTGTCCTTGCGCATGCTGACCGGCGCGGCTTTCCCGTCGACGCCGCTGGCGGCTGCGTCGATAGGCGCCGACGCCGCGGCCGGCGGCTGGTTCGACAGCGCGCCCGGCACGCCGCCTGCGGCTGCGCCCCCGCTGTCATTCGAAACACTCGACTGCTGGCTGCGGATTGCCGTGTTTTGCGGGTTGGCGTTCGGACCATAGCTTTCGGCGGTTTGCTCGAGCTTCGAGAAGTCGATATCCGCGCTCACCTGCGAGTGCGCGTTGCCTGCACCGAACAGCGGCGCGAGGATGGCGTCGATGCGCCCCTGGGTATTACGCTCGATCTGCTGCACATATTTGAGCTGCGACGCGTCCAGGCCGTTTGCCGAGCTTTGCTGCGTGAGCAGGTTGCCGTCCTGGTCGACGATCGTCACGCCCTTCACCGGCAGGTCCGCCACGCTGGAGGACACCATATGCTGGATCGCGAGGATCTGACCCTCATCCAGCGCGCGGCCGGGATAGAGATTCAGCATGACCGACGCGGTCGGCAGTTCCTTTTCACGCACAAACACGGTGGGCTTCGGAATGGCGAGATGGACGCGGGCTTCGCGCACCGAGGAGATCGATGCGATGGTTTTTTCCAGCTCGCCTTCAAGCGCCCGCTGATAGTTGACCTGTTCGGCGAACTGGCTGATGCCGAACTTCTGGTTGTCCATCAATTCGAAGCCGACGGAGCCGTTCTTCGGCAAACCCTGGGACGCCAGGCGCAGACGGGTTTCGTGCACGGCGTCGTTCGGAACCAGGATCGCGCCGCCCGATTCCGCAATCTTGTAGGGGATATTGCCTTGCTGCAGCGCAGCGACGATCGCACCGCCGTCGCGGTCGGAGAGGTTGCTGAACAACACCCGGTAATCCGGCTGGCGCGACCACATCACGAGGCCCGCCACTACCACCGCCAGGATAGCCACCGCGATGATCAGCGGCATGCGCGGGTTGTTGCGGAACTGGTTGAGCGTCGCCATGCGCGGGCCGAAGCCGGCGCCGCCAAAGTCCGCGCCGCCCGAATAGCCGGCTCCGCCCGTACCTGCGGCGATCGACCCGGCGGCGCCTGGCTGCGTGCCAGTCAGACCCATGCGGGCGTCCGGGTTGATCAGGTTGGTTGTGGAATCCATGCTTCGAAACTCTCCGAGTCTTGCGTTTTCTGCGGAGTGCACCGGCCACGGCCGCGCGCACTGCAGGCACTTTCATGAGAGGAATTATCCGTAAGGAGAGGTAAGTCGATTCAGCGAACAGACGCGAGTTTTGGTCCCCTTTCCCCGCTTTGCGAAATGGCGCTGCTGCTAGACTTTTTCCTAATCGGTCAGACCATGTGGCGAACCGCCCAGGCTTACACGCAGACGTGGGCCTGAGGCCCGGGACAGGCCCCGGTTCGAATTGTCCCAGAAGTGCCGCAATCCACATGTTGCTGCCGATTTTCAGTTCCTTCCCGTTCCTTATGGAGACTTCATGGATACTTCCATCAGCCCGCTGAGTTCTGCGCTCAAGCAAATGCAGACCATGGCGACGCAAGCGGCGGGCGGAGCCGGCAACATCGCGAGCGGCAGCGTCGTGCCCGAATCAGGTGCAGCGAGCACCGGCAGTTTCGCCGACGCGCTGAAGTCGTCTCTCGACAACATCAGCAGCAGCCAGACCAGCGCGCTCAACGAGGCGCACGCGTTCGAAGTGGGCGCGCCAAACGTTTCGCTGAACGACGTGATGGTCGACATGCAGAAAGCGAACGTAGGATTCCAGTTCGGTTTGCAGGTCCGTAACAAGCTTGTGTCCGCCTACAACGACATCATGAACATCTCGGTCTGAACGCTACGCCGCCTGGCTCTGCGCCATCGACCTGCCGACTATTTCCCTCCCTGGAATTCGTTGTGACGCAAAGCACGCCTAAAGCTTTTGCCGCTTTCTCCGATAACCCGGATAGCAGCACGATAAACGGTCAGACAAATAGCGGGATCCTGATCAGTTCATCGGCATCGGTTCATCACGGTTTCCGTCAGTAAGTGCGCTAGCGTGCAGCGCGCATGAAACGACGGAAACACGGGACCGGAGTAAGGGGCTGAAGCGCCAACTCTGGTCGACCGCGAAAAACGGCATGGGACCAGAGTAAGGCGCCAAAGCACCAACTCTGGTCGACATAAGGAGAAGGTCGGATGTTTTCCCAGGGACACGGTGGAGCTAGCGCCTATGCACGCGTCGGCGTCCAGACAGGGGTGATGGGCGCGAGCCCGCACAGGCTGGTTGCCATGCTGTATCAAGGTGCGCGACAGGCGATAGCCCAGGCGCGGATGCACCTGCAGCAGCGCAATATCGCGGCGCGCGGCGAAGCGATCACGAAAGCGATCAACATCATTGAAAGCGGCTTGCAGCCGGCGCTCAACAAGGATGCCGGCGGCGATATCGCGGCACGCCTGGACGCGTTGTACACCTACATGGCGCACCGGTTGCTGGAAGCGAATGCGCGTCAGAGCGAAGAAGTGCTGGTGGAGATCGATGGCCTGCTGGCGACCCTGGAGGAAGCCTGGATGGCGATTGCACCCGATGCAGCAAAAATGGCTGCGGCGTGAAGCCGCGAAACATGCTTGCACATAATGAAAACCACACAAGAATATTTCGCTCATTATGAAGCGATTGCCGCACTTTCTGCGTGCATGCTGGCCGCAGCACGCAGCGGAGAATGGGGTGAACTGAAGGCGATGCAAAGCACGTACCGCGATTTGATCGACGGCTTGAGAGAGGTCGATCCCAATTCCGCACTGGATGACAGCGCGCGTGCCCGCAAGCTTGAACTGGTGCGCCGGATTCTTGCCGACGACGCCGCCATTCGTGATCTCAGCACCCCCAGCCTCGCGCGTTTGTCCGCAGCATTGTTCACCGTGAACAGGCCGGTGCGAGTTTTGAAAAAGATGATCGGGTTCCGCTAGACGCGTTTTGACGCGTTCGCGGCTCGTTGAAACTGGTTGCCGGCCGTGCGGCTGGACTGTAGACCCTAGGATACTGGCATGACTGGACTGGACTCCGCCGTCGCTGCGCTGCTTGCCAGCCGCACTGACATGCTGTTGTCCGCGCTCAATACGCAGACCAGTTCGACCGCGCCTCAAGCCAATACCTCGCAACTCTCAGTCGATACCCCGCGGGTTGCCACGCCCGCGGCCGCCATCAGCGCGTATACCGCGGCTGGGCCGTCGACGCAGACCGCGTTGAGCGACATTGCACGCACGCTCTACATCATCTCGCGGTTCGGCGGCGGTGAGACGCCCGCCTTGCCCGGCAGCACTCCCCTGTGGCCCACCGCGCCGCGCCTGATCGTGGCCGCCAGCGCGTTCGAGAGCCTGACCGGGTCGTTGTTTTCCTCCAGTTCGGCGAATGCCGCGAGCGCGGTCAACCCGCCCGCGCCGCCGCTGCCCACGACCGTGCTCGCGGCGATGCTCGCCAGGACCGTCGTCGACAGCGGCCTTTTCTACGAAAACCATATCGCGTTGTGGCTGGGCGGACAGCGTTCGCTGGTGTCGCTGCGAAACGAGCCCCAGGCGCGCGTGGACAAGTCGGGAAGCGCATTCCCATCGGATTCCTTCCCGGCGTCGGCCGAGGAGCCGGCCGAAGTGTGGATCGACGAAACGCTGCTTCCACCGACATTCAACGCCGCCGACACCCCCGACACGCTCAATCCCATGCGTCCCGTGCCGACGCCTCAAACGCCGCAGCAGGCGGCGGCGCTGGCGGCATCGGTGCGCGAGATGCCGTCGAGCCTGTTTTCATCGACCGCGCAGGGTTCGGGTACGGCGGCGACGGGGGCGGCGCCTTCAGCCTCGCATCTCCAGGATTCGGCAGTGCAGGCGGCCGTTGCTTCCGGCATTCATCCGTCGACTCTTCCGCTGGTCCGCCAACAGCTCGACGTGCTCGCCACCGATCAATTTCGCTGGTCTGGTGAAGCGTGGCCGGGCGCGAAGTTCGAGTGGGAAATCCAGCCGCAGAACCGCGCTCCCCATGAGCGTGACGTGTTCCAGGAGAGCGGCGCGGGAGCGGGTTCGACCAACAGCGATCGCGCGTGGCACACGCGGGTCACGCTGACGTTGCCGACGCTCGGCAACGTGGACGCGGACCTGGTGCTCACCGGCCAGCAACTGGTAGTGCGCTTGAATGCGAGCGAGGGCGGCGCCGCCCGCCTTGCCGCCGATGGCGATCATTTCCGACAGCAACTCGACGCCGCGGGTCTTCAGCTTGCCGGGTTGACGGTGCACGCACGAGACGCGCTGGCGGCGCTGGCCGCTGATCCGGCGCCCCCCCATTTCGCCGATGCCGCGAGCGCTGTGCCATCGCCATCGCCATCGGCCGGGAGCGACACGTGAGCATGCGCAACGATTCGCGCAAGCAGGCCACCGCGCTCACCTACGACACGAAGAACGCCGACGCCGCGCCGCGCGTGGTCGCGAAGGGCTATGGGCTGGTCGCGGAAATGATCGTGCAGCGCGCAAAGGATGCGGGGCTGTATGTGCATGAATCGCCGGAGATGGTCTCGCTGCTGATGCAGGTGGACCTGGACTCGCGCATTCCGCCTGCGCTTTATCAGGCAGTGGCGGAATTGCTCGCGTGGTTGTATAGGCTGGAGAACGGGGTGGAGGCGGGGCCGCCGCCCGAAGTGGACCCGGAAATTCCAGTGCGCAAGGGGCGTAGACGCGCGGCTTGATTCATCAAGCGTTGTATTGCCGCGCTATCCGGAAACAATCCCCGCAACGATCCCCCAACGATCCCCGCAATAATCGCCAAACCTACCCCGCGAATGCACGCTCGATCACCGCGTTGAAATCGAACGTTGCCGGCAGCGTTCCGTACACGCGATTCGCCGTTGCGCGGGCATCGCCGAGACGGGTTTCCATGAACGCCGCCGCTATGTCGGCCGGCGCGTGCTGCGCGAGCAGAACCCCTTGCGCGGTGAGCACCAGTTGCTGAGCGATTCCCCGCGCCGACGCTTCGCGCGTAGCCGGGTCGCCGCGCAGCATGGCGAGCAGCGTGTTGAGCGCGGCGCCAAGCACGCGATGTTCGCCCGCCACCGCCTGCCATGAATCAAGCAGCGCGCCGGCGGCATCGGGTTCGCGCTCGAACGCCCTGAGCACGTCGAGGCACATCACATTGCCCGATCCTTCCCAGATCGAATTCACTGGTGCCTCGCGATAAAACCGCGCCATCGGCCCCGTTTCGACATAACCGTTTCCTCCCCAGACTTCCATGGCTTCGCCCGTGAATTCCAGCGCGCGCTTGCAGACCCAGAACTTGGCCGTCGGCGTCACGATGCGGCGCCACGCGCGCTCTTCCGGCCTGGCTGAATTCTCGAATGCGCCCGCTAGCCGCATGAACAGCACGGTGGCCGCTTCGGATTCCAGCGCGAGGTCGGCCAGGACATTGCGCATCAGCGGCTGGTCGATGAGTTTTGCGCCGAACACGCGCCGATGCCGCGCGTGATGAACCGCGTGGATCAGCGCGGCACGCATCAACGCGGCGCTGCCGATCACGCAATCGAGACGCGTGAAGTTCGCCATTTCGATGATCGTCGGTACGCCGCGCCCTTCGTCACCGATCATGACGCCGTAGGCATCGAGGAATTCGACTTCGCTGCTGACATTCGAACGGTTGCCGAGCTTGTCCTTGAGTTGCTGGACCTGCACGGCATTCTTCGATCCGTCCGGCGCGAAACGCGGCACATAGAAGCAGGAAACCGGGCCGTTTTCCTGGGCGTTACCGTCCGTGCGTGCAAGGACGAGATGGGCATCGCATTGAGGCGCGGAGAAGAACCACTTATGGCCGGTCAGCCGATATTCACCGCCCCGTCCGCCTGCGCCTGTTGCCACCGCGCGGGTCTTGTTGCTGCGCACGTCCGAGCCGCCCTGTTTCTCGGTCATGCCCATGCCGACCATCATCGACTGCTTGCCGGCGCCCAGCGGGATATCGCGCGGATCATGCTGACGGGAGAGCAATTGCGCCTGCAGGGTCGCGTACAACGCGGGCTCCTGCTGCAGCACGGGAATGCTGGCGAAGGTCATGGTCAGCGGACACAACGAACCGCTTTCCAGCTGTGCGTGGAGAAAATACCCGGCGGCACGCGCGGCCATGGAACCGGGTTTCGGCGCGGCAGTTTCGAACGGCAGTGAGTGAAGGCCTTGCTCGCGCAGCATGGAAAGCAGCGTGTGCCACGCGGGATGAAACTCGATTGCATCAATGCGCTCACCGCGCGCGCTGAACGGGTGATGCTCCGGCGCATGCCGGTTGGCCAGGTCGGCGAGCGCGACAATATCGGGATGGGTGAGCGCCAGACCGTCGCGGGTGAGGGTGTCGAGGTGCCACGCCGCGCCTTCGCGCTGGATGGCGCCGACCAGCGCCGGGTCGCTCGAGAGCGCGTTGTAACGCTCGAGCGGCGGAACCTGGTTGGTGACTTCGTGTGTCTGGCCGTAGGTGGGTGAGTTCATCGGTTGCCTCCTTGATGGCTTGCCGCTTCACATTCGTTTTCCTATCCGCTTCAATGCGCCGGATTATGTCGATGCCCGGGGTTAATCCCGCAAAGAGTATCGGTTTGTGATGAACGGCGTTGTTTTCCCGAAGTTTGCTCCTCGATTATGCGACGCGTCAGGGTGGTTTTCACTCGTGCCGATAACGCCCGCGCCTGTCTCCCATTCAGAGCAAAAAACCTTCCCGCGGGCAAAATCGCCAACCGCTTTGAGGTATTTCCGATTTTTAGTCCGAAGTCCTTATTTACTCGATGCCGAACCTATAATCGGCGCCGCCCTACGAGGGCGGTACGCGCAATCACGCAAGTAAGGAAAAGGCAATTCAAATGAGCATCAATGTTATTCAGCTGGTACAGGGCGCTTTGACCGAAAGCGTGTTGCAACAACTCGCTACAAAACTGGGCGTTGCCCCGAAGCAGCGAAGCGCGTGGTCGGCATGATCGCCCCTGCGCTGGTCGGGTCGTTGATGAACAAAGCCGCATCGCCTGAAGGCGCGCGCAACCTGTTTGCGTCGATCATGTCGCCGGATTCGAACGCCAATATTGTCGAGATGCTGCCGCAACTCGTCCACGGCGATGGCCTGCAATCGTTGCTCGCGTCGGGTATGCGGCTCGCGAGCGGCGTGGCGTCGGAAGAGCGCGTGAACGCGCTGAGCAACGCGGTGGCAGCGAAGACCGGCGTATCGGTTGGCGCCACGCATGCATTGGGCGGCATCGTCACGACCGCACTGTTCGGCGTGCTAAAGCATTATTTCTCGAAGTCCGACGGCAACGTTGGCCAGTTGCCCACGGTGCTCGGCCATCAGCTGCCGATGGTGAAAGCAAGCATGAGGGAAGACATCGCCAGCGCGCTGGGCCTGGGCGACGCGGGCAGTTTCCTGTCCGGTGTTGCCGCGCAGATGAAAGCGGTGTCGTCGCATCTTGAACACCCGTCGACGGTCGGTGCATCGGCTGCCGTCAACTCTTCGCTCGACCGGATCGTGATGGAACAGAAGGCTGGATCGAAGAAATGGTGGTGGCTGGCTGTAGCCGCCGCACTTGCTTTGCTGGCGTTGCTGTTCGGCCGTAGCTGCGGCAACCAGACGCCGCTCGCACCGGCACCCGCGGCGGCTCCTGCTGTAGCGTCCGCCGCAGCGCCGGTGGTGACATCGACTCCGGTGGTTGCTGCTGAAGCGGCTTTGGAACCTGCTCCGGCTTCGGCACCCGCTGCCGCGCCGGCACCGACCAAGGACGCACTGCTGACGTTCACCGTCGACAAGCTCGGCGCACCCACTATTCACGCAACGGTCGGCAGCGCGGAAGAGAAGGCCACGCTGCTCGCGGCACTGACGGCGAAGTTCGGCGCGGATCATCTGAATGCGACCATTGCCGTCGATCCCGACACCAAGCCGGCCAGCTGGCTCGACAAGCTCGACGGCCTGTTGCCGCTGATGCAACTGCCGGGCGCGGAAGCCAGGTTTTCGGGCGAGAAGATCGAGTTGAGCGGGTCGGCTGCAGATGTGCGCAACGGCTGGATGGACAAGCTGAAGTCCTTGTTCGGCGCTGGTTTTAGCATCGGCACCTTCGACGTCAAGCAAGCGGTTGAACGCGCGAAGGAGTCGTTCATGAGCGCGTTCTCGTCGCTGAGCGACGATTGCTCCGCCGCCGATGTCGCCAAGGTGCTGAACCTGCAAGTCATCAATTTCCGCACGGGTTCCGACGTGCCGCCGCAAGACGCGCAACTGGCATTGGCGAAATCGGCACAAGTGCTGAAGGCGTGCGAGGCGAAGGGCACGACCGTCAAGCTGAACGTGGGTGGTTACTCCGACAATGTCGGCCTGGCGAGCACGAATCTGGCGTTGTCGAAGAGGCGGGCGGAAGCCGTGCGCGCGTTCCTCGTGAAACATGGCGTATCGGCTGATTCGCTGACGGCGCAAGGTTTCGGCGATGAGCACCCGATCGCGGGCAACTCGACGGCCAGCGGCCGTTTCGCGAGCCGCCGGATCGACTTTGCCGTGCAGGAATGATCGACTGACCAGACGCCGCCGAGGGTGAAATCGGCGTGGTAACTGAAAACTAAAACCCCCAGTCCCGCGCGAGCGGGACTGGGGGTTTTGTTCATGGCGTGGCGCTTACTATTGCTGCCTTGCTATCTCGGCGCGGCGTTGCGCACGCGCGCCGGAAATCGCTCGGCCGGGCCTTGCAGGAAGTCATCGCCGAGATTGGCCGGCAGGGTTTGCCGCACAACCTCGAGCCACGCGCGCGCGGCATTGGACAGATAACCGTTACGCCGCCAGCCCACGGCCATATCCCAATGAATTTCCGGCGCGACGACCGGCCGGCAGGTGAACGCGTTGATATCGAGCCGCCGGCAATACGGCGCGGGCAGCAATGCAATACCGACGCCCGCCTGCACCAGCGCTGCCATGAAATCCCAGTGGCCGCTGCGCCCGACAATAGTCGGCGTGAACCCCGCTTCGCGGCAGGCGGTCAGCACGAGATCGGACAATGCCAGGCTTTCGCCGTAGAACACGAACGGCTCCGGCGCGAGATCGGCGAGCCGCACGTCCACCGCGGCGTCCCAGCGCGAGCCTTTTGGCGCGACGAGCCAGAGCAACTGGCGGCTGATCGGCAGCACGTCGAACGTGGCGAGATCGACTGGTTGCAGCACACCGCCGAGTTCCAGTTCGCCGTCGATCAGCGCCGCCTCGATCGCCTTCGAGCCACGCTCGAACAGCTTCAGCTCCACCTTCGGATAGCGCTTCTTGAATGTGGCAATGGCCGGCGTGAACAGCGATCCGCCCATCGGCGGAATACCGATAGTCAGCGTGCCGCGCCCGAGTTTGCCGAGATCGTTGAGTTCGGCTTCGAGTTGCGCGTGCGCCGCGAGTACCTCCAGCCCGCGCTGATAGACGATCTGGCCGGCGTCGGTGAGCACCATCTGGCGGCTTTCGCGCAGCAGCAGCGGCGAACCGATTTCGTCCTCGAGCGACTTCACCATCTTGCTGATGGTCGGCTGCGTAACGAACATTTTCTCTGCCGCAGCCGTGAAGCTTTTCTGCTTCACGACCTCGACGAAATACCGCAGCGATCGTAATTCCATACATACCTCTTGAATTCCAGATTGGAATGCATTTGATAAGTTTAAGTCATTTTTATTATGCTGAGTCGCGCGCTATATTCGCCCGCAGGTTAACCCTTATTAATTAGCAGAAAGGTGTGCCATGTCTCTTCCCGCCAATGTTTTGCGCTCATCGGCACTTCCGGCCGAGGCTTGCGCCGCGACTGCATCAAGTGCATCAAGTGGCGCGTTCGGGCGGTTTGTGCGCATTGCGCTGCAGAGCGCCGGACTTGCTGCGATCTGGCTGCTTGCTGATTTCGCTGTGCGCGCTCTCCACCTGCCTGTGCCAGGCGGTGTAGTCGGATTGCTGATCTTGCTCGCGCTGCTGTTCTGCGGTGGCGTTGTGCCCCGCTGGGTCAAAGCGGGCGCGGACTGGCTGCTCTCCGACATGCTGCTGTTCTTCATCCCCGCCGCGGTTGCAGCCGTCCAATACGGTGGTTTGTTCCGCGAAGACGGCTGGCGGCTGGCGCTGGTCGTGGTGTTCGGCACGCTGATGGTGATGGTCGCCGTGGCATTTGCCGTGGAACAGGCTTCCAAGCTCGAACGCCGGCTGGAACTGCGCCGCATAACGGGTGCGCGGAGCACGCGCCACGCCGCCCGCGCCTGACGTTTGCCGCTAATTTGCCGATATCGCGATGACCCATCTCTACGACTTCCTATTCGCCGATGCCGCCGCGCGTCCGATCGCGGCGGGTTGTTTCGTGCTGACGGTGGCGTTGTATTTCGCGTCGAAGCGCCTTTACGCGCGTTTCCCGCTCCCGTGGCTCACGCCGATGCTGACGGTTCCCGTTGCGCTGGTCGCGATGGTGCTGTGCGCGCGCATTCCGTACCCCGTTTATTTCGCCGATACCCGCTGGCTCATGTGGCTGCTCGGGCCCGCTACCGTTGCGTTCGCCGTGCCGATTTTCGAATATCGGCAATTGCTGAGAAAGCATTGGTTGTCGCTATCGGTGGGCGTGACGGTCGGGATTCTGGTGGCTGTCGGCGGTTCGCTGATGCTGGCGAAATTGCTGCATTTATCGCCGGAATTGCAACGGAGCCTCGCCACCCGATCGGTATCGACACCCTTTGCGCTGGCCGTCTCCGACAAGCTTCATGCGCCGAAGGATCTCACCGCGTTGTTCGTGATCGCGACGGGCGTGGTCGGCATGCTGTTTGGTGAAATCGTGCTGGCGTTCGTGCCCTTGAGATCACGCCTGGCCCGCGGTGCGTTGTTCGGCGCGGCGGCGCATGGCGTGGGCACGGCGAAAGCGCGCGAACTCGGCAGTGAAGAGGGGGTAGTCGCCAGCCTGACGATGATGATCGCCGGGGTGGTCATGGTGCTACTGGCGCCGGCGTTGGCATTTTTGCCATTCTAAGGCGTGGGGAATTTCGTCTGCGCCTGGGCATTTTGCCCCGGGCGCGGCTAAAACAAAGCCCGCACTCAAACGCGCTCCCTTCATCCCAATTTGCTACAATCCCAACTCGCTTCGAGGAGCGTTGCGACGGCTTTCAACAACGAAGGCCGCCAGGCTCGAAGCATTCAATCGGACGGAGTGACCGGCGCTTTCAGACCAGTAAGCGCTTGTTGAACCACCGCATCGAACGGCGCTCACGTCAAATTTCTATATTTCCATTAGAAAGGAGGGCGTGATGAACGCCGCAGTTCTCGATTCAAACACCAACAAAGATTTCGTTGTCGCCGATATGTCTCTTGCTGCCTGGGGCCGCAAGGAACTGAACATCGCTGAAACGGAAATGCCCGGCCTCATGCAAACGCGTGAGGAATACAAGGTATCGCAGCCGCTGAAGGGCGCGCGTATCGCGGGCTCGCTGCACATGACTATCCAGACCGGTGTGCTGATTGAAACGCTGACCGCGCTTGGCGCGGACGTCCGCTGGGCATCGTGCAACATCTTCTCGACGCAGGATCACGCTGCCTCGGCTATTGCCCAGGGCGGCGTGCCGGTGTTCGCATTCAAGGGCGAATCGCTCGACGAATACTGGGAATTCTCCCACCGCATTTTCGAATGGCCGAACGGCGAATTCGCCAACATGATCCTCGACGACGGCGGCGACGCCACGTTGCTGCTGATCCTCGGCTCGAAGGCTGAAAAGGACCGCTCGGTCATTGCAAAGCCGGAAAACGAAGAAGAAATCGCGCTGTACAAGTCGATCGCGGCTCACCTCGACATCGACCCGGCGTGGTACTCCAAGCGCCTCGTGCACATCCAGGGCGTGACGGAAGAGACCACCACCGGCGTGCATCGTTTGTATCAGATGGAAAAGGAAGGGCGCCTGCCGTTCCCGGCCATCAACGTGAACGACTCGGTCACGAAGTCGAAGTTCGACAACCTCTATGGCTGCCGTGAATCGCTGGTGGACGGCATCAAGCGCGCCACCGACGTGATGATCGCCGGCAAGATCGCGGTCGTGGCCGGTTATGGCGACGTGGGCAAGGGCTGCGCGCAATCGCTGCGCGGTCTGGGCGCGACGGTGTGGGTCACGGAAATCGACCCGATCTGCGCACTGCAGGCAGCAATGGAAGGTTACCGCGTGGTCACCATGGAATATGCCGCCGACAAGGCCGACATTTTCGTGACCGCGACGGGCAATTTCCATGTGATCGGCCACGACCATATGAAGGCGATGCGCAACAACGCTATCGTCTGCAATATCGGTCACTTCGACTCGGAAATCGACGTTGCCTCCACGCGCCAGTACACGTGGGAAAACATCAAGCCGCAAGTCGACCACATCATTTTCCCCGACGGCAAGCGCATCATCCTGCTGGCTGAAGGCCGCCTGGTGAACCTGGGATGCGCGACGGGCCACCCGTCGTTCGTGATGTCGGCGTCGTTCACCAACCAGACGATTGCGCAGATCGAATTGTTCGTGCATGGCGACAAGTACGAAAACAAGGTCTACGTGTTGCCCAAGCACCTTGATGAAAAGGTCGCGCGTCTGCATCTGGGGCGTATTGGTGCTGAACTGACCGTGCTGTCCGACTATCAGGCCAGCTATATCAGCGTGGACAAGATGGGTCCGTTCAAGCCGAACCACTACCGCTATTGATCGCGGTTTAGTCTCAAGGCGTGCGTGGGTTTGATCAAACCCACGCACGCGACCCTTCCCCAAGTACCAGGAGACTATCGATGTCCGTGCTGCTGACCTGGCTGATCAACGCGCTTGCGCTGCTGATCATCACTTACCTCGTGCCGTCGATTCACATTCGCAGTTTCGGCACCGCGCTGATCGTCGCGATCGTGCTCGGGCTGATCAATACGTTCCTGCGTCCGTTGCTGGTGCTGCTTACGCTGCCGGTGACCATTCTCACACTTGGGTTGTTCATCCTCGTCGTGAATGCGCTGTGTTTCTGGCTGTGCGCTTCGTTGCTGAAAGGCTTCGAGGTATCGGGTTTCTGGTCGGCTTTCTTCGGCTCGATTCTGTACAGCATCGTGTCCTGGCTGCTGTCGGCGCTGATTCTCGGTCAGCGCAACTTCTAAGAACGCGAGTGCCTTGCGCGCGCGTTCCACTCTTCCCATGAAACCGATCGAACTCTCATTCGAGTTTTTCCCGCCGAAAACGCAGGAAGGAATCGAGAAATTGCGCGCAACCGGCGCGCAGCTCAAGACGCTCAACCCGAAGTTCGTCTCCGTGACGTTCGGCGCGGGCGGTTCCACGCAACAAGGCACGCTCGACACTGTTGTCGAGATGATGAAGCAGGGACTCGAAGCGGCGCCGCATTTGTCGTGCATCGGGTCGTCGAAGGAGAGTCTGCGGGCCATTCTTGGCGCGTATCGCGAGCATGGCATTCGTCACATTGTCGCGTTGCGTGGCGACTTGCCTTCGGGCATGGGCGAAGTCGGCGAGTTGCGGTACGCGTCGGAACTGGTTGGCTTCATCCGGGCCGAGCACGGCGACTGGTTCAACATTGAAGTCGCGGCGTATCCCGAATATCACCCGCAGGCGCGTTCGCCCAAGTCTGATCTGGAAAACTTCGTGCGCAAGGTGCAGGCCGGCGCGAATTCGGCGATCACGCAGTACTTCTTCAACGCGGACGCGTATTTCCGTTTCGTCGATGACGCCCGCAAGCTCGGTGTTGATGTGCCAATCGTGCCGGGCATCATGCCCATCACGAACTTCTCGCAGCTGATGCGTTTCTCCGAGATGTGCGGTGCGGAAGTGCCGAAGTGGATTGCCCGCCGCCTGGAAAGCTATGGCGACGACAAAGACGCGATTCGCGCGTTCGGACTGGATGTCGTGACCGGTTTGTGCGAACGCCTGGTGAAGGAAGGCGCACCGGGGCTGCATTTTTATACGCTGAACGGCGCGGCCGCGAGCAAGACGATTTGCGAGCGCTTGGCATTGCCTAAAGCCTGATTTTTTTGTGTCACCCGCGCGGCGTTCGCCGCGCGGTTCTCCTCCCGTTTTTCGTGTTTCCCCTCTCAGTGTTTAATCACCTTGAAACATTGTGCATAACGAAACATGATGGACTCGTGTTTTCGGCGCGCAACAATCCGAGTCACTAACTTATATTTACATTTCTTTCGTGCTACGGTAGCGCCCGAATTCGCCGTGGTGCGTGGGTTTTCCGACAAAGCGTGAATCGATGAAAAACACGCTGAATCGACCAAAAACCCCGATAACTCGAAGAAGTGAAGCGAAAACACGGCCTTTTCAACCCTGTTGCCTGGCTTGCCGGACACACGCGCAGCAACGATTTCCTATAGGGAATTTCGTCGCCTTGTTCCCCCCGGCAAAGCTCAGTAATATCGCGCTACGCTGGTTTTAGCCGGCACCGATCCTGGAGGAAACATGAAGAAAATTGGCCTGTTACGAGCCGCTCGTCTATCGATGGCATTAAGCGCCGCCATCGCGGCATCGCTCGTAACCGCGAGCGTCGCTCATGCGGCACCCATTCCCAACAAAACGCTCGTCTACTGCTCAGAAGGCAGCCCGGCCGGTTTCGATCCCGCTCAATACACGACGGGCACCGATTTCACTGCAAACACCTTCACGGTCTACAACCGTCTCGTGGAATTCGAGCGCGGCAGCACGAAAGTAGAACCCGGTCTCGCGGAAAAGTGGGATGTATCGCCGGATGGCCTGACCTACACATTCCACCTGCGCCATGGCGTGAAGTTCCAGACCACGTCGTTCTTCAAGCCGACGCGCGATTTCAACGCCGACGACGTGCTCTTCACGTTCAACCGCATGCTCGACCCGAACCAGCCGTTCCGCAAGGCTTACCCGGCGTCGTTTCCGTACTTCACGGACATGGGCCTGGACAAGCTGATCACGAAGGTCGAAGCAGTCGACCCGTACACGGTGAAGTTCACGCTGAAGGAAGTAAACGCACCGTTTATCCAGAACATGGCGATGGAATATGCATCCATCCAGTCGGATGAATACGCTCAGCAACTGTTGAAAGCGGGCAAGGCGTCGGACATCAACCAGCAGCCGGTCGGCACGGGTCCGTTTATTTTCCGCAGCTACACGAAAGACGCCACCATCCGTTTCGACGGCAATCCTGATTACTGGAAGCCGGGTGCGGTCAAGATATCGAAGCTGATCTTCTCGATCACCCCGGATGCCGCCGTGCGCGTGCAGAAGCTCAAGAACAACGAATGCCAGGTGATGGCGTATCCGCGCCCGGCTGACATTGCCCCGCTGAAGGCCGACACGAACCTCGACACGCCGTCGCAAGCGGGCTTCAACGAAGGTTATGTGGCGTACAACACGACGAAGAAGAACGTGGAAAACGTCGATGTACGCCGCGCGCTGGACATGGCGATCAACAAGAAGGCGATCATTGAGTCGGTATATCAAGGCGCAGGTCAGGCCGCGATTGCCCCAATGCCGCCGACCGAATGGTCCTACGACAAGAACCTGAAGGTTCAGCCGTACGACACCGCCGCGGCCAAGGCGCTGCTCGCGAAGGCAGGTTTCCCGAACGGTTTCGAAATGAACCTGTGGGCCATGCCGGTACAGCGTCCGTACAACCCGAACGCACGTCTGATGGCCGAAATGATTCAGGCCGACTGGGCGAAGATCGGCGTGAAGGCGAATATCGTGTCGTATGAGTGGGGCGAGTACATCAAGCGCGGCCACGCAGGCGAACACGACGCCATGCTGATTGGCTGGACGGGCGACAACGGCGATCCGGATAACTGGCTCGGCACGCTGCTGGGTTGCGAAGCGGTCAACGGCAGCAACTTCTCGCACTGGTGCTACAAGCCGTTCAACGACCTGGTGATCAAGGGCCGCAATACCTCCGACCAGGCGCAGCGCACGCAGGCTTATACGCAAGCGCAGCAAATCTTCGCTGATCAACTGCCGTTCTCGCCGATCGCTCACTCCACGGTCTACCAGCCGACGAGCAAGAAGGTTATCGGCATGAAGATCGAGCCGCTGGGTTACCTGCGTTTCGACGGCGTTGGCGTGCAGTAAGCTGGTAGCAGTACGCTTCATGCACTAAAACTAAAATTAGTCGAAAAGGTCCGGCGACAAGGGTCACAAGCCCGCGTCGCCGGTCGCATTTTTCCTCCCCAAAGAGACGAACCATGTTCCGATTCGTTCTGCGGCGCATAGGCATGGTGATCCCGACGTT
>Ga0073928_10006060_pt1 | contig 16506 bp, 14 predicted proteins | sample PaiPotPPA55metaG_FD_76969 | JGI IMG/M metagenome (GOLD analysis project Ga0073928, IMG submission 76969) | Iron sulfur acid spring bacterial and archeal communities from Banff, Canada, to study Microbial Dark Matter (Phase II) - Paint Pots PPA... ... | reverse complement strand
CTGCGCGATCACATCGGCCTGTTTGAAAACGTCCTCGCGCGTAGGAAGCAGCTTACCGCCCTTGGCCGTGTAGGCGGCATCTGTATAGCCGGCGGACGCCCCGGCTCCCGCTTCGATAGCCACCTCGAACCCAGCTTTGGCAAGGCTGGGGATGACGGCGGGCGTCAGCGCCACGCGCCGTTCTCCCGGGAAGGTCTCCCGTGGAACACCTATGATCATGACTCTATAGTAAATGCTAGCGGTCAGGCTGGATCGATCTCGACCGGGGGATCGGGTCTCTTCGGCGCGGAGCAGAGATTTTTATGAAGATTTTACCGAGACGGAATGCCGCCCACGGGGTTACAATCGAGAGGGCTTATGCGAAGTCTAATAGCGTTTTCACGACTTGCGGTTTCGGCAGCCATCGCGTGTGGCGCCGGCGCCTTGGCGCAGCAGCAACGGATGATGACGGCCACCGTCAACACCATCCATAAATTCACGGACACTCCAGACGGATCAAACCCGGCGGGGAATCTGGTCAGCGACTCAGCGGGAGCGCTCTATGGCACTACGGCAGGAGGCGGCACGAATGGCCCGGGCACAGTCTTCCGCCTGACACCTCCGGCTAGTGCCGGCGGTGCCTGGGCCGAAACCGTCTTGTATAGCTTCGCCGGTGGCGAGAATGGTGGAGAACCCGCTGGCGGATTAGTCATCGACTCGCTGGGGAACCTGTACGGCGCAACATACACGGGCGGGAACGTCGCATGCGTTGGGGGATGCGGGCTGGTCTTCCAACTGAGCCTACCGTCCACGCCCGGCGGCACCTGGTCCTATCACGTCCTCTATAGTTTCAGCGGCGGGACCGATGGCTATGCCCCCCAAGGGGCATTGGTATTTGACCAAGCGGGCGCCCTATACGGGGCTGCTTCCATGGGCGGGGACTTGGTGGCTTGCACAGGCGCCACGCCCGGTTGTGGTGTCATCTTCCAACTGGCGCCACCGACCTCCGCGGGAGGCGCGTGGACTTATAGCGTGATCTACACGTTCACCGGCGCCAGTGATGGAATTGGACCTTTGGGCAACCTTGTGTTTGGTAGAGATGGGGCACTCTATGGCGTTACTGGCGGCGGGGGCACCGGATCGTGCTACTCGGCGTCATCTGGCTGCGGAACCGTATTCGCCCTGACACCGCCGTCATCCGCGGGCGGGGCTTGGACGGAGACACAGTTGTACCTCTTCACCGACGGAAGCGACGGCGCCAATCCATCACCCAGCCTGGTGTGGGATAGCAGGGGCGTGCTTTATGGCGCAGCCACTTGGGGCGGCTCCAGAAGAACTTCCTGGTGCACGTTTGGGTGCGGCACTATTTACCAGCTAACACCGCCCGCACACAGCGGAGGCAGCTGGACATTTTCCACCATTTTCACGTTTAGGGGATTCTTTCAGGACGGCTCGACGCCTTGCTGCCTGGTCTTCAGCAACACCGGAGAGTTGTATGGCGCCGCGCAGCAGGGCGGGCCGAACCGCGGGTCTAACCACTATGGCGCCATCTACCGCTTGCGACCGCCTTCCGCTGCCGGCGGTGCATGGACCGAGAACATACTGTACGGCCTTCCTCGTCAGGGTAACTGGCCGAGTGGCTTAGTCTTAGTGGCTGGCCCCGGCGGCGTCCTTTACGGCACGACCTCGGGCGGTTTAATTCTTGGGGAGCACGGCACGGCATTCCAGCTCATTCCATGAGCGTTGATGATCACTCGCTTCATATGAACCGCTGCTGCCGCTTCGCTTGCGCAACCAGCGGCGCGTTCAAGAATTCGATGAACGGCGTCATAGCGCGGAAGCGCTTTTCGATCTCGCCGAACAGCTTGGGCGTAGTCACGAGCGCCGCATCCAGCGAAGCGAACAGCAGGTACTGCTTGAAGCGCAGCAAATCCGCCGCGGGATCTTCGGCGCAAAACCCCTTGGGCACGCGTGTGAGCTGCTCGCCTTGCATTGCGCCGAACTGCCGCTTGACGGCGCTCGCGCCCACGATGCGCCGGAACTCCGCGTGCCGCGCCGCGATGTGCGTGCGCATCGCCAGCAGCTCCTCAGGCGACGGATTGTAGATTCCGCCGCCCACGTGCACGCCCGTGTGCGAAACGGCGAAGTAGTAGCCCGCCCCACGCTTCGCCAGGCTCCGCCGTCCGAACCATGCCGCGGCTTGCGTCTTGTACGGCGTTTTATCCGCGCTGAAGCGCGTGTCGCGGTAAATGCGGAAAATGGCCTTCGCCGCGTCGGTCACATACTCCGGCGCGTACTCCATCATGGCGCGGTCCAGCTCCGTCACCAGCTCGGCCATGGGTGCCTTGACCTTCTCTTCGTAAACCTGCTTGCGCGGCTGGAACCACTCGCGCGTGTTGTGGCGTGTGAGGCCGCGATAGAACGTGATGGCTTCGGGCGGAAAACCGGGGAATGGAGAACGCATCCTTCTTAATTTAATGCAGTGCGCGATAGACCGCCTGTTTGAAGCGCGCCACGTCGAGCGTCCAGCAGATCTTCGCCTTGCAGCCGCGCTCCACCACCGGCCTCCAGACCTCGCGGTTACGAGCGTCGTTCGCCACGCCTAAGCGATCCACAACCGTCATGCCGCGGGTCAGCTCGCTCGCGACTTCGACATCCAAATAATGCTCGCTGGCGGAGGTGCAGATGGTGGGGTCGAGGGCGATGGCCATGGCGGTGGGATCCGGCAGCGAGATTCCGACGTCGCCGGTCTGCCTGCGGTAGGCTTCCATGGCCGTGCTGTTGCACTCGATGGCGAAGTCGGCCCGCGGCGTACCCAGACTGCGGACGTGCGCGATATCCGCAACGCTGAGCGCGGCGTTAAAGCGGCAGAGGTGCCAGCCCACTAGATCGATGGGCATGCCGGAGCGGAACACCCTGCGAGCGGCCTCCGGGTCGCACCAGATGTTGTATTCGGCGGCGGGCGTGACATTGCCCTCGCAGCACGGCGCGCCGCCCATGACCACGCAGCGGCTCACCTGCGCGGCGATCTCGGGCGCGCGCGCGACGGCCAGCGCCACGTTGGTCAGCGGCCCGAGCGTCACCATCGTCAGGCTGGGATGCGCACGCACCGTTGCGATGATGGCATCCACGGCGTGCGTGCTCTCGATCGCACGGCGCGGCGCCGGATAGCCGTGGTCGCCCAGGCCATCGCGGCCATGAAACCAGGAGGCGTCGACGTGCGGGCGCAGCAGCGGCTGATCGACGCCCGCATAGACTGGCACCGCGGAGCCACACAGCTCGGCGACGTACAGCGCGTTGCGCGCGGCCTGCGCGACTGGCACATTGCCGGCCACGGCGGTAATCGCGCGCACCTGTACGCCCGGCGCGCGCAGCGCCATGATCAGCGCGACGGCATCGTCCGAGGCGGTATCAGTGTCGATCAGGAAATCGCGCGTGCTCATGGCATGCCTCCTCTATAATTGAATCAATGGACCCCGCGCTCGCGCGTTTGGCCGCGATTCCCAATTTAACCGTATTGCGTGACGCGCCGCTGTCGGCCTACACGCGCTTCGCCATCGGCGGGCCGGCCGATATCTACGCCGAAACCAAGAGCGTGGAAGCGTTCATCGCGGCGTTGGCGGTGGCGCGCGCGAGCGGCCTCGATTACATGGTGATGGGCGGCGGCACGAACCTGATCGTCTCCGACGCGGGGTATCGCGGCATCATGCTGCGCTTCGTGGCGCGGCGCATTCTGGCTGCGGGCGAGCGCATTCAGTGCGATGCCGGCGCGGTGTTGCAGGATCTCGTGGATTTCGCCATTGACCGGGGACTGCAGGGACTCGAAACGCTGGCGGGCATTCCCGGCTCGGCGGGCGCGGCGGTGTATGGCAATGCCGGCGCGTATGGCCACTCGATTTCCGAGCGCGTGCGGCAGGTGCGCTTCTTCGATGGCCAGTGTGTACGCGTGTTCGACAACGCGGCGTGCGAATTCCATTATCGCGAAAGCGTGTTCAAGCGGCACAAGGAGTGGATCATCTTCTCGACGGAGTTGCATCTCACGCCAGCCGATGCCGGCGCATTGCGCAGGACAGCCACCGACATTCTGCGCGTGCGCAACGAGAAGTTCCCGGTGACGATGAAATGCGCCGGCAGCATCTTTAAGAACTTCTTGCTGGCCGAGCTGCCCCCCCCCGCAGCCGCGGCCGTGCCTGCCACGGTGATTCGCGAGGGCAAAGTGCCGGCCGCGTATTTCCTGGAGCAGGTAGGCGCCAAAGGCATGTCGCGCGGCGACATACACGTGGCCACCTATCATGCGAATCTGATTTACAACGCCGGACAGGGCACTGCTGCCGATCTTTGCAGGTTGATTCAAGGGCTCAAGTCCCGGGTGCGCGCGCAATTCGGCATTGAGTTGGAGGAAGAGGTGCAATACGTTGGTTTCGTCGATGCCTGCCCGGTGGGGTAGGGACTACAGTGCCAGTGTCGTTCGCAGGGCCGCGTCAACTTCCGGCATCCTGTCGAACACTCCGAGGACTCGATCGATCTCCGAATAGCGAACGGTGGCGAGGTTGTCGGCCATGATGACGGAGTCCATCAATAGACCGGATGTGGCTCCCCCCCTTGGCGCACTCGTGCGATAACACGACTCGGGTGTCCTGCGCGGGCCACATTGCTGGTGATCATAGCCACGATTGTCTGGGGCACGTTAGGAAGCTAGGCGGCGGCGAAAACGATGTCACCGCGGCGGAACCTCATCGTAAGCAGCCATTTCAGGCCGATCCCAATCTTCGGCAAACGCGGTCAGCCGATAGTGCAGGTCAGCAGCTTCACCCTCGCCGATGCCCCTTTCCCGAAGATCAACCGGCCCATCTGGACGCACCCAGGTTACGATCACGCGAGAGCCCTCAGCTTCCACCAGTGGCTCCACCAACTCCACCTTACCGTTGCGGTAGATCCCTTCTACGGACTTCACCATGACTCAGTGCCCCCACTTGATACAATACCAGAGGTTGGTGCCGATGCCTGGAACGCAGGTAACCGCAACCATTGGTGCGCCGTACCCTTGCGGCAGGCGCGCCGCGTCGAATCATTCTTGTGAAAAGCATCTGGCTCTTGTGGCTGACCGCGGCGTGGCTCAGCGCGCAGCCGCCCCGCATCGGCGGCATTGAATTCTACGGGCTCCACAGGCTGTCGGCGCAGCATCTCCAGAACGCGCTGCATCTGCACGCGGGCGGGCCGCTTCCGGCCTCCAAAGGCGATCTCGAGGAACGCCTGGAAAAGATCACCGGCGTGGTGCGCGCGCAGGTGGAAGCGGTGTGTTGCGATGGCGGCAAGACTGTCCTTTTTATCGGCATCGAAGAAAAGGGCGCGCCGCACGTGGCCTTCCACACGCCGCCCGCGGGCGACGCCGCGCTGCCACAGGAGATCGCAGACTCTTATGAGAAATACCTGGAGGCCGTGCGCGACGCCGCTCGACACGGTAGCACTGCTGAAGATCTGACACAAGGCCACTCGCTGATGGCCGATATGAACGCGCGCGAAATGCAGGAGCGTTTCGTGGAGTTCGCGCAGAACAACGTGCCGCTGCTGCGGAAGGTGCTCCGCGAATCGAGCGACGATGAGCAGCGTGCCATGGCCGCTACCATCATCGGATACGCGCCCAAGAAAGCCGAGGTCATCAATGATCTGGAGTATGCGATGCAGGATTCGAACGAGTCCGTGCGCGCCAATGCGCTGCGGGCTTTGAACGCCATCGCGGTGCTGGCGCGCTTGCAGCCAAATCTCGCAATTCGCGTCTCGCCAACGTGGTTCGTCGAGCTGCTCAACTCCATCGATCTCAGCGACCGAACGCGTGCCACCACAGCGCTGGTCAGCCTTACCGATCAGAACGCGGCTGAGGCGCTAAGCCAGATCCGCAGCCGCGCGCTCGATTCCGTGATCGAGATGGCGCGGTGGAATGATCTGCCCCGCGCGCTGCCGGCGTTTATACTGACCGGCCGGATCGCGGGCCTCGATGAGGAGAAGATTCAGGCGGCGTGGACCAGCGGCGACCGGCGCGCAGTGATCGACGAAGCCCTCCACCCCGGGCGTAAGAAGAAGCCGGCGTAGACTACCGCTGCTGGATCAGGCCACGCTGCTCTTCGAGCCGCTCGACGCGGCCCTTGATCTCCAGGATCTCTTTCATGAGCCGGAATTCAGATTCGGCGGTATTCTGCTTGGTCTCGGCGCGGAGGGCGGCAACTTCGGCCCGTACGGTGTCGATGCGAGCACTCATCTCGTTTCGCAGGCTGTCAATATGCCGATTGTTCCAGATGATCCCAAACAGCACAACCACGAGATTCGCCAGAACAGTCAGCACCAGTGGCATCCAAACCAGCCACTGCTGCTGCCAGAGCTGCTGCGGAATCTGCTGCATGCTGCCTCCATTATAGACCACCGGCGCCCCTGCCCAAAAACCCCTGCGGCATCCCCTTGCGCTGTGCTATCCTGTTAAACGTAACCAAAACGAGATAAAGAGAAGACAAGGAGCAACCACTCGAGCATGGCACTGGCGACTGAGGCAAAGCAGCAAGTAATATCGCGCAATCAGCGTGGTAAGGCTGATACCGGATCGCCAGAAGTGCAGATCGCCCTGTTGAGTGAGCGCATCAAGCAACTGAGAGATCATTTCGAGACCCATCGGAAGGACCATTCTTCACGAAAAGGCCTTCTGACGATGGTCGCCAAGCGGCGCCGGTTGCTGACGTATCTGCGGGACACGGATCCCGACCGCTATAAGTCGCTTCTGCAGAAACTAGGCATTCGCCGTTAGCCGGTCCCTGTTCGGGGCCGCCTCTTTCCTGTCAACTCCAGTCTCAAATTGGCCGGTCGCATGACCGGTCAGAATTTGCCATTGGCCGGGCTCCAAGCCCAGCCGAGGTTGGAGAATATATGTCACACACAGTTGAAATCGATCTGGCAGGCCGCCAGATCACGCTCGAAACGGGCAGGATGGCCAAACAGGCAAACGGCGCGGTCGTCGTTCGTTCGGGCGATTCCGTCGTTCTAGTCAGCGCTTGCATGGCCGAAGAACCGAAGCCGAATGCCGGCTTTTTTCCGCTTACGGTGGATTACCGTGAGTACACTTATGCCGCCGGGAAGATTCCGGGCGGCTTCATTAAACGCGAGGGACGGCTCTCAGAGAAAGAGATTCTCACCAGCCGCTTGATCGACCGGCCGGTGCGTCCGTTGTTCCCGGAAGGGTTTCTGCATGAGACCCAAATTATCGCGCTGGTGCTATCGGCTGATCCGGAGCAGGACCCCAATTCGCTGGCGATCGTAGGCGCCGCCGCTGCGCTGGCCATTTCCGATATCCCGTTCCAGCATGTCCTGGGAGGCGTGCGGGTCGGCATGCTGAACGGCGTCTATGTCGCTAACCCGACTTATTCGGAAGGGCGCGAGTCGAAGCTGAACATCATAGTGGCTGCGACCGAAGGCGGCATCGTCATGGTGGAAGCGGGCGCGCTGCAGGCTTCTGAAGACGAAGTGCTGGGCGCGATCGACTTCGGCCATACCTGTTGCAAGAAGATCGCCGCCGCGATTCGCGAGTTGGTCGCCAAGGTGGGCAAGCCGAAGCTGGCCTTCACTTCGCCGGAACTCGACAAGGCGGTTTACGATCAGATGTCCGCGCAGGTGGGCGAACCGCTCTCCGATGCGCTGAACACCCAGAAGTATCCGAAGCTCGAAAGCCACCACCGTGTTGCGGAGCTCAAGAAGCAGGCTATCGCGAGTCTTCCAGAAGAGCAGCACGACGAAGGCAAGAAGTGCTTTGACGCGCTGAAGGAGCGCATCTTCCGCGACGACATGCTGAAGAAGCATCGGCGTCCGGACGGACGGGCGTTTGATGAGGTCCGCCCGATCAGCATCGAGACTGCGGTGCTGCCACGCACGCACGGCTCGGCGTTGTTCACGCGCGGCGAGACGCAGGCGCTGGTGACGATCACCGTGGGCACCAAGGATGACGAGCAACGCATCGAGTTGCTGGAGCCCGGCGAGGCTTCCAAGCGCTTCATGCTGCATTACAACTTCCCGCCGTTCAGCGTGGGCGAAGTGGGCTTCATGCGCGGGCCTGGCCGGCGCGAGATAGGCCACGGTGCGCTCGCCGAGCGAGCTCTCACACGCTTCATCCCCGATGAAGCCAACTTCCCCTACACGCTGCGCGTGGTCAGTGACATTCTGGAATCGAACGGTTCCAGCTCGATGGCCACCGTTTGCGGCGCTTCGCTCGCGCTCATGGATGCGGGTGTACCGCTGCCGGCGCACATAGGTGGCGTTGCCATGGGCCTGGTGAAGGAAGGCGACGACTACGCGGTGCTTACCGACATTGCCGGCGCCGAGGATCACTACGGCGACATGGACTTCAAAGTTGCCGGCACGCGCGATGGCATTACCGCTTTGCAGATGGATATCAAGGTGCCCAACGTGACCGCTGCCATCATGCGCGAAGCGCTGGAGCAGGCGCGCCGCGGCCGGCTGCATATCATCGGCAAGATGGAGGCGGCGCTCGAAGGGCCGCGCGCCACCATGTCGCAATACGCGCCGCGCATTTACACCATACACATTCCGACCGATAAGATCCGCGACGTCATTGGCCCAGGCGGCAAGGTGATCCGCGGGATCATCGAGCAGACCGGCGTTAAGATCGACGTGGAGGACGATGGCACCGTACATGTGGCGTCGGCTGACGAAGAAGCCGCGAATAAGGCGCTCCGGATTATCGGCGACCTTACCGCCGTGGCTGAGGTAGGCAAGACCTACTTAGGCAAGGTGGTTCGGCTGGTCGATTTCGGGGCGTTCGTCGAGATCTTCCCGGGCACGGATGGCTTGCTGCACATCAGCGAGATTGCCGAGAACCGCGTACGCGAAGTGCGCGATGAGCTCAAGGAAGGTGACCAGATTCTGGTCAAGGTGCTGGGCATCGAAGGCAATAAGATCAAGCTGAGCCGCAAGGCCGTGCTGCGCGAGCAACGCGAGAAGCTGAAGGCGAAGCAGTAAGGTATCAGCTATCAGCTTCTCGCTCTTCGTATTTCAAGGAGTAGGACTGCGCCTTTGGCGAGCGCCTTCAGCTTCTCCGACTGGTCGGGCGTGAGGGTGCGCGGCTTGCTATCGAGCACACAGAGCGTCCCCACCGCCAGTCCTTCGGGCGAAAGCAGCGGCATGCCGGCGTAGAAGCGGATGTGCGGCTCGCCGGCGACCAGCGGATTGTCGGCGAAGCGCTTGTCTGCCATCGTGTCGGGCACCACGAATAAGTCGGTCCCGCAGATCGTGTAGGCGCAGATGGCGATCTCGCGCGGTGTTTCCTGCACATCGATTCCCACGCGCGATTTGAACCACTGCCGGTCGCGGTCGATGAAGGTGAGCAGGCAGACCGGAGTCTGGCAGACTTCCGCCGCCGTTGCTGTGATTTCGTCAAAGACCTGCTCGGCGGCGGTGTCCAGGACTTCGTACTGGCGCAGCAGTTCCAGGCGAGTGGGCTCATTCAGCGGCATGGGCGGGTGCGTGGGCATTGTTCAACTCCTGCTCGATTGAATGTAGCAGATTCCGAAGGCGGTCTCATTGCCGCAGACTCCTGATGGAGCCAGGTATACTAAGAACAACGGCCATGACCCAGGAAGATCTCGACCAAATCGGCGCTATGGTTAGTCAGGCGCTCACCGAGAATAATCGGGTCTTGGTGGAGGCGATACACGCCTGGGGACAGCGGATCGTGCAGCGTATCGATCAAGTGCGCGATGAGTTTAACGCGCGAATGGACCACATCGAGAGCCGTCTCGAGGATCTGGATCGCGGTTTCGATCGCCTGGAGACGCACTTTAGCATCTTGGAGGTTCAGCTTGCCGCGATTGGGAGAACCGCCGCGAGGATGGAACTGAGGGCGGCACAGGTGGCGCAGCAGCGCGCGATTGACGACCTGGAGCGCCGGGTGGCGAAGATCGAGCGGCAACTCCAGCAATAGATTCGGTATCACCTCATCGCATACGAACTCAGCACCTTCATGTAGGTCGCCCGCTCGAAGGCTTGGGGCTGGGGTTCGGCGTTGCGGCGTCGAGTCACTCGTAGTCGCCGATGCGAGTTAAAGAGATCGATGCGCGATTACACCGCACTCGGCCTTTCGGTCCAGGTAGCGATCAATTCCGCCGGTCAGTAGTACAGTCACACGACGGCGCGGGTTGACGATATCGGGTTGAAAGATGATCCGTCGATCGTGGAAGTCGATTCGATCTGGTCCGCCCGATACGACGCGCCGAATGTCTATCGAGACTCCGTGCTGTTTGAGTTCTCGTTCGAGATCTGCGATCAGCTTGTTCTGATCGCCTGTGTCGCGGGTCTTGATCTCAATCTTTGCCGGCCATTTCTGCCATAGTGTTGCCAACTCCCTGAGGAAACCGCAGAGTGCCCGGCTTTTCCAGTCATCCGCGAGCACATAAGGGTCTTCAATTCGAAGGAGCGCAAAGAATTCTCCGCGACAAAATGCGAAATCGCACGCAAAGTTGCGAGGTTCCCCAGGGCGGTATTCGCGAAGGGTGAGATCCGAAGGTTTGGACGGCGCCGTGATCTTTAGTTCTTCCCATCCATTGCGGAAACTACGGACCGTTTCCGGCGGGAACCCCGGCGCTTTCCATAGGGGAATTGGTAACGGTTCGTCAAAAAACGGATTGCTAACACCGCTTGATGAGAACCAAGCTACACCGCCTTCGCGGCCCGGACTTGTCAACGCCCTTGGCCAGGCGCGGCCGTCAAATGAACGAGGCAGCTTCCAGAACTTCAGGCTGCCATCGGCCAACCGGGGTTGCAACTCGTGCCAGATGGCTAGACTACTGGAGAATTCAGCGCTGAATGTCGGGGGCTGCGCTAGCGCAATTTCTGCCCGCCTGCCAGGGGCGCCAGCCATCCATGCGACAAGCTTGCGCACAAACGCGATTGTCGGCGCGGCCAGAAAGGACTCGCGGGATTCAGCGGCAGTCTGAATGTCGAAAAGCGTTGGCGCTACAGCGATAAAGTGATCGGCACGCTCCAGTTCTGCTAGCAGCAGCGGAGTTCCATCCTTGACCTCGAATGGAGCGGCATTGAAAGCCATGTAGGGATTGGGCGGTTGGTCCATGCCAAGAATGCACTTGACCCAATTCAAGACTGGCTGACGATCCAACTTCTCCCAAAGAAGCTGATTGTCGTAATCCTGCAAGCACGCACGACATGCGTGAGTGCAGCCGGCACGACAATCAAGCGCGTCAACAGCTTTCTCAAGTAGCTTGCGGACGGAATACCGACCTATCAACATTCGGCAATAGCCCGCACCGCCAGCGACCGTATCGTAAAGAATGACTTCCGGGTAACCAAACGGCCGACTGCGAACGGTAGCGGCAAGCTCCCGCGATTCGATGCCAAGGATATCCGAACCGGCCCGTCGCAAAGCCTCCGCTAGTGTGCGCGTAAATCGCTCATGCCATTCTTCGAGATCATCTGCTCCGACATCGTGAGGTACCGGGAGGCTATGGTCCAAGCGAACCTGGAGAACGTCCGTACGAAATTCGTGGGCCAAATCCTCTCGTACGTTCCAGTACGGCGTTGCACATTTGAGGTCGAAAGGGGTTTGGTGAAATCGCTTCTTCTCCTGATGCTCGTCGTGGGGGCTTTTGAGGAGCATCGTATAGCCACAGCCACAACGAAGAAATCCGAGTCCGCGTCCTTTGTTTACCACGAACATGCGGCCGTGACGGGCGTCCTGCAAAGCCCAGCTCGATTCGAGGCACGTTGCTCGGATACTCGAAGAATGCGGCCTCGCTAGCCGCGCTCAACAACCGTGCTTCCTGAGCCGGTGGCGGGCGCATCCGTGTAAGCCCAGGGTCCTTTCCATTTGGTTTGTCGGTGGATGTTACAAAGCTCTTTGGCTCTATGAACGCTCGAACTGAGGTTACCGGAATTGCCTTTGAACACTTTGGGCACATTCCGCTGAAGTCACTGCGGTCCTCAGCCGTTTCTACATGGCGGCACTCCGGGCACTCGCGATAGTACCGCGTGGGCATGAAATGCTTGGGGTATTGCCCGATGCCGTAACTTTCCCAAACCCGACCGGCCGCAACAACCTGAGCCCCAGGAGCGTATTCGCTAATGCCAAGGCGAGCGTCGCGCACGAGGAGAATGTCTTCTTCCCAGGGGCGACGAAACTTGTCCTGCCGGTCTCCAGACAGTACTTCAAGCTGGACGCTGTTAACTGGAAAACTATAGGTAGGAAGAAAGCCAAGTCGGGGGAAGTGCTGTATAAGCAATTGATCTTGCCACTTTTGAATTTGTTTGGCCCAGAAGTGATTTTCCGCGGCTCGCTGTACGTCCCCAGAGGACGCCAAGAAGCGGCTGTTGTAGTAGCGCCAACGCTCGGCGTACCATGCGGCGCATTCTTGAAGACGTTCAATGAACTCTCTAAGCAGTCCCTCATCGTCCACGTGAAGCGTATCCGGCAGGTCTCGGCCAAGGTCCTGGGCTTCTCGGATACGTGCGCGCCCTGCTTCGTTGGAAAGGAAACGTTCTGAATCAGCAACAAATAGCGTCTGCTCTTCCTCTGAAAACTGCGGCCCGAAGAATGCGGCCAGGCTGGGTGAGCCCATTTCCTGGCCTACGCCGCGATGCTGAAGGAGGCCGCCCAGCAGGATTGAAAACTGGTGTCTGCGGAATAGGCGTTCATTTGCTAAATGAACAAACGGCGTCCTTGGTTCAAGTTTGAGATATTGCTCAGCCTCAATGAATACCGACTGGTCATAGTTGCGGTCCTGTGCAACCGTCACGCTTATGGGCGCAGCCTGGGCCCGCCGGCCTGCGCGTCCGGTGCGTTGCTGGTAGTTCTGAATTGCTGGCGGCACGTTGCGGCAAACCACAGCCTCCAACTCGCCAATGTCCACGCCGAGTTCCATGGTGGTCGAACAGCTCAACACCGTGACATTGCCCTCCCGGAAGTCGCGCTCCAACTGCTCGCGAATCCGGTTATTGATGGCGGCCGTATGCTCCTTCACCACCATGCCCGAGTAATGGTGGCGCAAGTAAAGCCCGAAATAGTGCCCTTCACTCTGCTCGCGATGCCGTTCTGCGTCGTTGAGAACCTCCATGTCGCCATCACATCGGAAAGTTGTGCACTTGCCCAGGACGGTGGTAAACTGGCGCATGCCACACTTGCGGCATCGGTGCATTGGAATCAAGCGCCCGTCTTCAAATACGAGCTGATTGACGTCCACAACGAAGGCTCCTGGCTGTTGGGTGTCCTTTACGAGTAGCCCCACCGCCGTCAGCGCCTGAAATGCATTTCGTAACAACGACTCCCAGTTGTCGAGCTTGAGTTGTTCTTTGAGGAAATGGTACCGACGATTCGAAAACACCCGGCCCATGTCGGTTTGCGCCGGAAGCCAATTGTAGCGAATCGCTTTCGAATCTGACCCTGTCAATGCGACACGGAGGCTTCTCTTCGCATGGTCGGCTCCCCAAATGAACGCATCCTCCAGTGACACATTGCTGGGGCGGCTGATGCAACGAGCCCGGCGGACCGTTTCCAGAAGCACTTCCAAAAGCGCCGGTGCGTATCCGTGTAGATCTGTTGGAAGCGAATGTCTGAAGACTTCCGCGGCACGCGCAAGCCTATCCTTATCCAAGCTGACGCGAACAAGACCAAGGGCTTCCAAGGACGTTCTTCGGCCGGTTGGAAGACAAAACTCGGCAGCGAGTTTGCCTCGCAGGAAGTCCTGGAAATCGTCATCGTTGTCGAACACCTCGCCGTCCCGGTCAATGGAGCTCCGTCCGGGTGAGAGCTGTTCATAGACATTCGTGGCAAGACGCGTGAGACGTTGCCCTCCAGGGTTCTCGTCGAAGGCACGCATAACGGCCCACCGCAAGAGAATTTCCTGGTTTGTGCGTTGGAGGTACGGTGCGAAGAAAGCAGCGTCCTGCCGATTATCTGAGAATGCCAATAGGCGGCGCCCTCGGCCTGGAGTCTGCCACGCTCCCGGTTTGTCTGGCAACGCTTGGTAGAGCGAGTCCGTAACCACGGCCGATAGTGCAAAATTTCCAGGGTGGAATCCCGTTACAACCTCCGCGTCGGTTCCAGCCGTACCGCCACAAGCCGGGCATTTTCGGAGATATCGTCCACTGCCTTCCTCGTCCGCCGCGAGCGTCACAAGCCGCAGGGGCACGGCCGATCCATCCGGCGGATTAATTTCGCCGGTCTGTGGATTTACTTGCCAGACATCGCCAAACTCTGACGTTTCTTCTTCTCGATCGTCGCCTTCATCATCTACGTGGGCAGCAGAGTCGCTAAGCCACATGATGCGGCGTTCTGCCCGGGCCGCCTTACGGTTAGTGGGTAGCAGGTCCGACCCTGATTGAAAGCCTTCTATGTAGGGCTGTCCGCACTTACGGCAAACCAAGAGGCGGTAGAGATAGTGCCCGTCCTCGACGAAATGGTCCCCGAGCCGTGCTTCGGCAAATCCTTCTCTGCCGACCGCGAGTTTGACCGTGACGTTGTCCACTCCATTCGCAAAAAAGTGGTATCGGGCCGGCAACAATGAAAACTCTGTGGGATGCGAGCGGGCGCGAATGCCTACTTCAACCAACCCTGCCAAGCCAGACTCCGCATGCGCATCTCCATCACCGAAGACTCTTTTGGCGAGGGTGGCGAATGGCAACGCGCCCGATCCTGACAATGCCTGCGAAGCCATTCGAAGTTCCCTGGATTGGGCGAAGATTCGCGCTAAGCTTGGTCCGAAATCGGTAGCCCCTTGGAGAGTGAGACGTGATCGCTCCGCTTCTGGCAGCTGCAGCCGGCCGACTGATGTGTTCCAGCTATCCGTTAGCATGTCGTCCGGCACATCTTGCGTTGCTACAGCGGTTCCCAATTCGCTCCATACGCTTGCGGGCAATGAGAAGGTACTGCCTGATGTCGTTGTGAGCAACGAATGCTCCTGACGATCGCCCCGAATGACGCGAGTGAAGGGGGCACCGAACAGATCCGAGGCAAACCGGAGGATCGCAGCGTCTGCATCATCGCCCCTTGCCAAGCTCGCGCTCGTACCGATGCAGCGAACTTGGTCCGGCGTTAGGCGAAGCCGATGGCGAAGCTTCCGCAAGAGCAACGCAACCTCGCTCGCCTGAGCACCCGTGTATGTGTGCACTTCATCAAGCACCAGAAACCGCAATGTGGAATGACGAAACAACGCCGCATTCTTTGGGAACAGTAGCAAGTGCTCGAGCATGGCGTAGTTCGTAATCAAAATGTGCGGCGGATGCGCGAGCATCTCTTGCCGGGTAAGCTGCCAATTCTCGGGAATGGACTCTCCGAAGAGGGATCGCAGCGATGGGTCAGACGCAAGTACGTCTTGCACAGCGGTATCGCGTCTGAAATCATCGCGAGTTAAGCCAGTGAAGCGTCCGACCTTCATCCCAGAAGACGCATACCGCCCGACGAATAGTGGAACCACACGTTTGTAGAGCTGATCGTTGGCAAGGGCATTCAGTGGATAAACGAGCAGTGCCCGTACTCCCGGCTGCCGCCGCAGCTCGGGTGGCTCATTCAGAAGGCAATGGAGAATGGGGTAGAGAAAGCACTCAGTCTTTCCACTGCCTGTGCCAGTTGCGACAACAGCATTGCGTCGCTCCGCGATGATAGCTTGAAGTGCCTCGCTCTGGTGCAAGTGGAGAGGACGTGTAAACTCATCCTGAGGCAGTCGGCAGAAATCCCGATGGACTAACGGATCTTCCCCAGTTGCCAGAGTTTGGAGCGATTCGCCCTTGCGAAAGTCTGAGACGGCTTCAACAAACGGGCCTTTGAGCAGAAGCCCAGGCTGGTTCAACAATAGATCGACCTCCGCGGCAAGCCTCGGGTAATTGCGGCTCACGGGAAGAGCCGATCTTAGGTACCGGCGAATACTAGTCTCCAACCGACGGCCAACTATGATTGGGTTTGTTTCCTTCATGATCGTCAACTCCAGTGTGGCATCGTACGGAGGGTTAGCTCCCAAAACAGCAATTGATGACCGAACAGTTCAGGAGCAAGGCTGACAAGCGCGGCAATTCCTTCCTCAGCCATGTATAGGCGTCCGACATGCCTCTCCAGCCAACAAAGCACTTCATCGAAGTCGAGAAGCTCGGCGGCGCTTGCTCGTGCCGCCAAAGCGAATAGCGACGCAAAGCGAGGTGCGGCCTCAAGGAAATCAGCGTCTGGTGCAGCGAAGCGGAGCCAGGGTGCATTCCAGGAGGCGGCCGACATCAGATGGCCCGCTCCGAGTCGTAAACTCAGCCACGTCCTGAGGTCTGGCGCGCAATGTAGGAGGGCGTTCGCCGCTGCGAGATTCAATTCGTGAGTTGAGTGTTCGTATCGCTTGACGAGTTCGGCGAATGCCCAAATGGTATGGGTGTGGCTACTTTGGAACGACGCTCCAGGCATCGGGGTATAGACGTCGTTGATCCTGTGCGATGTGGAATTCCCAGTAGCGGTCGAAGTCCCCAGAGAGATAGATGGCTCTGAGTTGG
>Ga0073928_10006057_pt1 | contig 16512 bp, 18 predicted proteins | sample PaiPotPPA55metaG_FD_76969 | JGI IMG/M metagenome (GOLD analysis project Ga0073928, IMG submission 76969) | Iron sulfur acid spring bacterial and archeal communities from Banff, Canada, to study Microbial Dark Matter (Phase II) - Paint Pots PPA... ... | reverse complement strand
TGCGGGTGTTGGATGAAGTGACTGATGAGCCCGGTCACGAAACACACCGCCACCGCGACGCCCAGTGCAAGGCCGACGCGCGCGGTCACCGCCGTGCCGCGCAACCTGCTGATCGTCATATCGCCGCCAGACTGGCCACCACGCGACGGCCGATGGGGTGCACTCCCGCGACCGCAAGCCCGACGTCATCTGCCAACCGTGCCGCGCAGTCGATGCCGACCGACGCCCACCGGAACCACGGGCCGATCGTGCGCGACGACTCCAGCCGCACCCACCCTGTGTGGATTCCACGGATCGCGGAGTCGAATTCGGCCACACAGCATCCTCCGTGGCGCAGCAGTTCACCTGCGCGCCGCAGGATCCGCCACGGGTCACCGCCGAGGCCGACGTTGCCGTCGGCCAGCAGCACCGTGTGCCACCGGCCGGTCCCGGGCAGCGGATCGAACACATCGCGGCGTAGGGCAGGGGCGCCGCTGCGCCGAGCGAGCGCGACCGCGGTGGCCGATTGGTCGACCCCCAGCGCGGGCACTCCACGCTGGATCAGATGGGCCACTAACCGCCCAGGGCCGCAACCCAAGTCGATCGTGGGGCCCTGACACAGGCCGACCACAGCGTGGTCGAACCGGGCGTCGGCGTTGCGGCCGCCCAGCCAGCTGCGCACCGGCAGTCGGTCAACGCGGCCGTCGTCGTGACGCAGCCAGCAGCGCTCACCGTCGAGGGCGCGGTCATACAGATTGCCGAGCACGTCAAACCCCCACAGCCGACGTGACCCGCGCAAATCGGCCGCCGGGCTGGCACGCGCGGCGCACCACGTCGATGTCATCGACGGTGTCCACGTCGGCCAGCGTGGGCACCAGGCTCACCTGTAGACCCGCGTCGCTGAGCGCCGCCAGCGTCAGAGCGCCGGTGTCCGGCCGCGACATCGGAACAGTCCGCAGACAGTCGGCCATCGCGGCCTCGGCCACGCCGAGCACCCACCAGCCGCCGTCGCGAGCCAACCCAAGCACCGCCTGGTTGCGTAACAGCTCCTCCGCGCACTCCCCGATCAGCTCGCCGGTCACCTGCGGCGTGTCCATCCCGATCTGCAGCACTGGGAGCCCGCCGGCGGCCGCCGCGGCGTCGACATGCGCGTTGGCCAACCGCTCGGCGAAGTCCGCGCCGCGCTGTCCTACCACCGTGAAATCGGCCACCCGGGTGCGGATCTCGCCGCCCGAGCTGGCGTTGTCCAGATCACCGGTCAGCGCGACCACCCGGGCCTGAACCTGCACGGCTGCCACCGCGTCGAGCGTGTCCAGCAATGCGGCGGCGGCGATGTCGGCGGCGGCCTGAGCACCAACGCCGGCCGCCAGCCGGGTCTTCGCCTGCCAAGGCACCGGCGCCTTGGCGACCACCAGCACCACCACGGGGATCATCGGATCACCCGCCAGAAGTCAAGCGCCGCAACGAAACTCCCCCGCACCGACCCGCTGATCTTCGACTTACCGCCGGTGCGTGGCCCGTACGTGACGTCGCGCTCGACCACCCGCCAGCCCGCTTGCGCGGCGCGCACCAGCAGTTCCAGCGGGTAGCCGGATCGGCGGTCGGTGACGCCAAGTGCGAGCAGTGCCTCGCGGCGCGCGACCCGCATCGGGGCGATGTCGTGGACGGGCAGCCCGTAGCGGGTGCGCAGCCGCCAGCACACCGCCGCGGTGCCCAGCCGCGCGTGCCACGGCCACCGCAGTCCTTTTGCGGCACGGCGGCGCCCGATCGCCATGTCGGCGCCGTGGTCGAGCTCGTCGACCAACGCAGGCAGCTCGCGCGCATCAAGTGACCCGTCGGCGTCGATGACCGCCACGATCGGGGTGGTTGCCGCCTGCACTCCGGCATGCACGGCCGACCCGTAGCCCGGCCGTGGTTCGGCGACCACCTGTGCACCGTGCCGACGCGCCACGGCCGCGGTGCCGTCGGTGCTGTTGTTGTCGACCACCAGGGCCAGGTACCCGTCGGGCACCGCGGCCAGCACGCCGGGCAACGACGCCGCCTCGTCGAGGCAGGGCAGCACCACCGTGACGTTGGGCATAGCACCTGACGGTAGGCCAGCCAGGACTGGAAGGCCAAGAATCAACCATGACGAATCCGTGACATCGGCGCAGGTAGCGGCCATGGCGGGCTAATCTCGATCTGTGACACGGGTGCTGATCGCCGACGACGACGGTGTCGTGCGCGATGTCGTGCGCCGGTATCTGGAGCGCGACGGCCTCGACGTCTCGATCGCCCCCAACGGCGCCGAGGCGCTGCGGCTGCTCGGCTCCGAGCGCATCGACGTCGCCGTGCTCGACGTGATGATGCCAGGCCCTGACGGCCTTACCCTGTGCCGCAGCCTGCGTCAGCGGGGCGGCTACGCCGTTCCGGTGATCCTGCTGACCGCGCTCGGCGAGGAGGACGACCGGATCGCCGGACTGGAGGCCGGCGCCGACGATTACCTCACCAAGCCGTTCAGCCCTCGGGAGCTGGCTCTGCGGGTCCGGTCGGTGCTGCGGCGTGCGCCGTCGCCGGTCGGCGTGCCGCCGCTGGACATCACCGTCGGCGAGATGGCCGTGTCGTCGGCCGCCCGTTCGGTGACCGTCAACGGCGAGCCGGTCAGCCTGACCAACCGCGAATTTGACCTGCTGATGTTCTTCCTCACCCACACCGACACCGTGTTCTCCCGCCAGGAACTCCTCAAACAGGTGTGGCGCTGGGACTTTGGCGATCTGTCCACGGTGACCGTGCACGTCAAGCGGCTTCGGTCCAAGCTCGGCGACCATCACCGCGTGCAGACGGTGTGGGGCCGCGGATACCTGTGGACCGGTCTGGATGAGCGCTCGCGCGCAGAGCAGAAGGCCTAGCCGTGCCGGCGAATGACTTCTGGCAGATCGTCGGGTGGGCGCTGGCCTGCTCGGTGCCCGTAGTGCTGGCCGGGGCGATCATCATCCGGCTGGCGCGGTCGTGGTCGCTCGCGGTCAGCATGGTGGCGTTGGTGCTGATCCCGACCCTGGCCACGTTCACCGGTGTGCTGGGCGCCAGCGGGTTCATGATCACCGCGACGTTCGAGCGGACCGCCGTCGTACTGGTGATCGTGTCGGTGGTGACGATCCCCGCCGCGGTGATGTTGGCGCGCTACCAGGCCCGCAGGACGGTGTGGGAGCAGGAGATCCGCGATTCCGAGCGGGCGGCCGAACAGTCGCGACGCCGGTTGGTCGCGTTCGTCAGCCATGACCTGCGCACGCCACTCGCGGGGATCCGCGCGGTGTCGGAGGCGATCGCCGACGGCGTGGTGCCCGATGAGGAAGTCCGCGTCCAAGCGAAAACCATTGAGCACGAGTCGATTCGACTCTCGGAGATGGTCGATGACCTGTTCGAGATGTCGAAGATCAATGCAGGCGCCGTGCAGCCGGCGTTTGACAAGGTGGCACTGGACGAGGTCATCGACGATGTGCTCGCTGCGCACAGGATCGCGGCGGAGCGCTCCGGCGTGCTGTTGAAGGCCGAGCTGCCCGACAAACCCGTGCGGGTGGTCGGCAGCGACCGCGCGTTGGTGCGGGTGCTGTCGAACCTGGTCGCCAACGCGATCGCGCACACGCCTGCGGGCGGCAAGGTATCGCTGGCGCTGGGGTCCGACGAGGACGGCGCGTGGGCACGCGTCGACGACACCGGCGTTGGTATCGACGAGGCCGACCTGCCGCGGGTGTTCGACGTGGCCTACCGCGGGTCCAACGACCGGGTCCCGCGGGCCGACTCGTCGCTGCCAAGCGGTTCGGGCCTCGGCCTGGCCATCGCCGCCGGCCTGGTGCAGGCGCATCGCGGCACGTTGTCGGCGCGCAACCTGGGTACCGGCGCGCGCTTCGAGGTGCGGCTGCCGCTGGCGACTGACGACTAGATGCGGCAGTCGCCTCTTGTATTTGAGTGATTGTTCTATTAACGTCGATAACCTCACTGTTGAAATGGAGGTTGGCGATGGCCACCAAGGGTCTGCGCAAGTTCAAGTTCGAGCGGCAGATGGGCCGCGCCGTCATGAATCCGATGGTCGCCGCCCTGGAGCGGATCGGTGTCCGCTCGTCGCTGGTGGTCGAACTCGAGACCACCGGAGCCAAGTCCGGCCAGCCCCGCCGTGTCCCGCTGGCCGGCCGGGCCGACGACAACGGCGTCTGGGTGATCTCACAGCACGGCCGTCGCGCCGGTTGGGCGCACAACATCGCCGCAGACCCTAAGGTGCGGGTTCGGGTGAACAGCCGGGGGAAAAATGAATGGCGCACCGGCACAGCCACTTTCGAACCGCGCGACGATGTACGTGCGCGGGCGCGCAGCTTCGGCGGCGACGGCAAGCTCAGCCAGTCCGCCACCGCGCTGACGATGCGCGCGATGGAGAGCGATCCGATGTCGGTCCGGATCAGCTACGACTAATCCGGCAGCGAGTTGCTCAGCCGCTCGGTGGCCGCCAGGTAGTCCTCGATGAACTCGCGGACCACTTCGCGGGCCGGCTTGACCTTGGTCATCAGGCCCACGCCCTGCCCGACGAAGTAGGTGGCTAGTGCCTGCGCGCCGGGGTGACCCTGCGATGCGAGCACGTCGACGCGGCGGATCACCGGCTCGCACAACATCGACTGCAGCGGCAACGGCAACGGTTTCTGCGCGCCTTCATTGGGTAGCCACGCATCTGTCCACTCCGACTTCAGTTGTCGCGCGGGCTTTCCGGTGCGTCCGGCCGACCGGACAGTGTCGCGTGACGTCGCCGCCAGGAACTTCTGCACCGTGTGCGGGGCCGTCTCGGCCTCTTCGGTGGTGAGCCACACCGACCCGGTCCACGCGCCGTCGGCACCCATCGCGACGGATGCGGCCATTTGCCTTCCCGTGACGATGCCGCCGGCCGCCAACACCGGCACCGCGCCGTCGATGGCGGCGATCACCTCGGGGATCAACACCATCGTCGTCACCTCGCCGCAATGGCCGCCGGCCTCGGTGCCCTGCGCGACGATCACGTCCACACCGGCCGTCACCTGCTTGACCGCGTGCTCCTTGGCGCCCACAAGTGCCGCGACCGGGACGCCATGTTCCTTGCCTGCCTCGATCATGTAGTCCGGCGGGACGCCAAGCGCATTGGCGATCAGCTTGATGGGGTGGCTCATCGCGACCTCGAGCAGCTCGCGGCCGGTGTTGCCGGACAGCGCCGAACCACCGATGCGCGGCGACGAGTCGGCCTCGATGTCGTGGGCCGCCAGCAGGTCGGTGACGAAGCCGCGATAGCTGTCCGGGATCCGCGCGGCCAGGTCGGCAGACGACAGCTTCTCGCCCTTGCCCTCGTATTTGGCCGGCACGATGAGATCCACGCCGTAAGACTTGCCGCCGACGTGATCGTCGATCCATGCCAGCTCCTGGTCCAGCTGCACCGGCGTGTACGCCGTCCCGCCGAGCACCCCGAACCCGCCCGCATTCGTCACCGCGGCAACCACGTCGCGGCAGTGACTGAAGGCGAAGAGTGGGAAATCGATACCGAACTGCTCACAGATTGCGGGCTTCACCTCACCAGTATCACCAAGTGATACCTGTCGACGACAGGAACCCCGCTATCGCAGCGGCGCGTAGGCGAACTCGCGCAGCCCGTCGCGCGGGTCGACGACCGCCCGAAATCCCAGCAGCTCCGCCGCACGGGCGGGATCGGCCACGATGTGGCGGACATCCCCGCTGCGGTACTGACCGGTGACCAGCGGCGGCACATCGCCGCGGGCCTCGCACAGCTCCGTGGCAACTTCCAGGATCGAGATCGGTCGTCCCGAGCAGACGTTGAAGGCCGAGAAGCCGTCCAGCCCCGCGGTGACGGCCACCACGTTGGCGGCGGCGATGTCGTCGACGTGCACGAAGTCACGCATCTGTCCGCCGTCCTCGAAAACCCTTGGCACGTCGCCCGCTTCAAGCTCCGAACGGAAGATCGCGGCGACGCCCGAGTACGGGGTGTCACGCGGCATCAGCGGGCCGTAGACGTTGTGATACCGCAACGCGACCACCGAACCGCCCGTCGACTCCGCCCACGCCAGCGCGTAATGCTCCTGCGCGACCTTGCTGGCCGCGTAAAGGCTGCGCGGCCGCAGCGGGGCGTCCTCCTCGACCAACCGCCAGGCCACCTGCTCGCCGCCGATCGGACATCGATGCTCGAAGACACCGGCATCGAGGTCCGCGCCGGTGCGTGGCAGCGGGTCGACCACGCCGTGTTCGGGGCATTCAAAACGGCCCTGCCCGTAGACCACCATCGATGACGCCAGCACCAGCCGTCGGCAGCCTGCGGCGAACATCTCCGCGAGAAGCACGGTGCTGGCGTAGTCGTTGTGACTGCCGTACAGCGGCGCGTCGGCGGCGTCGACGCCGGCTCCGACCACTGCGGCCTGGTGACACACCACGTCGACGCCCTTGAGCAGCGGCGCCACGGCGGCGGCATCACGGATGTCGATCAACTGCACACCGGCCGGCGGTTCGGCATCCGGGCCGTGCGCCTTGGCGAGCATCACGTCGACGCCGACGACGTCGTGGCCCGCATCGGCGAGCGCCGCCGCCACCCGAGTCCCGATGAAACCGGCAGCGCCGGTCAGCAGCACCCTCATGGCAGATCGAACGGCAAGTCGACACCCTCGTGCGGCAGGCAGTGCGTGCACGTCCGTTCGACGGCAACCTGGTCGATGGCCTCAAGCACCAGCTTCTTGAACGGCATCAGGTTGCGCTCGAACTCGGCGAATACATCGACGGCCCGCACACCCGTTCCCGGATCGATGCCCGCGTCCAGATCGGTCACCAAAGCAATGGCCGCGTAACACATTTCGAGCTCGCGGGCCAGCACCGCCTCGGGATAGCCGGTCATGTTGACCAACGTGAAGCCCTGGCTTGCGAACCACTGACTCTCGGCCCGGGTGGAAAACCTCGGGCCCTGGATGACGACCATGGTGCCGCCGTCGAGCACGCCGGGCAGCTCGCTCGCCGCCGCCCGCAGCGTCGGGCAGTACGGGTCGGCGAACCCGACGTGGATGCCGCCCGAGTCGAAGTAGGTGTCGTCGCGCCCGGAGGTGCGGTCGACGAGTTGGTGGGGCACGACCATGGCGCCGGGCCCCAGCTGCGGGGTGAGGCTGCCGACCGCGCACGGCCCGAAGATCCGGCGCACCCCGAGCGCGCGCAGCGCCCACATGTTGGCGCGGTACGGCACGGTGTGCGGGGAGAACTCGTGGTTCACGCCGTGCCGGGGCAGGAAGGCCACCTCGTGTGGGCCGACGGTGCCGACGGTGATCGGCGCGCTGGGGGCGCCGTACGGGGTGTCCAGATTGATGGCGCGGGCGTCGGAACCGAAGAATGTATAGAAGCCGCTGCCGCCGATCACTCCCAACATTCCGTGCTCCTCCCGTCCGGGGCAATTCGACCATTGTCGGCCATGGCGAGAAGAGATCGCGCCGTCACCACCAACCTGGTCGCAGGGATGGCGGGCTACAAGCACAGAGCGTCGTGGCACGATGACGCTCGTGGCCAGTTTCGCGCAATGGGTCGAGGGCGCCCGCCCGAGGACATTGCCGAACGCGATCGCCCCGGTGATCGCCGGCACCGGCGGCGCGGCCTGGCTGCACGCCGCGTGTTGGTGGAAGGCGGTGCTTGCACTGCTCGTTGCGGTGGCGATGATCATCGGAGTCAACTACGCCAACGACTACTCCGACGGCATCCGCGGCACCGACGACGTCCGCGCGGGGCCGTTGAGGCTGGTCGGCGCGAAGTTGGCGGCGCCGCGCGCGGTGCTGACGGCCGCCGGGGTGAGCCTCGGTATCGCGGCGGCGGCCGGGGTGGTGCTGGCGTGGTTGTCCGCGCCGTGGCTGATCGCGGTCGGCGCGCTGTGCATCGCAGGCGCCTGGCTGTACACCGGCGGCTCAAAGCCGTACGGCTATCTCGGGCTCGGCGAGGTCGCGGTGTTCGTGTTCTTCGGCCTCGTTGCGGTGCTGGGTACGCAATACACCCAGGCGTTGCGGATCGACTGGGTTGGGCTGGCACTGGCGGTGGCGATGGGCTCGTTGTCGTCGGCGGTGCTGGTGGCCAACAATCTGCGCGACATTCCGACGGACCTGCAGGCCGGCAAGATCACCCTGGCGGTGCGGCTCGGAGACGCCCGCACCCGGGTGGTGTACCAAGCGTTGCTGGTGGCAGCGTTCGCGCTGACGTTGGTGCTGATGGTCGCGACGCCGTGGTGTGCGGTGGGCCTCGTCGCGGCGCCGCTCGCCCTCCGCGCGGCCGGTCCGGTCCGAAAGGGCCTCGGCGGCAAGGAATTGATCCCGGTGCTGCGCGACACCGGCCTGACAATGCTGGTGTGGGCCGTCGCGGTGGCACCGGCTTTGGCGCTCGGCTAGGCCGTCGCCGTCGCTTCCAACGCGCCGTACAACCACGTCGGACTCGGGCAGTCGATATTGGTCGAATACGTGTGGGGACGCCAGATTGGCGAGTACACGATCAACCCTTAGTCGATCGAGGTGCCCGTCCAGTACTCGACGAATCGGCCGCCGGCACCTGGTTGATCCATCGCCGGTACACCGCCATTTCGGTACTCAAATGCGGCGTTCAGCCGACGACGCCAACCATCCGGTGGCGCCGTGACGACAACCGTCGCACCCAGGATGTGCATCTCGACACGCATCATCGGGCCGCCGATTCAACGGTGTAGGGCTCAGTCAGCCAGCGCGAGGCGGTGGTCATGGGTCACAAGCCTCGCTCCTGGGCGGGCCGATGTCGTCAACGCTGACCGCCATCCGTTGTTCCCGCTAGCGCGACGGCCGGCTACCTGCTGGCTGCAAATTCTGCGGACTGGGCTGCGAGTTCCGTGCAAGATTGTTGATGCCGCGCCAGGGCGGTGATCACCAACCTTGAGGCCCGGCGACGTGGAGCAGGTCCCGGATGGCATCGGATGACAGCGAGAATTTCTGTAGAAACCCCACGGCCGGGCTCTCGTGGATCATCTCGGCGAGGTCCGATTCGGCATAGGTCGAAACCAGGATCACCGCCAGTGCGGTCGCGGTGCCTGCCCGATCGAGCTGCTCGGCGAGCGCGAAGCCGTCCTCCCCGCCGAGGTCGATGTCGACCAACGCCAGATCGGGACGCAAATCCTCGTAACGCATAAGCGCCTCAGCGCTATTGGACGCGGTCGCGACAACGCTGATTCCCCCGCGCTCGAGCATCGCGCTCGCGGCGTGGCGAAAATCGGCGCTGTCGTCAACGATCAGACAGCGCATGTCGCGACCCGTACCAATACACAATCCTCAGCCTCGCAGATGTCGACCATGATTACATTCCCGCTGGCCGGAACTCCTGGCGCCGCGCCCAACGGCGCGCTGATAGCCGTTTCACAGAATTGCCTGACACAGGCAATAATCAAAGGGCCATTTTGTGTTGAACAGCCAAGATGGACCAGCAAGCAACGTCGTCACCGCAGCCGGGATGTGATCCCCGGCCGATGCTTCGTGCGCGACTGCTCGCGTTCGTCGTCCGGCCGACGGCGCCCCCGCTGTGGCTGGGCATCGTGGTCGCCGCCGTGTTCATCACCGCAGAGACGCTGTTGGTCCACCGGCTGAAACAGATCGCCCCCGAGAACCCGTTCGGCGCGCTGTTCCTGCTCGGCGTGCTGGTCGTTTCCGCGGGGTGGGGATTCCGGCTCGCGGTCGCCACCTCCCTGGCGAGCGTCCTGGTGTACGTCTACTTCCACCTCGAAACCAGTAGGTCGTTCATCCCGATGCACGCCAGGGACGCGTTGGCGGTCGTCATCTTCCTGCCGGTCGCGCTACTGGCCAACCTTCTCGCCGGGCAGGCCCGGCTGCGCGCCGCTGAGTCCGAGCAACGCCGCCGCGAGGCAGAAGCCAGCCACGCCGCGACGAGCGCTCTCGCCGAACAGCAGGCGGCGCTGCGCCGTGTTGCAACGCTGGTCGCGCGCGGTGTCGACCAGTCTGAGGTGTATCCGGCGGCGGTGGCCGAACTATCGCGCGGGCTGGGTATCTACAACGTCGCGCTGCTCCGTTACGAGACCGAGGAAGCGCTGGTGATACTGGCCACCCTCGACGAGAATGGTTCGAGCAAAATGCCTATCGGAGAACGGCTTTCGCTCGACGGCGACAACGTGGCGGCGAAGATCCTGAGCACCGGGGCACCGGCGCGGATTGACTCCTTCGACGGCGCCGCCGGCCGCACGGCGGAGCGTATCCGCCAGCTCGGGATGCGCTCGGCGGTCGGTGCGCCGGTCATCGTTGACGGCCGCCTCTGGGGTGCGCTGGTGATCGCCTCGTCGCAAAACGAGCCGATGCCAGGTGACACCGAGGCTCATATCGGGGATTTCGCTGACCTCATCGCCATCGCAATATCCAACGCCGCAACCCGCGCAGAGCTCACCGCGTCACGTGCCCGCATCGTCACGGCCGCCGACCAGGCGCGGCGCCGCTTCGAACGCGATCTCCACGACGGTGCACAGCAGCGCATTGTTTCGCTCGGTCTGGAACTGCGTGCAGTGGAGGCGGCGATGCCTGCAGAGCAGCAACAGCTGCGCCGCCAGCTGTCCGACGTCGTCGACGGTCTGGTCGGCGTGGGAACAGAACTTCGGGAGATTTCACGAGGCATCCATCCCGCGATCCTGTCGAAGGGCGGGCTCGGCCCAGCGATCAAAACGCTGGCCCGGCGCTCCCCTGTTCCCGTCGAACTCGACCTGAACGTCGACAGCCGATTGCCGGAATCAGTTGAAGTCGCCGCCTATTACGTCGTCGCCGAGGCGCTGACCAATGCCGCCAAACACGCGCAGGCATCCGCAGTCAGGGTGTGCGCAGTCGCCACCCACGATGAGCTTCAGCTCAGCATCAGCGACGACGGAATCGGCGGGGCGGTCGCGGGCGCAGGCTCAGGTTTGATCGGACTCAAGGACCGCGTCGAGGCCCTGGCCGGCCGCCTCCGCATCTCCAGCCCGGCCCGGAGTGGGACGACGCTGACCGTGGTCGTCCCGCTCCAGGGCGAATAGCCTTACCGCACTGTCGGTTCAGCGGTGTCCGCCTCCGTGGAACAGCAGTCCGTACCCCCCGAAAAACGGGTACTGAACCTGATAGTCGACCGGGGGCGGGGTGGCACTGACTTGCGTATTCCCCGCCGATTCGCAAACGCTCGACGTCTCGGTGGCGGTACAGGTCTGCGCCGCCTCGGCCAGCGGCGCGACCGTGATCGCGAGCGCGCTCCCTCCGGCCACCAACAGCGGTGCGATGAAGTTTCGGAGTTTCATGATGGCACCACTCCTTTGTTGAATGCCATTTGTGCAATTCCAGGATCGCGCGTGCGCAACGCTGTGTCGTCGGTGCTGACACCAATGTGTGAGCGCCGGGCAGCAGGCGGCGGGCCCTACCCGTTATCCCCCAGAGCAGGACCGCCGTCATTCGCTGGGCGGCTCGTCGCCCGTGGAGGTCGCGTCGCCGCGCAGCCTCGCCTGCAGCTGCTCGCGTTCGTTGCGTCGGCGTTCGTCGAAAACGGCGACGCTCGCAGTGGCGCGACGCCGTAGCGGGGCAAAGATCCAGATGCCCAGCGGCAGTGCGATGACCAAGGCGAACAACATCGCCACGACAAGCGGAAAATCGCGCACGCCGAGCAAATGTCCGGCACCGAAAATCACCGCGGTCAAGACCACCACAAGCAGGAAGCGGGCCAGGGCATACACCAGCACTTCCACCACGAGGCTGGATCGGGGCCGCCGGTCAGACACCGACCGAGCCTACCGACGGCGCGTATATTTGGATCCAGGAGGTTTTTGCGTGGCGTATTTGCTCCTGATTTTCGTCTTGGCCGGTTTGATCTACGGTGGCTGGCGCTTGGCGCGGCTGACCGTGGCCCGCCCGAAGACACGCGTCATCGGCCCGGACGACGATCCGGATTTCCTGCGGCGGCTCGGCCCCGACAACAAGCCCCGCTCATAGCGGCGCGACGACCTAGCCCGGCCAGGCGTCAGGCCGTTTTGCGCCCGAAAAGCCGTCGGCGACCACGGCCGCCAATTCGACCAAGGCCTCGCGCGTCTCCGGCTTCAGCCGGTCGAGGCTGATCTCGGCGCCCTCCTCCAGGTGCGGGTCGAAGGGCACCTGCCTAACGGCCCGGCACCGCCGGGAGAAGTGGTCGACGACCTTTTTCATGTCGACCTTGCCGGAGCGCGGCCGCACCGCGTTGATGACGGCGATCGAGTTACGAACCATGTCCTGGTGGCCGTGCGCATCCAGCCAGTCCAGGGTGGCCGCGGCGCTGCGGGCGCCGTCGACGGATCCCGAGCTGATCACCACGAGCACGTCGGCCTTCAGCAGCACAGCCGACATCGCCGAGTGCAGCATGCCGGTGCCGCAATCGGTGAGCACCAGGCTGTAGAACCGTTCGAGGACCTCGAGGGCGCGCAAGTAGTCGTCGGAGCTGAACGCCTCCGACACCGCGGGGTCAGTCTCGGAGGCGAGCACCTCGAGCCGGCTGGGGCCCTGCGACGTGTATCGGCGGACGTCGCTGTAGGCCACGATGCCCTCGGCGTCGCGCAGCAGGTGCCGCACGGTGGCCGGGGTTTCCAGCGGCACCTTTTGGCTCAGCGTGCCGCGGTCGGGATTGGCGTCGACGGCGACGACGCGGTCACCGCGGATCGACGCGAACGTCGCGCCCAGCGTCGCGGTGATCGTCGTCTTGCCGACCCCGCCCTTCAGCGACAGCAACGCGATGCGGTAACAGCCCCGCAGCGGCTGCTGCACCTGGGCGACCAGGGTGTTGTGGTGATTGATCTTGGCGCTGTCACCGACGTTGAGCAGCTTGAACGACGCGAAGTAGAGCCACTTGCGCCAGCCCCGCGACGGCGCCCGCTTCGGCTGGCCCAGCAGCGCGACCGTGGACAGATCGAGGTAGGGCGGCGGGGCGACGTGCTGCGGTGCGACCGGATGGGGCGCATAGCTCTGCGGCAACCCGTTCGGCGGTGTCGGGGCGGTCCATTCCGCGGGTGCCGATTCCGCAGGATCGCTGAACCGCTGCTGCGCGCGAAAACCCGCCCGGCGGTGGTCAGGCAACGGCTCAACCCCTCTCATTAGCAGCTGGTCGCGGCGACCCGGTCAACCCACCCCAGCGTACGAATGCAACCCGACTGTCACCAGGTTGATGAAGAACAGGTTGAACACCATCGCGACAAAGCCGACGACGTTGATCCAGGCCGCCTTCTTGTCGCGCCAGCCTGCCGTCGAGCGCGCGTGCAGGTACGCCGCGTAGACCACCCACGCGATGAACGAAACCGTCTCCTTGGGGTCCCAGCCCCAGTAGCGGCCCCACGCCTCCTCGGCCCAGATCGCGCCGAAGATGACGCCGAACCCGAACACCGGGAACGCGAAAATGGTTGTGCGGTAAGCGATGCGGTCCAGCGTCTGCGCGTCGGGCAATCGGCCGACGATGCGGGCCAACGCACCCTCGGTGTCGGGCCGGCCCAGCGGGGACATCTTGAGCAGAAACAGGATGCTGGCCACGCCGGCCACCAGGAACACGCCAGAGCCGAGGCTGACCACCGACACGTGGATCGGCAGCCAGTAGGACTGCAGCGCGGGCATGACGGGTGCGGCGTTGGTGTAGAGCCAGCGACCCGACACGGTCAGCAGGATCAACACCGGAAGGAGCACGAACACCCACAGCGCGCGGTACTGCGGCCGGCGCAGCATCACCGCGGCCGCGATCAGTCCCGAGAAGCACGTCAGGTTGATGAACTCGTACATGTTGCCCCACGGCGGCCGCGCCGTGGCTAGGCCGCGCAGCACGATGCAGGCCAGCAGCAGGCCGATGCCGACGTACACCAACGCCAGCCCGCCCTTGCCGACGCGCTCGTCGAGCGGGCGCTTTGGCTCCGCAGCGACGACGCCAGGTGTGGCACTGTCCGCGTCAACTGCGGCTCCGCTGCCGAATGTCGCGGCGCCGACGAGCTCGCGGGTATCGACCTTGCGGCCGCGGCTGGATGCCAGCTCGACCGCGAGCAGCAGCAGCGCAGCCACCAGCACCACGACCGACGAGGTGAAGGCCCAGTCGGAATACCGGGCCAACCCGATGTCGACGTGCTCGGTGTTCATCCGCGATCCGCCTTCGCTTCTCGCTCGGTGTTCATTTGACCTTCTCTCCCGACACCGCAGGCACCCCAGGAACGTCGGCTAGCAGGCGCTGCGTCAACCGGTCGAACTCATCGCCCCAACCGGAGTTGTCGGTGCGCGCCAGGCCACCCAGCTCGACGCTTACCGTACCTGGGGCCGCGGGCGTCAGCCGAACCCAGACCCTGCGCCGCCGCACCACCAGCGACACCAGCAGACCGCCCATCATCGTCAACGCGAACACCAGCACCCACACCTGCGCGGGGTCGTGTGAGACCTGCAGGTTGATGAACGGCACCGCGTTGTCGAACCGGACGACCGTGCCGTCGTCGAGGCGGGTGTCCTGGCCGACGCGCAGGTTGACCCGCGCCTTCTTAATGAGGCGTTTCTGATCGATGAGCTTCGGGTCAAGCGAGAACAGCGACTGCGGCAGGCCGGTATCCAGTCCGGTGTCGCCCTTGTAGATGTCGACGGCAACGGCCGGGTTGTTCAGCGCGGGGTAGCTCGACGACAACAGCGTGCCCTCGAGCTGCTCGGTCGGCGCGAACAGGCCCTGAATGGCGATCTGGTTCTTGCGGCGCTCGTCGGGATCGGGATAGCTGCCCCCGGGCGGATCGAACCGCATCGCGCCCGACGAAAGGAGGGTGATCTGGTCTTCCGGCCGGAACTGCAGCGTCTGGGTGCGGGTCTGCCCATTGGGGAACGTGACGGTGAACGTCGGGGCGTAGCCGTGGCCCTGCAGGTACACCCGGTCGCCGCCAACCCGAAGCGGCTCGTTGACCTTGAGCCGGTACGGCCGCCAGGTGTCGGTGTTGAGGTCGGAGCCGGCCTGGTAATCGATGTGGGCGGAAAACGACGTAGCCTGACCGGAGGGAAGGTAGTGCGCCTGGAAGTCGTTGACCCGCAGGCAGATCGGATAGAGCGATGTGCCGTCTACGGTGTTGCCTGCCCGGAACGAGTCGAACGCCGCGGGCGAGGCCGAACAGAACCCGGGGCCGCTGTCCGCGATGACGATGACATTGCCCTCGTACCCGAACAGCTTTCCGGCCGCCACTGCGACAAGCAGGCCGAGCAGCGAAAAGTGGAAGACGATGTTGCCGAACTCGCGCAGATAGCCCTTCTCAGCCGAGATCTCGGTGATTTCGTCGTCCTTGCGGGCCACCCGCCGCCAGCCCCGCAGGTGCGCAGACACGACGGCGGCGATGGCGTCGGCACCGCCGGAGACCTCGGCAGTGTGGTGCTTGGGCAGCCGGCCGAGGTTGCGGGGCGCGGGGACGGGTGTGGCGCGCAGGCTCCGAGCGTGCTCGATCAGTCGCGGGGTAAGGCAGCCCACCAGCGAGATGAACAGCAGCACATAGATGGCCGTGAACCAGAAGCTGGAGAACACCTGGAAGGCCTGCAGCCGGTCCAACCACGGTCCGATGGTGGGATGTTCGGCGATGTACTGCTCGACCTTGAACTGGTTGAGGTTGCGCTGCGGCAGCAGGGCACCGGGGATGGCGCCCAGCGCGAGCAGGAAAAGCAGCACCAGCGCGGTGCCCATCGACGTCAGGGTCCGCCAGGTGTTGCGCGCGTAGGCGAAAACTATTCTCATATCGGCAAAGTCACGTCGCTGACGAAGGCGTCACGCACCCAGGACACGAAATCGTTCCACAGCCCGGTCGCCAGCGCTGCGCCGACGAGGATCAGCAACACCCCGCCGAAGATCTGGATGCCGCGGCTGTGGCGCCGCAGCCAGCCAAGGCCCTGCACCGCGCGGGCGGAGCCAAAAGCCAACAGCACGAACGGGATTCCCAGTCCCGTGCAGTATGCGATGACCAACGCGACGCCGCGGGCCACGTCGGCGCCGTCGGTCGCCGAGGCGACAGCGATCACGCCCGTCAGGGTCGGGCCAAGGCACGGTGTCCAGCCCAGTCCGAAGACCGCGCCGAGCAGCGGGGCGCCGCCGAGCGTGGAAACCTGCCGGGGCGTGAACCGCGCCTCGCGCTGCAGCGCCGGGATGAAGCCGACGAACACCAGACCCATCACGATCGTGATCGCTCCGCCGATGCGTTGCAGCAGAAGCTGGTTGCTGATCAGCGTCGTCGTCATCCCGAGCACCGCGACGGTGCCGAGCAGGAAGACGGCGGTGAAGCCCGCGACGAACAACAGCGCCGCGCCCGTCACCCGCAACCGGGCGGTGCGCACCGCCACCCCGCTCTCTTCCGAAGGGGACCCATGTCCCGGCTTGTCCTCCACCCCGACGACCGCCGCGAGGTAGGACAGGTAACCGGGAACCAGCGGCACCACGCACGGCGACGCGAAGGACACCAGGCCCGCCAGCACAGACACCCCTACCGCAACGAGTACCGGTCCGGCGGCGGCGATCTCGGTGAACCCCGTCACG
>Ga0073928_10006054_pt1 | contig 16516 bp, 18 predicted proteins | sample PaiPotPPA55metaG_FD_76969 | JGI IMG/M metagenome (GOLD analysis project Ga0073928, IMG submission 76969) | Iron sulfur acid spring bacterial and archeal communities from Banff, Canada, to study Microbial Dark Matter (Phase II) - Paint Pots PPA... ... | reverse complement strand
GGTGCGCCCCGCCCGCGACGAGGCCGGCGATGTGCGCCATGTCGGCCAGCAGGATCGCGCCGACCTCGCGGGCGATCTCGGCGAAGGCCGGGAAGTCGATGGTGCGCGGGATCGCGGTGCCGCCCGCGATGATCAGCTTGGGCCGCTCGCGCAGCGCGATCTCGCGCACGTCGTCCATGTCGACCCGACCGGTCTCCTTGCGCACGCCGTAGTGCGTGGGCCGGAACCACTTGCCGGTGATCGAGACCGGCGAGCCGTGGGTCAGGTGCCCGCCCATCGGCAGGTCCATGGACAGCACGGTGTCGCCGGGGGTCATGAACGCCAGGTACACCGCGAGGTTCGCCGGCGAGCCCGAGTAGGGCTGGACGTTCGCGTGCTCGGCGCCGAACAACGACTTGGCGCGGTCGATCGCAAGGCGCTCGAGCGGGTCGACGAACTGCTGGCCCTCGTAGTAGCGCTTGCCGGCGTAGCCCTCGGAGTACTTGTTGGTGAAGACGGTGCCGGTGGCCTCAAGCACGGCCGTCGACACGTAGTTCTCCGAGGCGATCAACCGGATCTTCTCGTATTGGCGCTTGGCCTCGGCCTCCACCAGACCCGCGATCTCGGGGTCTGCGGTAGCGAGGTGGTTCAGGGCGGGCTCGTGCACGATGCCTCCAGGTCAGCTTCGACTCGTCGGCCGTCACCCAGGCGCTCGGTGCCCAGCTCTATTACCGGTATCACCGGTTGCTTACCAGGCCGCTCCACGGTGGTTGAATCCACCTCGTTGGCGCCAGTCGCGGCCTACACCACGGATCCTATCGGGCCGAGGGCACCAGTCGAGCCACGCACTCGACATGATGGGTCATCGGGAACAGGTCGAAGGCTCGCAGCGTGTCGAGCTCATAGCCCTCCGCCGCGAAATAGGCCAGGTCCCGCGCGAGCGCCGCCGGGTCGCAGGCCACATAGGCCACCACCCGCGGCCGCAGCCCGGCGATTCCGGTCACCACCTTGCGCCCGGCCCCGGCCCGCGGCGGGTCGAGCACCACGACCTCGGCCTCGAAGCCCTTCGGCGCCTTCGCGATGGCCCGCTCCACCCGCTCCTCGACCAGGTAGACCTGCTCGAACTCGGCCAGGTTGGCCCGGGCGTCGGCCACCGCGCCGCGGTCGCTCTCCACCGCGACCACCTCGCCGTCGGCGCCGACCGCCGCCGCGAGCCCGGCGGCGAACAGGCCGACTCCGCAGTACAGGTCCATAGCGGTCTCGCCGGGCTTGGCGGCGACAGCCTCGAGCACGGCCTCACTGAGCAGGTCGGCGGCGGCCGGATGTACCTGCCAGAAGCCCGAGCCGCTGACCTTCCACGTGCGGCCCACAGCCACTTCGCGCACCTGGGCGCGCCCGTGCACGCGGCTGGCCCCGCCCTCGCCGTCGCCGCGAAGCACCGACACCGGCACGTCGAGCTCCACGATCGGCATCCTGCCGTGCGGCTTGGGCAGCGGGGTGACCACGACGGCCCGGTCGGAGGACCCGGTGGCGGCGATCACCTCTACCCCGGCCACACCGGGCCAGGACTGCTGCTCCGCTCCCACTTCCTCGACTCCCGGCGCCGCGATCGCGCAGGACTCCACCGGGACGATGTCGTGCGAACGGCTCTTGCGCAGCCCGGTCCGCCCGGCCTCGTCCACCGCGAACTGCACCCTGGTACGCCAGCCGAGACCGTCCGGGGTACCCGGCGCCTCCTCGACCCGCACCGTGCGCTCGATCCCGGCCAGCCGCCGCAGCTGCTCCTCGACGACCTCGGCCTTGAGCCGGCGCTGCGCCTCGGGCGTCGCGTGTTGCCAATCACACCCGCCGCACATGCCGGGCCCCGCGTAAGGGCACGGCGCGGTGACTCGATCGGCCGAGGGCTCGAGGATCTCGACCGCGTCGGCGCGCAGGTAGCGGTCCTGCTCGTGGCCCTCGGTCACCAGCGCCACGACGCGCTCCCCCGGCAGCGCGTGCCGGACGAACACCGCCCGGCCCTCGTGCCTGGCCACGCAGAATCCGCCGTGCGCCACCCGCTCCACCTGCACTTCGAAGCGCTCGCCGACGAGCGAAGGGCCGGCGTCGGCGCGCTCGACGGGCGCCTCGGCGCGGGGGGAGGAGCGGCGGGGTGCGGTGCGCGGCACTGTGTTGGTCCGATCTCGCTGGGATAGCCGGGGCTCCGGCCGGTGACACTCCAGGGTAGGGCGTCCGGCCGCGGACCCGCCGCTGTTCCAGAACCCGCGCGGATGATAGACACGACTACCGTGAGCGGGGGCGCTCCCCGCGCACCGCCCCGACGACCACCGAGGAGACCTGGCACTGTGCATATCGTGATCATGGGCTGCGGCCGCGTGGGGTCCACGCTGGCCCTGAGCATGGAGGAACTGGGGCACAGCGCCGCCGTGATCGACCAGGACCCACAGGCCTTCCGCCGCCTCGGCGGGTCCTTCCGCGGCCGCCGGGTGACCGGTACCGGCTTCGACCGGGACACCCTGATCGCCGCCGGCATCGAGGGCGCCGGCGCCTTCGCCGCCGTCTCGAGCGGCGACAACTCGAACATCATCGCGGCCCGGGTGGCCCGCGAGACCTTCGGCGTGGAGAACGTCTGCGCGCGCATCTACGACCCGCGCCGCGCCGAGATCTACGAGCGGCTCGGCATCCCGACCGTGGCCACCGTGCGCTGGACCGCCGACCAGATGCTGCGCCGGCTGCTGCCCGGCGGCACCGAGGAGCACTGGCGCGACCCGTCCGGGGCCGTCTCGGTGGCCGAGGTGCACCTGAGCCCGAACTGGGTGGGCCAGCGCGTCGCCCGGCTCGAGGCCGCCGCGGGCATCCGGGTGGCGCTGCTCACCCGGCTGGGCAAGGGCATCCTGCCGGACCACGACACCGTGCTGCAGGAGGGCGACCTGGTGCACCTGGCGCTGCGCACGGCAGAGCTGGCGCAGGTAGAGGAGATCTTCGCGAAGGGACCGGAACACTGATGCGCGTCGCTATCGCCGGAGCAGGCAACGTCGGCCGCTCCATCGCCGTGGAACTGCTGGAGAACGGCCACGAGGTGCTGCTCGTGGACAAGGAGCCGCACCGCATCGCGGTGGACGAGCTGCCGCGCGCCGAGTGGCTGCTGGCCGACGCCTGCGAGATCGCCTCGCTGGACGAGGCCGGTCTGCAGCGGTGCAACGTGGTCATCGCCGCCACCGGGGACGACAAGGCCAACCTGGTCGTCTCGCTGCTGGCCAAGACCGAGTACGGGGTACCGCGGGTGGTCTCCCGGGTCAACCACCCGAAGAACGAGTGGCTGTTCAACGACGCGTGGGGGGTGGACGTCGCCGTCTCCACGCCGCGCCTGATGTCCGCGCTGGTCGAGGAGGCCGTCTCGGTCGGCGACCTGGTGCGGGTGCTGCGCTTCAGCCAGGGCGACGCCAACCTGGTCGAGCTCACCCTGCCGGCCGACGCCCCGCTGGTGGGCACCGGAGTCGGACAGGTGGACTGGCCCGAGGACACGGCGCTGGTCGCGGTGTTGCGCGGCGGTCGCGTCGTGGTGCCGACGCCGGAGGAGCCGTTGGAGGGCGGGGACGAGCTGCTGTTCGTGGCCGCTCCGGACCGCGAGCAGCAGTTGGAAGACCTGCTCAACAGTGTTTGAGCTCTCGCAGGCCCGCTAGCGCGACTGGTTGCGGAAGGTGCGGGCCGAGCTCCGAGACGGTAGTACGTTCGGCTCTCGGAGGTGGGGCGTAGGTGATCTGCGCCCCAGTCAGTTCTCGTCGTCGGGCGCGGTTTCCTCGCGTCCGGCGGCGTGGGCGGCGGGCTTGGCGGGGGGCAGCGGTGCCTTGCGGATGATCTGCCAGCAGCAGTAGGCGACCGCGAGGTAGAGCGGGTAGCCCAGGATGATCTTCGCGACGCCGAGCGAGTCGACCTGTCCGCCCAGGTACAGCGGCACCTCGACGCAGACGCGCAGCACGAACATCGCCGCCAGCAGCCAGGTGGCCTGCGTGAACGCGCGCATCCTGGCCGGGTGCGCGCGCCAGGCCATCATCTCGCCGGTGACCGGCCCGAGCACCACGCCGACGATCGGGAAACGGACCAGGGCGCTGACCGAGAAGAGGATCGCCTCGCCGATGTTGAGCAGCACACCGGGCAGGTAGAAGCCCTTGGCCTGCCCGGAGAAGTGGGCGACGGCGGCGCACACGAGGACGCCGCCAAGGCCGCCGAGCGCGTGTTGCAGCGTGTCGCGCTTGACCAGCCGGACCGTGCTGAGCACGGCTGCCACCGCCACCGCGGCCCAGATCGCGCCGGACAGGTTGCGCGTCACGCCGTAGACGATGACGAACAGGATGCTGGGCAGGCCGACCTCGGCCAGCCCGCGACGGCCGCCGAAGGCCGCGAAGACCGAGGCCTCGTAGGCGGCCAGCCGCTCCTCATGGGACTGGCCCTCGGCGGCGTGCGTCGAGGGCTGCGGCGGCACGGCGGCGGCTTCGGCAGACATGTCTCGCATGGTACCCGGCGCGGTCGCCCGATGCGGGAAATCGGTATTCGAACCAGGGGCCGTACCGGCCGGTCCGGATCCCCCGCCTCCGTTGCGGCCGCGTCGACCGCCCGCTAACGGATCTCGGTGATCTCCGGTCCGCGTTCGAAGGGATTGAGGTCGCTGGCCCGGTACGCCGAGCCCTGGCCGGCCGCCTGGGCCTGCGCCTGCGCCTCGGCGGCGGCTTCGTCCGTCGGCCTGGCCTGCGGGGGCAGCTGCAGCGGGATCGGGTCGCGCGGCGCCATGGCCTGCGTCCCGCGCACCACCACCACTCCGCGGAAGACCTGCTCGACCAACGCGGCCGCCTCCGGCTGCACCGCGGCCTGGCCGGAGATCACCGCGCGCAGGAACCAGCGCGGGCCGTCCGCGCCGAGGAAGCGCACCACCTGGACGCCCTGGCTGCCGTCCGGCAGGCGTACGGGCACCCGGGCGCGCAGCTCGGGTCCGAAGGCGCCGACGCCCTTGTCGATCACCCCGCCCTGCTTGGTGACCTCGATCGAGATCTCGTCGCGCACCTCGCTCCAGATGCCCTCGGACCGTGGCGCGGCGAAGGCCTGCAGCTGGATCGCGCTCTGTCCGAGCACCACGGTGATGGCCATCACCTGCTGCTGCTCGGAGACCTCGAGGCGCACCTCCATGCCCTGCACGGCGGGCACCAGCAGCCCGCCGAGGTCTACCCGGCCCTCGAGGGCGTTGTCGACCTCGGTCTCGTCCCAGGGACCGTCGGCCCGCTCAGCGGGCGCGGCGACCTTGGTCGAGCCTTCGTCCGCCGACGCCGATTCGACCTCGTCCTCGGACTCGAGCTCGGCCTCGTCGGCCGCGTCACGGCCTCGCCGTCGGAACATCGCTGTTCTCTCCCCATCGATTGAATATTCGTGCCGGCCTGCGCCCCGCACGGTCTTCACGCGCCGATCGTTTCACTACAGCCGGACTATAACCCGCCTGGCCCGGTTTACCCTCCCCGGCCGTCCCCGGTCACCGGCCGGTGGAGCCGTGGCCGCCGCTGCCGCGCTCGCTCTCCGGCAGTTGCTCGACCTCCACGAAGCGGGCCCGTTCGACCCGCTGCAGGACCAATTGGGCGACCCGGTCGCCGCGTTTGAAGGCGACCGGGTTCGTCCGGTCCAGGTTGACCACGATGAGCTTGATCTCGCCGCGGTAGCCGGCGTCGATCGTCCCCGGCGTGTTGACCAGCGAAACGCCGTAGCGCGCGGCGAGGCCGGAGCGCGGGTGCACGAAGGCCGCGTAGCCCTCCGGCATGGCGAGGGCCACCCCGGTGGGCAGCACCGCCCGCTCGCCCGGCGCGAGCTCCACGTCCACCGCGGTGCGCAGGTCCGCCCCCGCGTCACCCGGCAACGCGTACGCGGGCAACGGGAGTTCGGGGTCCAGCCGTCGGATCAGGACATCGACCGGGGCAGACGTTGGCTGCGTGATCGTAGGCTGTGCGATTTCCACGCCCGCACCCTACCCCGTACTGCTGCGCCGGGGAGTGGACGTCGGCCGCCTCAGAGTCCTCAGAGTCCTCGAAGGCCGCAAAGGGCTCAGGGGTTGAGCTCGAAGGCCTTGAGCGAGCGGTATCGCTGCGGATCGTCGAGCACGGCCCGCACCTCCTCGGTGCGGCCGTTGGTCACGAAGTGCTCGAGCCCGACCGAGACGAACAACGCGGCGGCCTTGGCGACCAGCAGGCCGTCCGGCCGGTCCAGCCGCGCTTCGGCCCGGTGGTAGAGCTTGCGCCCGGCCTGGCCCACGCACCAGGCCCTGAAGTGCACCACCCGGCCCACCGGCACGGGCTTGACGAAGTCGGTCTCGAGACGCCCGGTCACCGCGGGGATCCGCAGCATCCAGCTGACCGAGCCCATCACCTCGTCGAACGCGGTGGCGAGCAGGCCGCCGTGGATCAGTCCCGGCGCGCCCTGGTGTGCCGGGGCCACCTCGAACTTGGCCGCGACCGACACGCCCTCGCCGGCCTCGATCCGCAGGTGCAGGCCCTCGGGGCGGTCCTCGCCGCAGCCGAAGCACTGGGCGTAGTGGGTGCCGAGCCCGGCGCCGGGTTCGGGTGCGTCCGGGTGGCGCGGCGGCAGGACGGCCTCGGCAGGCGGGTCGGTGGGCCCGCGCCGTTCGGCGGGCGTGGCGGAGTCCTGGTCGTGCGTCATGGAGATGACATTACTCGCCGGTAACTCTGAAAAGCCAGGCACCCCTGCACGCGGCCTCATGAGCCTGTGTGAACCTAGGACGCATGACTTCCGTCGATTCCGCCGCGGCTTACCGCGAGCACCTGCGCGCCCCTGTCTCCTGGTATCTGATCGGCGTGCTGTTCGGCGTCGCGATGGGACTCATCTTCGCCTTCGAGGGCGCCTGGCAGTCGGTGGCCGGCTTCGCGGCCGGCACCGTGATCTCCGCCTGGGTCGTCTTCAACTACGGCCGGGCCTCGATCGAGCTGGCCGACGGCCGGCTGACCGCGGGGCCCGCGACACTGCCGCTGGCCTCCCTTGGCGAGGCCAGCGCGCTGAGCCCGGACAAGGCGCGCGCCCTGCGGATGCACGAGGGCGATCCCCGGGCGTTCATGCTGCTGCGCAGCTATGTGCGGACCGCGGTGCGGATCGAGGTCGTCGATCCGCAGGATCCGCACCCGTATCTCTATCTCTCCTCGCGGCACCCCGAACAGCTGACGGCGGCGCTCGCCCGGGCGAGCGCCGCGGCACGCTGAGCCGCGCTCACGCGCAGTCTCGGCAGATCAGTTGGCCGTCTCGCTCGAAGGCCAGCTGGGACTGGTGGTGCACCAGGAAGCACCGGGAGCAGGTGAACTCGTCGGCCTGCCGGGGCAGGACTCGGACGCTCAGCTCCTCTCCGGAAAGGTCTGCACCGGGCAGTTCGAGCGACTCGTTGTCGCCCTCCTCCAGGTCCACCACCGCGGCGGTCTTGTCGACGCGTCGCGCCTTGAGCTCCTCCAGGGAGTCCTCGTTGAGTTCATCGTCCGTCTTGCGCGGAGTGTCGTAGTCGGTAGCCATCTTCCCTCTCCCCCTTAAGGCGGTTCACAGGTCGTTCAGGGCACGTAACGTATCGGGCGCCGAAGTTGTGCCCGATCCGAGGCGCAGATTTTGCCTTACTTCAAGGGGTGTTATGCAACCGACACCCGGCTGAATCAGCCGAACGGGTGGTCTGGCAGGATGGAGCCCGTCTATCTCCGACCGACCGGGAAAGGCCCCGCGATGCCCGTCTACGCCCTCGGCGACCTGGTTCCGCAGATCCACCCGGACGCCTTCGTACACCCGGATGCCACGGTAATCGGCCAGGTCAGCGTCGGTGCGGGCAGTACGGTCTGGCCCGGCGCCGTGCTACGCGGGGATTACGGGAGGATCACCGTCGGGCAGCGGACCTCGATCCAGGACGGCGCTGTGTTGCACGCCACAGAGGAGCTGGAGACGAAGATCGGCGATGACTGTGTCGTTGGTCACATTGCCCATCTGGAGGGCTGCACGGTCGAGAACGGCTGCCTCATCGGCTCCGGCAGCGTGGTGCTGCACCGGGTCCAGGTGCGCTCAGGCGCGCTCGTGGCGGCCGGGGCGGTCGTCTCCCCGGGCACGGAGGTCCCGGCCAGGGCGATGGCGCTGGGCGTTCCGGCCAGAATCCGTCCGGAAGCCGTGGCCCCGGGAAGTTTTACCGACGCCGTGTCGAGATATGTGGCGAACGGCGCGCGCTACGCCAAGGAGTTGCGGCGGATCGACTAGCGGTTCGGCCGGCGGGTCGACTAGGCGCCGCACGGGATCCAGACCCGCACGATGAGCCCGCCGTCCGGACGCGCCTGCACGCCGATCCGGCCGCCGTGCGCGCGGACCACCGAGCGCACGATCGAGAGCCCGAGGCCGGCCCCGCGATCCCCGGGACGCGGCGGCGCGTCGGCGGTCCTGAGCCTGCGGAAGGGCTCGAAGAGCGACTCGACCAGGTTCGCCGGCACGTCCGGACCGCTGTTCGCCACCACGAGCAGCCCGTAGTCGCCCTGGTCGTAGGTGACCACGTCGACCCAGCCGCCCGCGTTCTCCGCGAGATTGTGCCGGAGCGCGTTGTGCACCAGGTTCGTCGCGACCTGCTCGAGCAGCGTGGCGTCCCCGCGCACCGTGACCGGGTTGAGCCGGGTGCGCAGCTGTAGCCCCCGCTGCGCCGCCTCGGCCGCGCCGAGGGCCACCACGCCGCCCACGACCTCGTCCCAGCGCACCGGGCCGGGGGCGGGCACCGCCCGGTCGGCCTTGGAGAGCGCCAGGAGCCCCTCGATCATCCGCTCGGACCGCTCGTTGTTCGCCAGCAGGCCCTGGGCCAGCGCGGCGGTGTCCGGCGGCGTGTCCGGGTCGGCCAGCGCGACCTCCAGCAGGGTCCGGGCGACGGCGAGCGGCGTGCGCAGTTCGTGCGAGGCGTTGCCGGTGAACCGCCGCTGGCTCTCGAACGCCGCGTCGAGCCGGTCGAGCATCTCGTCGAAGGTCTCGGCCAGCTCGTACATCTCGTCACGCGGTCCCTGCGGCGCCAACCGGGTCCCGGAGTCGAGCGAGCCGACCCCGCTGCGGGCGATCCGCCGGGCCGCCAGCGTCACCCGGCTCAGCGGCCGAAGTACCCGGCCGGCCACCCAGTAGCCGACGCCGAACACCAGCAGGCCCACCGCAAGCAGGCCGATCAGCGCCGCGAGCAGGATCTGCTCCAAGGTCTCCGAGCGCACCGCCAGGGTGCACTGGACCTGCTGCGCCACGGTGAGCTTCTCCCCGGCCAGCTTCTGCGCCGCGGACAGCCGGCACCAGCTCGGCAGGTCGGCCCGCGGGTGGTTGAGCCGCCAGCGCACGAGGACGTAGGTGACGGCCGTCAGCATCGTGCCGAAGACGAGGAAGAGCGCGACGAAGATCAGCGAGAGCTTCGCGCGGACGGTCAGGCCGCGGCGGACCGGCGGGCCGGCGGGCGCCGCCGTGGCCTGCGTGTACTGCCCCGAGGCCGTAAGGGGAACGATCGTGCGGGCCGCGGGCTCCGGCGGCCCGTCCGGCTGCCGACCCGCCGAGGTGGTGCCGCGCTCCATCGACTCAGCCGATCCGGTATCCGGCGCCGGGCACCGTCTTGATCACCTGGGGCTCGCCGAGCCGCTTGCGCAGGGTCATCACCGTCACCCGCACCACGTTCGTGAAGGGGTCGGCGTTCTCGTCCCAGGCCTTCTCCAGCAGCTGCTCGGCGCTCACCGCCGCGCCGCCGGCCCGGAGCAGCACCTCGAGCACCGCGAACTCCTTGGGCGCCACGGAGACCGGCTTGCCGTCCCTGCTCACCTCGCGCCGCGCCGGGTCGAGCCGGATCCCGCACGCCTCGAGCACCGGCGGCACGGCGGGCACCGCTCGGCGCCCAAGCGCCCTGACCCGGGCCACCAGCTCGCTGAACGCGAAGGGCTTGCCGAGGTAGTCGTCCGCGCCGAGGCTGAGCCCGGCCACCCGGTCGGCGACCTCGGAGGCCGCCGTGAGCATCAGGATCCGGGTCTCGCCACCGAGCTCGACCAACTGCCGGCACAACTCGTCCCCGTGCACGCCGGGCAGGTCGCGGTCGAGCACGACCACGTCGTAGTCGTTCACCCCGATCCGCTCCCAGGCCTGGGTGCCGTCGTACACGGCGTCCACCGCCATCGACTCCCGGCGCAGGCCCCGGGCGATCGCGTCCGCGAGCAGCTGCTCGTCCTCGACCACAAGAACCCGCACCGCTCCGCCTTCCACGCCGCCAAGGGACCGGGCACCTGCTCACGCCTGCTCGGCGCGGCCCGTCAGGCCATCATCCCGCCCCGGACCTAAGGAGCGCGTGAACTCTTCAAGACCGTCAGTTTGAAGCGCTGCCCCCAGGGAAGCCTGACACATACGGCCCAACAGCCGCCCCGGGGCAGCGAACCGCTCGGGGTGTGGGCACGTCGCATCCGTCCCGTACCGGCGGCCGCCGCTACCCCCTCGCGGCGCACCGGACGACCAGAGGCTCGGAACGGCCCCCCTCCGCCGTCCCGGGCGAGCCCGTCTAGTACTACGAGCAAGCACAAGGAGCACCATGGGAGAGTTCGCCGCCCGTCTGCGCCAGAGGATCGAGGACACCGAGGCCGCGCTGCGTCGCGCCGTCTCAGCCAGGGACGTCTACGCGGTCCAGGTCGAGCAGGGTGAGCTCGAGTCGCTGCTTCGCATCGCCGCCGACCACGGTGTCGATCCGCGGATCCACGCGGTCGCGGCCTGAGTCGCCCCCGAGTCCCCCTCACCCCGCTCAGCCCCGCAAACCACCGGAAACGATCAGTAGCCCTGCTCGTCCGCTCCCAGGGCGGCCAGGGCGCCGTGCAAGGCCGGGAACAGCCCAGGACCGGCCGCCAGGACCATCGCCTCCGAGGCGGGTGCCCCGTGGAGCCCCTCCACGACGGCTCCCGCCTCGGTGGCTACCAGGGCTCCGGCGGCCCGGTCCCAGGCGTGTGTGCCCCGCTCGAAGTAGCCGTCCACCCGGCCCGCCGCCACCGAGCAGAGATCGAGCGCCGCGCTCCCGCCGCGCCGGATGTCGCGGACCTGGCCGATCAGCCCGGCCACGATCCGGCCCTGCACCTCGCGGCGCTGCGCCCGGTAGCCGAAGCCGGTCGCGATCAACGCCTGGGCCAGGCCGTCGGGCCGACGAACGGCCAGCCGTCGTCCGTCTAGCCACGCGCCCTCGCCGAGTACCGCCGTGTACTCCTCGCCCAATTGCGGGGCGAGCACCACGCCCGCGACGGTCACCCCGTCGACCTCGGCGCCGATCGAGACCGCCCAGGCAGGCAGGCCGTAGAGGTAGTTGACGGTGCCGTCGATCGGGTCGATGACCCAGCGCACCCCGCTGCCGCCCTGCTCTGAGCCGCCCTCCTCGCCCAGGAACGCGTCGTCCGGCCGGTGCCGGCGGATCGCCGCCCGGATGATCTTCTCCGCGGCGGTATCCATCTCGGTGACGACGTCGGTGGGGCTGGACTTGGTCTGCGCCACCCCGAGGTCCGCCGGACGCCCGTCCACCAGCAGCTGTGCGGCCTCAGCGGCGGCCGCACGGGCCGTCTCAAGCAGTTTCCCCGGCTCGGGGGCATGGGTTTGCTCCAGCACGGTCTTCACGCGTCCTCTCACGCCCGTGTCCGGCCCGCTCGGCCGGACGCGACCAGTCTTCCAGGGCCGCGCCACAGCACTGGTTCCAGGCCTTCAGAGCGCCGCGCCGGTTCTGGACCTTCAGAGCGCCGTCGCAGAGCCACCTCGGCGCCGTACAGGGTTCAGTCGCGGCCGCACAGGGCGGGCTTGCCGGCTCCGCGCGGATTCGGGCAGCAGCCCGGAGCGCACACGTCCGGCATGGGCCCGAGCCCGCTCAGCCCCGGCCTGGCCACGTCCTCGCCCCGCTCGGCGGCGGCACGCTCGGTGAGCAGCTCGCGAACCATCGCCACGAACCCGGGCGCGGTGCCCGCGGTCGCCGAGCGCGCCATGGGCAGCCCCAGCTTCACCGCCACCTCGGCCGCCTGGGTGTCCAGGTCGTAAATCACTTCCATGTGGTCGGATACGAAACCGATCGGCACCACCACGACCGCCTTGGCGCCGTCCGCCGCGCGCTCCCGCAGGTGGTCGCACACATCCGGCTCCAGCCAAGGCTGGGTCGGCGGGCCGCTCCTGCTGCAGTAGACGAGCTGCCACGGCCGCTCGCGTCCAGTGCGCTCGGCTACGCGTTGGGCGACCAACTGCGCCACCGCCTCGTGCTGCGGCACGTAGGCGCTGGTTTCCGCGTAGGACAAGGGAACCGAGTGGGTGACGAAGACGAGCTCAGCCTCGTCGCGCACCGCCGGATCCAGTTCTTCGAACGCTGCGACGGCCCCGTCCGCAGTCGGGCCGACGAAGCCGGGGTGGTCGAAGTAGGCACGGATCTTGTCGAGCTTCAGCACGTCCGCCACACCGGCCTCGGCCACCGCGCCGGCGAGATCTTCCCGGTACTGACGGCATCCCGAGTAGGACGAATAAGCCGAGGTGACGAATACCAGGGCGCGTCGCACCCCGTCTGCCGCCATCTGCCGGAGAGTGTCGGCCAAGTAGGGCTGCCAGTTCCGGTTCCCCCAGTAGACCGGGATCTGCAGGCCGTGCGCGGCCAGATCCCGCTCCACCTCGGCGATCAGCGCCCGGCACTGTGCGTTGATCGGACTGATCCCGCCGAACAGGAAGTAGTGTTCGCCCACTGCCGCGAGCCGCTCACGCGGGATCCCGCGCCCCCGGGTCACGTTCTCCAGGAAGGGCACCACGTCCTCGGGCCCCTCCGGGCCGCCGAAGGAGAGCAGCAGCAGCGCGTCGTACGGCTCGGCCGCCGCGCTCGAGGTTTCCACCATGCTCAAATCCTCGCACGGCGATCGGCCGCCCCTTGACGCGAGGTCTACGGTCAAGTTGGCTAGCTCCCTGCGAAACCCGTCCGCCCAGCGAGATAGGCCCCCATGAGCACTTCCCCGACCGCGCCGCCGGCCACCCGGACCTGGAGCAACTGGGCCGGCAACCAGCAGGCCAGGATGCAGCGCGTGGCCGCGCCGACCAGTCCGCAGGACGTCGCGGAGACGGTGCGGGACGCGGCGGCGCGCGGACTGAACGTCAAGCCCGTCGGCAGCGGCCACTCCTTCACCCCGGCCGCGGTGACCGACGGCGTGCAGATCCGGCTCGGCAACCTGGCCAGGCTGCGCGGGGCCGACCCGGCGACCGGCCTGGTCACCGCAGAGGCCGGCATGCCGTTGTGGCGGCTGAACGAGCTGCTGGCGGAGCAAGGCCTCGCGCTGACGAGCATGGGCGACATCCAGGCGCAGACCGTCTCCGGCGCGATCGGCACCGGCACCCACGGAACCGGCCGGACCAGCGCCTCCATCGCGGCGCAGGTGGCCGGACTCGAGCTGGTGCTGGCGGACGGCAGCATCGTCGCGTGCTCGGCCAAGGAGCACCCTGATCTGTTCGAGGCGGCCAGGATCTCGCTCGGCGCCATAGGCGTGATCACGGCGGTGACCTTCCGCACCGAGCCCGGCTTCCTGCTCGAAGCACGGGAGGAGCCGATGCGTCTTGGCGAGGTCCTCGAGAGCTTCGACGAGCTGCGCACACAGAACGAGCACTTCGAGTTCTTCTGGTTCCCGCACACCTCGATGACCACGACCAAGCGCAACAACCGAACCGAGGGCCCGGCGCGTCCGCTCTCCCGTCGGCGTGAGTGGTTCGAGGACGAGTTCCTGTCCAACACGTTCTTCTCCGGCATCTGCCGGGTCGGCCGGGCCGCGCCGCGCACCATTCCGGCCATCAACAAGCTGTCGGCCAAGGCGCTCTCGGCCCGCACCTACGTCGACCGGTCCGACCGCGTGTTCACCTCCCCGCGTACCTTCAAGTTCCTCGAGATGGAGTACGCGCTGCCGGTCGAGGCCGCAGTGCCCGCGCTGCGCGAGATCGAGCGCCTGATCGCTCGTCAGAGCCTGCGAATCAGTGTTCCCATCGAGGTCCGCTGCGCCCCCGCGGACGATCTGTGGCTCTCCACCGCGCACGGCCGGGACACGGCGTACCTGGCATTCCACATGTTCCAGGGCATGGATCAGACGATGTACTTCGAGCAGGCCGAGCAGGTCATGTTGGAGCACGGTGGCCGTCCGCACTGGGGCAAGCTGCACACGCGCGACCACGAGTACTTCGCAGAGTCCTACCCGCGCTACGCGGACTTCCTGGCAGTCCGGGAGAAGACCGATCCGGACCGCGTCTTCGCGAACGCCTACACCCGACGGGTGTTCGGGGCCTGATCTGCCGGCCTGCCGGCCTGCCGATCCGTTGATCGACCGGTCTCGCGTTCAGCGGCGCGGCGAAAGGCTGTCGGGCAGCAGTTCACCGGTCGCGACGAGCACCGCGGGGCCGGTCATCTCCACCCGGCCGTCTTCGTGCTCGATGATGCTGAGCAGGCCGCCCGGCACCCGCACCTGATACGCGGTGCCCGGCTCCGCGCCGTCCCGCCGAGCCGCGGCCACCATCGCCGCGCACGCGCCGGTGCCGCAGGAACGAGTCTCCCCCACGCCGCGTTCGAACACCCGCATCTCGATCTGCCGCGGACCGGTCGCCGCCGCGTACTCGACGTTCACGCCCTGCGGATACACGCTCTCCGGCCGAACCTGCGGAAGCTGCTTCAGCGGTCCGGCTTCGGCGACGTCGTCCACGAACACGACCGCGTGCGGGTTGCCCATGTTCACGTTGACCGCCGACACCCAGCGCTCCCCCAGCAGCACTTCGGCCGATTCGGGCGGCAACGTCGAGCGGCCCATGTCCACGGTGATCTCGCCGCCGTCCTCGGGCACCAGGACGCTCTTCACGCCGCCGCGCGTGGCCACGCCGAAGCGGCCCGGGCGCGCGAGCCCTTGGGCGACGAGGTAGCGCGCGAACACCCGCACCCCGTTGCCGCACATCTCGGAGATCGATCCGTCCGCGTTGCGGTAGTCCATGAACCAGGGCGCCTCGACCGCGTCCGCCTCGTACCCGGACACCGCTTTCGTCGGCACGACCCGCAACAGCCCGTCCGCGCCGATCCCGGCCCGCCGGTCGCAGACGGCCGCCACCCACGCCGCTTCCGGTTCGAAGGAGGCGTCGACGTCCTCGACGATGACGAAGTCGTTCTCGGTACCGTGGCCCTTGGTGAAGCGGATCATGAGGTAAATGCTACGCGGCGCAGGCGACAGCGTGCTTCGCGGCGGAGACCAGGTCCGTATGGTCACGTGCCAGCCACACGGTGTCCTTGGCGCGACGGAACCACTTCTCCTGCCGACGGGCGAACTGACGGGTGCGCAGGGCGGTCTGATCCCGCGCCTCCTGCTCGGTGCTGTGCCCGTCGAGGAAGTCGAGCACCTGCTGGTAGCCCAGGGCACGACTCGCCGTCTCGCCCTCGCGCAGTCCCTGCGGAATCAGCCCGGCCACCTCGTCGACCAGGCCCTTGTCCCACATGAGGTCCACGCGCCGGGTGATCCGCTCGTCGAGCTCGGCCTTCTCGACGCCGAGTCCGATCCGGGTCGTGCCCGGATAGTGGTAGCCGGCCTCGGGCAGCGAGGCGCGGAACGGTGCGCCGGTGAGCCTCACGACCTCGAGCGCCCTGACGATGCGTCGGCCGTTCGACGGGAGGATCGCCGCGGCCGACCGCGGATCGGCCGCGGCGAGCTCGGCGTGTAACGCGGCCGGGCCATCGGCCGTCAGCCTCGACTCCAACTCGGCACGGATCGCCGGGTCCGTGCCTGGAAACTCGAAGCCGCCGAGCACCGCGTCGACGTACAGGCCGGAGCCACCGACCAGAACGGGCACCCGGCCGGCCGCGAGCAGGGCGTCGAGGCTCGCGCGGGCGAGGCGTTGGTACTCGGCCACGGCGGCCCGCTCGGTCACGTCCCAGACGTCGAGAAGGTGGTGTGGCACGCCCTGCCGCTCGGCCTCGGTCAGCTTCGCCGTGCCGATGTCCATGCCCCGGTACAGCTGCATCGAGTCGGCATTGACCACCTCGCCGCCGAACTCCTGCGCGAGCGCGATGCCGAGATCCGACTTGCCCGCCGCGGTCGGGCCGACCACGGCGATCACCAGGGAATGTGTCACGCCCGCCATTCTCCCTGGCCGAGGATGCTAGGCGAAACCGGCAAAGCAGACATACCCTTACCGCATGAGCGTGCTCGAGATGGTCAAGACCAAGGTGAAGGAACTGACCGACAAGTCCGGTCCGGCCGGGGACCTGCTGAACTCGGCCAAGAGCGCCGTGGTGCACGGCCTCGACGGCGCGAGCAAATTCGTGGACGACAAGACCAATCACAAGTACTCGTCCACGATCCACACCGGCGTCGACAAGGCCAAACACCTGCTAGGTGAGGATGATGCGGCGGAGCAGGACGGCAAGGACTCGGCCACGCCTTCCGGATCCTCAGCAGCCCCTGGCTCCGCCGAGGCTCCCGGATCCGGTGAATCCGCTGAGTCCGCTGAGCCCTCCAAGCCCTCCAAGCCC
>Ga0073928_10006052_pt1 | contig 16518 bp, 12 predicted proteins | sample PaiPotPPA55metaG_FD_76969 | JGI IMG/M metagenome (GOLD analysis project Ga0073928, IMG submission 76969) | Iron sulfur acid spring bacterial and archeal communities from Banff, Canada, to study Microbial Dark Matter (Phase II) - Paint Pots PPA... ... | reverse complement strand
TCAAAGAAGTCTTGCTTCAACGGGGCCGCGCGCATTCGCGCGCGGATGGGTTGCCGTCGAGAACCTCGCCTTCCGAGTTGACCTCGGCTTCAACGGGGCCGCGCGCATTCGCGCGCGGATGGCTGCGCGAGCTTCTCTTGCGTGAACGGCTCGGGCTTGCTTCAACGGGGCCGCGCGCATTCGCGCGCGGATGGAGCGTGCCCGAGAAACCCTTGTACCACGGCAGCTCCAGTCGCAGTTTTCGAGCGCCTCCCTGCTGCGAACCTCCAAGTGGCCCTGACTTGGCGCAGACCGCCATGAACCGGCCGTAAAATGGGCGTCGAGCGGCTACACAGGGGATGCCTGCCACCAAGTCGCTCGAAACGCCCAAGGTCACGCGATAATTGCATTCGGCGTCGCTCGTATTTCCTGGCGCCCGAACGACTCGATCGGCGGAATCCAGGTTTCTCGGTCGCCAACGGGGCCCACATCGATGAGAACGACGCGATCCTGTTGACGATCGATCAACGCCTCGATTCGCGCTGCGAGCCGGACGCGGTCAGCCGATCGTAAGACGCAGGAAAACACGCTGTATTGAATCGGATCACCGTAGGCCTTTGCCAGCTTATGCATCGCGCGCAGACGCCGGGACTCCGCGATATCATACGAGAGAATGTATGCCCGCACCGTTTCACCTCGTGATGAAAGGCGGATACTCTGAGATATCGCCTTGGATCGCACGCGCCAAGAGTCGCGCTTGCATCCAGAGAGCACGGCGATAGGTTGCCTCGTATTCGAACAGCGGATGCGTGACCTTCGATTGAAGGCGACGCTCGAATGCCCGAATGAAAACACGTCTCCCGTCATCATTGAGCGAAATTCCGATGCCGCGGCGTATGAAATGCTGCGGCCGTGCTTCGCCTGTGTTCACCACGGACAGCACCGTCGAGTCGACAATGAGCGGACGAAACTCCTCCATCAGGTCGAGCGCCAACGCAGGGCGCCCAGGTCGCTGCGCATGATAAACACCGAGACCGGGCTCGAAGCCAACCGCGATTATCGCGGCTAGCGCTTCCTTCGAGAGCATCGCGTAACCGAACGAGAGCAGGGCATTCACGGGGTCCGTTGGAGGTCGGCGATTTCTATCGCGGAACCGGAAGTCTTCGCTTGGATCGAGCATGGAAGTCATCGACCTGAAATAGAGTTGGGCGGCACGACCTTCCAACCCGAGGAGTTCCTCTGATGTCCGTGCGTGGCGGATCCGCTCGATGCAGATCGCTAACGCCTGAAGAATCCGCTTCGCGAGTGGACCCAGCGAACGCCGTACCATCGTACGCTGGTTTCGGACCTTTCCTTCCACAAAATTCCGCGCGATTTGGAGGCGACGGTCGGCCGAAAGCTGCATCTGCGCCTGGCGGAGGTCCAGACTGTGGTCATCGATCGAGCGCGCGTATCCACTCAACCAGCCGCCGTAGCTCAGAAAGAACACCGGGATGTCTCGGTTTAGAACCGCACGCAAGGCTTGCGAACTGATTTGGACATTCCCGAACAGCGAGATGTTGGCAGTTTCGACGAGTCGAGCCTCCGCGATCACGCCGTCGTCTGTACGCACTTGCAACACTTCGCCCGTCAATCCGACCCGCGCCCCAGGCTTGAGCACATAAAGGGGCCGATGGTCGTCGAGGGGCGCGGCAAACGGTCGAACCGGCGCTTTCGTCGCGCCCTGGAGCAGATTCGTCTCGTCCGGCAAACAGATTGAATTCAACGAGCAGCGTGGACATTTCGGGCTGTCGATCAGTGGCGGCGGCAACACAGTGCGCTCTGCGGCGCGGCGGGCGGCCGCCACAGCGTTGAGGGCTCGAAGCTCGATCTCGCCGTCGATAGCGACGCTGACGTAGCTCTTTGATGCGGCATAGTAAATGCGCGCTTCCTTGCACGCATACCCATGCTCGCGTAACAGCAACGCCTGCAATGCGACCTGAATTCGCTCGGGTTCGTAAGCACCAATTTCCGCCGGCGGAAGCCGGCCGCGCTTGAAGTCGATCGGCACCACGAAATCGCCCTCGCTGCGAACGAGATCGATCTTGCCGACGACCCCGATCCGCTCGGAGCTGAGCTCTACCGATGTCGCGTCGGCCGCCTCCTTGATTTCGTCCGCCAGCGTGCCGCGCGCTTCATCGACCCGCCGGTGGACGCGGTCGCCGTCCACGGTGTCGTGAGATTCCTCGAATTGGCGCTCGACATGCTCGATGAAGAACAGGCGCGGGCAATAGACGAACTCGTTGACTGCGCGCAACGGCAGAAGCGCAGGCTCTTCAAGACTAGCCGATGCGCGGCTCAACGTATAATACTCTGCGGCGGCAATTCTGCGACTGGCTCACGGGATTGGGGCGAACTGACCGAGGCCGAAGTGTGCCTCGCGGCCAAGGGAAATTGGACCGTTTTGCGGTCGCGTGAAGCGCAAGGTCGCGCCGTAGACGCGCCCCCGTTCGCTGCCGGGTTTTCGGCTTTGCACGAAAACATCGAAACGCGTGCGCCGACCGCCGCGATGTTTCAGAAGCGGCGGCCGCTCATCCCAGATCGCGACCTCGGCCGGCTCGGCGACCCGGTGGTTTTGAATCTCCCGCAAAACTTGTTCGCGCACCCAGGCACGCTCGGCGTCGACTCCGGCGCGCATCATTAGGCGCTTGAGGTGTCGCGGCGGGACGAACGGCGTGACGGATTGCCACGTCGTCGCCGCATCGTTCTCGGCGGCGCCGAGGTAGGTCATCGCGTACTTTCCGCTTGGAACGGCGGACCAAAGTTGGTCGATCGAGTGCAACGCGCGCAACACGCCGGGCGAGGCACCGACCGGAAACCAGACGTCGATGTGATCGATACGACCGTCGCGGTCTAGATCCCGCGGAAGGAAGAACGCGTGGCCATGCTCTTTCGCCGGCGCGCCGTCATCGCGGCCAGAGAGTACGGTGGGTGCGGCCGATCCGCTGTGGAGTGTCGAGAAATGTTTCATCGCCGCCGACCGCATCAGTCCCGCGAGCCGCACGGTGTCGGTGACCGACGGGCGAAGACCGCGTGGCCGAACGGCCTCCAGCAGGAACCGCTCGACGCGGGGAAGCGACGGTTGCGCGACCGACGGCGCCGACCAAAGGGATGGAGCAAAGCCGAAATTCTCGGGGAACCGGTAGTCGAGCAGCACCGTACCGTTCGGCATACGGTGGCGCGTTTGGCGCATTTCGGCAGTTGTCTCGAAGATCGAACGCAGCAAACCGCTGCCGCGGAGTCCAGCTCCGGCGGCGAGGCGCTGGACGAGCGGGCCGGTGCCGGAGCTGCGCGAGGCCAATGTCACTTCGTAATGGCGGTCGAGTGGTGGAAGCGACTCGATCACGGTCGCGTCGCACCAGGATTCGGCGCGGCCGAGGTAGGCGATCTGCGAACAGGCCTGGCGGAGATCGGTGAGCTGCTGGTCGTCGAGAGTCGCGTTGTTCCAGACAACGTAGGCCGAGGTCACATCACTCGCATCGAACTTTACGAAGGAATCGAGCACCAGCGTCGTCTCGAGCTTGCCGCCCTTTAGCGAGCCCTGGGGCATGTAATGACGCGTGTGACCGAGGGTCGTCGGCGGCAGAAAGTAGCTCGGCGGATCGGCAAGCAAGTCGCACAATGCCATTAAGCGCGCACGATCGAAAGCCGGAACCTGGAACCAACCCGCGACAATCGCCCGCAGAATCCGCCAAGGCGAAGGCGGCCATTCGACGTCGCCTTCATTGACCGCACGGTTCCACGGCGTCGCATGAAACCGGCCGGCGATGAAGTCGAGCTTGAGGGCGATCATTTCTCGAACGGAACGTCGGTGATCGCTGGTGAGGCGAATTTTCCGGCTTTCGCGCAGGCTGTGATCGCAGTCGTGATTTCGTCCTGAAGCTCGGCAGGCTTTGGAAAGGCGGCTGCTCGTGGGCGCGTTATGCGCAAGCCATCTCGTTTGACAACCAGATCGCATGCGGTCCGCAACCTCGCACCTCGCTCGAGAAATGTCCCAATTTTCCAGAGACCAAGAAGCATCAGCAAGCGTTCGGCTTCGATTCCTAAGCCGTAACTCTGTAACAGCGCAATGTCGAGCGAAAATGAGGCGGCGATACGACCCGCTGTATACTCCGATCTTGCGTAGGGCACGTTTCCAAATCCGGCCTTGGCCCCGGACTTCTTAGAGCCATCGACTTCGATCTCGTACGCCTTCCCAGACGGATCAATCCGATCGTTTTTCACGCCGCCGCTCGCTACGAGATTAATGTCCGTGGCCTCAATGAACCCTGAAACGATTCGCGTGAGCCTTGCAAGCCCCGTGATCTTTTCCAGAAATACTCCGTGCAAGACGGAATTGGGATCGTAATAGAAGACGGCGGCGGCTAGCTTTCGGCGGTCGACGCTCGCGCTCGCCTCGTCAGCTTCGCCTTCGGATGCATCGCCGTCAGCCGGTTTCGCGCTCTTACCCTTCTTCGAGGTAAGCATTGGAATTGCGGCTCGCTCGCGCAGCCTTGGCCAGATTCCGTAAAGGTATGGCGAGTTCAGGCGATGCGCCTCTCGGAGGGAGTCGGTGGACGTTCCGTTTACCGACGTCCGAACGTAGGGGAGGCCCTTCAACGGAGCCACAAGATCGTTCGTGGCGTCATCCCAGGCTGTGGCCTCGAGCCGATTAGCAACTGATTGCGCCGACTCCAAAAGAAGGTACTTTTGGCCGCTGGGAACCTCGAATTCGGCTGCGCCGAGATTCGGAAAGCCAGTGGGCTGAATTCGAGTTCCGATCAAGGGCTCAAGTTCTGCTTCAACCGTAACTCTGGGCGCGCTGAGTAGATCATCAACGCGCGCAGTTGCGATGTCTCTGGTCATTGCCGATTCCTCCGATCTGTTGGCTGTAAGGTGATTGAAAGAAAGCGTTGCTCCGTTCGGCCGGTCATTGGCGGTAGGAGGGCGGCGCAAAAGGTGGGCAGGTCCTTCGTTTCCACCGAAGTCGTGCGGAAGTCTCGGGGTACAAGACCCGTCGCGCGCAGCCGACCGTAAGCTACTGTCAATGCACGTTCGACAAAATTGTTTTGGAGCTGGATGATACAATCGAGATCAACAAATGCAGACCTTGCGCTTGCTGCTGCCTCAAGATTGTGAACTCCACCGAGGAGTATTTTGAGTGCAGCGAATGCGGCGGGCACGCGCGCATCGTCGGGCGACTCACGATAATGGATTTTGAGTCGTGCCGGCTCCACAATCGAGTAGGCTCGCACGAGGTCCTTCACTCTGCGCCAGTCGATCGCTCCGAGCAACATGCCCCCAAAGTGGGCGCTTCCGAGCCGATACGTTCCGCCCAGCCGTGCGCGGAATCCAATTACCGGATCAAGCGGGTGCTGCGCTGCTAGTCGCACGCGACGAGCGAGAATTGCTGACATTGTCTTACGAATGTCGTGGTGCCAGACTGGCTTGACAGACGCATCGTAGGTCAGCCGTCTCTTTCGCTCGTCCCACACGATTGGGGCGATCTCTAACCGAATGCGTTGCTCTAGCCGGTTCGTGGCTCCAATCGAGCACACCGCAAGCGCAACTTCATTTTCAAGTGTTCCGTCGTCGAGAAATTCGATGATATCGGGTTCGAGGAAGCCCAGCGCGTCGACGTTTGATCTGCTAAAAGCCATTGCCGCGTCCAACTCTGCGATCGCGCAGACCGCATTCTGCAACATGCGCTTCGCCTGGGCATGGTTGTGAGCGATGCCGGCATAGGCAACAAGTGACTCGTCGTACTTTCTAAGGGCCGCGCGGGCCGCTGTGCCGAGTTCCTTCCGCTCTATTCGTCTTATTGCATTCACCCAACGTAACGTGGCTCGCGAGAGCGCGGCGATCGCGGGGCGCGAAGCGACCTCAATCTCACCAGCATATGTCGCGCCGAACGCTAATCCGTTTCGCTTCGCGATGACGATGCGCGAAAAGCGTGCAACGCCAGTAGCAACGCCGAGCGTTTGTGCTGCCTGCACGGCCGCGAGCGCATCGCTCGCGCCCACGCTGGTAAAGATCCGGCTTTCGGCTGTCGCGCCGGACGACTCGGTGTTGAGTTCTGCGCGGCCTGAGCGAAGCAGAGAGCGGATGCTCGCATAGCTCGCGTGTCCCCGCCACTGCGGAAGCCAAATCTCGCCGCGCACGTCCTCCTCTTCGCTGGCAGACCCGTAGCCCGCGCCCACGGCGGCAAAAGTGAACGGCGCCGATGCCGACTGTTCGGCGCTGAAGCGTTTAACGACGGTGCCAGCAAACGCGATCGCGCCTTCAATCATGAGGATAAAATCCCATGGGTTGACCAGCGAGTCGGCGGAAAAGCCCGCGGTCGCGTTTGGACCGCCAGCCGCTGCTAGCGAGAATTGCCCGATCGCGACGTCTGCGAGCAGCGGTGCGCTATCTTCGCCACTGAGGGAGTCACGAAGCCAGCCGGCGCTCTCGTGCCGTGGGCTAGGGCCGATCACGTCGAGAGCGCGCTGCATGAAGTTCACCGAAAAATCGAGATGCCCGTCGTTGCCACCGCTTCCGAGGAGCGGAGGAAATCTGGGTCTGTCGCGCCCGAGCGACACCGCAGCGTCCAACCACTCGAGAGCGCGGTCGCTATAGCACTCGCGCAGCCGTAGGAGAATAAGTTGCTTACGCTGGACTTCGCGCGTGCCACGGTCGCCGGCATCGCTCTTGAGTTGAAGCACGACGCGCTTAGCCGCGTCGATCGTGTCGCGGTAAGGCGCCCATCGAGGTGTTCGGGTCGCCGCCACGCGCGCGATCGCCTTTCCAGCCTCGACTTTTTCGGATTTGTCATCGAATCCGGCTCCGCTGTTCCACGGATTCATGATTGGTGTCGGCTCGTATCGCTCCAACAAGAAGCTCTCGAGCGACTCCCGGTTTAGCCCTCGTAGTTCGAGCGTTCTATTCGGCCACCCCGCGCTCACGTCGGGCGCGAATTGAGTTGCGACCAATCGAAGCAACCCTATTCCCTTCAAATACCCGAGAAGAGAGTCGGGGCGCGAGCCGCCCAGCGAAATCACCGGCAAACTTTGGTTCATTTGACAAGCATCTGCGCGGGTTGCCTGCGTCGGCTAGCGTTCCAGTCCGCGACACGTACGAGCGATTCGAGAAACGCTAGGCGAAAAATACCGAGCGATGGCGACTCGATTAGCCGCGCAACGCGATCGGACCATGTTGCCATGCCATCGCGCGAGCCGACGTCGAACAGCGTGAGGTCGGCCTGGAACGCTGGCGACTTGACGTCGTTCCCCAACTGGGCTGCGGAGACTACGTCGCCCTGGCAAATGCCGAAGACACTTCTCGGATCGCCGATCGGCTCGCCGGGGAAGGGCTGGACGGAAATGCGGACCTTTCCATGGTGAGCGAGCACGAGATAGGCAATGAGATCGGCGCCGTCCTCGCCGTCATGTGCCGAAAGCCAGGCAAGCGCACTCGCGAGCTCATGGCGAAAGTGCCGCCGAGAATGCCTGATCCCGGACGAGCGGACGCCCTTTGCCCAGGGTCCACCATCTGCCGGCGCCTGCGCACGACGCATCGTTTCCTGAAACACGTCGTGCGCCTTACCGGCGTCGTGCCAACGAGCGGCGACTTCGACCAGTTGAGCGTTCGTCGGCCCGATGAGCGTGCCGATTCTTCCGCACAGAGCCGCAGCCTCTTCGGCTGCGTCTTGGGCATGCATTGCGAGCGTCACTGCTTGCCCGATAAAGGTGCGCTCGTCGCCCCCAACAGTTGAATCTTCCGTGTCGCGGGCGTCATCGTCCTCGACAACCAAAATTGGTGCGACGCGCGCCAATGATGCTGGGTCGAAGCCGGATTCCGTCGAATATGCGCCGACACTCGGCGCCAGCCAAACGGTATCGCCGATTCTGAGTTGATCGGGTGCGCTCGTCCAGGAGTTCACTCGAGCCTCGCCACCCCGCGCAGCGACCTCGGCCGAGACGTGATTCGTGCGCGCATCGGCGCCCCGACCCGATCGACGAAGCCTCTTGATGATTTTCTCGACCTCGCTCCTCGGAGCCGGGCAGAACTCAAGGCGTCGCGGAGCACTCCGCGCGCCCGGCGGCTCCTCCCGCCATAGTAACTGGACGCTGAAGTCATCGGCCTCGCGGATGAATCGTGAGACGTCAATATCGTTCCCGCTCAGATCCGGAGCGGTGTCAAATAACTCGAGGATATCGACTCGCCGTAAGACGGCGCCCGTCTCGTTGCGCATCGGTAGACGTGGAAGGTCGCGGGGAGACACGCTGCGCCCTTCGAGTTTGAGCAGTTCCGCGCGCGCGTTCTCAAGGTCGGACAGGCCGTATGGCCTTACGGTAGCGATCTTGAGTTCGGGCGGATCGACCCAGTAGAAGGCCGCATCGCTGTCGAGACCTTTCCGGTTGCAGCGCCCGAGCCGCTGCACAATCGAAGCCCAAGGAGCCAGGTCAGAGATCATGGTCGTTGAGGTAAGGTCGATGCCCGCCTCAATGACCTGCGTGGAAACGAGAATCGCTCCGCCGGCGCCGATACGGCCGAGCGCTTCGGTGAGATGCCGCGCACGATCGTCGGGCCGAAAACGTGAATGGAGGAGCGTGCAGCGCGCTTGCGGCGCGAGCTTTGCGATCTTGCGGTACACGTTAACTGCCCGATCGACGGTATTGAGGATGACGATCGTGCGTGTCCCGGGGCGGTGCAGACTCAGGGCCGCATCCGCGAGTTTGCTCTCGTCATGGGTGTCGAGTCGTCTTGCGAGCTTGACCGCCTCTGCGATCTTTTGGACGCGTTGGTCCATGAGATCGTCTGGACTGAGCTCTTGGCGTGCGCGTGTCTGGAGCCGGTGGTCATACGTGTCAATCCATTCATCGCTCATCGTGGCCGAGACGAAGATTGTGTGGCAGCTCCCGAAAGCGCCGAGTTTTCCGCCTTCGCGAAGACCCTGAAGTTGCGCCGCCGTCGTGACCCCGACGCCTTGCAATTGAACTTCGTCAATCACCCAGAGGACGTCGCTGTTCAACCACGCAAACGCCATGGGCCACTGGAAGCGGCTCATGCCGTAACCGCGGTTTAATGCGCGGGAAAGCAGCATGTCTTGCGTCCCGATCAAGATTCTCGGACTCACCGGATCTCCGATCCAATCGGTACCGACTTCGCCGCCCATGAGTATCTCGACCGTTGGAAGACCGCTGATTCCGGCGCTGGATAGACGCTCGATCATCGCGCTGACGCGGTCCGCTGTCTGCTCCACGAGTGAGCGCATCGGCAAGGCGTAGACCAGGCGTCGGGACTCAGCCGACGGGTCGCGCAGGCGGCGAAAGAGCCATGCTAAGACCGTGGCCTCCGTCTTGCCAAGGCCCGTAAAGACTTCGAGGGTCGCTGGCCAGGCCGGACATATGGCCAGTTGGCGTTGGTACGCGTAGGGCCGCGCCACGCCAGTTGCCGCGGCGAAGAAGTCGTCGTAGGTCACGGAGATTGGTTCCTGAACCCGACGCCGCGGTCGACAAGCAAGACGCCCACGCCCCGCCTCATGCGAGGGAAAATCTCGGCAACTCCTCGGCTGTGGCTCCGACGAGTTGAAGGACTCCGTCTAACAGGCGTTCCGGAACCTCTCTTTTCACTGCTGTGAAGCCGTGCGCCAGGATGCTTTCATTTCTGACGGAGAGACTAGGCCTGCAGCGTTCCTCGTAGATGCGTGCGGACTCATCACCAAGAGCGGCCAAAATGCGCCAAGCTCGCTCGAGGCCTATTTTCAGCCTTCCGTTGCGCGCGTCGCCGCCCCATTCAATTTTCAGGTTGGACGGCAATGAGCCGAGCTCAATGTTTCCGGTATCAATACCATGCTCGTGCAGTCGAAGCTGTGCCGTCGCCTCCACCGCACGATACAGCCTAGCCGTCGCATCGTCCCATCGGCCTTCATCAATACGTCGCTTGGCATTTGCAAGCAGGTCTAACACAAGATCCTGCGTGACTCGTCGGGACGCATCAGCAACGCGCCGGCAGTGACGTTGCAGGTCATCGATCTGTTGCAAAACCTTGTGACCCAGCACCGCTTCGATGTCGTTCCTGCGTATACTGGCGAGCCCGTTTGCCGCGCCATTGTGGTCGAAACGATCCCATTTCGCTAATGCCCTGCCAAGTGCGGCGAACGCGACAAGTTCTTGCTTGCGGCCCGAATCCGAGACACGCTTCACGATCTCATCGAGGAGTCGGCTCGCAGATTCGAACGCATGCTCGTCAAGGAGCATTTCGGCGTGGTCTGATTCGAGCACACCGAACGCTTTCCAAGGATTGGCTCCGTGAGCGATCTGTTCACTGCCCGAAACGACAATGCCAACGCCGCCCTTGGTGCGCTCGGTTCCACCGACATAAGATGTCGTACATTCCCACCGCGCTGCAACGAGGGCCAAAGCCGCGCTCATCGCCTTGGTTCCCCCGGTGAAGTCGCAAACAAAACTGACGTTCCGACCTACGCGTGGAGTGAAGTCGCGGCCGAGGTTTCGCAGATCATTATACACCTCGGAATAGTTCGCCGGATCGCTCACGGTGACAAGGTCGTACCGCCCAGCATCGAGTGGCCAATCGCCCTCGCGCAACGCATCGAGGACGATCGTTACTGTTCTCGCCGAATCTTCGCTCACGACGAAGTAGACGCGCAGAGGCCTCCATCGCAGGATGCTTGCTACGACAGGCTCGGGGGTTCCGCCGACCGTGATGACGAGAAAGCAGTCGCCTGAGGGAGACTCAGAAGACATACTCACTTGCGCCTTCCCGATGGAGTAGGGGAAGGCTTGGGCCCGCGCGGTTTCATGAAGTTGTAACCCGGCGGGCGGCTATTGACCCCCGCGATCTCCAAGTTGCCGCTCTGCGCGATCTGGACATCAGGAGCGACCTCGCCAATGAACCTACCACCGAACCCGTCGTCGGCGGTGAACCACGGCCGGCCCTTTCCACCTGGGTCATCGACCCGCGTCGCCCGCACCACGTCGCCCGCCTTGTAGCGTTGTTGGGCCGTGCTCGTTATGGCTGATGCGGTGGCGGCGTCCCGTGTCGCGGATCCCGCGAAGCGCCCATAGCCAACGGCGGTCTTCGCGCCGATTCCGAGATTCAGGAGCGCGTCTTTGAGTAGCGTAATTGCCAAAGCGACATCGTCAACGCCGCCCGTATCTCGGCCTCCCCGGGGAAGTATCGTGAAGAGAAAGGGTTGGTTCTCAGCAACCGTCGCGAAAAGCACCGGCGAAGGTAGATACCAATCGGCCGGGGGGCAGTTTTCGCCCACGCCCTCGTAATAAGGCCGGTAGTGAGGCGTCAAGACGTCGGCTTCGAGGCGAACAGGCGCACAGGGCAACGCGTCGAGGAAGATCACGGTGCCGGCCTGCGGGCTCTTTGACACATTCCTTGGGCCAAACATACGGGTGACATCACCGCCGGCGACCGGCGAGGAAGGATCAACTTTCGCCGCGATATCTGCCCACGCTCGTGTGAGACCCTTCAGCGAAGACCCCGGAAGATATGGCACGCCGAGTCCGCGGTGCCACTGAAGCCCATTTTCCAAAGGATTCGGATTCCCGGTACCAGCTGCGATCCGGCTCGTGCTATGCAATTCGACGGTGAAGCCTCGTGCAGCCGTAGCTAGCGTCCGTAGTCGCGCGACGATTTCAGCGATGAGCAAACCGTCGCCCACGTGGGCGGGTCCTGCCCTTCTTTCGGAATCCGAGAGGTTTGCCGTGATCGTCGCGAGCCAGTTGCGTACGCCGCCTTGCTCGGTTTTGCTCGGCTTCGTCAAGCCGCCAGACCCGCGCCTGGACGTATCCCATTGATCGCAAAACTTATCGAACCAAAGGCCGGCATTTGCGCCGGGCGGCATTGTCGTAGGGGCGTCGACGTCGGCGTAAAGCGGACGGCTCATGGCCGTCCATCGCCGCGATCGAGCATGGCCCGCGCGAACTTCTTGATCCAAACTAAGAGCGCCAGGGCTTCCGCCTGAGCTCGCAGATATCGACGCTGGTCGTTCTTTGTGATCGCGGTCAGAAGGCCCGATGCGTCGTGCGCCTCGGGATGGTCCCTGTACGGTGCTATCTCGTCGGGTCCACAGAGCCAATCGCGCACGTCCTCGGAGAGCGCGCGGTGTCCGGGATCGCTCGCCGCCCGAGAAAGCTCGAGCGCGATGGCCTGACCGAGCCCGTTCGCACGGATCGCCGCCGGGAGCGCCTCAACGTAACTTAGGTACCTCCCATATTTTCCATCGCTCTTATGCTTGGCAACCCGCTCTAAGGCAAAAAACGCGCGACGCTGGGCAAGAGTCTGCGTCATTGCGGCGCACCGACCAGTCGCATCGTGAGCCAACCCATGCCGACCGTTTCGTTTCCGCCGACTTGAATGAAACGCTGCTGAGTGACTGCGCGACGCAGATCGTCGAGCGCACCCACGACGCGCTCGGCGATGATGGCGTAAAGGAGCGTATCGGACGGCAGCGACTCTTCATACCACAGGTTCTCACTGATTTTCGATCTCTCGTTCAGAACGTTTCGAGCTGCGACCGACAGGCCGTTCCTGCAGAACCACACAAAGTCGCCATCATCAATAACGACGAGCTGGGAAGAAAGTCTGCTGCGCGTGTTCGCGTGCTCACTGCCGGTCGGTAGTAGTCGCAGAATCAGCGGGACCACCGAGGCGGGCAGCGGCAAGCTCGGGCGAAACTGCCGCTCTTCGAGGAAGAGCGGCAGATCATCCGCGATCGGTTCGCCGCAGTATTCGCCGCTCTTGATCTCGATGGCAGGAATCGTCTCGGAAGTGCCTGTGCGGGCTGAGTCTCGCCCGAGACGCTCGATGAGGTGCGGGCATGTCGCCCATTTGTACGCCGTATCGAGCGAGCGAATGGGAAGCAGCAGCAAGCGAAGATCAGAGACGAGCAACGTACCGGCGTTCTCCTGCTCGCCGAAAAGCCGCTTGCGAGTCCGATCGTCTAGACCTGCGTTTTGAGACCACTGAGAGAGGGCGCCTTTCAGACTCGATCCAGGCACGTACGGATAATCGGTGGCGGCTTCGCGTGCGACGGGCAAGTCGATCAAGCCGCCTGAGCCGCCGGCACCCGCATGGACGTTGGTCTCAGCTAAGAGCCCAAGGAGTAGTGCGTTCATCGATGTTTGCCTCCATTGCCGACATTTGCGGGCCAGCTCCCAAGAGCAATTTGATTGAAGCCGAGGTGCCCGTCGGGCTCAATTCCACCTGCTGTCGATTCCCGGAGCTGCGCGCGCCCGTCCTGAGAAACGCGACAAAAGATCACGGAGCCGGCGGCCAAGCATGGCCGCAATGGCAGAGGCTCGGACGCGCGGGAGTTCCAGCCACCGAGCATGACCGGACGCTCGGCACAGACGCTCACGACCTCCGCGCCGACGACGCCAAGCGCTTTGAAAAATTCGGAACCCGGTTCTGCGCCTATTGGCTTTCCATCAACGACGGGAAGCCGGAGCGGCGTAAGGCAGATCAGCGCGACCTCCGCGCCCTCGACGTCAGCGGTGATGTCGACCGAGAGGCTGCCGGGCGATGTCTGCTCAACTGCGGCCATTCGGCCCTCGCCGCCGAACGGCATCAGAGAAGGCCACAGCCAGTCGACGGGTACACCGCGTACTTCCACAGCGAATCCAACCTCTCGCTCGACGCGAATGAAACCCGGCGAGTAAAGGTTCCCTTCGTCTCCTGTAGCGTGCGTGTCGCGATTCCGCTGCAAAGATGTGCGCGGTTCGTGCGCCCACAACTCGGTGGCTTTGACGAGGTGAGCAGTGCTCGGAGCAGCTCCACGTGCGACGCATCCGAGTCCAGACGTGCTCATGAAGGAGCCGCTGAGCGCATGCCAGTCGCGCTGTTCCCGCGCGGGCGACTGCAACTGAGGCAGCCGAACCGCGACGCCGAGGTCGCAATCTGCGGGCACACCCGGGGATAGGAGCGCGAATTCTGTGGTTTGCGGTACGGGCCGCCCGAGAACGTGCAGCGGAGCGGGGATCAAAATGGTATCTGCGCGGCACACGAACGGCCCGCGAAAGGAGAGCCGACCGACCGCTTCGGGGCCGTCGCCCAACGTGTCGGTATGCAGCGCACTCCACGAGCCGGGTGATCCGTTCCAGCCGTTGGCGCGCGCGAGGGCAGCTCGTAACGAGCCGGTGAGCGTTAGCGGAGAAGGCGGAAAGCCGCTCAAGACGTCGGTTTGGGCGGCGTCTCCCTGCGTGTAAGGTCGACCGTCGCGAAAGAAAAGCGCGTCGATGGGCGTGATACGCAGCCAACTCATGTGCGATCCTCACCCGAAAGGAATATGGCTAGGCGTGGCCCGTCGAGGCTGAACGTCCCCGGTCTCGGGCCCCGACCATCGACTTGTCGGCAAAAATCGACGAACAAATCGACCCGAGCACGCGCCTCTTCGCGGACGGCGTTCAGGTTGTCTAGGTTACTTGGCGGCGAGCGCCCGACGAGTAACTCGGATGTGAGGAGCGCGGGCAGTTCACGATTCAGTGCATGGTCCAACGTGAGGAACGTGCCCGGTAAGCGACGCTGTTCGTGTTCTGAGCGTAGAGACTGCAGCATAGCGTCGACTTTGTAGACGTAGTGTCGCGTGATAGCCGCGTGGCCGGCGTCTCCATTGCGTGGCGCGTCGATCAACGTTGGTAAGAGTTCGAGGCGCGGCCTTCCATCGCGGATCTCGCGCCACCAGCTCCAAGGCGCAGCGAACTCTGCGGCCGGCGCGCTACCCTTGTGGACTGCCAGGGCCAGGCTCGCCCGCCCCGCCTTATGTTTTGCAACGTCGTCAAGGAGCCGATGCGAGGCCGCAAATGCCTCGCGGAGTGCAAGACGAAAATGCACGAACAGGACTGCGACCGAAATCGTCGGCGGCGTCTCGTACCTGGCGAAAGCTTCTGCAAAGGCCTGTTCGATTGAGCCGGCGCACCGAATTGCGTCCTCGACGTTGCACAACGCGAGGACGTCGTCGCCGCCGGCATAGACACAGTGCCCGCCGGAGTTTTGAACGACACGGGGAATGCGCTCGGTGAATGTGGTGAGGGACCGCGTAAATGTTTCCATGCGGCCTGCCTCTCGAGCGTCGCGTGCTTGCTCGCCGATCTTGTCGCCGTCTGCGCGCAAGATGGCGTAATACGACGAAGGGGCTGAGCCGACGTGGACACAGAGGGCTCGCAGTGCCTCGATGAGGTTCTGGCGCAATCCTGTGATCACTGGCGTGCCTGCGTCGTTGGCTAAGGCTGTTTCAATCAGGTAGTTTCCGTGTAGATTCGCAAACGTGTTGGGGTGACCAGTTGCTTCAGCGACTTCATTCGCGTATTGGATTGCGCGCTCAGGAAAGCGCGCCGTAATATTTTTTCGCCACGGCTCAGCCGCCAAGTCTGTCGTTGACGGCCAGAAACTCTGATCTACCGGTGCGCCGAAGAGGCGCTGCCGCAGAGACGCGGGTAAGCGCGGGAATAGTCGCTTCGTGAGCGCGACGGCGCAGAATTGCTCGCGCGCATCAAAGTCGAGCGTGCTTGAACCAGAGCGCTTGCGTACCTGCTCCCAAAACTCGCGTTGGCGCGCACGGGCTTGGGACCCGGACGAGGCGACGTGGCCTGAGAGCTCCTGCCATTGTGGCATGAGCGCGCAGTGGTCTCCGGGCTCGATCGTGATCGAAGGGGTACGCCAGAACTTGCGGCGCATGATCTCGCTGCCGTCATCGCTAACGACCCAGGCGATCTCCCAGAACGAGCTCACCTGTCGTTCCCATATCGCACGCGTCCCGTTTCCTTGATCAGCGACGGCTTCGACAAACTCGCTCCAAACGGCGTCGGTCAAGGACTTCCACGCTTGCTGCGCGGCACTCGCCGCAGAGCGGCCAGCGGCGGAAGCATCATCGGTCGTTAGGTCAAATCGGTTCGGGAGAGCCGCATGCGAGCGAGCAATCAGCTCAATAATCGCGGTTGCGTCGAAGGCCGGCGACTCCATGCGTGCTTTAGCCGACGATCTCAGACCCGCGAGCATCGCTTGCCCGCTTAGCCACGACAGCAGCCAGCTCGACGCCCAAAAATCGCGCGTGCGCCTTGATTGGTCGACAAACACCTGAACTGGGCCGAGCGCAAACAGCAGACGCATCAGGGATTCTGCCGTTCGAGCGTGTTCAAAAAGTTCAGGATCGCCGTGCCTCCGCCCGGGATCGAAGACTCTGCCTCGGTGAAGACTGAAGGCAGGTACAATGCGACGGGTAAGGCCTTGCTATCGGAGTCGACCTGATGGACGTGCATGAATAAGGGCTTGGCTCGGCGCTCGTCAGAAGAGCAGGCCCCGGTTGCCCCAGAGCCGACCCGCCGGAGCGGTGCGTCGCGTCTGCGTGGAAGACCAAACTGACCTCGGTCCTCCTTTCGGGCCCCGGTAACCGCGGATTTGTAGCACTCGGCCATGGCCTTGTGTGCTTCCTCAGCAGTTTGACACGGGACGCCGATGGTAAAGCGCGCTTCCGCTGTTATGGCCGTGTACGGAGGCGGCTCCTTGATT
>Ga0073928_10006051_pt1 | contig 16522 bp, 13 predicted proteins | sample PaiPotPPA55metaG_FD_76969 | JGI IMG/M metagenome (GOLD analysis project Ga0073928, IMG submission 76969) | Iron sulfur acid spring bacterial and archeal communities from Banff, Canada, to study Microbial Dark Matter (Phase II) - Paint Pots PPA... ... | reverse complement strand
TCAGCAGGGTGCTCCCTATTCGTGTATTGAAGTGTGCCGCGCGTGGGAGCTGCCAGCAAACCGGCAACGCGCAATAACGTAGTCTTCCCCGCCCCATTGGGACCTAGCAGCACCACAAACTCGCCGGAATGAATCTGAAGTGAGATGCCGCGCAACGCAAAGAAAGATCCAAAACGTTTTTCGATACCAGCGAAGGAAATTCCAACACAGGACATGCCAGAACGAGAAGTGGAGCGGGTTACGGGCAAGGCGTTCCGCTTAGCCTCTCACTAAATCGCGCAGGACTTTCTCCAACTGCTGCCGCTCGCGCTCGTAATCGCTCTCCGTGATGGTGCCGGCTTGCCGGCGCAATTCCAGCCGGAAAAGGCTATCTTTTAATTGATCGAGGCTTCCGCGAACTTCGCGATTCACCTGGGCCACGGGTTCACTAGCAACGGGCGCGTGTGTTGCAGCCGCGGGGAATGCCATCTTCGCTGAGACTGCTGGCGGCGCATCAGCATTCATTGGCATGACTACCTGTTGTCGTCGCCACAAGTAAACGAAACCGAGCGCGAAAATTGACGCGAAACCCCCGACGAGAATCCATTTCAGGCTATCGAGCCGGGCCGGTACGGTGGTCGCCGCAGCGGTAGTAGCCTCGGCGCCAGCAGCCTCCAGGCGTGAATTCACCGTAGCGTTGGCAGGGCCATCGGGGGCGCCAGACGCGCCGCCTTCACTGGCCCCCTGAGTCAGGGTCGGGAGCGGTGCTGTACCGGAAATTTTTATGGCGATGGGTGCGTCCGCGGCGACGGCAGTTCGCGTGAAGACATTGAATCCCTGATCCTGGCCCGCTGGAGTAATTCCATCGCCGGAGATTTGGACCGTCGGGGGCGCTGCGATAATCAAACGGTCGGTAGCGTAGGGCGATATGTTCTTCAGCATTATCTGATTGCCCGGATACGGCAGCTTGTAAGAAATCCTGACTCCGCTGTCACCGGGGCGAAACGGAAACGCGATGGCCATCTTGTTCTTGCCCTTATCAATTGTGCTTTGGACCACCGGCATGCCCGCCGAGCCCCATGCGGAAGCTTGATTAAAGTCCGCGCCATCTGGCAATGAGAAATTGAAGGATCCTTCGGCGCGGTAAAAGGCGACGGGAGGCTGCGTTTTGTTCTCGATGGCATATTCTTCACCGACCATCAAATCGGCGCCGTTGGGCTGCACAATGATCGCGTGATTGGTCACTGCGAACGCGGTCGGGCGGTCCGTGGGTTCAAAAACTTGCACGTCCGCGGTAGTCTTCCCTGGCGGCACAGGCTCGTGGTAATTCACGCCGCGATAAACTACGCGGATGAGCATCGGCGCGCCAGCGCCGAGACCCGCATTTTCGAACGAATAATGCCCGCTTGAGTCAGCCTTCGTATTAGCTACCGGCTGCATTCCGCCTTGCAACTGAATGAGAATGACTTCCACGCCGGCTGCAGGCTTACCGGTCGTGCCGTTTTTTACCGTGCCCGATAGCGAACCTGCCGTGGCGAGCGGCGCGAGGCCTGTGGAGGGTCCCAGTCCGAACAGAAAAATTGCTGCCAGGCGTACGATGCGAAGGTTAAGACGCTGACAATTCATGGATGCCCCACCTTGGACCCCGCCGCTTGGCGAGTAGCGGGCGTGGGGGTTCCGCCCGTTAATTGGTCCATGTCGGCCAGCACGCGGGCAGCTTCCACTTCGAGCGATTGCTTGGTCTCCTGGTAATCCGCTTCTGAGAATTTCCGAGCTCGGTATTCGAAGCGCAGGTCGCGCAGATTCTCATAAATCGCATCACGTCGCTCGAGCAACTGATCGAGTTTCGTGCGGTGCGGCGCGGAATCGGAAGCTTCCGGCTGCACCATGAAAATAAAAACGACGGTAGCGGCAGCAAGCAGCGCGCAGGCCAGGGCGATATCCACGTTACTCATAGTATTCTTGGCCTGCTTCTCGCCGAGCGCGCGAGAGAAATTCGGCGGAAACCCGTGGCCCTAACGCTGTCGCGAGCGCGGCCCTGTGCCGCCAGCGTCGCACAACAAACCATACGAGAACCAACGCTAGCAGTGGCACAACGACGGGCATGATCCAAGCCGCCAGATTAAACCCTTTGGCGGGCGGAACAATCAGAACGGTGGGCCCGTACTCCTGCACGAATGCCTGCAAGGTGAGGTCGTCGGACTCGTTGCGGGTCACGCGCTCGTTAATTTCCTTCTGCATGCCCTTGGCCGTGTCGCACGGGCCGGAGAACGAGCCTCCGGTGTGATTGCAACCTGTGGCGGAATCCTCGCAGCCTCCGCACATGCATTTCACTCGTCTGCCGAGCTCTTTCCCGCGTTCAGTTTGCTGTGCATATAACGGCGAGAGACTCAGAGCTGAACCCTGCATCGCAACGAAGAAAGCAGCAAATGCGATGAGCAGCGATTTCACCCGTGTCGATCGAAACTTTCTAGAATGACGCTCAATCACTCGCATCACCTCTTCCCGCAATGGCACCTATCGCCGGCGTAGTTGCCGAAACTCGATCTCCCCAAGATTGCTCACTCACCGCACGAAGAACCAGAGCCGTGCGCCGATTCGGCAGCATCGCCAGTCCCGTGCCGAGAACCACCACAATCCCGCCAAACCAAATCCATTTCACAAGAGGATTGAGAAATGCGTGGATAACTGGCTGGCCATTTTCCGGACTGCGCCCGGCATACACGATGTAAAGATCGCGCAGGGGCGAGCTCTGAACCGCCACCATCGTTTCCGTCACTTGACTGGAAAGAAAAAACCGGCGCTCGGGGTACAGCATCATTTCCGACTTGCCGTTGCGAAACACTTCCAGCGTAGCGCGCTCAGAATTGTAATTTCCATTTGCGACACGGTCGAAATTCTGGCAAAGAATCGAATAGGGTCCGATGTTCAGCGTTTGCCCAATGGCCATTTCCTTCTGGACGTCTTTGTTGAACGGTACTCCCGCGATGCCGATGAAGATCAGCACCATTCCAAAATGCACCACGTACCCGCCGTAGCGGCGAGTGTTGCGCATCGTCAACTCGCCCACCGCGGAAATCAGGTTTGAACCGTCTCGCGCGGCGATTACTCGTGTCCCGCGGAAAAATTCCGACAGAATGGTCAGCGTGACAAACACCCCGAGAATCAGGCAAATGAGTGAATACAGGTCGCGGAAGCCGAAGATCAGTGCCACCGCTCCGGCGACTACGCCGCCCAGCAGAGGCCACGCAAAGTTTCGCTTCAGGGCGTCCAATGAAGTCTTTCGCCACGCTAGCAGCGGGCCCACGCCCGTCAAGAACAGAAGAAATAGAGCGATGGGAATGTTTACTTTGTTGAAAAACGGAGGTCCCACGCTGATTTTATTTCCCACTACCCATTCTGAAAACACTGGGAAAAGCGTCCCCCACAACACTGCAAAACAAGCCGCCAACAAAATCAAATTGTTAAACAAGAAGCTCGATTCACGCGACACCAGTGAGTCCAGCTGATTGTCGCTGCGCAAATAATCGCGATTCTTCCAGTAAGACACGAAACATGCGACCAGCACCAAGATAAGAAATCCCACGAACCAGTTTCCTATGGAAGACTGCGCGAACGCATGCACTGAGCTGACCACGCCCGAGCGCGTAAGCAGCGTGCCCAGAATGCAAAGCATAAATGTAGTGAAAACCAGCCAAATATTCCACACCTTCATCATGCCGCGCTTTTCCTGCATCATTACGGAATGCAAAAACGCTGTGCCCGTAATCCAAGGCAGCAGCGAGGCATTTTCAACGGGGTCCCAGGCCCAATATCCGCCCCAGCCCAGCACGGCGTAGGCCCAGTGCGCGCCGAGCAGAATTCCGACGCTTTGGAAGCACCACGCGATCATGGTCCAACGCCGCGTGATGTGAATCCATTTCTCACCGGGGTATCTGCCGAGTAGCGCGGCCAATGCGAAAGCGAATGGCACCGTGAATCCGGTGTACCCGAGGTACAGCATCGGAGGATGTATCACCATTTCCGGGTATTGCAGCAACGGATTCAAGCCGTGCCCATCGGACAGCGCCGAAACTCTCATCACACCGGATGGATCTGCCCCCGCGAGAACCGCAAAAGGGCTAGCGACAAAATTATTGAGCAGCAGGAAAAATGTCTGCACTCCTGCCAGCACGACGCCAACGTACGGCATCAGCTCCGGATGCTTGTTGCGATTTACGAGGAGGGCGAAAAATGCGTAAGTGGAAAGCAGCCATGTCCACAAGAGCAGCGAGCCTTCTTGTCCGGCCCAGAGAGCGGCAAATTTGTAGTAAAAAGGCAGCGCGCGATTGCTATGCGCCGCCACATACGCCATGGAAAAATTATCGGTGAAGAAATAGTACTCGAGGCAGCCGACCGCGATGGTGACCAGAATACAAACTGCCAATCCGGCGTTCCGAGCGCTTTTCGTCAGCAGAGTCTTGCGCCCTACGATGCCAGCTATGCCAGCGCCTATTGCATACACGGCAGCCAGCAAGGCCAACAGCAGCGCAAACGATCCCAAGATGTCCAATGAAATCCCCCGCCGATCGATTCCCTGTTAAGCCAGCACTAATTCCCTGCGGAGCGCTCCGCCGGCGTCTTCGACGTCTGCGCTGGCTGCGGTTCACCGGCCGTTTGTGCGGGTGCCGCCTCGTATTTCGACGCGCACTTTGCCTGCACTTGCTCGGCTAGGAAGCGATTATCTGGCCGCAACTTGCCTTCTACCAGCGCTTGCGCGCCGTCTTTGAAGGTGTCCGGAAGAGGGTCGCGCCCCACGTAACTAACCGCCAGATCCTGGCCCTGCTCGGTAAGCACAAAATCCACGCCTCCCGGGACCTGCGAAATACTTCCGTTCCGCACGTTACCCGAGACGCGCATGCGCTGGTGCAGCGTTGATCCGCTGAGGCCAGAGAGCTCTGAGATGGTATGGTAGTAGGTCTTGCTCTGCGTGAACCCAACGTAGGCGAGAGACACGAGCGTCAGCAGGATAATGGCCGAGCCTACAAGGAATTTAGAGCGGACTTTCATTTTCCTTCTCCCCCACACCCGTCCGATTCAATGGAATCAACAGCGGGATTCTAGCACAATGCTACGGCAGGCTCGATAAGTGTTAAACCTTCTAAATGCATCCTTTTAGGCCCGGCAACCGCCGACCAAAGCATCTGCTTCTTTGCCGATCGCGTCCCAGGCGCGCTGAATGTGCTTCAGTTCTGTCCGCGTTTGGGCCACACAAAACCGGATCGTGTACTTGCCATCCAGGCGCGTATGCGAAAAGTAAAACTTGCCGCTCCGGTTCAGCCGTCGCAAAAGTTCCTCGTTCGTTTCATCGGATGCGTTCAGCCGAAAACAAATCAAGTTCAGCGGCGCTGGAGCCATAAGTTCGAAGCGCGGATCACCCTGAACCCAGCGCAAAAATGTTTGGGCCAACTCTACATGACGCCGAACTAGAAACTGCAGTCCCGCCACCCCGTAATGTTGTATGACGAACCACAGTTTCAACGCTCGAAACCGGCGGCCCAGCGGCACGTGCCAGTTGCGATATTCGAAAACCGCATCCGATCCGCTTGACTGATTCCGCAAATATTCCGGCAGCACGTCGAGACTTCGCGTCAACGTTTCGCGATCCGCTACATAGAAACAACTGCAATCGAAATTTGTGAACATCCATTTGTGGGCATCGAAGCAATAACTGTCAGCCAGTTCGAGTCCGCGCTGCATGTGCCGAAATTCCGGGCACAGCGCGGCGGTTCCGGCCATGGCCGCGTCCACATGCAGCCACAGATTATGCTTCTTGCAGATTCGGCCGATGGCTTCCAGGGGATCGAATGCCAGCGAGGAAGTGGTTCCGATCGTGGCGCACACGAGGAAAGGCAGCTTTGCGGCGCGCTTATCTTCTTCGATCACTTTCTCGAGCAATTCAGGGCGCATGGCGAACTTCGCATCCACGTCGATCAAGCGCAGGTTGCGCCTTCCGATTCCAGCCACCTTTACGTCCTTTTCAATCGAGGAATGCGCTTGTGTGGACGTGTACGCTACCAATTCCTGGCGACAGCCGTCTTCGTTGCTGCGAAAACCAGTGGCGCGCTCTCGCGCGGCCAAAATCGCGCAAAGCGATGAACTCGATGCGGAATCCTGGATCACGCCGCCGCCTCTTGCGCTTGAGAGAAACGTCTCCGGTAACGCTAGCATTCCGGCCAGCCAATCCAGAATCAGCGTTTCGACCTCGCTACACGCCGGGCTTGTGGCCCACAACATTCCCTGCACTCCCAAGCCGGAAGAAAGCAGATCGCCTAGCACGGAAGGCTCGGAAGTATTGGCTGGAAAGTAGGCGAAGAAATTCGGCGATTGCCAATGTGTGATGCCCGGCATGACCTTTTCATTCACAGCATTGAGAATCGTCTCGAAATCCGTACCTTGTTGCGGAGGTTCGGGCGGCAGCGTTTTGCGGATTTGACCCGGGACAACTTGCGCGAGGACGGAGTAGCTCTCGACTTGTTCATAATAATCCGCGAGCCAATCGATTAGGCGCTTGCCCGCGTCCCGAAATTGCTGAGAGGTCATATGCAGGGGTTTTTCCACGATGTCTCCTAACGGAAGAGCGAGAAAAAACAGATGCCGCGAAACAAGCGGCCAATTATAGCAGTGTAAGGTTACCGGAGCTCCTCAGATGGCGAGGAGGCAAGCTCTGCAATCAAGCCGAGTGAGGCAGTGCGGCGGAGAGCGCATCACTTAACGAAGCAGTGCGTCCAGGCGCACTCCCCTCTGACAAGTCCAGAGGCGACACAAACGGTTGACCATGATTCAGCAACAGGCGATCGCGTAGTTCACTTCGCTCAAATCCCGGAATCAACTTCGCCAATGAAGTTGAGATCAGCGCGATGCGTTTCGGCCTATATGATTTTTCAACTCGCCTGATCACTACGGGCCCTACCCGTTCCAAGGTTGCGTCCAGCTTATCTGGTGTTTCAATGGGACATTCCACAGCATAGGCCAGATAAAATCCACGATGCTGGAACTCAGTGAGAGCGGATTCTTCGAGCATCCCGGGATTCAACACAAGACCACAACACTTGACGATCTCATCAAAATAATGCCGCCAGGCTTTTGAGCGTGCGTCGGGACCGCCGGGGGAACGGTAAAAATAGTCTTCCGATTGTGCTGGCGGAGCGGCGTCAATTAAAAGTACCTGTATATGAATGGGGCGGAATCGCGTCGCGAGTTCCAATCGTTCGATACGCCGGCGGATGTGAGCATCATCGGCCGGCATTTCGCAGCCATCACAAACCGACATTCTTGCTCCTTGCCGATGCAATTCGAGTTACAAAGAATGGCACGGCGAGGAATTTTATACAAACGTGACTCTTAAATGCGGACAAGCGGCACGGGATGGTCCTAATGGCTTTCTTCGTCGCGAGGAGCGGCGGGAATAGCCTGAGGTTCAGACAAGGATTCCGAACTAGGCGCGGTCTTCCCCAGTTTTGCCCGGAGGCAACCCACGAGTTCCGGCGCCAAGTTGGAAATAGTCATGCCTTCGGAAACCAGGAACTTGCAACTCAGGATGGGACGGGCCTGGTCGTCGTCAGACAACTGGCAATCTACTCTGCAATATTGGCAATCCTGGTTCCAACAAAACCGGCCATAGGGAATTGTTTCAGGGCTGATGAATTGAAAGGCGCGCAGAAGCGAATTCCGCTCGGGCACCAGAAAGGTTTTACCCAAGATGGTGATCTCGACCAGTTTTTCGTACGGTCGAAAGACGTCCGACATGAGAGGTGCCCCCGTATTTCCCACTCGTTGCTCCCTACCCCGTCAATATCGCTGTTCCATGAAGCTAGATCACGGGGACGCGCTCGGCAATGGAAACAGACCGGGACGTGTTCAATGCTCCAATGGCAAGTCTACTATGCTCCCTCCGAGGCGAACTCTTGATGCCATGTCGCGTGGTTTCCTAGGAAGCCATCCTACGAGGAACAAAAACCACAAGCGTATAGGCTCCTAGCGCGATGCCGAGAGGCCCGTTGATCAAAGCAAAGAAGCTCGCCACCAGCGCCATCGTTCGAGTGGAACCGGGCCGCCCCAGTAAGGCCAGTGCGGCGAGAAGCGCAAATATCCCGGCGATAATGTTCAGCACCATCGCGCATACTAGAAAGACGTGAAAAAACGACATGAGCGCAAAAGGGTTGGGGACGCGCGTGATCAGCGCTCCCCACATCAGAGTGAGGGTAGCGCTGTACACCAGAATAAAGGCGGCGCCGGCAAACCTAAGCATGGCATAGAACAGCCAAAGGACGCCGAGAGGCCGGTATCTTTCGTTGGGTTCGCTCAAGGTTGGCATCGCATCCGTCCAGTTTTCGCGGAGCTACATCCTTCCTATCCTAAGAGAACTTCATGCATCGCAAGGTTACGGCTCGAAAATTGCAAACGACCTGCTCCGGCCTAGGCGAAAAACTGGCCCATGTGACGAAACTTCTGATAACGCTGCTCGATTAGGCGCTCGGGAGCTAGTTGAGAAAGTTCACCTAACGAACGAGCCAACACTGGTTCAAGAAGTTTAGCCGCTGCCTGATGGTCGTTATGCGCTCCTCCTTCCGGCTCGGGAACGATTTCGTCGATCAGTTTCATTTCGAGCAAGTCGGGAGCGGTAATCTTCAACGCCTCCGCCGCGAGCTCGGCCTTGCTCGGATCGCGCCACATGATTGACGCGCATCCTTCCGGCGAGATGACGGAATACACCGAATTTTCCAGCATGTAAACGCGATCGCCGACCGCAATGGCCAGCGCACCGCCCGAACCGCCCTCGCCCGTTATCGTAACGATGATCGGGACAGGTAAACGCGACATCTCGCGCAAGTTAAACGCAATGGCTTCCGCCTGCCCCCGCTCTTCCGCATCTACACCGGGATAGGCACCTTGTGTGTCCACAAAAACCAAAATCGGGCGCCGGAATTTTGCCGCAAGCTCCATGGCGCGCAATGCCTTTCTGTATCCTTCCGGCTTGGCTTGGCCGAAGTTGCGAGCGAGTCGTTGCTTTGTGTCACGCCCTTTTTGATTTCCAACGATCATCACAGGCTTACCGTGAAAAGTAGCCATTCCGGTAATCAAAGCGGGATCGTCTGAAAAATTGCGATCGCCATGAATCTCGCTGAAATTTTCAAATAGAATTCGGATGTAATCGTCGGTGTAAGGGCGTTGTGGATGCCGGGCAAGCAGCAATCTCTGCCAGGCTCCTAGATGAGTGTAAAAGTCGTGTTTCAATTCCTCAACCGCGCGTCGAATACGCTCGATTTCCGCCGTTGTCTCTTGGCTAGGAGCCGAGAGTCTGCCCAGTTCTGCCACCTCGAGCTCGAGAGCATCGATTTCCGCTTGCCTTTCGCGCGCAACTTCCTTTTTATTTGTAACAGCGGCAGCATTCAGTTTATCCCGAGGCTCCGATGCTTTGGTTGCGGAAAATGCTTCGGTCTTGGCCTGAAGTTTGCGAGATTTGGCTAGCTCGCGTCTGCGACGGAGCCGTTCTCGAGCTTCTCGGCGCTTGCTCATTGCACCACCGCGACCGAATCAATGCCGCAGATTTCCCGCACACGCTCCAACAGCTCTCGATCGGCTTGAACTGCACTGCCCGCTTCCAAGGTCGCTTCCGTGCCGTCGGAGTTCACCAACTCAAAGGCCACGCGGCAACGTCCGGGCCGGCTTGAAAACAGTTCCTTCAGTGACTCGAGTGCGCTGGGATCCACAGATCCGAGATCGACGCGCACACGCAGCAAGCTCGGAGCGCGGTCTGTAATCTGATCGAGCAGCCGCGCGTCCGAAACGATCATCCGTGTTCCCACATCTTCCACTGCGACGCGTCCCTTGGCGACCAAAGGAGTGTTGGTTTTCAGAATCATTTCCAGTTTTTGATAGGCCTCGGGAAAAACAAGGGCCTCGATCACGCCGGTACGATCTTGCAGGGTCAAAATCACCCAGCGCGCGCCGCGGCGCGAACGCATCGGGCGCGACTGAACGATGATTCCAGCGACAACAACGTCCTCCCCATGGCGGCGAGTTTCCATCGTGGAAAGGTCGATTGCGTTCAAATCCTTCAAGCGTCCGGCGTATCGGTCCATCGGATGGCCCGAGATGTAAAAGCCAAGGGTCGCATATTCTCCAGCGAGAAGTTGTTCTTCGGTCCACTCGCTGGCCTCGGGTAATGAGCCCTCATTCCACGATTCAGAAACAGGATGAGCAGAACCCAGGCTGGGTAAGAAAAGTCCGCCCTGCCCAACAGCCTTCGCCTGAACGCTTTTTTGCCCGCGCGCAATGGCTTGGTCAATCGCCGCGAAAAGCCGTCCCCGGGAGGCCCCGAGACAATCGAGAGCTCCCGCTTTTACCAGGCTCTCGAGCACGCGCTTGTTTAAACACCTCGGCTCAATGGCCTCGCAGAAAGTAAAAAGACTCACAAAGCGAACTCTCTCTTTGCGAGCCTCGCAAATGGCTTTCGCGGTGTTCTCCCCGACGTTCTTAATGGCCGCCAGCCCAAATCGAATGTCGTCACCGACCGGGGTGAAGTACAGTCCACTCTCTTGCACACAAGGCGGCAAAACGCGGATGCCCAGCCCGCGAGCTTCATTGATATATTTTACAACTTTCTCGGTGTTCCCGGCCTCCGAGCTCAACATCGCGGCCATGAACTCGACCGGGAAATGAACCTTTAGAAAGGCTGTCTGATAGGCCAGCAAGGCATAGGCGCAGGAGTGAGCTTTGGGAAAACCGTAAAGCGCGAATTCTTCCATCAGATCAAAAAGTTTTTCCGCTTTCTTGGCTGGAACTTTCCGCACCGCACAACCGGTCAGGAATTTTTCGCGTTGCGCGGCCATGACTTCCACTTTTTTCTTGCCCATCGCGCTGCGCAGGATGTCCGCTTCGCCAAGCGTAAAGCCGGCGATTTGGTTGGCAATCTTCATCACCTGCTCTTGAAAAACAATTACTCCCCATGTTTCCGAAAGGATTTCCTCGAGTTCAGGGAGATCATAAGTCACTTTTTTCTTGCCATGTTTACGCGCGAGGAATTCGTCAATCATGCCACCCTGAATTGGGCCCGGGCGATAGAGCGCATTCAGTGCCGTCAAATCCTCGATTCGCGTGGGCTGATAGCGCTTGAGAATGTCGCGCATACCGTGCGACTCAAACTGGAATATTCCGCTGGTATCGCCACGTGAGAAGAGCGCATAGGTCTCCGCGTCGTCCAGAGGGAGTATGGTCAAATCGAAATCCACACCACGATTCTGTTTGATCATACCAACGGCATCATCGAGGATGGTCAGAGTCGTCAGTCCGAGAAAATCCATTTTCAACAGGCCGATGCGACCTAGCGCATTCATATCGTATTGCGTCGTGATTTCATCCTTGCTGGACTTGTACAGCGGAACGATTTCCGTAAGCGGCTGCGGCGAAATGACCACTCCGGCCGCGTGCGTCGAAGCGTGGCGCGCCAAACCTTCCAGACGCAACGCAACTTCGATCAACTCTTTTACTTTTTCATCTTTTCGCGCAGCTTCGAGTTGCGGCGATTGCTTTAGCGCTTCTTCCAGCGAAATATTAAGCGTCAAGGGAATGAACTTTGCCAAACGATCCACATCGCCGTAGGCCATATCGAGCGCACGACCCGCATCTTTCAGCACCGCTTTAGCAGCCATCGTTCCAAACGTAATAATCTGCGCTACGTTTTCCCCGCCGTATTTTTGCCGTACGTAATCAATCACTTCGCCCCGCCTGCGCATGCAGAAGTCAATATCGATGTCAGGCATTGAGATACGCTCGGGGTTTAAAAAGCGCTCGAACAGCAGATCGTATTGCAGCGGATCGACGTCCGTGATGTGCAACGAATAACTCACCAGGCTTCCCGCCGCCGACCCGCGTCCCGGCCCGACGGGCACGCCCTGCGCCCGCGCATAGTGAATGAAATCCCAGACAATCAAAAAGTAGCTGGAAAAGCGCATCTTCTTGATCATTTCGATCTCGTTGGTAAGCCGCTTTTCATACTCTGCGAGCGAATGCCGAAGCCGGTTTTCCCTGACCAGTCGATCGATTTGGGGCGCGCGCGACTGAAAACCCTCGCGCACTGTTTTTTCGAAGTATGAATCTGCGGTGTGGCCTTCGGGAACTTTGAATTCCGGGAACGGATTGTTAACCCGCTGAATCTTGACGTTACAACGTTCGGCGATAGCCACGGTGCGCGTCACCGCGTCCGGCAACTCGCGGAACACCTGCGCCATCTCCTCGGCGGTCTTGAAATAAAACTGGTCTGTCGCAAATTTCATGCGCTGGCCGTCGCTCATGGTCTTGCCAGTTTGAATGCACATCAAGACTTCCTGCGCATGCGAATCAGACTGGGTGAGATAGTGGCAATCATTCGTCGCCACCAGCGGAATGCCGCTCTCTTTGGAGAGCCTCACCAACTCACGGTTTACGCGTAGGTCTGGCTCCAGCCCCTGGTCTTGAACCTCCAGGAAGAAATTTCCCTTGCCGAAGATGTCACGAAGGCGGTACGCACTCGTCTTGGCCTGTTCGTATTTGTCCGCCAGCAACGCATCAGCAACTTCTCCGCGTAGGCACGCCGAAAGCGCAATGAGACCTTTGCTGTGTTTCGCAAGAAGCTCGTGATCGACTCGCGGCTTGTAGTAGAACCCATCCAAATAACTGGTCGAGACCAACTTCATCAAATTCCGATACCCTTCATCATTTTCACAAAGCAGCACGAGATGATTGGAGCGCTCTGCTTCCGTGCCGCGATTCTTGTGATGGTCGGGCGCGACATACATCTCGCAGCCAATGATCGGCTTCACACCGTGCGTGCTAGCCTCATGGTAGAAATTTGCCGCTGCGAACAGGTTGCCATGGTCGGTCACTGCGACGGCCGGCATCCCGCGGCGCGCCGCTTCCGCCGTTAATTCACCGATTTCGCAGGCGCCATCAAGAAGAGAGTAGTCCGTGTGTAAGTGAAGATGAACAAAGTTCGAAGAATTCATGCGTGAACTATTCTAAACCAGTTCACAGATTCGAGTACCGTCAATTGCGTTGCTAACAAAGTGCCTTCTTAAATTGCTGACTTGTAATTCAGATGTCTTCACCTACGCCTTGATTTTTTCGTTGAACCCACCTTAGTCTTCCTACGACCCGCCGCTCGTTTCTTGCTCGCTGACGACTTCGATTTATTTTCAGCCTCGGCATGCTTCGCCCGGGCTCTGGCGCCTATCGCCGCAGAGGCCGACTGCGATTGCTTCGCAGCATCCGGACTGCCTTTGGCGGTACTAGCGGAAGTCACTGCAGTGGCTGCCGTCGGCTTCGACTTATCCTGCTCTTTCGGCTCCGCGGCGGATTTTCGTTCGCTCTTATCTCCCTTGCGCTTCTTTTCCGGTTTCTCGACCTTCTTAGGCTCCTCTTTGATCCCCGCCAGGTTACGGAGGATCTTGGTGCGCTCTTCGGGCAACTTCCCTTTCCCACGCAACTGCATTTCAAACAATTGCTCGATCACTTTGTCAAACTTGGGACCGCGCGCGATTCCCAGCGCGTCGAGTTCCCCCATCGGCAGCGACTGTCGCAATGGGCGCCATTTCTGGATGTAGCTGCGGAACTTTGAGACGGCGCGCGGATTCGGCATTTCCACTTCGATGAAAGCCATGATTTCGGCCGGCAGTGACGCGATGTAGAAGTAAGCTTCCTTCGGCGCATTCGTTTTCCGCCCTTTCAATATCTTGACGACTTTTTGCGCCTCGGGTATCAGATTCGCAATCGCTTCGATCTCATTCGATCGAAATCGCATGGTACGCAACGCCGATGCCCCTTCCCGTGACTTCAAACGCCCCAGCGTGTAGAACAACACAGGGTACTGCAGCCGCGGACGCAGCCCTGCGGAGTAAAGATTCGTCCGCACTTTCGCCAATTTGTTTAGGCTGTCGTAGTCTGGTTTGCGCTTCTGCAGATTCGGATGAATCAGCGCAAGCAGGCCATGTTTTTCCCACTCCTTCAGCGTCGCGACCGGATTGTCTTCACGAGCCAATGCGCGTAACTCATGCCCCACGTCTTCTGGTTCAATGTTTTTCTGCATGTCCCGCTGCATGGCGAGGTCGAACCATTCCTGAGTGCGCGGCTCCATCTTGAATCCCATGCGCGCGCAATAACGCAGAATGCGCATGAGCCGAATGGGTTGATTCGTAAATCCGTGGATCGATAAAGAACGAATTTCCTGTTTCTCGAGATCGGCCAGTCCATTCATCGGATCAAGCAGCAATCCTCTCGATTGCGTGTTCAAAGAAATCGCAATGGCATTCACCCCGAAATCCCGGCGGCGAAGATCTTCCATCACGCTGGAGAAGCGATATTCCGGCTTGGCGCCTGGGCGTTCATACACATCCTCGCGCGCGGCACAGATCGATCCGTCCACGTCACCCGCAAAAATCAACTCGTAGTGCCTTAACTTTTCGGTTTCCCAAACGAGGCGGGCTCCGCCTTTTTCCAGTTCTTTCACCATCCGCAGAGGATTCCCTTCAATTGTAAAATCCAAATCGCGGATAGGCATGCCGGAAATCAAGTCCCGGACGGCGCCTCCCGTAAGATAGATATTCACGTCCTGCAACCGCGATAACTCCTGCACGCGTTCCAGTACGGCGCGTTGCTCGGGAGACAACCGGCTTTCCAGCAAGTACATGTAATCGGGCATGCGTTTCTATGCCTCCTAAGGGAACGCCAAATGTTCAGGCGCGCGGATGATGCGCCTTATAAACTTTCTTCAATCGCTCTTCGACCACGTGCGTATAGATTTGCGTGGTAGAAATATCGGAATGGCCCAGCATCAATTGTACGGAGCGAAGATCGCCACCCCGATCGAGTAGGTGCGTAGCAAAGCTATGCCTTAGCATATGGGGCTTCAAGGACTTTCGGAGCCCGGCCTTGCGTCCATACCGCCCCAATAACTTCCAGAAGCCAATGCGGTCCAATTTGTTGGCGTTGCGATTCACAAACAGATACCTTGAATTTCGCTCTCCGAGAATTTCCGGCCGCGCTTTTTTCAAGTATTGCTGAATCACAGCCAACGCCCTGCGTCCTACAGGCACCAGCCGCTCCTTATTTCCTTTTCCTACGCATCGTAACGACCCAGCATCCAAGTGCAAGTCATCTACAGCAAGACTGCAGAGTTCCGACACGCGCAGCCCCGCCGAATAAAGCAGTTCAATCATGGCCTTGTCGCGCAAGCCCACCGCCGTGGACACATCCGGTTGCGTCAGCAGGCGCTCCACTTCCTCCACGCTCAAAAATTCCGGCAAGCTTTGACGGAATTTCGGCGACTCCACGCTAATCGCTGGATCGTCCTGGGTTAATTCGTCCGCCAACAGAAAGCGGAAGAACTGCCGAAGCGAAACGAGATGGCGGGCCACGGATCGCGCATCGAGCTTCCGGGCATAGAGGGTGCCAAGAAAATCAACCAGGTCACCTCGCTTTACCTGCGCCGGCTTCTGCAATCCCTTTTTCGCCGTGTATCCAGCGAATTCAGCGAGATCCCGGCGATAGGCGTCGATGGTATTCTGCGAAAGCGCCCTTTCGACTCGCAAATAGCTTAAGAACGATCGAATCTCAGCTTCCACTGCTCGGCCTTCCCTTTTGTGGCCACGCTCAGAAAATCTACTTCAGACTTGCAATCCTCCGGCTGAAACAGTTCCGGGTTCCGCACGACGCAGCATTAGAAAAAGTTCGGGCAGTTCTTCGCAGCGCAAAATCCACGCTAGTCCAAAGTAGATGCCGACTGAACCCACGATCATGGCCCCCAGCAATCCAGCCTGCGACAGCACGTGTTCTATGTTTGCAAAGCCGGAATAGCGAAGCGCCGCGAAACACGCCCCGGCCATCACCGCGGCGCAAATACCCATCTTCGCAATCGAGCCCACAATGGCGCGCGCGCCCAATGCTCCGTATCGTCCGCGGAAGATGTAAAACAGGAGCGCGAAGTTAAAATAGGCAGCCAGCGAACTTGCCAGCGCTGGGCTCGCGTTCCACAAATATCGCGAGAAAGCGAATAGCAAAATAACGTTGAGGGCGATGTGTAAGCCGAGGGAGTAAACACCTACGCGCGTCGGTGTCATCGTGTCGTGCGTCGAATAATACATGGGCGTAATCAACTTGATGGCTGCAAACGCCGGCAGACCCAGCGAATAATACAGCAGGGCATGTGCTGTGAGCGCCGTCGACTCCGACATGAATTTGCCATGCTGAAATAAAACTTTCGTAATCGGTACGCGCAGCAGAATCAAACCTACGGCCGCTGGGATCGTAATGAATGAGACCACGCGGACCGCGAACTCAAATGTGCGCTTCATCTCGTCAAATTTTCCATCAGCGACTTGGTGTGACATCGTCGGAAAAATAGCGGTCGATAATGCGATCGCATACGCGCCTAAAACGAGTTCCATCACGCGATCCGCAATGTACAGCGAAGTAACGCTGCCCGTCGGCATCCGGCTCGATGTGGCAAAAATAGTGTCCACGAAAAAAT
>Ga0073928_10006049_pt1 | contig 16525 bp, 11 predicted proteins | sample PaiPotPPA55metaG_FD_76969 | JGI IMG/M metagenome (GOLD analysis project Ga0073928, IMG submission 76969) | Iron sulfur acid spring bacterial and archeal communities from Banff, Canada, to study Microbial Dark Matter (Phase II) - Paint Pots PPA... ... | reverse complement strand
TGGCACCGGCAACGATGACCATCCGCACGCCGACATTCGCAAAGGCGATCGCTTCCTATACGACACATTCGAGGCCGTGGCGAATGGCCCGAACTGGCCCAACACCGTGTTCATCGTAAATTTCGATGAATGGGGCGGCTTCTTCGAGCACGTCGCGCCGCCGCGCGCCACAGCTCCCAACAATGTCGACCCTGACCTCGTGAATGGCAAAGCTCTGCTGGGCTTCCGCGTACCGACCGTCGTTGCCTCGCCCTTCAGCGTAGGCCAACCCAACGATCCGCGAGTAAGCGCGCTGGTATACGACCATACGTCCGTACTGAAGCTGATCGAGTGGCGCTGGGGTCTCGCGCCTCTCACTGCGCGCGATGCGAGCAACGATGTGAATAATCTTGCCTACGCACTCAATTTCGATCATCCGAACGCTTCGGTTCCCACGCTACCGCAGCCATTCGCGCCAGTCCTCGGTGCGCCTTGTCTAGGTTCTGGCGGAATCCTCGGTGCTGCTCCGGCGCCGACGTCGGAGTCCATCGTTCGGACTCAACTTGGCCAGTTTGCTGCCGCAAACGGCTTCGCCGTGAAACTGCCGTAGAAACAACAATCGATGCGTAGGGGCGCGGCACGGCCGCGCCCCATGTCCGCAACGCGTCAACGCCGACCTAGCTCGTCTTGTGAATGGAAATCGAACCGTAAGTGGTCCGTAGGATAATCTTCGGCCCGCGACCTCGCCCGTACTTGCCTTCCAGATGCGAGTCGCCCGATTCGCTCTTGGTCAGCTTTAAAGAATCCGATTCAAACTCGGAATCAATCTCCCCCGAATGGCAATCCGCCAAAATCTCAAAGCTCGACGATTCCGGCAAAGTCAACGTGATCGGCGCGGATGCATTTGTAATTTGAATATCATCCTTGGGTGGGGCAGAGAAGCGCAGCTGAATATTGCTGTTGCGATCATCAATATTTATTTTGCCGCCGGCATTCTCAATCGTGATGTCCTCATCGCGCGTTCGCAAAATCAGATTACCTGGCGCATCAACGACGTCCAAATTGCCCGAGCCTGTTTCCATATGTCCCGAGAGCTGCGTGAGCGTCAAATCCGTGCGGTGCGACACAAACCGCACGCCCTTCGTAACTCTCTCCGCGCGAACGGGTCCCACGAATTCTCCGTTAATCGTAAAGCTGCCGCCCGCGTTCACCACCTCGACGCTTCCGCCGTGGCCGGAAATCTTCACGTCGCCCTTAGTGTCGGAAATTTTGGCGTCGCCGCGCCGCATGTCCACGCTCACGTCTCCGGCCGTCCCGCGCACTTCGATATCGCCATTTCCGTTGTCGATGTTGACCTGCGACGCCATGTCCGAAACGGTTACGTCGCCCTTTTCGCTGTGGATCGCCAGCAAAGCTTTCTTGGGCACAGTAATGTCCAGATCCACGCTGACGCGCGAGTTGCCCCCGCTCCCCGTTGGCCGCACTTCATAGCCATCGCCGTTCTGCACGATCTCCGCCGAAACCCGCTCGCTAACTTTCTTCGCCGCGCCTTCACTCCAGCTTTTCACGTTCACTTTGCCGGAAACGCGAATCTCAGGCTCATCCGAAGCGCGAACCGTAATGTCACCGCGTCCGCCGCGCACCGTAATGCGCGCATTCGCGGGCACCGTTTTCGGTGCCACATCGATGCTGCTCGCAAACGCTTCCCCGGGAACGTCAAAGTTATCGAAGATGCCCGGAACGTGTTGGCGCGCCTGATCGACCCCGATTACGATGCCGACCACCGCCAGCAGAGCCAGCACCAGAAAAACTTCACCTGACGTAATCCGCGACGCACCCGGCTGCGATCCTCGCGCACCTGAGGTCCGCTCGTAAATCTTGATGGCGCCCCAGAAAATCAAGATCAGCGGCCACCAATGCAGAATGATGCCTGTCAGGTCAAATCCGCGGTAATTGTGCAGGAGCAGCAGCAAGCCGATGAAGATCAGAACCAGTCCGCTGAATACGCTGCTGCCGCGCGGGCGAAGGCTGGCCATGAGCGGCTATCGCCCCTGTCCCGGCAGTGAACTCTGCGCAGGACCGGGCGTTGCGGGAGGAACGGACGCAGGGGGGACAGGAGGCGGCGCGGTAGTCGAATCCATATGACCGTTCATCGGCGCCATCGAAGATGCCAACATGACCGCGCCAATCACAATCAGAATGAATGGATAGGTATTTCCAAAATCGAACATATCGCCGCGAACTTCGTGCAGCAGAAACAGCACGCCAATAGTAATGAGTACGGCAGGGCCCATCAGCCCGCGAATCGTACAACGTGCACATCGGCAATGATTTTCTCTAGCCATACTCTTTGTTACCGGCCCTCGAGCCGGTTTCGAAACATCAACAGTCCCACCACGATCAAAAGCACCGGCCAGAACTGCTGAATTCTCCACCACGGAAACCAATCAAAATTGTGCAGCAGCAGCAAAACCCCGATGCCGATAATCAGAAACGGCCCCACCGGCTTCCCTTTGCTGAAATTCTCCAGCGGATCTTCCAGCCGCAGTCCCGCCTGTCGCGCTTTCGCCGTCCGATACGCATCGATCGGCATATAAATCCAAAGCGCAGAGATGCAGATCCACAATGCCGCTTCCGCTCCACCGCTTACCGCCCCGTCCACACCAATGATGAACAGAAACAGAAAAATCGCCAGATGGATGATGCCTTTGCCGTACTGCTCGTTGTAAAACGCGCCCAAGCCCGGCAAAAATCCGAGAAAAAATGCCAGCAGTGGGCTAGGCCCCAATCCCGAAGCAGGCGGCGCCCCCGGAATCCCCGAAGCGCCTGTCGCTCCCGTCATATTCGCAGTTGGCAACGGCGCAGAAGTTCCACCAGCCGCAGCCGTCGTCGGGAGTCCCATCACATTGGCCAGGCAATCTTCGCAATACAACACATCACGCACCGGCCGCACGCACACCGCGCACATCGCCTTGCCGCAATTCCGGCAGTACCCTACGGCATCCGCCTCGGGATGCACCGCACACTTCATAGCACGCTCCTCGAAGTCATATTGCCCCGAGCCCGCCACAAACAGCCGGAAACTCCATCGCCAGCATTTCTAGATGCCGAGCCAGATCATTGGCGCGATTCTGCTGCCGCGGCGCTGCCGGCTTTGAACCATCGCTGCTGCCAGGTTGCTTCTGCGGAGCCGTTGCGGGAATCACGTTCTCCGGAGTTGCTCGAAGATCGCTATCCTCCCGCAAACGCGACTGAATCTCATTCACCACGCGCAAATCGTTCACAAACTTGACGCTGCTCGCATAGGCCAAATGCGCCGAGCGATCCGCATTCCGATAAATCGTTGCCGGTCGCAGATCCGCCACCTTGGGATGCCGCCAATTAAATCCCGAAGCCGTCACAAAAATAATCAGCGTAGCGACCACAGACAGTGCGCCATAAGCAAAACGGATCGAAGTAGTGCTGCGAACCCAGCCCAGCATCGCGCGCCAGCCAGTCACCGTTTCGCGCGGGCCCAAAGTCTTATCCAGAATCGAGTACACCAGCCGCGGCGGCGCTTCGATCTGCTCCATCCCATGCAGTCCGGTCAGCAAATCAGAAACGCTGGCCACCAGCGGCGCGCACCGCGCGCACGAAGGCACATGCCCAGAAAACTCCGCAAGTCCCGCCGGGTTCAACACCCCGTCGAGATAATCGCTAAGCCGCGCTTCCGTTTGTTCGCAAGTCCAAGTCATACCGCACTCCAAAGCCCTGCCGCGGAACCGTTCATGATGGCCGCACTCCCATCTGCTGCAAAATGCGCGCCAACTCGATGCGCCCGCGGTTAATTCTTGATTTTACCGTGCCTTCGGGCACCGACAGTACCCGTTGTATCTCACCGTATTCCAATTGTTGCAAGTCCCGCAAAATAACTGCCTCCCGCAATTCCGGCGAAAGCTTGGTCAGCGCCGTCTGCACCTGCCCGCTAAGCTCTCCCAGCAGCGCCAGCTCGTCGGGCCGCCGCGCCGTGGACTCCTTGTTTTCGACCGCCGGCATCGCATCGTCCAGCGAATCCGTCACCCGGTCCCGCTTTGTTCGCCGGTAATGATCGATCAACAGGTTCCGCGTCACGCTCGTCACCCAGGTTGCAAAGCCGCCGTGCGCCGATCGATAGCTCGCCAGAGTTCGGTAGACCCTCAAAAAGACATCCTGCGAGAGGTCTTCCGCCTCCGTGCCATTCCCCGTGAACCTATAGCAAATATTGAAGATACGGCGCGAATGGCGGCGCACAAGCTCTTCCCAGGCCGAACCGTCGCCCTGGAGGCATTGCTGGACCAGTTGGGCATCCTGCTCCAACGTCTCATCAGCCTCGAATCCTGGTACGGTGACATGCGCGACTACCCTCGGTCGTCAATTTCCTGTTAAACCGTGGGCAGCCATCTCGGCCTGCCATACTATGGAACGAAAAGTGCCCCTGAAATGTTCCCCTAGGCACCAACTCCGCAGCCGGAAGAATGCCCGCATCTTACTCATCCGTAGGGAGAAACACAACGACGTCCGCTTATAAGTGGTAGGGAGTTTCTGTTCGGCGCAGGAAATCCTGAAGGTTAACGGAACTTTCCGGTCTGGCTTTCGTCTTTGTTCCTGTGGCAATAACACAGGAGGGTTCATGTCTCCACAACTGGAGATGCTGAAGGGCACCTTGGACCTTATGGTCTTACAGACGCTCCAGGCCATGGGCGCGCTCCACGGTTATGGGATTGCGCGCCGCATCGAGCAGATCAGCGGCGACGCTATCTTGCTAAATCAAGGGACGATCTATGCATCGCTGGTCCGCCTGCAGCAGCGCGGCTTAATCCGTTCTGAGTGGGGCACGTCGGACAATAACCGTCGCGCCAAGTTTTACTCGATTACCCGCCGCGGTTCCAGCCGGCTCGCCGAAACGGCACAGAACTGGGAGCAGCTTTCCTCCGTAATTGCACGTTTCTTTGCCGCGCAAAAGGAGCCCTCCCGATGAGTGATGCACTCCGCTCCTTCTTTTCCCGTCTGCGGGCGATCTTTTCCAAGACGCGGCTGGACGATGATTTCAATGAGGAGTTTGCGGCCCACCTGGATTCGCTTACTTTGGAAAACGAAAAGGCAGGTATGACGCCGGAAGAGGCGCGGCGAGCGGCGCTGGTTCGCCTTGGGGGCCGCGAGCTCACGCGCGAAATCCATCGCGAAACGCGCGGTCTGCCGTTCCTGGAAGTTTTCTGGCAGGACGTTCGCTATGCTATGCGCACGCTGCGCCGCGATGCTGGTTTCTTCATCGCGGCCGTGTGCATCGTGGGGCTGGGCATCGGCGCAAGCGCAACGATCTTCAGCGTAGTGAACGCGCTTCTGCTGCGCCCCCTGCCATTCCAGGATCCCGCACGGCTGGTCTGGATCGCCAATGACGACGCGGGAACTGGCGGCCTCTCCGCGCAAACCGTACAGGTCGACCCCTTCCTCGAGATGCGCTCGCAGAACCACTCGTTTTCCGACGTGGCGGCTTATTTCGCGTTCTACGGAGTGGGAGACAGCAAGCTGACCGGCGCGGGCGAACCGGAGCGACTCACGACTGTGCCAGTGTCGGAGAACTTCTTTCCATTGCTAGGAGTGCAATCGCAAGTGGGCCGGCTCTTCAATGACGACGAATGCAAGTGGAACGGGCCAAAAGTGGTTCTACTAAGTGATGGACTATGGAAGCGGCGGTTTGGCGCCGATCCGTCGGTCGTTGGGCGCGCCCTGACTCTTGACGGCGCGCTGGTCTCGGTCGTCGGCGTACTCCCTGCCTCATTTGACTTCGGCTCCGTCTTCGCCCCGGGTAGCCGCGTCGATCTTTTCTCTCCGTTTCCCCTGACCCCAGAAACCAACCGCTGGGGCAATACGCTCTCAATCGTCGGACGGCTGAAGGCCGGGGCGGGCGTACAGAGCGCGCAGGCAGAGGCTGCTGTGCTCGGCGCTCGAATCACCAAGGAACACCCGAACCGCAACGACTTTGTTCCGGTTGTGAAACTCCTGACGAACCAGATAAGCGGGAAAGTTCGGCCCGCGCTGATCCTCCTTGGTAGCGCCGTTGGCGTCGTGATGCTGATCGTGTGCGCGAATCTCTCCAATCTCTTGCTCGCGCGTGGCGCAGCGAGGCAGAAAGAGATGGTCATTCGTTCTGCGCTGGGAGCTGGAAGGGGCCGCCTGGCCCGGCAAGTTCTTACCGAAAGCCTGATGCTTTCCTGCTGCGGCGCCCTGCTCGGATTGCTGCTTGCTGTGGTTGGCACGTGGTTTGTCGCCCCTCTTAGTGCCGTCAGCATTCCGCTGCTGCAAAATGTTCGCATCGATGGCAGAGCACTATTCTTTACGCTGCTGATGGCCGTGCTCACCGGTTTGCTCTTCGGATTGGCGCCGGCGCTGCGCATGCCGCAGGTGCAGCTTAGTGATTCGCTGAAGGACTCCAGCCGGGGCTCAAGCCAGGGTCACGAACACTCATGGATTCGCAGTTCGCTGGTGATCTCGGAGGTCGCCCTGGCGTGCGTGCTGCTAGCGGGCGCCGGGCTGCTCGTTCGCAGCTTCCTTCGCGTGCTGGATGTCGATCTGGGCTTCCGCCCGGAGCGTGCCGCATCCCTGCGCATCGACCCGAACTCCGGTTATTCGACGCAGGAGCAGCGCAATGCCTATTTCACGGAGGCATTGCATCGCGTGCTGGAGGTTTCGGGAATTGAAGCCGCCGGCCTCACCGACCAATTGCCGCTTGGACGCAATCGCACCTGGGGAGTTGCCGCCAAGGGGCAGGTGTACAAAAAAGAGAACTATCCTGAGGGCTTCGTGCGCGTCGTGAGCGACGGCTACTTGGGAGCAATGGGCATCAGGCTGGTGGCAGGCCGCGACATTTCCGAGCGCGACACCAAGGGCACGCTCCCGGTTGTCGTCATCAACGAGACTATGGCGCGCACGCTGTGGCCCGGCCGGGACCCGATTGGGCAAATTGCAATGATCGATGTAGACCGAACCGTAGTGGGTGTGGCTGGCGACGTACACCATCTGACTCTGGAACGAGGAGCGGGCTCGGAATTTTACCTGCCCATCCGGCAGACCCAGGACTATGGTTCGGTAGATCTGGTCGTGCGCACAAACCTTTCTCCCAGAGAGTTGGCGGTGCGAGTGCGTGAGGCCTTGCGGCCGATCGAGCCCAACCTGCCTACCACCGGACTCCGTACGTTGCAGGAACTTGTGGACAAAGCAGCATCGCCGCGGCGCTTCGTTGTAGTTCTACTGGCAGGGTTTGCGGCGTTTGCGCTGATTCTCGCTTCGCTCGGAATTTACGCGGTGATTTCATATTCGGTCAGCCAGCGACAACTGGAACTCGGCATCCGCATGGCGTTGGGCGCATCCCCGGCCACCGTGCGCCGCTTGGTCTTGCGTGAGACGCTACGTTTAGCTGTTATCGGCGTTGCGCTCGGGATCGTCGGCGCTCTGGTGCTGACGCGCCTGCTGGCGTCGCTCCTATTCGCCGTCACGCCTGCCGATCCGCTTACGTTCGGTGCGGTGGTGGTGGTGCTGACTGCGGTCGCTGGGCTGGCAGGCTATTTGCCGGCGGCACGCGCGGCACGGATCGAGCCGATGTTCGCGTTGCGCGCGAGCTGACGCCAATTTGCACCTTGGGCGGCAATCCCAGCTGCTGTAAGCGGCCTTTGCGTAGCCGACCTCCATTCCATCGGCTACAAATCGCCGCCGAAAGCAAACAATTCCTGGCTTTCAGCGATTCTCTTTCCGAATACACTGAAATCCAACTTGGATCCGAGGTTGACGTGACGTAAAGCCGTCGCCGTAAGCTTGCATATCAGTGGACTTGCATATCAGTGGAAAGGATAGCGTCATGAAGAAGTTCCCACTTCGCTCGGTGCTGTTTTTAGCTTTTCTGGTTCTTGTCTGCGCCGTCACCTCGCATAACAAGGTCAAAGGCGAGTCCGCCGCGGTACCCGCGACTGAAATGAGTCCCCACATGTCCATGACCAAGCCGCGCCCCCTGCGGCCTGGCGACCAGGCTCGCGCAGACGCCATTGTGGCGGCGGCGAAGAAGGCCGCAGAGCGGTATCGTGACTACCGCAAGGCTGAGGCCGACGGGTACACGATCTTTCTGCCCGAGCAGCGCCAGAACGTCTACCACTTCATCCTGGAGTCCTCAAGTCTAGCCGACAAAGAACGCTTTGACCCTGACCAGCCGGCCGGTCTGCTCTACTCGAAAACGGATGGACCGACCCCCGGTTACAAGCTTATTGGTGTCATGTACATGGCGCGTTATGGAACTACCGAAGAGGACCTAAACGCCCGCATCCCGCTCTCGATCGCCCAATGGCATGTGCACCTCAACATGTGTGTTCCACAGCAGCCCGAGCAACGCAACTGGCTCATGGGCGATCCAACCTTCGGATTGGACGGCTCAATCACCACCGAGGACGCTTGCACAGCGGCGGGTGGCCACTTCAAGCCACACCTTTCCGGCTGGATGACACACGTCTATCCGTTTGAAACCGATCCGGCCAAGGTTTGGGCCGCCGGCATGGGCGACGACCACGGTGTGGAGCGCAAATCCATGCCCGGCATGAAGATGTAGACCGGCCGCGTCGGAGACGCCGAGAGATTCGCTGTGAAGTCTGGACTAAGGCTAAGAATTACGCGGCTTTGGCGCCGGTGGAGGCACGCGGCGGCGAAGGCGGGCGTCGTCCCATCTCGGTGAGCTGCGCTGAGCCTCGGGTCCGCCGCTCGGACCCGGGCCTCTGCCTTCGATGCCAATTACAGCGTGCCGATCCTAACTCGTTCGCTGCTGGCAACGACGCTATCATCCGGGTCCGGAGCGCCCTTGCAAGCGCCATGCGGGCACTAACATCAAACGCGTGCGGCGGCGCCTGCTGGCGAAAGCGGTGCCCGCGCCGGGCTGCACTCCGGCACCCCTCCCGGAACCATCTTTCGATCTCAACCAAGGGGACATTTTTATCGAGGTAAACCAGCGGACATTTTAAAAGAGGTTTGGCACAACTTCTGATTTTGCCTTGACAAAAGGGTTACTTGCTGCGTACTATAGCGATTGGGAAATATTGCGCCTCCCACCCGTAACGCCAGCAATCCTGCTGGCGTTTTTGTTTTAGCCCCCTAAAAACGCCACTCTTCTCCTGAATGCGTTAGCCGGGTAGGATCCGCAGGATTCTCCTGCAAACAAGTCATTTAGAATCAACACTTGCAAAAGTGTATCAAAACAAACGACTTTAAGTCCCTTTAGAATGAACACTTGTGAAGAAAGGGGGGAGGGGGCCCAACTGGGAGAGAGGGAGGTCAGTTCTTTTCCAGCATCACTTCCGTGGACTTGATCACCGCGGACACGGTATCCCCAACCTTGAGCTTCATCTCATCAGCGCTGCGCTTTGTTATCACGCTCTCGATCAGGTTCTTGCCCACGCTAATCACCACATGCGCCATCACGCCGCCGAACTGGATTTCGACGACTTTGCCTTCGAGCCGATTCCGCGCGGAAAGTGTCATAGCGCGGAGAATACGCCCAGCCAGCGAAAGAGTCCATACGGAGTTCAGCTAACATTTCCTCCCACACTTTTTTGCGACTTGCGTTAGAGATCCGGCATCGCACGACAGAGGAGGACCAATACATGGGTCATGAAGTTCATCAGGGACACACGCATCAGCATGGAAATAAGTGTGGCCACACGGCCATCCTGCACGATGGGCATCAATGTTTCCTGCACGATGGCCACATGCACTATATGCATGGAGATCACGTGGACGAGCATAAGCTGGAAGTGACTTCCAAAAATCCAACGAAATGCACTACGGGACACTCCAGCAGCGGTCACGAAGCCACTCACCGGCACGGCCCCCGCTGCGGCCACGAAGCTGTTCCCCACGGCGATCATACGGACTACCTCGTGGAGGGTCATCTCCATCATGTCCATGAGGGCCATTGCGATGACCACGGCGCGGTTCAGATAGCTGCCGCCGCAGCCCGGTGACGCCAGTTGGATGATAGTTGAAAAGGAGGTGTCGGCCCTATGATGCGAGATTCGCTCTTCTTGAGGATGTGGCTCCTAAAAACAGTCTCAATTCACCTAAGGAGTCCTCCCCATTCGCATTATTCCGTCTAACCCCTATCCGGATTAAGTCGATTTGACCTAACGAGTAGAACCGTATGTAATTGCAACATGCGATTTTGCAGGGTGTTGTTTTTTGCGAGCATTATTTCCTGCACGGTCTTCGCGCCGCCGTCGCGCGCGCAGGTTTCTGGCAGCATCACTGGTCTGGTCATCGACCCTTCCGGTGCCTCCATCGCTTCCGCCGAGGTCACCGCGAAAAATTTCGAGACCGGCGTCGTCCGCCAAGCTTTTACCGATGACAGCGGCCGATATCTCGTGCTGTCCCTACCCGTCGCCGAATACGAAGTTCTGGTCAGCAAACAGGGCTTTCAGGATGCCGTTCGCGGCGGCATTCATCTGGTGATTGGCCAGGAAGCCCGTGTGGATTTCCGGCTCGTACTCAAAGGAATGCAGGAGGGAATTACAGTTACCGATGCCTCGATAGTGGCCCCGACCTCCAACGACGTCTCGGGTGTCGTCGGTGAGCGTCAAATTAAGGAACTCCCTCTCAACGGCCGCAGCTACGATCTCCTTCTCCCACTCAATCCCGGCGTCGTAAACTTCACATCGCAGAAAACCGGCGGCACCGGCATCTCCAATTCCACCACCGCTAATAACTTTGCCGTCGAAGGCAACCGCCCGCAGCAAAATCTCTTTCTCCTCAACGGCATCGAATACACTGGCGCCGCCGAAAACAACATGCAACCAGGCGGCACCAGCGGCATGCTGCTCGGCGTGGACGCCGTCCGCGAATTTAACGTAGAGCGAGACTCTTACGGCGCCGAATTCGGCAAGCATCCCGGCGGCCAAGTCATAATCGCCACGCAGTCCGGCACCAACCAGTGGCACGGCGCCGTCTTCGAGTTTCTGCGCAATAACGCGCTCGATGCCCCTAACTTCTTCGACCAAGGTTCTGCCCCGCCGTTCCAGCGCAATCAGTTCGGCGCCTCCTCAGGCGGCCCTCTCCGCGCAAACAAAACTTTCCTCTTCGCCAACTACGAAGGCTTCCGTCAGCATCTGCATCAGACTTCCGCCGCTTTCGTCCCCGATTTGCAGTCGCGCGCCGACGCCGCTCCCAGCGTCGTGCCGTTACTCGCACTATGGCCCGCGCCTTCCGTCACGGACCCCGATTTCAAGGTGGGCGGTAGTCCGGACGGCATCGCGCAAGTCTTCAGCAGCCCGCTGCAAACCATTCGCGAAGATTTCGGCACGGTCCGTGTAGACCACATCTTCTCGCCACGAGATTCTCTCGCCGCCATCTACACGGTCGACGACGGCGACGACTTCACCGCCACCCCGCTCGATCCCTTCAGCTCCGATGTTGTTACTCTCCGCGAGCAAGTCCTAAGCCTGGAAGATACTCACTTTTTCTCGCCCACCATTCTTAACACCGCCCGCATCGGGTTTTCTCGTGCCGGCTATTTCTTCACGGGCGAGCCCACTCCCGGCACTCCTGCGGCAGCCGTTCCCGGTTTCCTCATCGGCCGCCCAGTGGGTGCCGTAGTAGTCGGCGGAAGTGCCGCTTCCAACCCCCAGGCCTCCCTCGGTCTCGCCGGCAGCAACAATGGCAGCAACCTACGCATCGCCAGAAATCTTTACACTTACGAAGATCGCGTCACCATCACGCACGGGCGCAACCAACTAAGTCTCGGTGCCTGGCTTCAGCAATTCCAATCCAACGAGACTATAGCTCTGAGCCAGTTTGGGCAGGCGACGTTCGCCAGCTTGCAGACGTTTCTTCAAGGCACTACGAGCACATTTCTGTTTGACCCAGCTCCTACAGAACTGAACTGGCGCGCTTGGTTTGCCGCCCTGTATGCCGAAGATGTTATTCGCTGGAGCCCGAAATTGACGATCTCTATCGGAGTTCGCGATGAAACTTCCAACGGCTGGAATGAGCCGCACGGCCGCGCCTCCAATTACATTTTCCCGAACGGCGTGATCGCCACCCAGCCACACATCGGGACCGCGCTGTTCACCAATAACAACGCGATATTTCTCCCGCAGCCCCGCGTCGGGGTAGCCTGGAGTCCGTTCGGAGCTAGAACCGTCCTCCGCGCCGGCTTCGGCATATACAACGATCTGCAAGACGCCCTCGGCTATCGCACCGACCAAAACGCGCCGTTCAATCCCACCTACAGCCTCGCCGCATTGCCCGTTTCCAAGCTACCCATCAACCCGGCCGCCGCTGTTCCCACAGGCGCCAAGCTCGTCCCCGGGGGCGTTCAGCCGGACATGGAAACGCCCACGTTGATTTCCTGGTCCCTTCGCGTCGAGCACCAACTTTCTCCCAACACCGCGCTCACCGTCGGTTACGTGGGCTCCCATGGCTACCACGAAATCGTCGGCGTCGACGCCAACGAGCCAGTTCCCACAATCTGCCCGGTTGCCCCGTGCCCGCCGGTCTTTCCTACGGTTGATCCCAGCAAGCCGGTCACAGCCACAAATTCGCCGACCATCGGTTTTCCCATCGGATCCCCGTTAGCGGGCGCACCTGTTCCCGCCGGCACCTACTTCATTCCCCCCGGTATGCCACGAGCCAATCCCGCCCTCGCAAATACGTGGACGTGGTTTAGCCGTGGCGACAGCTCCTATCACGCCTTGCAAGTCGACCTGCGCCGCCGTTTCAGCCACGGCCTCTCGTTGCGCGGAATTTACACCTGGTCTAAAGTGCTCGACGACGGCGACTCCGTAAATCAGACCACCGCCGGAAATGCGCCCGGCCTCGTCTCCAATCCCTTTAATTTGCGAACAGATAAAGGCCCGGGCACGTTCGACGTGAGAAATGTCGCAGTCATCAATGCGCTCTACACGCTTCCGTTCGGGCGAGGCCAGAAATTTGTGGACACGTTGCAAGGCTGGACCGACAGATTAGTCAGCGGCTGGTCCGCAGCCGGGATTTTCACCGCGCAATCCGGCTTTCCCTTCACTCCGCAGCTCAGCTACAACCCTTCCAACAACGGCGACACGCGCAACCCCGTTCGCCCCTTCCTCAATCCCAATTTCTCCGGCCCCGTCGTCCTCGGAAATCCGAATCAATGGTTCAATCCGGCGGCCTTCATCGCTCCGCCGTCCAATAGCGGCTTCTACGGCAACGCCGGACGCGACACCTACACCGGCCCCGGCCTGGCCACCTGGGATTTTTCCGTACTGAAAGACACCGCCATTCGCGAGCGCCTGAATCTTCAATTCCGCGCCGAAATCTTCAATCTTCTAAATCGCGCCAATTTCAACACACCAAACCTCATCGTCTTCACCCCGCCGACGGCGACGAACCCAAGCGGCCTCTCCGGCACCGCTGGCGCCATCACCAGCACCTCCACTACTTCGCGTCAGGTTCAGTTCGGACTTAAGCTTCTCTGGTGAGTCAGGCTTTCGCTGTTGAGCTTCTGGAAGGTACTTTCGCGGTAGGGGTTTCTTCCGGTGACCGGCCAATTCCCAGTCGCCGCATTTTGTACAGCAGAGTCGTGCGTTTCACGCCGAGCCGCACCGCTGCGCCGTGCGGGCCTCCGAGCACCCAAGCCGTGTTTCGCAAAACCTGCAGGATCAGTTGGCGTTCCGCTTCCGCAAGTGTCGGACTCGCAGGTGACGCATCCGTCTGTTTCGGTTCCGTCGGCCGCGAAAGGGCCAGCACTGTCCCAGTGGAAACCACCACGGATCTCTCCACCACGTTCTGCAATTCCCGCACGTTGCCTGGCCATCCGTGATGCACGAGCGCTTCCATGTCTTCCGGCAGAATCTTTTCGATTCGCTTGTTCATGTGGCGCGCATATTTTTTAACGAAGTGCCAGGCAAGGATCGGAATGTCTTCCGTTCGCTCGCGGAGCGGCGGAATTTCAATAGGGAAGACGCTTAGGCGGTAATAGAGGTCTCTGCGGAATTGCCCGTGAGCCACCATCTCGATCAGGTTTCGATTCGTTGCCGCGACCAGGCGGAAATCCACTCGGATCGTCCGCGAGCTCCCCAGCCGCTCGAACTCGCGTTCCTGCAATACGCGCAAAAGCTTTGACTGCAGCTCCAGCGGAATATCACCAACTTCGTCGAGGAAAAGCGTTCCCTTGCTGGCCAGTTCGATGCGTCCGACGCTGCGCGCTACCGCGCCGGTAAATGCTCCGCGTTCGTGTCCAAATAATTCGCTTTCCAGGAGCCCCGCCGGAATCAATGCGCAATCCGCTCGAACCAATGGCTGGTCTCGTCGCGAACTCAAGGTGTGAATCGCGCGGGCGAAAACTTCTTTCCCCGTGCCCGTTTCTCCCAGCAGCAGGACCGTGGCATCGGTGGGAGCCACAGTTTCCACCTGTTGAATTACCTGATTCAGCGTCCGGCTCTGTCCAACTATCTCACCGTTGCTCTGCGCCAATCGCATCGCATTCGTCACTGGGTCGCCCGCTGGAAGGAACTTCCGAACCGAAGGAACAACCGAATCCTAGTGCACTACCGTGCACTTTGCAATACAAGAACGAACGCTTCACATCTTTACCGCAAAAAATAGTTGGCGATGATATCTCGCACGGGATCCTCAGCCTACCGTAACTACCCTGCGGCTCCAAGCGGAAGGTATTAGCGGGTGAGGCTCACGGGGCGGCGCTGCTTGCTTCCCCTTCGTAGGAACTCATTCACTGCATGCCGCACCAGCGCGGAAACAGGCGCCAGCGACTTCTTCGACAGCGCCGTCAGCGCTCGCAGTTGCCGATCGGTTAGCCAAACGACCGTTCTCTTCATGCCCCTATAGTGGCCTACAGTTGCTGGGAGGATTGATAGGCCATTCGTACCGTTCGGCCTTCCGAAGTACTACTCCAAGAGTTTCATCCCGCGTGTTCCCGCTGTCAAGGCGTGTCAACCCTTTGACGAATCTCGCTCGATCCTAACATATTTGCTTTATCCCGTATGTAGGGCTAACCCTCTTCGATGCACTAAACTACCGAGGATTTCGACTCAAATAAATGTTTGGAAGTATAGATGCACCCGATATCCGTTCAACTGTCTCGTGTGCGGGACTTCGCCTGTTCCATGCTCGCAGCGTGGAGCGGCTTGCCTTTGCTTTTCGGAGTCACGCAACCGCGCCGCGTCGGGGAACCGCACAGGTAGCGTTTCTTGGCCTACGGTCGTTGTCTTGTCTTGCCAGTTGGAGTTCCAGTTGGGATGGAAGGTCGGGTGGTCGGCGAAATAACGCTCATCATCCAAAAAATTTGCGGAGTCGCACCTTCACCAGAAGCATCGCCATCCAGGTGGCGCGGTTTTCAGATGAGTGGCCGCGGCACCGCTGCCTAAAAGGGGGCCGAAGGTGAAACAACACAAAACGGATATGTTCAGGTCTGAAGAGGAACCCCAAAACAAGCAACCTATATATGTCAGGCTACTGCGCACTGCAAAAGTGACTGCAGACGAGGCCGCCAGCCTCGCCGACGCCCTCCTGCTATGCCTTCGCAGGGTTTGCGAGTGCACCCGGTGGCCATTCGCGCACGCCCGCATCCTTTCGCAAGACGATGCTCTGGACGCGCACGGCGCCAAAGAAGTCTGGTATGTGCCTTTTCTGGATGCTCAGGCATTTCGAGACAAAGCGTTGCGCATGAGTCATTTACGCTCTGGTATTGATTGGCGCGCGCGCATGGTCAGCACCGCCAAGCCAATCGTTCTCCACGATCTCGCCCACGAGTTGGATCTCAAGGGACAGCACGCCGCCCGCGAGCTCGGCCTCAGGTCTGCCCTGGGCATGCCCGTTCTAGCCGGAGATAGCGCCACCGCCGTCTGTGAATTTTTCTCCTCCACCCCTATTCAACACGATGACCTCTTCCAGGAGGTTTTTGCGGCGATCGGAACCACCCTCGCCCGCGCTATTGAAGCCAAGCAGGCCCGCGACCGCCTGCGCGAAATGACCGGCAGGCTGCTGAGTCTGCAGGATGACGAACGCAGGCGCTTGGCCCGCGAACTGCACGACACTACCGGCCAAAACTTGTCGATGATGATTGTTGACATCGACTTCCTTGGCCGTGAGCAACTCCCCAGCACCGAGGCGCGCGCCAAGCTCGCCGAGTGTGGCGAGCTTGCACGCCGCAGTCTCCAAGAGGTGCGGACGTTCTCTTATGTGCTTCACCCTCCGCTGTTGGAGGAACTCGGTGTCTTCCCGGCCTTGCGCCAGTTCGTGGAAGGCTTCTCGGAGCGCAGCGGAATAATTGTGAATCTCGACCTGCCCCACGACTCCACGCGGATGCCCTTGGACGTCGAGACCACCATTTTTCGGGTAATCCAGGAAAGCCTTTCCAACATCCGCAAGCATTCGCACGCCACCAAGGCTACCGTCCGCATATCCCTTGCCCCCGCTGAAATTGCCATAACCGTGGAGGACAACGGATCGGGTCTCCCGGCCGTCATCGACAATTCCACTTATCCTAACAACATCGGCGTCGGCATCG
>Ga0073928_10006046_pt1 | contig 16538 bp, 14 predicted proteins | sample PaiPotPPA55metaG_FD_76969 | JGI IMG/M metagenome (GOLD analysis project Ga0073928, IMG submission 76969) | Iron sulfur acid spring bacterial and archeal communities from Banff, Canada, to study Microbial Dark Matter (Phase II) - Paint Pots PPA... ... | reverse complement strand
TTTCTTTGCGTCCTTCGCGGCATTTCTTCGCGATCTCCGCGGTTAATGGCTCTTGATCTAAGCCAGCAGCCCCTGAAGCCAGTGTTTACAACGAAGAACTTTCCCGCTAAGATTGCCCACGCCTATCAGACATCCCCCGGAGGAACCAAATGAGCAAGGCCCCTTTCCTAGCCGCAGCAATATTGGCCGTAGCCGTCCTAACTTTTCCCGCGCAAGCGCAAGACAAGAAGGAAGTAGCCGTGAAGCCGCCCGACAGTCAGGCGAAGGTGATCCTCGATTCCTGGAACGACGTAGGCCGCAAACTCATCGCCATGGCCGAAGACTTCCCGGAGGACAAATACGACTTCAAGCCTACGCCTGCCCAGCGCAGCTTCGCCGAGCAACTCCTCCACGCCGCCAACGCGAATTATTTTTTCACCGATCCGGCCATGGGCAAGAAAATGCCCAAGGAAGAAGATCCCAAACGCTCCGACTTCAAAACCAAGGCCGACATCGTAGCCTTCGTAAAGAAATCCTTCGCCGACGGCGCCGAAGCCATCAAAGCCAAAGGCGATAAAGGAATGTCCGACCTGTTGGTAGATCCCTTCGCCCACCAGCAGGTGCGCGTCCTCGACATGGCCTACGGCCTGATCGAACACTGCGGCGAACACTACGGCCAACTAGCCGTCTACTACCGCGTAGCGGGCTTGGTCCCGCCGGAGTCCCGACCCAAGAAGTAAGGATTCTAGGAAAGTTCTGTCATCCTGAGCGGGTGATAAAACTTTTATATCTGATTGCTTTAATTGCAGATATTGTGGCAATTTTTGGCTGTGTAGGAACTGTGCAGGAAAACTGTGCAAATTTCCCCAATTTCGCTGCTGCAAATCCCCTTGGGCACGAGGAACTGGCTCGGCCAAGCTTCGAGTTCGTCCGCGCCGATGTCTTTCGACCTCTTCCCGGCCATCTGAACGGAGAACACCGACTGCTCCCACATCCGTACGCGCGTTCGCCGGATTGGTCCAAAACGAACGTCACGTAGAAACTTAAACCTCTTCCGCGAGGAAGACAAAGCTGTGGACAGCGTTCGGCGTAGACGCGAGATTTTGTCCAAACCTCATCCCAAGGGGTTTCTCGACTGGAAAGATGAGGAACGCAACATGCCGCGGGCGGAGGGAATTGAACCCCTCATGGCCTTGCGGCCTGCGGATTCCGCTACGGTAGCTGTAAACCGTTGAAACATAATAATTAAATAACAGAATTGCGAAAGTGTGTAAGTCTATGTGTAACTCTACGAAAAAACTCCAGACTGGAGGAGACTAACATGGTGCGATTTCCAACACTACGTACACAGGGCGACGCGCACGAAAAAAAGCAGGCCAATGCCTCGCAGGATGATTGTGGCAGGCCGGCGAAAAGGCACGGCTCTAGCGACGTTCAGGGCAGTCGAGATGCCCTAGGACAATCGGTCCCCTGACTCCCGCCGCCTCCGGACTCGCTGGAATGTTATCCTCGTCGGGAGGCGACTCGTGAATTACAACGACCTGAAATCAATCGTTAGCTCGATGAAAACGACGTTCACGATGTCGGCTCCAACCCAGTCCTTTTTCGTTGTCACTAAGCAAGGCCGTCCTTACATCGAACCCACGTTCACAAAACAAGATTTCCCGGAAGAAAGACCGCGTTTCCTGCTGATTACCGCGGTGGGTGCTTCCGGCAAGAGTGCTCTGGCAACCAGTCTTTCAGCAGACACCGGTATGCCAGTACTTGATCTGGGGAGTCATCCTCCGGTAGCGGACAATACTTTGACGGGGCTTTTGACGACAAGCTTCCCGCTAGAGCAACTCTCCAACATTTTGACCAGTCTCAAAAGCGGTGCGTATGGAGTGATCATTGACGGCATTGACGAGGGTCGTTCTAAGGTTAACGAACCAGCGTTCAATGCATTCCTCGAAGATCTAATCAAATTATCAGCCGGTTCTTCCAAAGCCAGTTTCATTCTCCTCGGACGGACTCAGGCTCTGCTCGATTGTTGGGTGTATCTGCAAGAAAAAGATCTTAGCGTGGGGGTCGCCTCAATTGACCCGTTCTCGCAGGAGCAGGCGGTCCGATACATCAATACCTTCGCCGACCCGCCAGTCCTGGGCCAGCGAGCGCACTACGATGCGACCAGGGACTCGATCCTATCCAGACTAGCAACGGCGCTTTCTGGCGAAGCTCCCAAGTACTTGAGCTTCATCGGTTATCCTCCCGTCCTTGATGCGATCGCAACTCTACTGCGAGAAGAGAAGAACTATTTCAAATTGAGCGACAGTCTCAAGGAGGGAGGAGCGAACGAAATAGAGGCTAACCTCCTTTTCAAGATCACCTCTTACATCTTAGAACGCGAGCGCACGGAAAAGGTCCTTCCTAACGTGGTCAGAGGCCTACTAACCGAATTCCCCCCTACGGAGCAGGCCAAGATTGAGTCACGTGCCTATGACTGGGAAGAGCAAGCGGCTCGGCTCATTGCTTACAGTCAAAAGGTGCCCTACAAGATGGATGTCATCCCCCAGCCTGGCCTGAATGCACAGTACGAAGAGAAACTCACGTCGTTTGTCGCGGAGCATCCTTTCTTGGTAGGCGGTGGGCATGAGTTTCGCAACGCCATTTTCGAGGCGGTATGTTTAGCTATCCTGATTGCAAGTGGAAAGCACAATTACGCCGTTCTGGTGAATGATTACGCCACCGGTCGCCGAAGCAATCTTTATCTCATCCAGATGCTCAATCAAGTTTCACCGGGCTGCAACGTGGACAGAAGCTTGGTCCACGTTCTGATCGGCGCTGCTCTTGAATACAGATCCGTAGAGTCAGAAGCGGAGGTCACGATCGAGCCTTCTGTACCCAGCGATCTGGACTCTGAGCACTTCGAACCGAATAGCAACATCGAGCTGGATATTTTGATGGAGGTAATTTCATCGGAATCGGACGAGGCAGGCAAAAAATTCAACTTCAGGTTCCGCGCGAAGGGCAAGGACAACGTGGTCTTAGGGCCTCGGTTAAGCGCTTGCTTTATCGACATGCCCTGCGAGGTTACTTTGTCCGGTTCGGACGAGATTGAGTTGACCGCCCCGGTTGAGATCAGCGCGCGAAAAATAAACCTATCATCAACTGGCCTCATTGTTCGAGCACAGCCCAAAAGCAAAGAGAAGGATGTCATTTTGCAGGCAGGCGAAGTCGTGTCGTCACTGACATCTGTTCCTGTCGAAGCTGGCGTCGAGTTTTCCGTTAGAGTGACTCAGGACGCTGACCTCCACTACCCCTTGGTGAAGTACGTGAAGAGGAAGGACGTGCTTCCCACAGCGGACGGGGTCAGAGCAAAACTTCTCAAGCTGCGAAAGATTCTGACTCACTTCCGTTCCCATAGCAGGGGAACCATGGCCAAGCTTCGTGCCAAGGTCGAGAATGAACGGGTCGCAGGCAATGAAGTGGGCCGACCCGTGCTTGAACGTCTCTTAAGGATGGCATACTCGTTCCTGATGGCAATTTTTATTTCCTAGAGCCGGCCAAGGTCGATCAATTCCTTGGTGTCTCCTGGATGCGTCTCAGAGAAGGTGCCGTTAATCAGAAATTGGTGGAATATCTTCAATCCATCAAGTAGGTATTCCATGGACCCGATTCACGTGGCTCCATTCGGTAATATTCGTATTCAGGCGAGACCTATCCCTAAACTGTGGCCTTGTTCTTCTTCGGCAGGGCGCTCGCCTCGTGCGGAGACCGGTTCGATTTTCGGGCTAGTTGGCTGTTGCTCTCGCCCCTCAGTCGCCGTCCGTTGAGAATTCTCGCGACTGAGATTACGTGCGAGTTCGCTTCTGTCATTCGTATAGATCCGAGCGTCGTATTGGCCGCGCGATACAGACACATACGCAAAACGGTCGTTAACCAGCAGGTTGCTTTTGTCTGTCTCGACGTGAATCAAAACTCGATCCGCGGTCTGTCCCTGGCTACTATGGCTGGTAACAGCGTATCCGTGGTCGAGATGAGGATGCTCGCGGATATTGAATCGCACTTCACGGCGAGAATCCAAGCGAATTTCGAGATCGCCGGAATGGTGGACTCGTTCGATAGTGCCGAGTTCTCGGTTAGCAACTTGGAGTTCCCTCGACGGCGCCGTGAACTGAACGCGGTCGCCCTGGGAGAATTCGCGCTGAACTTCTTGGTACACCGCCACACCCGACAACCGTCGGGGATCGTAAGTCTGTTGTGCTCCATTCTCGCGCTCGATGGTGATACGGTTTTCGCCGGCGTCTACTCGATCCACTCGCGCGTATTCGCCAGGGTCGATCCCCAGAACCTTACTCCCGCGGGTATAGCGCACCAAGTCCCCTTCTCCGTATTGTGCGGCCCACTGCCGATCTGCGCCGGTCATCTCATTTCGCGAGTCGAGCACTCGGAGTTTGTGTTCCTCCGGATTCACGTCGCCGCGGGCTTGCATTTCGCGGTGGATCAGAGTGTTCAGCTCGCGTCGAGACTCATTGTCGGGTGAAATGACCAGCGTGCCTTGAGGCTCGCGCGCGTATTCACGAGCGATTGCACCAAGCCTCTCTTCGCGGACCACAATCTCATGCACGCGGCCCTGCTGGTCGAGATTCGCTACGGCTCCGTGAACGTCCCCGCGGGCAAGCTGTTCCACAGCCTCCTTAAGTTCCGGTTCCTTCTGACGGACGACCTCATGCAGACGTGCAGTGTGCATACCGGCTTCTTGTAGTTGTCGGTAGGGTCTGCCCGCTTCTACCGCCTCATGTTGCCGCCTGTCACCGACCAAAAGCACACGGTCGCCGCCGTCCAACCGATGTAGTAGCTCGTTCATCTGTTTCGTGCTCGCGAGACTCGATTCGTCGAGGACGTAAAGCCTCCTCTCTCCGCCATCGGGTTGCCCGCCTCGGGCCAGATGACGTTGCAAGGTGCCTGATTCAATGCCTGATTCTGCCAATTTCTGTGCGGCGCGCGACGTGGGTGCAAGTCCGAACACCTTGTAACCCTCATGCTCGGCAGCTTCGCGGAGGGCGGCCAAGGAAGTGGTTTTGCCAGCACCCGCAACGCCCTCAAGACCGGTGATTCTGTCGTGACTGCTCGCGATCTGCTCAACCGCCGCGCGTTGGCTGGTGCTCAAGTGTGGATGTTTCTCCTCGATGTGACGCCATGTCTCGGTACTGACCAACGGATTGTCCAGATTCTGTCCTCTTCGCATCTGGGCGACGTTGTCGCGCTCATAGCCAATCATCTGTTCCGTGGTGAACGCGCGAGCTGGTGACTTGCTGTCTACTTCGATCAGCTCGCCCGACTGGACGCGCTTGTCGAACCTCTCTCGTATCTCTGCGAAGCTAGCCTCGCCCATCGAACGTTTCAGAGCATCCCGCATCAGTTCGCGTTCGTCGGTCACAGCGTGGCGTTCTAGATTCTTCTCTTGCGCGTATTTCAGGGCCGATTCCAGGTGCTGATGCTTCTGCGGCGGCTCTTGTTCGACTCGCCGTTCATGGGCTGCACGGATCACTTGCTCGGGCTGCTGACCGAACTGCGCTGCCACGTTTCGGTGCTGTTGCTGCATCTCTGCGTGCGTGATGGCCGGCAGTTTGTCGTCACGCGTCTGATGCGCTGCGATTTGCGCTGCGCCCGCGCCTCTTACGCCTTGTTGTTCGAGATATGCCTGGATTTGCTGACTCCGTGGACTGGAGGCTTCTAGATACTCTCGCGTGTACCCCCTGATGTCCGGTTGGCCGCTCCTCCCCCTTTCAACCTCATATCCCTGTTCCTTCAGCCGCAGCGCCAGCTCTGAGCGATAGATAGCAGTTGCATATTGCTGAGAACGGTACAGTTCGTGCGGTTGCAGGGCGCGCCATTGTCCGTTTTGTGTTTCCGTTAGATTGAAAAACACGACATGAGTATGCAATTGCGGTGCAGCATACCCGTTCACAGGTCGCGCACTATCATGCTCGAAACTCGCCGCAATCCATTTGCCCGTTGTTTCGGCCGGATGGTTTCCGCCGATCCGAGCCTGAACGTATTTCTCCATTTCGCCAAGCGCTACCTTTACGCTTTCCCGATGCGCCCCTCGTACGCGATCGTCTCCACCCACGAGAGCGGTCAAAGAAACGCTCTTGGGAGCCGAGAACGTCGCGTCCCATGCGGCACGGTGCTCCATGGTGCTAACCGTCTCACCCCGTGCATTGACGTATTCGCGCGCTGTTTGATGGCGAACGAGTTGCTCTTCAGTTAAGGGATGTTGACCGTTCGCCAGCCGCTGAAAGTGTTCCTCCTGCACTTCGCCTCGGAGTCCCCATTCTTGCGCGAGTCGGCCGTGCCACTCGCCCCGAATTCGGTCGTCCTCGGAATAGTAGTTCTCCTGCGCGTTCGCGAACTCCTCTTTGTGATAGGTCTGCGCCTGGCCGGCACTTAGCGGTTTGGAAATGGTCAGCATGACTCACTCGAAGTAGGGTTCTTGTCCGGCGGCGATGCCACTGGAGTTCTCCGGCTCGCGCGGCGTGAGCTCCTGCGGGGCCGGAGTTTTCGGCTGCGGCATCCGTTTGCCGAAATCCACTACCCTTGGTGTGATCTCTCTTGGAATGAAACCGGGTTGCGTTTTTACGGGAGCAAGATATGGAAAGCTGAAAGGCACTACCAGATTGTCGACTTTCAGCAATGCGTGCAGGCGCTGTAGCCCACTGATTTCCGATGGGAGCACTAGCGGCTCCGTTCGCCTTTCATTCTGATAGCTCTTGGACTTGGCAATTGTGAGAGGTTGCGTGTTTACCGTCTCCTTCACGCGTTCCATTTCCACTTCGCCAATCGTGTCCGAGATCCACTTCGCTGCGCGAGGTTCACTGGTATGCAAAAAGATTTTGGTGGCAGGCTGCGAGAGCATTGACTCAGCTTCATGCCCGTAGCGTACTTCAAGTTGGCTCCGGCCTTGGAAACCGATCACGACGGGATTCCCGGATTTGCGATTCTCGGTCAACGCAGTGTGCAATTGCGGTAGTCGCTGGAGACTAGCGAGCTCATCAAGCACAAACCATGCATGACGCAGCGCGGGATCGCCCTGGTTCATCAATCGCAGCACCAACGTGTCCAGCCATAGGCTCATGAGGGGCAACAGCCGCTCTCGGAATCGAGGAGTCGAGGTCAGGAATATCCAGCCACTACGCTGTCGTGACCATTCTTCGGTTGTCCATCTCTGCTTCGTCTCGCCCTCCTTCGGCAACAGCTTCAAACTGTCAGCAACCATGTTGAGCGCACCCAACACACCACCGCGTTGTGGGCCGGCGCCGCGATAGATGAATGCCGTCAGTTCGGTGCCTTTCAAGAGACGATCGAGTTCTTCCTCGTGGCTCATCCACCGGACCAGTTCCTCGGGCGTCGGTTTCAACGTGAGCAAGTGTGCGAAGATCTTTCGGGGGCCCTCGACGAAGAATGTGTTCTCGTGCGGCTTGTCGGGGAACAACGATGTTGCCAAGGTCAGCGCTTCCGCCTCATGCATCACCTCGTCGGACGGAGACCAGTACGGACAACGCACGTCGAGAGGATTCAGGATAAGATCGCCGCGGGCAGGATTGAAAAATTGAGGTGTGTGTTCGAGCGCAGGATCATACACGATGGCCGTCTCGCCCCGCTCGGCGATCTGCATCAGCACCCGCCGCTGCAAAACGCTTTTTCCGGAGCCCGTGTCTCCCATCATCATCATGTGGCTACTCTCTAACGAGCGCGGAATCGAGAGCGATTCTCTTCCCCTCGTTGTCAGGAAGGTAATACCATCCGCTCCAGTCTTTTTATTGAATTCCTTGACGGTGACCATCTCAGGGCCCTTGAGCCTACGTCCATCTTCTTCGCTGTGGCGACGCGCCCCGTTCCTCCATAAGACTGCGAGTAAGAGACTGAGCACAAACACTCCCAATGCCCCAGCCCACGCTGGCCAGATCAGATCACCGGGAGACTGGCCCGCATAAATCAACTCAGCAAGCATCCGGTTCATTTGCGCGTTCGTGTAATGCACCGTGTCAACCTTCAGAGCAACCGCTCCCGCCTGCCGTGCCTTCGCCGTGAGCGCAAACGAGGGCCATATCTCCAAGGGGGCGGGCATCACGTCCGCGTCCGTGGCCATGCTGTGTTGCCCTTGTCGGTCCAATTTCGAAAGCACTTGGTAGGTACCACTCGGATTGGGAAAACCCTTGCTGATCGAATATTGAACCCAGTACCACTGCTGCAATGGCGTCCAGACCTCAACGCTTTCGTGCGTGAAGATTCCTATCCACGCGACGAAAGCTAGGACTAAAGCGACAAGAGTTGACAGCACCCAATTTTTAGACGGACCCGCAGATTTCCCTCGACCCAATAACCGATTCACTTTTCACCCCCAGTCCTGGGAACCTTCCGTAGTTCGCCGCTCACACCGACTGGACTATTAAAGACGCTCCGGAAAGCGTTGTTCGTCTCAACTCGCTTTGGAAACTGATGCTTGGTCCAGCCTTTCTCGTGCCTTTTTCAGCTTGTCCGAGTCAGCCCGGTCGATCAGCCGCTGCATCTCCTCGGCTGTCAGTGGTTCGCCCTTCGCTTGCTTGAAAAGTACGTTCAGGAGGATCGCTCGAAGCGCCACCACCTCAGCCATGACCGCATGGGCTTCGCCTCCGGTTCCGTTCACCTTCTCTGGCTGGCCGTTCGCACTGGCCAGCATTACCTCCCGGCACCATTCGCCCAGCGTCTTCGAGGCCTTCTGAGCTGCCTGCTCCAGCCGGGCGAATTCATCTTCGCTGACCTTTGTTTCTATGGATTTGGTGCGCAGATTCGGCTTCACCATGAATTCGTCTCCCTAAACATCACCACGACGCAATCCCTTGCTTTTTCAAATAGTTCGCGTACGGTAACCAAAAGTTAGCCTGCAGCTCCCATTCTGGGGTGACGTGTCATTCTTCAGCCGCTGCGAAGCAGCGTTTTCCTACATAACCTGGACCCCGATCTGTCTGAAACCCCAGCAGCCCGACTCAAGCACCTTCGAAAGCCTGAACCCGGCTATCCATGAACCGCCGAAACTCATCTAGAACCCCTGGGGGCGGAGCCACCTTATAGTCCTCATTGCCGGGGCTCATCAGCATCCCATCGACGAACACGTTATGGGCATCACCGTCGTCCGGCTCCATGAGCGCAAACAGGATCATTGCCTGGTCCCGTTCAGAAACATATGCGCGCCGATCTCGCCTATCCAGCAGCAGGCAGTGGCAGGTCGGCAGCTCCGCTCCCCGTCTCATGATCTGCTCAAGCGGGGGGCGTTCGGTGCCGGAAGGGAACTTCCCATACAGGGTGGGATAACGGCTATCAGGCAAGTACGGGGCTACCGCTGGGTGGTGTAGAAACCAAGACCACAGGCTACCGTCCGAAGGCAAATCGTCGCCCCCGTCGCTGTACCCAAATTGAGGGGAACCGGCTGTGTATCCGAACTGTACGAACCGTAGATTTCCCTTGTAACCGAAAGCAGTCTCGAACGATTCGGGTACCGGAAACGGGAGTGGGATAGCGCCGACAAGGGTTGCCGACATGTCGTCCTCAGGAACCTGCCAGCCCAGTTTTTGGACGGTGCGCCGCGCCTCCTCCACAAGATGCCGATGGACCTTCGAGGCCGCCAACCGGGTCCGATGTATTCCGCCCACAGATTTCATTGCGCCATCCTCTGCCGGCAAGGGCGTTGAGTTGTCGATTGCACATCGGCAAAGACCTCTCTGAGTTCATCGGGTTTCCCGGCCCGTATGTATGCTTCGTAGGCGTCGTTCATTGTGGACAGCGCTTCATCCTCCCTGCCTGCGGATTTCAGCGCGAAGCTGTACAAGAGCCAAAGTTTCGGATCGGATCTATCGGATTCGAGAGCCCGCGCGCAGCACTCAAGCTCCTTCTCGTACATGTCGAGCATGTGGTAAGCCAACGACATTCCTGTCCACGCTCTGATGTTCTTGCCGTTGTTGTCCGGGTCGAGTTCTAGCGCACGATCGAAAGCTTGTACTGAGGATTGCAGACGTGCTCTATTCGTTTCCTCTGGGTCTTGGGTTCGGTAAAGGGCTACGCGGCGGATCGCGAAGCCGAGATTGAGCCATGCGCCCGTACTCCGAGGACTGGTCCGGTGTTGCAGCAGGACCAGAGCGAGCACCTCGGGAGCAGAAGCTGAAAGGTTTATGGGAAGAACAGCGCCGTCCTCGTACATACCCCCCAAGAACCGCGCGGCGAAATCGGCTATGCTCTGGGTGGCCTGGCCCCCGGATTGTGCGTCCGCATGCCAGCGGAGAACTTCCCTGATCTCGCCGGGCATGTTCTCGAGAAATTGGTTTTCGGCGTCTGTCACGGTCGTCCCGCACCTTCGCAAATCAAGCTGGCGTTCGTTGCTTCTCGATCTGGACCAATTCAGGCTTCGCACTTTTCCCAGCACCCAAATCTACCTCTTTACCCTTGGCGTAGATGGAATGGCGGCCATGCATCCGATTCCATTCAGCCAAGCTCGCTGTCTGGTGCAAGTGTTCCACAATCTTTCGCCAACGACCCCCGTTGTATGCACAGAAAGTGATTTCTCCTTCTTGGGTTGCCACGGTGGTCTTTGAATCGGACATCGTTGCGAAGTCGTAGTTGTTAAGATCCTGGAAGCTCATCGGGGTAATCATCACCAATTTCCAAGAATCCGCGTACGAGTAGGCCCGCTCCGACCAACTTGGATCGCTGCCGGCAACTCGATAAAAACAGTCCACGAGCGATCGGCGAAGCTGGTCAAGTCCAAAATCGGCAGGAGCAACAGTGCGATCAAAGTTGCGTACGGCTGAAATCGCAACCATTGCTTTTGTGATCGCGGGTCCTCTCCCGAGGTCTGTGATGTCCACAATGTCACGTAAGAATTGCTGCACATTGAAGAACTTTGCTACGGGGACAATTTCTCGGGTGCAGGAGTTGATGAGTATCGGGGAGAACAATCCTTGATTGGGATGGATATCGCAAAAGAGGCTCCCTAATACTGCCTCAGGGTGAAGCACATCGCAGAGATTGGCGAAGACCGCGTAGGCAGAGACGGGAAACCAGTCGCGCATCGGTTCCCACCCGAACGAAGTTTGAGCCTGCAAATCGTAGGCGATTTGTGAAACCGGATACCGCCTTACGTAACGCTCGTCAGCAGAAATGTCTTCATCTCGACCGCAAAACATGATCGGTTGAAAGATAACTCCGTGGAGCTTCTCGACATGATCTGCAACAAACCGGATGATGTCGCCAACGCCGTCGTTGTTCAGTCCATTCTCGACAGTCACCTGCAGCGTGGTTTTCATTCCCGCGGCGGCGATATTGTCGAGGGCATGTTGCTTCATGTCCATGTAGTTGCCGATCCCGCGATGACTGTTCTTCTCTTCGGTGACGCCATCGAACTGGAGATATACCGCATGGAGTCCAGCCGCCTTTGCCTGGGCCGCAAAATCCCTCTCTTGGGCAAAGCGAATTCCATTGGTAGCGACATGTAGGCGATGGAAGCCCCTGCTCTTCGCATGCCCGACCGCGTCCAGGAATATCGGTGAGAGCGTCGCCTCTCCGCCCGAGAACAGAACGTTAATCTCTCGTTGAGGTTTGAAGGACATTGCTCTTTCAAACAGAGCCGACACATCCTGCATATCCAATTCGTGGACGTAGCTGGCGGCATTCGCGTCCATGTAGCAGGGCGAACAAAACATGTTGCAGCGGTTGGTGAGATCGACGATCAAATACGTACCGCGCCCTGTCTTGATGCTGTTTGCGCCATGATTGTGAACCATTTCGTCGCCGGCACAATTGAAGTCCTTGCCAAACCCGAGGTTCTCCATTCGTTTGAAGAACTCCGGATGATTCGAAAGCACGTCTTCAAATGGACCGTGCTTCTCGCATGCTTTGCGCATAAGGATGCGCCCTGCTTCCTCCACGATCTCCGCCTCGATGATTCCAGGCCTATCCCGGAACTCTGCGACGCCCGTCTCACCCCTAATCACACTGTCGACAGTTTCTCGATTGCACTCGGGGCAGAGTGACAGGGTTCGCCTTGGCACGCCGGTCGCCATTGGAATCCGCTCCCAGCTTCTGGGAAGACGGCTGGGCGCCCATGACGGCTGCGGCAGTTTGCCGAGCGGCAAGATTGAGTTGATGCTTCTACCAGCGGACCATGCGGCATTCGATATTGATCTGGTGAAATTTACTGGCTGGGCAGACATAGGACTGAACCTCCTGTGCGGTTCGCTCAAAGGCGGGAATGCAGAAAACTGCGACAGCATGGGAAACCTGCAGAGAAGTGGTTGGTCTATTCTACATTTGTAGTTAACCCGCGCCAGAGGAATTTGTTGCTTCGATACCGCCTATGGCTCATCCAGGGGCATCATGCTGCTACCTCGGGACTTTTGCCTCTGTGAGGCTTGACATCCGCCAGGAGCGCGCGAAGTTCGCCCAGAATGTCGGAATGATGCTTATCGAGGTGCTTCTCAACCCGAGAGTTCGAGAGCAAACGCTCAACATAGCCACACGCTATGGAGAGCGTGAGCATGTCTGTTCCGTAGGATTCCTCCACAGCTTTGAGTTCGCGAATCAATAGGTCCGTTTCTTGCTCAAGCATCGCCTGAGCCGCTCGCGAGGTCGCTTCAATCGTTGGTTTGCGCTTTGAGGGCACTTCCACGAGCATTTCAGAACGAGTCACTTCGAGTAGTGCTTTTGCAAAGCGAACCGTATGTGTACCGGTCGCACGCATGTGTTCAGCGGCTTCGATCTGCCGAATCGGCTTCATTTTCTTAAGGTACGCAAAGACGGCAGGAGACACGTCGCGATTTCGTAAGATTTCAACTGCCTCCTTGCAAATTCCGTCGAGCATGTTTCGACGTTGTCTGATGGCTGAAACGCTAACATTCAACACCTGAGCTAATCGCTCTTCGGTTACACCATGGGAAAGCGCTTTCAGCATCATGAAGTACTCAGCAACAGGCGGGGCGTGGTTCACTTTCTTGTTATATGTGTACGCCTCGTCGTCCATAGCAAAGATTGTGCGTACCTCTGTCACACCGCGCTGCTTGAGAATGTCCAAACGAGCGTGGCCGTCGAGCAACAGGTAATCTCTCGGCCCGCGCGGATACACAACGAGAGGTTCAATTAGACCAACATGTTCCAGGGAGGCGCTGATTCGCTTGTAGGTTGTGCTCTTTCGAAATTCAAGAGACAACTCCTTCTGGGGAACAATGGTTTCAATCGGAAGCACAACAACTTGCTGGTTGAATGCAGGTTTCACCTTTGAGTTTGGCACGTGTGAGCTCCTTTCTATGTGAGGCGAGCCGCGAGCTGTTCAGGCATATCGACCAGATTCTCGGCTCGCAAAAGCGTAGTGAAGTGTTCGTCCTGCATAAGGCGACGTATAGCGCTGGTGAGTAGCAGCAGCCGTTCCTTGGTGAGGTTTGCTTTCTGAACAAGGTGGCGCTGTTCTCGCATGCGGTCCTTGTATTCGCGTACAAGCGCGTCGCCTGTGAGTTTGCGACGAGTCTGGGCCAGCTTGCCCGCACTTTGCAGCTTTGCAATTCGCTGAGAAATTACTCGCCTGGCACTCTTCAGCTTGTCTCCTCTGAGGTCACCTTTCTCATAAGCCTCAGCCAAAGCCTGTTGCACTTCGTGGTCATTGCCGGTGGCAATCTGGACAGCGACGCTGATCGGCAAACGCCCAGCTTCAACCGCTTGCGCCAGCCCTTCCTCCCCCTTTTCCAACAGATGGATGATGCCGTTAATGTATGCACGATCAAGGCCGAGTTTTTGAGCAATTTCCTCGACTTTATACTTTCGCTCTCGGAGGCTCCGAACTTCCCTAAGCAGATCGCGATTTGATGGTCCCCGCCTAGCAAAATTCTCGACGAGGCTCATCACCATCTGTTCCTCCCGAGGAGCATCGGTCACGACTGCCGGGATTGTGGCCTCACCGAGAGCATGGCAGGCCTCCATTCGTCCTTGCCCGCAGACCAGATCGTACCTCGTGCCATCAGGCTCAAGCTCGCGCCGAGATACGGTGATCGGCCGCTTGAGGCCGACCGCAGCGATGCTCGCGACGATCTCTTGGAATCTTCCTTTGCTCCGAGTGCGTGGGTTCGTTACTCGAATTTCAGAAATAGGAATGTTTTCAATGTCAGTCTTGTTCACGGTATCTCCTCAATTGAGGTGCGGCGTGCCATGCTCGAAAAGAAATCCAGATTGTCAAAGCGATAGGTATCTAACCCGATGCCGTTTTCTCCAGTGAGTCTGAGCTGGCCGGTCAACGTCTCGATCTTCGGGAAGATGTAATAATCAAGAATGTGCTCGTTAGTCGGCGTGAGGCGGGCTGCAATCGTAATGTCGGGATCGAGAGTGTTCTCAAGCCTAATGAGCCAGCGGTGTCGCCCGGTTAAGGTTTCGCGGCAGCGGGAGATGACGAGAGAAGCTGTGAATTCTTGATTTACCTCTACCAGCCCATTCTTCCCCTCGCAAACTTCGGCACCTTGGTTCTTTAACTCTTCCATAATTCGAGAACGCTGGTCTTTGTGATATTCGCGCATCGTGCGATTGATCTCGATGTATCTGAGGTCTCGCAGCGGTGTATAGCCGATCAGGGCATATGCTCGCGCCAAGCCGCCGAACCGTCGTTGATAGACCGCACTGGATGGCATGTCCTCGGTTTCATCAATGATGATGCCTGACACCTCCCCAATTCGGGCGATTAGACTCCGTAGGCGTTCAAGCAATTGCTCATCCGTCAGGTGTGTGTGCCGGCTTTCGATGATCGCAAGCGCTTGTTTGAACTGTTCCACCGGAACGATCGGGGTAAAGGCGTCGTCGCACCTGATCCACATCTCGGGTGGGTTGACGACTCGTTTCCGCTTGAGTTTGAACGATCTGCGGTTATAAACGTTTGCGCCACCGTATTTGGGATTCGTTAGGATCTGGTGTACTATCCCGCGCGTCCACGGGCGCCCTAGATCAGTTACCAGGCCGCGTCCATTAAGCCACCCAGCGATTTCCCTCTCTGTTGAAGGCCCTTGCGTGAACCGCGCGTAGATTTGCCGCACCACTTGAACTTCAGATTCCGGCCCTGGAACTAGGATGACGCGATCAGTTTGAATGCTCTTATGAACGCCTCGGGCTAAGATTTCTTTGGGATTTCTGTCTTGATCGACCAATTGCCTGCGCAGCCCGTATCCAGCGGGTCCCCCCTGACGGAATCCACGTTCAATTAACCTGCACTGTCCGGCAAACACCTTCACAGAGAGTTCCCGGCTGTATTCACCAGCCATCGTCCGCTTTATGGTCTTGAGCAAGGTCGAAGACAGGCTACCGTCATTCTCGAACTGCTCAGCGCAGTAGTGGATGCGAACATTGGCTCGTTTACAGATGTACTCGTAATAGGCACTTTCATCCACATCCTGGAATCGCCCCCAGCGGCTCACGTCGTATACCAAAACATCGGTGTAATCGGCGCGTCCGGTCTCAACATCACGAATCAGGTCGCGCAAGCCGCTCCTGCCCTCAATGTTCAGACCACTCCTCGCTTCATCCGAGTACGTGCGCACGATTTGCATTTTGCGGCCGTCCGCATAACGGCCCATCGCGTCCATCTGGTTTTCTGTGGAATATTGCTGGTGTTCCGTGGACATCCTGACGTACTGGGCTGCTCGGGCAGGTCCCGCAGTCTTCTCAGAAGCGCTCTCTCTGACGGACCTCATTTCGTCCTACTTCCGAAACTTCTCGTTAAGATCTGATTACCTGTGGTTGCGCTGGTCCGATCTAGATAAATATTTGCGACGTAGAGTTTCCGTTTCTCTGCGTAGCGGCGAATGGCGGATTTCTGCTTGGTTGAATGCGAATGGTTTTCGACTGAGATACGGACGTATCCTGCCACGCGAACGGGTTCCGTTCTCTTCTTAGGAATGCGTATTCGGCCGGTCCCCATCTCGTGCTACCGATTCTTGCTAGAAGCTGCTTACATCATGTGCTTTGCTTGCGTGAACGATGCGCCTTGCTCGAAATGGCCGTTCAATCGGGATTCGTTCTCGCACGGCGCTTGCTCGCTGAAGGGAAAGTCTCGCGGATACTTCTCGAACCACTGAGGAGAACCTGCAATGTAATCAGCATCATAAAGAAAACTTCTGTTCGCCCTTGTTAAATTCTTGTGACAGAGGGAAAGCCTTTGCTTGCGGGTTTTTGCCGCAAAGATGTTTCAAACGGGGAAGACTTTTCCACAGGAACTTGTTCCTGCTCACATAGCAGCGAGCGTGTTCCGTATTCTTGAGCGATAGCTGCAACCGAAAGGTAGGTTCCTCTCATCGCCGCTGTCGTAGACGAGCGGCTGAAGAATGAATTAAGCCGCGCAGGTCTCCAAGACCTGCGCGGCGGCGGATTTCTGATTGAGGTAGTCGGCAGCCCGTTGCGCGTGAGCGGCTGCAGCAAAAATAGCGCGATTGTCTTTCTTGAGGACTTCCAGCCACGTCGCGATATAGGCGGCGTTTTCTTCGCACGGCTCCTCGTGAAGTTCGAGATCGGCGCACAGGAAA
>Ga0073928_10006044_pt1 | contig 16542 bp, 11 predicted proteins | sample PaiPotPPA55metaG_FD_76969 | JGI IMG/M metagenome (GOLD analysis project Ga0073928, IMG submission 76969) | Iron sulfur acid spring bacterial and archeal communities from Banff, Canada, to study Microbial Dark Matter (Phase II) - Paint Pots PPA... ... | reverse complement strand
GCAATTGTTTCCACGCTTCCTGCTTCTGTTTATAGCTGGCCTGTGCCGAAACCAGGAGATCCACTGTCCGGCTCAGGAACGAAGCGTCGAGGGCATGATTAGCAGACGCGCCCATCAGCGACGTGACCGGACTTGGCACGCCCGGCGTCTGTGGCGGCTGCGCCGGCTCTTCGCTTGGTGCGGCGATGGCTTCGACTGCCTGTGGCTCTTCTGCCTCTGACGCAGGCAATGTTTCAGCAACCGGTTCCGACAAGGGTTCAGGCTGGGACCTGGGACGAATCACATAAAAACCCAGGCCGGCCAGGACGCCGATTCCAACAACCGCAAGCATCAATCGTTTCATAATCGCCTTATGTTTATGCCGCGTGACACGGCGCATTCGCTCTTTCCATCACACAATGCGAATTCCATGACAAAAAGGGCTCACTGAAATCGGGAATTTTCTGGAGGGATGGATTATGCCGGGTAAGCGGGACGGTTCCTCAAGATAATTGAGGGACGGCCCTTTTTTTCATTTTCCAACCCGGCATAATCCACGTGTCATTTCAATTCGGTACGGTTGTCCGTGTTATGTGTTCGTCTCGTGCTGAACCCGCACTCCACCCGGCGGGCGAGGCGTGGCGAGCCGGTCAGTTAAGGCGCCATTGATGCGGCGAAAACCGTCCCCAAAGTAGGCACACTACTCCCTGGCGCCAGTGGCCCGGGCGTTCCAGAGTGGATCGGCAATACTCAAGGACCTATCCATTTATGCGAACTCCAATATGTCGGACCGATGGAATGGGAGGCGCGCTGTGCTTCGTCGCTTGGGTGATGGCATTCACTTCAACCTCCGGTTCGGCGCAGGTGAATTCCTGGATGAATCCAACGAGCGGCAACTGGGACCAGGTGTCGTCGTGGTCGCTCGGCGCTTTGCCGGGCAATTCGCAGTCGGTAATGATTGCGAACTCTCTCTGGAAAGCCGTCGCCATCAATCCGTCCACGCCAGTCAATTTCCCTGACTCCATGACCGTGAGCAACCTGACGATCCAAGGCGCGACGAACACGGAGAATGTGCTGCTGCTGAATTACTTCGGCACGGCCGTGCCGCTGACGGTGTTAAACGGACTCACGCTGCAGGATGATGGGCGGATTGTGAACTTCAATTCGGGCCTGGTCGTGCAGGGCGGCACGTTCGTCGTTACGAATTCGCACATGATCCAGGACGGGGGTCTCGTTTGCACAACGAACGTGCCGTTGTATCTCAGCAACTCCGAATATGACCTGACGAACGGTGTGTTCGAAGGCGGTGTCGTGTGGGTCGGCAGGCCGGTCTTCAGCAGTTTCAACCAATACGGCGGCACCGTGTTGATCACGAATTTGATTCTCGGGCCCGGAAACGCCAACGGCCCGCACGGCGGCGCGTATGCCTTGTATGGCGGGTACCTCAGCCTTCCCGGCGGATTGTCGCTTCTGGGTTATCCCAACAACAGGACGTCGTATTTGCAGGAGGGCGGAACCAACCAAACCACACAGGTGTACATTTCGCCAGAAGACAGTTCGTCCTTCAAGTTGAACGGCAGTTTGCTCACGGACAACAACGTTGAAGTTATCGCTGACAACTTCGGCACCGCCGCCATCGTGCAAAACGGCGGTTCGCACGTGATCACCAATACGCTGCTCATCGAGGGCAACGCGCCTAATGGAGAGTACGTCAATCCGGCGACCTACAGTCTGAATGGCGGGACGCTGTCCGCGGGCGTCATCGAGCTGGGTGCAGACGACGGAGACTCGGTGTTCGTGCAATCGAATGCGACCACCTCCGCGGGAACAGTCCACGCGCACAGCCTCGGATATTACTCAAGTCACAACACGGTCATCACGCTGGCGGGCGGCACGCTGAGTTGTTCGAACTACACTACCGACGATGGCGGCGGCACGTTGAACCAGAGCGGCGGCGCGCTGGTCGTCAGCAATCTACTGGACTTTGGCGGATCCCGGGACGTGGGGGAGCCCCACAACATCTACGGCACCTACACGTTCACCGGCGGGACGGTAACTGCCAGTAACATCAGCATCACCGGCGACTGGATCATCGGCGATTCCAACGGGACGAACCGGATCAACAATCCTGGGACTTGCAGCCTTTCGCACACGCTACAGATCGGCAATGCGGTCGAACAACTCGGGCGCTTTATCCTGGCAGGCGATGCGACGATCGATCTGTCCGGCAGCGCCAGCCGCTTGAGCTTCGCCAATAGCAGCGGCGAGATTTGGGCCGGCGCCGGGACGCTGCTGGTGTCGGACTGGAATGGAACTCCGTCGGGGGGCGGAGCGGAGCAGTTGAAATTCGGGACCGACCAGTCAGGACTGACGGAGGCCCAGTTGAACCAGATCTGGTTCCACATCGGGACGAATCTTTACTCGGCGAAAATTCTCAACACCGGAGAAGTGGTTCCGGATCACCTGGTCCCGCCGCCCCTCGCCTTTTCGAAGCAAGGGAACAAACTCGTCCTGGACTGGCTACCGGGATATTTGTTGCAGACCGCGACGAACGTCTCCGGTCCTTACGTGAACGTTTCGGGCACGAGTTTTTCGTCTTTCGCGACTCCGCCCTATACCAACGATACGTCCCTTGATCCGCAGCGGTTTTTCAGGCTCGCGCCGTGAACGGAATAATGCGCTGCTGGCGGAATCACTTCGGCGCTTGGTTCTGCCAACAGCCATAGGGCCGGAGCCTCGCCTCGAAATACGCCGCGGCGCCCGCTTCGCCGGTGTTTGCCATGATCACTGGTTCGGCGATTGCACAGTTTCATTTCCGCGAACACCAGTCCCCGCTCAAGCCCGCCATTATTTCGGCATCCTATTTCGCCGTCTGCCATCCATTGCCTTCGTCGAAATAGCGGACGCCGTTGACTTCGGTGAAGTTCAGGTATTGATGCCAGACGGAATTTCCGATTTCGTTCGTGGCTTCGAGATGAAACGGCTCGAAGGACTTGATCTTCGGACCCTTGGAGGTCAGCGCTTCCGTCAGCACCCGCCCATCCATCCGCGCGGGCGGTTTGATGCCGAGGATCCAGAGCACCGTCGGCGCCACATCCACGTTGCCCGATGGCAACGCGTCGAACACGCCGGGCCGAAAATCCGGCCCCGCGGCGATCAGCGTGTTGTGCATGTCAAAACGGCTGAGGCTGCCGTGGTTGCCGTGTTCGCCCGAAGATTCGCCGACTTCCATGGTGAGCATTCCCGGCGCGCCCGCCGCGCTTTTCTCGGCCGACCAACGCAACGACACAGCCACGTCCGACGCATCGGAACTGTCCAGCCGCGCCTGGTTCGAAGTAAATGTGCCGGGCATGGGTTTGCTCGTGAAGATGACGCCGGTGTTCGTCCAGCTTTGGAGAAAACTCACCACCCGCGTTATCGTATTTTCGTCGTGGTCGATCACATAAACAAAGGCGGTTCCGCCATTGCCAACTACGAGAACGTCTCCGCGCGACGGCGTTGTTGCAAATTTGGTTTCCGCTTTGATGCCGGCCTCGGTGAGCGCGGCGGCCAGGCTGACGGTGGCGGCCACCGTGGAGAAACCGTGGTCGGACACCACGAGCACATCGGTCGAATCGCGCACTCCCTTCTCGTCGAGCGCGCGCAATACCCGCGCGAGATTGTCATCATCATTGCGGATTGCCGCCAGGGATTGCTCGGTGCCGGGGCCGGTAAGGTGTTGGGTGCGGTCCGGTTCATTCATCCATAGGAACGACAGACTGGGCACGCCGTCGGCCCATAACGAATCGATCAAAGCCAGCGAAGTCCAATCATTGCGCGGCGGAATTGCGGCCGTCAACATCGGGAAAGCTCCGTAGCGGCCCGCCAACGTTCCGGCCAGGCTCTGCGGCAATGTCAGGCCCGCATATACGGCGGCTCCGGCCTCCGCATTGGTCCGTTCGGCGCGGTCCAGGAGCAACGCCACACCCTTCGCGCCAGCCACGGCGGTCTTCCGCCCGGCCTTGCGGACGATTTCGGCGAGGGTCGCCATGTGTACGTAATGGCCGTGAGTTAACTCGTCACCACGGCGCACGACTGCCTCGGCCTCCGTGTGAATCGGTTTGCGCGGCTCGATGGCCGGACGATACTCCCGGTTGCCCACGATGCCATCATGCTCGGGATAGCATCCGGTCGAGAGGGAGGTGCCGTTGACCTCGGTGGTGCTGATGTAAACCGGGTGATGATTCTGAAAGGTGACCCCGCGCCGCGCCAATTGATACAGGGCTGGCGTATTCGTCTCGGAAACAAAATCCGGACGCATTCCGTCCCAGACCATCACGACGACGTGTTTGGCCTTGCCGGATGCGAAGGCCGGAGAACAAAGGGCGGCCAGGAAGGTCGCCAGGGCAATTGATGCAATTCGCATAACGTAAAACGTCGAAAATTGACGTTGCGCCCAATAAATCAAGGAAATCATGGTTACGATTTGGTGACGGGCCGGGCTGCGGCCCGGAAATCCGAATTCCGAAGGCCGAAACCCCGAACCAATCGAAAAATCGTTCCTGTTCGGGGAGCCGACCTACGCGAGCAGGCAATATGGGTCGGCTTCCGAAAGAAGCCCGAAACCCGAAGGCCAAATCGAAATTCCGCGCCTTGCCACCAAGCCAGCATTTTCGGATTTCGGGTTTCCTTCGGGCTTCGGGTTTCGGCCCTCGGATTTCGTTCATCGCCGCTCGAAATCGATAAAGCCTTTCGCGACGTCCACCGCTGCCAGGCGTACTTGGACTCGGTCGCCGACATCCAGCCCCTGCAGGCCGCGGACGATCCGGCCCTCGGCGGGGAATTTCAGCAGGCGCGCATAGGTGCCTTTCGGCGAGGCCCCGGTCACGATGCCGTCGAACACCTCGCCGATATGTTGGCGCAACAAACTCGCAGCGGCGACCTTGCGCATCAGGCGTTCCACTTTGCGGGCGGCATCCTCGCGTTCGGTGCAATGCGCGGCGATGGCGCTCAATTCGTTTTCCGAATATGGACCGGCCACTCCGGCGCACACGGCCTTGAGCAGCCGTTGCATAACCAAATCGGCATAGCGCCGGTTGGGCGCTGTCGAGTGCGTATAATCATGCACGGCCAGGCCGAAATGGCCTTCCTTTTCCGCGCCCGGCGGTTCCACGATGTATTCGCCCGGACCGAGCAGCTTGATCACCGAAAGTGAAAGATCCGGAAAATGGTCGGGGTCGGCCGATTTGCGCTGCGTGAGAAACGCCGACAGCGCCACGGCGTCGGGAAGCGCCGGCAACTTGGCGCCCAGGGATGCTGCGATCTCCTGGATGCGGTCCCATCGCTTCGGCGTGCGTACCACGCGCCGAATGGCGACCGAGCCTTTGCTTTTGAGATACGTCGCCATGGCCACGTTGGCGGCGACCATGAAGCTCTCGATGATGTCCTGCGCCACGGTGTGCCCGTCGAAGGCAAGGTCTTTTACTTCGCCATTCTCGACGACCGGAGTCGCTTCGCGCGAGTCGAAGGTGAGGGAGCCCTCTTTCTGGCGCAAGGCGCGCAGCTTCAGGGCTGTTTCCTTTTGCAAACGAAGCTGCGCTTCCATTCCCGGAGCCGCGCTGATTGGCGCCGGGATTGGCGCGCGTCCTTCCAGCCACGCGCCGGTCGCATTATAGGCCAGCTTCGCCCGGTTGCGCAGCCAGGCCGGATAGACCTCGTGCGAAACCACTTCGCCCGAATCCGCCACGCGCATTTCAATGACCATTCCCAGACGGTCCTGGCCGGCCAGCAAGGAAGTCAGGTCCGTCGAAAGCTCGTTGGGCAACATCGGGAACGTCGCAACGCCCGTATAGACCGAGGTGGTTTCCGCCGCGGCCTGCCGGTCGGTGGCGGAGCCTTTGCGGACGGCGGCATCCACATCGGCGAGGCCCACCAACAGGCGCGTTTGGCCGTCCGGAAGTTTCTCGACGTACTCGACCTGGTCCAAGTCGCGCGAGCTGTCGTTATCGATCGAAGACCACGGCAGCGCCCGCAAATCGAGGAGCCCGGCGGTGCTCGCTCCGGATACCGGCCGGCCCTCCGCGCTCAGGGCTTGCACTTCGCGCGCCACCTCGGCCGGGAAGTCCGGCTGGAATCCCGCCGCGAGCATGGCCTGGCGCGCGAGCGCCTTCAAATCGATCGTTCCGTTCGTCATGCGGTCATTCTGATTGGACGCGCCGGGCCTTTGCAATGGGAAAGGCACGCACTCGAATGCGGCGGCCTACCGGCACGTGGACACGGCGTTCATCCTTTCACGGACCATTTCCGGAGTAAGGCCCTGTTCGCGCAATGTTCGGAGGCTTAGCGAATCATGGCGTTTGGCCAGCCGGACGCCAGCATCGTCGGTGAGGAGCGGGCAGTGATAAAATGATGGCGGCGAGCGACCGAGCGCGCGATAGAGCAGCAACTGTCGCGCTGTCGAGAGCAGCAAGTCCGCCCCGCGCACGACTTCCGTGATTTGCATGGCGGAATCATCCACGACCACGGACAGTTGATACGACGGCACATCGTCATGGCGCCACACCACGAAATCGCCGAAGTCTTTGCCGGCGACGAATTGCTGCCGTCCGAAGTAGCCGTCCACGAACTCGATGGTTTCTCCATCCGGCACGCGAAAACGCCAGTTCCACCTCCTGTTCGCAGCCGGCTGGTTCGCGCTGTCCGGAGTCCGGACCCCGGCATTCGACCGGCACGTGCCCGGGTAGACGGGCTCCTCGTCGGCGGCATGCGGGGCGTGCAACGCATTCAATACGTCCTTCCTCGTGCAGCGGCAGGGATAGAGCCAGCCGGCGGCTTGAAGCTGCGCGAAGGCCGCCTGATAGAACGGCCTGCGTCGGCTCTGTTCGTAAGGCCCAAAAGGGCCGCCGCAATCGGGTCCTTCCTGCCAGCGCAGGCCCAGCCAGCGCAGGTCTTCGAGCATGGCGTCGGCAAAAGCCATGTTTGCACGGACCGAATCGATATCGTCGCTGCGCAGGACCAGAACGCCCCGCGCATCGGCGGCCCGTTGCTGGGCCGTCCAAAAAGTCCGGGCGTGGCCGATGTGCAGGTAGCCCGTTGGGGAGGGCGCCAATCGGCCGCGATACTGAGCATTGCTCATGTGCCGGGAGCATAGCAGCGACCCGGCCGGGCGGAAAGTCCGACCGCCCTTTTCGATCAAGCAGCCTTCGACGATGGCGTAGCGAAACCGTAGCGCGAAGGGGAGCAGCAGATTTTTTCCAGCCGCTTCATATTATCTCTTAACCGAGGATCGTCTTCGAGTTGCGTAAAAACTTCGCCGAGGATCCGCTCGACTTTCCTGTCCGTTTTCTTCAAGCTATAGTGCATCCACTTTCCCTCCCGGCGCGCTTCCACGAGCCCGGCCTTCTTGAGGTACGCCAAATGACGGGAAGTTCTGGGCTGATTGGCCTGCAGCGCCCCCTGGAGATAACAAACGCACGTCTCGCCCTTTCTCATCACGTAAAGAAGGCGAAGCCGATTTTCATCGGACAGAGCGGCGAAGATTTTGGCGAGCTGACGCATGGCTTACATATACGGCTTGACGAATTTGTTGGCAAGTGCCAGATTGCATTCGTTTAAGCGAATATGTCGGCGATCTGATGACCGCGACAAAACGGCAACCGATTGACTTATTTATGAAATTATCCGAATTCAAAGGTTTATTGGCCGGGCATCCGGACAAACGCATCCGGTTCGTTCTGCCCACCGGCGGCAAGATACCGCCCCACGCTCACGTAACCGAGGTCGCGCGAATCGACAAGCGATTCATCGATTGCGGAGGCATGAATCGCGTGGATTCGACCTGCCGCCTGCAAACCTGGTTTGCCGACGACACCGATCACCGATTAACGGCGGGCAAGCTTGCGGCCATTCTCAAAATGGCCTCCGCCCTCCTCGAAACGGAAGACCTCGAAATGGACGTCGAGCACGAAGCGCCATTCATTTCGCAATTTCCCATTGCGGGCGTGGACGTCGAGGACGGGACGATGCTCATTCGTTTGGGCGTCAAACACACCGCCTGCCTTGCCGAGGACAAGTGTCTGTCTCCCGCAGTTGACAAGCCCCAGGCCGTTTCTTTCAAGGGTTTGCCAACTCTCCAGCCTTCCCGGTGTTGCTCCTGACCGAATCGAGCGAATGCAAGCCGAACGGCCAACGGTATTGATCCTGTGCACCGGCAATTCCTGCCGCAGCCACCTGGCGGAAGGATTTTTGCGAGCGGCGGCAGGGGACATTCTCGACGTGCAAAGCGCGGGTTCGAAACCCGCCGGCTGCGTTCACCCGCTGGCAATCAAGGTCATGGCCGAAGTAGGATTGGATATTTCGCAACACCGTTCGAAATCCCTCGCCGAATTCCTCGACCGAAAAGTCGAAACGGTGATCACCGTATGCAGCAATGTGGACCAGGCCTGTCCCATGTTCCCGGGCCAGTCGAACCGGCACCACTGGGGTTTCGAAGATCCCGCAAAAGCCCAAGGAACGGAGGCCGAACTCCTGGAGGTTTTTCGAAAATCACGGGATGAAATCCGGCGCGTCTTCGAAGCCTATGGCGCGGGCCGCAAGGACGCTGCCAAAGAGGACAAGCTTGTTTCGGGCGGGCTCGCCCCTGCCCCGGGAGCCGTAAGACAGTAGGCCGTGAGGCCGCCCTTTGCGCGACTTGCGCGGGATCCGGTTTCGGATTTTGGACTTCGGGCTTCTTTCGAGCTTCGGCGTTTGGGACGGATCAGAGTCTCCTCACGTCGTCTGGTACGATTTCGAAAACGTTCGCGGGCGCCCATCGAGCGATTACGATTGGCCAAACCCTGAAACCAAACCTGCAATCGCGCCAATTGCAAAGGTTCCTTTGTTCCACACAATGCCGCCGATGAAAGTGACCCATGTGGCGGTTCGCTGGCGAACCAGTCGGCGACGCGGCGCGCGCGTCTCCCAAAGGCCCAACGGTACTCTGCTCTCAATGCAGTGAATCGTAAAACAGGTCGCCTTTCGTAACAGTTCCCGAAACCGAACGGCCCACGCGCTTGCCGCCGTCGTCCATGCCGTCCTCGCCTAGGCTGTACAACAGCCAGTTGGTTCCCTGGGGGTGGTAAAGCATCGGTCTGCCGCTGAAAGGGTCAAGTGGCACGCGCTGGAGATACTTTGGAACAAGCTGTTCCAGACTGGACGGCGCGCGCCCTTGATCGGATCGGTAGCAACGCACGGCCAGTTCAGCGGTGAGCAGGCGCACATGGGCTTCTATTCTCTTGTGTCTCATTTCGGCCACTCGTCTCGAACGCCGAACTTGCCACCGGGTCATCACCCACAAGAAAGGATTAAACCCTTTGCCGAGTTGATAGCGAGCGAACCTGTTTTCGTTCCGCAGGACTTCAGCCCAGGTGACTCCGTCACGGTCGATTTTCTCCAACTCCGCGCTGATCGGGACGGCCTCGTCGCTGCTGAGCTTTGGCACAAGCTTGACGAGATGGCTGTCCCCAAGCGCCTCACACGCTATGCCGGAGAGTCGATTGATGATGAATCCACCCCGGCTCGCCTCGTTTCCAAGGTGGATGGCGTCCATATAGCTTTGCGCGGCGTCCGCTTGCCGGCTGTCCATCTCTCGCAACCGTCCCTCCGCCGCAAGTAGTTGCGCCAGCCTTTTTGTACCCGACAACTCGCCAATCATCCCGGGAATATTGGTCATGGCGGCATCTGCGGGCAGAGCGCACTGGCGCGTCAGGCCAAGGCGCAAAAGGCGAAGCGACTCGGAGTTCGTGGACACCAGGGCGCGAAGGCCGTCGTGGTCGAGCGCCGAAGCATTGCCCACATCGCCTGTCAGCAAAGCTGCGGCCTTCACGAAATCGTCATATCCATTCGGGTTCGGCAACGGCGTGCGCGGGGGAGTCCGATCCACGGCCAAAAAAAATACCGTCAGTATGGCCAGTATGAAGATGACCACCCATGCGAGCAGCAGTGTGCGGTTCTTTCGAGGCATCGCAAATTGCCAGCATGGCAGAACCACTCGTTCCGTCAACGACCTCCAGCCCGGATATTTCATACCGCCGCAGACCTTGATGGGTAGCACAGGCAACCTGCCTGTGCCGGTCGGCGACTCGCCGATCGGAACGGAGAGCGACAGACGGATGGCCGAGCGAGCGGCATTCGCTGAACGGCACATGCGATCTTCCGTCGGGCCAGTGGCCCGACGGCACGGGCGGGTCGCCCGTGCTGCCCTTCAGCTATGAAAGATGCAGGCTAGCGGTGCTGCCATCGCTTGCCCCACCTGAACAGAGCAAGCCCTCCGTCAGGGCTTGGTTCCGAATACCGCCTTGATGGCTTCCAGATAGCCATAACCGTATTCCTGCTCCGGTTCGAGCACGCTGCCTTCGGGCCATTCATTCCAGGCGTTGACAGTCACGATCCTGGGCTGAGCCGGCGCGGCCAGCAGCCGGACCTTTATGATTTGGCACGCTTCGCGGAAGGCGCTGGGCGTGTTGCCGACCATGACCGGATTCACGACATGCGGGGCGGGTTTATCCCATTTGGCATCCGGGTGGGCGCGCGGCGAGTTGTCCCAGTTGATGGTCGTATTCGGAAAATAGGGCACGGGAAGGCCGCTGGCCACTTTCTCCCAAAAGCCGAGATACGCGTCCCGGCCCTGGACGTAATCGGATATCGGGAACGTGCTGTTGTTGAGAGCGCCGTAATGAACCCAGGTATAACTGGTCAGGCTGTCCAGGCCCAGGCCGGTGCAGAGCGCGCGCCACTCGGCCGACTGGCCGTCCGGCAAATGCGGCTGACCCCAGAGTATCGCATTGACATGGATACCCGGGAATCCTGCCGACCGGGCTTTCCGTCGAAAGCCGTCTAACGCCCGGCGCGCCTCCGGCACGGACCCGAAGTTCGAGAGAAATACGCTCATGTCGTAAATCGAGAAGTAGGGTTTGCCGTCGATTTTCCAATAGCTCGGATGCTTGAAGTAGCGGGCGATGATCAAATCCGTTATTTTGTCCCAGGTGGCGGCGCTCACTTTTCCGGGGTAAAGCAGTTTGATCGGGTCGGCTGGATTGTAACCCTGGATGTCCAGCCAATCATGATTGGCCCACATCAGGCCGAATTTGACGCGGCTGTTGTTCGTGGCCTGAAGAAACCCTCGATCCAGAGCGCGCTGAAGAAACGGACCGTCGTCGTAGTAATACCAATCGAAAATGAAAACGTTGACGCCGTAACTGGCCGCCGCCTCGATCTTGTGGGCCATGACGGCGGGATCCGATTCGTCGGTGTAGCCCCACAGCGGGACTTTCGGCTGTTTATGGCCGGGAAAGCGGGGCCGGGCCTTTCGGATGAGGTCCCACTCGGTGAACCCGGGATACTTGGCCTTGTCCCAGCGCGGGTCGGGATGCTCGCACGGATAGTAATACGCGGCGACCGTAATTTCCGGCGCGGCGGAAGCGCCGTCGCTCGACGGAGCGGTCATCATCAGCAACAGCGCGACGCCCAAAAAAAGGAATCTCGAGGCGAGTCCTTGTTGGATCATGAAAAGAATGCAGAATTCCATATGGGACTAACAACAAGAACCAAGCCACGCCGGGCCACGGATGTCAACCACGCAGGCGGGACGGGGGCGGCCAACTGGCGGTGGCTTCGCCCGCTTGTTAAGCTCGGGAATCACTGTCAGCTTTTCCATCAATGGTCAGGAACTGCTTCGCGAAAATGATGAGCACAAAAAATGCCCAGACTGACAAAAACATCAGCAGGGCGCCAGCCACATGGTGATTACTATTCGCGGCACGAAGGCGCACCAGGCCGAACTATCTCGAGAAGCAGACCCGGCAGGCTCGCACAGAGAAAAAGCGAAGCAGGAATCAAAACACCGAACCCACGTTCCGCGAGCACGTAGGGCGCAAAAGCAAAGGCGAAAGGAAACGCGCGCAGAATCGCAAGGATTATGCTTCGCCCGCAAAAGACGCTCGTCGGATGCCAACCGGCTGTGCATCGCTTGATAACCCGGCGTATTACAAAAGCCAATCCAGCCGACAAGATCGTAAAGAAAATGTATATGCCCATATGGGACTAACGACAGAACGAAGCCACGCCGGGCCACGGATGTCAACCGCGCAGGCGGAACAGAAACGGCCAACCAACTCTGGTTCGAGCGATATTCTTAACCGCCTCGCTCATCATTATCCAATTTGTCCAAAGCCTCTGAGATGCCAAACGCCACGAATCGGCCTCCAGCATTCAGGGATGAAAAAGCCGAAAAAAAGTGCGATTGGTCGATGTTACCAAGATCACTTGTTCCTGGTTGCTTACTTCACTGGGTGTGTTTGTAACGTTGGCCCAATTGGCCGAGTTGGGATTCGCATTTTGCTGAAGCGTGAAGCCAATTGCATACGAGGACCATGTTATCGCGACATGATTGGTGCTCTTCCAGGCAATACTCAGACTCGGCTCGTTGGCAAACGCCAGGAGATCATTCAATGAACCGTTGAATTCGTCCAGATCCACCGCGTTGGTGATTCCATTAACGGTGCCAGTGTCCGAGTACTGCCAAAACGCCCAATTCGTCCATCCTTCCGCCAGGCTTGGACAGGTCACCCCCCAGTTTGCGGCCCAGAGCGGATTTGCCGAAAAAGCCGTGCTGGCAACCGAGCCGTCCCAGAACCCCAGTGCGGTGTAAATCATGGGGACCCGGCCAGTTCCTGACTGAACCTGGTTGATCCACGTCTGAATGTGGGCGGCGATTGTTGCCGGGCTTTGCCCGCCAGTTACCTCCACGTCCAGGACGGCAGGGAGATCGCCTGGCCGCAGGTAGGCAAAAGTATTAGTGTCAGCATACACGGCCTGAATCAGAATATTGGCTTGTACAGTGGGGTCCTCCCCCGGCTCGAAAAACTGATAGACACCGCGAACCATTCCCGCCGCCTTGATACCCGTCCAGTTGGGGTTGAATGCGGTGTCAAGATAAGTGCCATCGCTCACCCGGGCGAATGCGAACACTTTGCCTGCCGCCTTCACGCTGGGCCAGTTCACGGGTGCTTGGTACACCGACACGTCAACGCCAGGCACGGTTGCGCCATTGGGACATACGCTCGCCCGGCTTTGGGTGGTCAGCGAAAGCAGTGTTCCCACCAAACTCAAGGCGATGCCTGGGCAATGGATGCGCGAAATGGCTGGCTTCAAGGCACAAAAGCTAACGGTGGGCTCATGGAAGATTAGTTTACACCGGTATTTCGCCATGTCAATCGCACGTACTCTCCAATGGCGATTGATGCAAGCGCTCCCCTGGAGGAATGTGCGGGCCATGTTCGGTAATGCCTCAGTGACGGCGGGACGGAGCGCGGGTCTGTGACCCGCAGCAGCTCTGCTTGTCGTGGTGCGTTCAAAGCCTATCGTCGCGTGCCGGCGTTCGCACGTGCTGCGGCTCGCAGAGCCGCACTCCGCCGTCACTGAGGCATTACCATGTTCGAAACTTTTTCTATTGTCATGCTTAAACTAGGTGTATAGTATATTCCGCCAAGCTCCAAAAGGGGTTTTGCTGCCGCTCTTTGACATGAGGGGAATGATGCGTGAGCCGACCAATGCCGAATTCGTGTTCTTGTCGGCTCCCCGAACATAGATGGGTTTTGTTTAGTTCGGGGATGCGTGATGCGCCTTCGCTGAAGCTTCCGCCATCGCCGGGAGGCTATGGCGGGACAAGTTGGCGCGATAAGCGAGGGAATTGAATCCTGGCAAATGCAGCCAAATCAACGCAGGTCAAGCTTAGTCAAGGTTAAGCGGGCAAAGAATTTTTTTCGAATCCCCGAAAATCCGGATGTCTGCTTGCGCCCTGCACCCGCGGGGGGTAGGCGCGGAGACGGCTCGTCCCCATTCCCTCCCCTTTCGAAGGCCCCGAGCCGGCAGCGAACCAGCCGCTCCCCAACCGCGAATAGTAACCTATGGTAACCAACGGTAACCAATGGAAACCGATAGCAACCATTTTTTTTAAGCCGGAGCGAAGCCCCGAGGCGGCGGAGGTCCGGGCCATATTGTGCTCTTTGCGTCCTGGATCCCGAAAGCGTTCGGGCTTGCGGCCAAGAGCACCCCCAAACCTCCCGCATCGTGATCGGATCGAACCGCAATCGCACCAAATCCAGCCATAGAAAATACAACAACCAACTTCTGCGAGAGTACTGGGGTCTTGGCCGGCAAATTTTGCCGGGTTGGGCAGCTCCAAATCAAGCCCAATCAAACTGAATCAAACCGAATCAAGGTCGCCATCAAGGCAGTTGATAACGGAAGGCTGGCGGCTGAGTGCCTCGGAACCGAATCCGGCCCGATCAAGCCCGGTCAAACCCAGTCAAACCTTCGAAGAATTATTCGACCCGCTTTCGCGCTCCGCGCTCCTGCCTCTGCTTTGCTACGGCGCGGCAAGTCCGACAGAGCCTCCGGGACCGCACCACACATCGCGTCCCCCGGGCTCCCATTCGGATTTCGGCCTTCGGCCTTCTTTCAGGCTTCGAGCTTCGGAATTTGGATTTCCTCCGGCTTTCGGACGCAAGCAATTTGCCAAACCCTATTGGAACCCCATAATGCCGCCGATGAAAGTGACCCAAGTGGCGGTCTGTCCCAGCGAAGCCTCGACCAAAGCCGGGCGGCCCGCGCTCACACCGGAATTGCTCGCGGCGAGCGGCGCGCGTTACTCGCGCAATAACGAGGGCCTCGAGGCCATTTTGTCGAAGATCGACCCCAACCATCTCGAAAAATCGGTCGATTCGATCTTTCGCATGGTGGATTACGGCCACCAATCCATCGCCGACATGGTGCCCGTGGCCATGTTCATCGACGGGATTTCGATGTGGCTGGCCTACTATCTTTGGACCCTCAGCCCGACTGCCGGAGGCCAGGAATCATCGACGCGCTACATCAAGCTGGCCGTGGCCGGCCTGATTCCGCCGGAAATACTCGGCATCCCATCGCGCGACATCGCCGAGTGGCAGGCGCTCATGGACGCCTGTTTCCAGGCGTATCAATCGTCGCTCAAAGTGTGGGAAGAACTCGCGGCCGAGAACCCCGGCTTGATGGGCATTCCGCAGTCGTTGTTGGAGGACACCTCCGAATCCGCGCAAAAGAAAGTCCAGCGCATGCGGCGGAATTATGCGTTCGACCGGGCGCGTTATTTTCTCCCGGTCACGGCGGCGACAAACGTCATGATGATCATGTCGGCGCGCGGCTGGGTGCAATTGTGCCAGCAATTGCTCTCGCAACCCCTGCCGGAGGCGCAACGCCTGGGGGAGTTGATTCGGGGAGATCTGGAGGTTCCCGCGCCGAGAATGACCAAACATGCCCGAGCCACCGAACCGGCCCGGCAGGCCATCGCAGCGGAGTTCGGAAAGCTGGTTCGCATGGCGCGACACGAAAGTTCCCGCGGACAGAATAGCCGGCAGGCCGCCAGCGAGGCGGGAGTTCCGTTTCTATCCGTGCTCCCGCCCGCAGGCGTGTCCGAGGAAGAAATCGCCCGGGACCTTTCTTATCACGAAAATCGTTATTCTCCCGTGGGGAGCAGTTTGCAACGCATGGGCGTGCGGTTCGGCTGGTCCGCCATCGGGTTTGCCGAGATCAGGGATTTGAACCGGCATCGCACTGGGACCAAGTACTGCCCTCAGGTCCCGAAAGGGTTTTACTTCGGCTTCGATCAAATCCCCGACATGTCAGCCGCTTGCGAGGAAAAGCGCGCACGGTTGACGAAGCTCGCGGACATTGGCCGGCAATCCACAGCGAAGGCCCATCAGCGCCTCGCCGAATCCGATCCCGCTTATGTTTATTGGACCCTTTTGGGGACCGAGTATCCGTTCGAGCACACGACCACTGCGGACAAATTTATTTACGAGGCCGAACTAAGGACGGGCGTGGGAGCACACTACCGCTACGCCAAGCACCTGCGCGACGCGCTCGCGCTGTTCTATCAGCAGTTCCCGTGTGCCCGCGGCTTGATCCTCGAAGGCAGCGCCGAACCGGAATGAACGCCTTGCTATTTCTTCGCCGCCAAAAGCGTCAAACGCGGCCACCACCAAACAATCTTGCCGTCCTCTTCTCCCAGTTGGAGCGCGTGCCGCACATTCGCGGAGGCGTTGCGCACCTCCGCAAGGACGTTGCGCCGATTCTCAGGCGGAGTTGCAGCGGTGTCGAAATACCATTGCAAGTCCGGTTGCTTGAGCGGATGCAGTTCGGAACGGACGATTTCAAGCCCCGCCGCGCGCGCGAGTTCAGCCCAGGCTTTTCGCGACAGGAGCCGGCCATGACTGGGGTCGCGCCACTTTTCCACCCGGTGCAGCCATTCCTCGGTCTCCGGGTCGTCATCCGGCACGCTTCCATCAATCAAAAGAAATCGGCCGCCGGGCTTGAGGACGCGCGCTGTCTCCCGGACGAACTTCGCGGGCGAGCTGAAATGGTGCGGCGCCACCCGCACCGTGACCAAATCAAACGAGCCGTCCGCAAAAGGGATCTCTTCCGCCGGGAAGAGCCGCACCTCGATGCTCAGCCCGGCTTCCGCGCAGAGTCTCCGGGCGTTCTCCAGCATACGCGGGGCGATGTCGCCGG
>Ga0073928_10006043_pt1 | contig 16543 bp, 15 predicted proteins | sample PaiPotPPA55metaG_FD_76969 | JGI IMG/M metagenome (GOLD analysis project Ga0073928, IMG submission 76969) | Iron sulfur acid spring bacterial and archeal communities from Banff, Canada, to study Microbial Dark Matter (Phase II) - Paint Pots PPA... ... | reverse complement strand
AGTAGGTGATCAGCGAGATGAGGACGACCATGAACAGCGCGAGGTATGGCCACTGAATTCCGTTCAGCCACCCTGCCCCTGTCGCTGTCCCGATCTGGCTCAGCTTCAAGTTGAGGAAGAACGCGAAGCCTCCGGCGAGCGAAGCCTCGAATACTGAATAGGCGACCACAGCCCCAAAGCCGGTGCCGAGCCCCAGCTCGCGTCCCAGGCCGTGGCTGATGTACGAGTAGAAGCCTCCGGCGGTCGTGACCTTGCGCGACATCGCCACGTATCCGACCGAGAAGATCGTGAGGATGATGGTGGCGAACAGGAAAGCGGCCGGAGCCCCCAGGCCGTTGCCGAAACCGACGGCAAGCGGGGTGTTGAAGAGCATCGCCGAGATCGGGGCCGAGCCTGTCACCGTGAGGAAAAGGACGCCCCAAATACCGACCGCGTGCTTTCGAAGCTGCGGTACGTCCGCCCGCTGCGAGACGTCGAAGATGTCCGCCTCCGCCTGCGCGATCGGCTCGACGCCGATGTCAACCTTGGTATCAGCCATGTTGCGTCCCCTCCCGGTGCTTCCGAATTACGGTGGCCGTCAATAAATCTCCAGGTATTCCTGGAGCTCCCAATCCGTCACGTGGTCCGCGAATCTCTGCAGCTCGTACCGGCGCATGACGGTATACGCGTGTACGAACTCGTCGCCGAGCATCTCTTTGATGCGGCCGTCGGCCTCCAGGTTCGAGAGCGACTCCTCGAGGGTCGTGGGGAGCTTCTGCTTCGTCTCGTCCTCCTCAGCGGGGGCGTGCGCGGGTGGTTCGAGCTCGAGCGAGTCCTCGATCCCGATCAGTCCGGCGGCGAGCAGTGCCGCTCCGACGAGGTATGGGTTCGAAAGACCGGACGGCGCCCGGTTCTCGATGTGGCGCGTCTCCTTCGACCCGCCCTTGACGCGCACGAACGCGGAGCGGTCCTCGGAACCCCACGAGACGTTGGTGGGGCTGAACGTATGGCGGCGCCGGCGCTTCAAGCAGTTCAGCGTCGGGGCGAGCAGCGCGTAGATCGACGGGGCATGGCGCAGCTGCCCCGCGATGAACTGCCGCCCGGCCGCCGAAAGTCCCGCCTCCGCACCGTCCTCCGCCATCACGTTCTTGCCTCCTTCGAGGCGCACCAGGCTCATGTGCGTGTGCGAGCCGCAGCCGGCCGAATCGCCAAACGGCTTGGACATAAAGGACGCGAGCAGTCCTTCGCGCTTGGCGATCTCCTTGACCCCGTTCTTGAAGCTGAACGCGAGGTCGGGCCCCACCATGCCGCTGCCAGGCGCGTAGTTGATCTCCCACTGGGAACCGGCGTACTCGCAATTGGCGGTGATGATGTCGATGCCGAACTCGCGCATCTGGTCGACGATCCTTTCGATCGCCGGCACCCACGTGTTCCGGACTGAGTTGAAGATGTGGTAGCCGCTGAAGAGAGGCTTGTGGGTTGCGGGATCGAGCAGGTAGAACTCGCACTCCATGCCCATCACCGGCTCATACCCGAGCTTGTGCGCCCGCTCGAGGACGCGCCTGAAGACGTGGCGCGGAGACGCGGCGAGTGGTTTTCCGTCGGCCCACGACGCGTCGCAGATGAATCGCGCGGTCGCTTCCGCCCATGGGATCACCGCGGCGGTCGCAGGATCGGGATGGAGCAGCTGGTCCGCGTAGGCGACCTCTTCGTTGTAGAGGGTACCAGGCACGACGTCGGACCTCGTGTCCAGGACGGCCGCCCCGCCGTACATGTTGAGACCGTCTTTGGCATAGCCCGCCGCGTGGTCGATCGGGACGATCTTGGAACGGCTCGTACCGTGCATGTCGGGAAGCTCGAAACGCACGTTTCGAATGCCGCGCTCCTTCCATCCCGCGAGTACCTTCTCGACGGAAATGGCCTTGCCCTCCGCGATCACCATGACATCAACTCCTGGTTCCGTTGTTCCAGGCGCGAACGTCGAGCCCGATCTCCGCGGCCAGTGCTCTGGCTGCTTCTACACCGGCGTCCGGGACGATGACCAGCACTCCCCCCTCTCGCCCATCGCCGCGCTCGAGCGCCGCGGCAAGAGCACGCGGCGGCTGCGCGTGACGGCCGTGCCATCCGAGTGATGGATACGAGTCGTGAACGACGACCAGCGAGCCCTTCGGGCCGCGAATCACCATCTCGAGCTCGACGAAATGCCCGACATCCCAATCTGCTTCCGGCTCGACGACCGGATGGCCTTCCAGCTCGGCCAGCAGGACCTCGATCGGAGGCCGGCTCGCCCACATGCGGCCTGTGCGCACGTTCGCGAGGAGCCGAGCGCCGAGGCCTGCCGCCGAATCGACCAGCCGCTCGACGCGTCTCGCATCCCAGGTCCCGCATACGGGCACGCAGCGAAGCTCTCCGCCAGAGGCGGCTTCGATCGCTTCGGCCAGGGCGCCTGCCGCCGTGCCTGATTGCTCAACGGGCGCCGTCACCAGCTGGTAGCTGTAAGACGCGCGCGGGGAAGCGCCCGGCGGCACGTCCAGGCCGTCATGGGCTTCCGGCAGGACCGTGCCGGCGCGGAGCGCCACCAGGTCTTCGGTAATCGCCTCGCCGTCCCATGTCTTGAAGCCGCTCTCGTTGAGGATTCGCGCCGCCCAGAAGGGGCCACAGAGGTTGTCTTTCTGCTGCGCCGATGCGGCCTCGAACGCGGCGGTGAGCTGTGCGTTCATCCGCTACACCGTCCTCATATAGCGATCGCGCTCCCAGTCGGTCACCGTGCCCTGGAAAGCCTTGACCTCCCAGGCGCGCGAGGTCACGAAGTAGTCACTGAAGCGCTCATCGAGTGCTTGACGCAAGACCTCATCCGACTGGAAGGCCCGGATCGCGCTCTCCAACGAGTTCGGGAGCTCGGGCAGCTCGCCGCGCGAGTAGGCGTCGCCCTCGATCGCGGCGGGTGGCGTGAGCCTGCGCTTGATGCCGTCGGCGGCTGAAGCCACGACGGCCGCGAGCGCGAGGTAAGGGTTGGCGTCCGCGCCGGGGCGGCGGCACTCGAGACGGCACAGCTCGGGGTGGTCCTTGCGCACGATCGCGCGCACCGCGCACGAACGGTTCTCCACGCCCCAGCTCGCGTTGACGGGCGCGAACCATCCCGGGACCAGGCGCTTGTACGAGTTGATCGTCGGGTTGAGGAGCAGAGAGGCCGCCGGCAAATGCTCGAGGACTCCCGCGATCGCGGCCCGGAAGGGCGCCGGCAGCGCACCGCCTTCCGAGGCGCGAAAGGCGTTGGCGCCGTCGCTCCAGCAGGAAAGGTGAATGTGCCCGCTGGATCCCTCCTCGCCCGGTGCGGTCTTGGCCAGGAAACTGGCGCGCAGGCCCATCGTGGCGGCGAGGTCTTTGACCGCCATCTTGGTCAGGGCGGCGTCGTCGGCCGCGCGCAGCGCGGGACGAGCGCCGAGGTTCAGCTCGAGCAGGCCGGGTCCGGCTTCCGTGTGCACGGCGGAAAGCTCGACTCCCAGAGCTTCGAGGGCCGGCGCGAGAGCACGGATGAAAGTCTCGAATCCAGCCAGCTCGCCCAGGCTGTAGCTGAGGCCGCTCGACAGAGGCTTCGCCTCGGCATCCGATAGGCGCAGCTCGTACTCCACGGCCGCGACCGCTTCGTAACCTAGCTCTGAAAGCGCGGCGAGCACCCGGCGCAGGACCTCGCGGGACGCGAGCTCGCACGGGCTTCCGTCCGGCCAGCTCGGTGTCGCGAGGCAGACCTTCCAACCGGGCCGCCAGGTCAGCTCGTGCAGCGTGGTCGGCTCGGGCCGGACCAGCAGGTCGCCCGCGCCGGAGCGGATGCCGAACGTCGTGTAGTCGGTGATCGGCGTGTCGGTCGGGTCGAGCCCCAGCAGAAGATCGGTCATCACCGTGCCGTGTCGCAGCGCCGATTCGAAGGCCGCCGGCCGCAGCGCCTTTCCGCGGATCGACCCGTTGACGTCGGGGATTCCAAGCAGGATGAACTCGCCGCCCTCAGTTCCTTCCATTCCTTCCTGGGCGGCTTCTGGCTTCATGCTCTGGGCCCGCTTCCCGGCGACGCCGATCGTGCTCAAAGCTTTGCGGTCACCGCCTTCTCGACCTCGTCGATGGTCGCCCTGAAACGTTTGACCATCTCGTCCAGCTCCGCATCGGTGCTCGTGTAGGCCGGAGCCAGCAGCACCTCGTCGCCGGCGTAACCGTCCGGAGTCGAGTGAGTCGAGCTCACGAGCAGGCCGAGCTCGAACGCGACGTCGTCGACCAGCGCCGCTGCGTCCAGCTCGTGGGGCAGGAACGATGTGCCGTCGCGCGGGTCGACCAGCTCGACGCCGAGGAGAAAGCCGCGACCGCGCACCTCCCCGACGATCCGGGATCCCTTCAACGCGACCTGCAGCTGCTCGAGCAGCCGTGGCCCTCTATCGCGCACGCGATCCACCAGCTTGTGACGGACGATGTAATCGAGAACCGCGAGGCCGACGGCGGAGGGCAGCGGCGCGCCGTCCCAGGTGTGCCCGAGGTCGAACTCTGCGGATCCCTCGGCGAGCGCGTCGTAGACGTGCTCTTTGCACAGGACCGCGGCGAGCGGCCAGTAGCCCGCGCCAAGGCCCTTGCCGATGGTCACGATGTCCGGTTCGAGGGGAAGCTGGTGCGCGGCGAGCCAATCGCCGACGCGGCCCATGCCGGTGACGATCTCGTCGAAGCACACCACGAAGCCGTATCTCTCGCGGCGTTCGGCGAGGCCTGTCCAGAAACGATCCGGAGGTGAGTATCCCGGCAGCGCGGCCGCACTCACCGGCTCGCAGAAGAACGCGGAAACGGTTTCGGGCCCGGCCTCCTTCAGCGCCCGGTCCAGCGCTTTCAGCGCGTCCTCACCAGTCGGGTCGAAGCGGGGTGTCGAGGGCGGGATGTGGAGGTAGGCCGGCATGTACTCGGTGTACGGGTCTTGCAGCGAAAGGCGGCGGCCGCTGAGCGCGAGCGTGCCGATCGTCGATCCGTGGTAAGCCTGCGCCGGCGAGATGACACGCCAGCGGTCCTGCTGCCCGCGATCGACGTGGTACGTGCGGGCGAGCCGCACGGCGGTCTCGTTGGCCTCCGAACCTCCGGACGCGAGCTTGACGCGCGCCATCTCCGGAACCACCTCGATCACGCGGTCAGCCAGGTCCTCCTGAGGGCGGCTGGTGAAGTGATGGTTGTAGAAGTAGGCGACCTGCTCGGCCTGCTCGGCCGCGGCGTCCGCGATCTCGGCAACGCCGTGACCGAGACACGCGACCATCGCGCCGCCCGAGCAGGCGTCGAGGATGCGCTTCCCATCCACCGTCTCGAGCCAGACTCCCTTTCCTCGCTCGATGTTCGGATACGCGAGGTCGAGGAACCGCGGAAAGACGTTGGTCTCGTCCGCCTGGACCGTCGCCTTCAACTGGCTCATGACTGCTTCCACATGCCGCGCCGCCTGATGGCGGCGAGCACCGCGCGCAATCCCTGCTCGCTGTTGGCGACGTGTTCCTGCATGAGGGTTTCCGCAGTCTCGGCGTCGCCGTTTGCGATCGCCTCGAGCAACGCTTCGTGCTCTCCCTCCATCCTGCGATGCCATGTATCGGACTCGGGCAGGAGCGTCATCGCATCGTTCAAGCGCATGCGGATCTCCTCGATTGCGTGGGTGAGGAACGCATTGCAGGTGGCCTGCGCGACAGCGATGTGGAAGTCCGTGTCGTGCTGCATGTAGTCCGGCTCGCTGGTGGCTGAAGCCATTCCTCGGATGGCGCGGCGCATCGCTGCGAGGTCAGTACCACGACGCGTGCCCGCTGCGACCCTGGCCACGGCCGGCTCGATGACACGCCTGTAGAGCAACAGGTCTTCGAGCTCTTTCCGCTGCCTCATCACGCGGAGGATCAGGTCGTCGGCGGCGAGCGAGTCGTGGTCGGGGCGGGTGATGAAGGTGCCGCCGGTGCGCCCGCGCCGGGCTTCGACAAGGCCGGCTGCCTCCAGCAGCCTCAAGGCGTGCTGGATGGTCGGCCGCCCGACGCCGAACATGGTGGCAAGCTCGCGTTCCGCGGGCAGAGCCTCGCCTGGTTTGACCAGGCGGAGCGCGATGTGGCGGCGGATCTGCTCCGCCACGTACTCGTGGGCGCGCAGCTGGTGAATCCGCTCGAAGCGCAGGCTGGAAGTCGCGGATCCGTTGGAGCGGCGCGCCTCCTTAACGGCCACGCGCAGCCTCCGGCCTCAGCCGCGTTACCCTGGTCAGGAAGGCGTTGAACAGGCGCTCGCTCCTGCGGCGCACCTCGGGCGCGAGCCGGTGCGTCTCCTCGAGCAGGGCGTCTGGGTCGACCCCATCGCCGTCGAGCTCGTGTCGATAGGCCTTGACCCAGCTCTCCATGATCTCGGGGGTCACCTCGGGGTGAAACTGAAGGCCAAGGTTTCGTCCCACCACGTAGGCCTGCGGGGCGACAGACGTCTCGGCGATCAACTTCGCACCCGGTGGAAGCGTGAAGCTGTCGAAATGCCAGTTGAACCATGGCCCCTCTGACACAAGGTCAGGATCCTCGGTTCGCACGGGCAGCCAGCCGATCTCCGCGTGCTCCGCGCGGAACGACTTGCCGCCGAGCACGCGCGCCAGGAGCTGTCCTCCGAAGCACAGGCCGAGCACGGGGACGTCAGCCTTCGTCGCGATGCGAAGAAGATCCGCTTCGCGGGGGATGAACGGTTTGGAATCGTCGAACGCCGCGAACTCGGAACCGAGCGAGGCGATGAAGTCGAAGTCGCGAGGATCGTGAAGCCAATCGTGCAGGTCGATGCGATGCACGTCGACTTCCGCCTTTTGCTCCTCTAGCCATTCGAGGAGGTATCCCGGAGGCGTGGGCTCTTCGTGTTGGAGGATCAGGACCTTGAGCTTGCGCGTCATCGCACGGCCCTCGGCTCGAGCTTCGTCTCGAGCTCTTTCGCGACCTTGCGGACCGAGGCCGAGAAGCGGTCGACCATCTCATCCAGCTCGGCGTCCGTGCTGGTGAACGGAGGAGCGAACAGCGTCTGGTCACCCGCGAATCCATCACGCGTCGGCATGGTCGAGTAGGTGATGAGCCCATTCTCGAAGGCGACGTCGTCGACCATTCCGGCCGTGCGGAGCTCTGGCGGCAGGAACGATCTGCCGTCGCGGGGATCGACATACTCGACGCCGAGCAAGTAGCCACGTCCGCGGACCTCGTGCACCATCGGAACGCCCTTCAGCGCGTCCGCGAGCTGTTCGCGCAGGCGCGGGCCGCGCTCGTGCACGCGTTCGATCAGGCCTTCCTTCTTGAGGACGTCGATGACCTTGAGACCGACCGCGCAAGAAAGCGGCGCCCCGTCCCACGTGTGGCCGAGGGTGAACTTCCGCGACCCATCCGCGACCGCGTCATATACATGCTGCCGGCAGAGCACAGCGCCGATCGCGGCGTAGCCCGCGCCCAGGCCCTTGGCGGTGGCGATGATGTCGGGGACGATCGGAAGGCTTTCCGCCGCAAACCAATGCCCCGTTCGACCGACCCCGGTGACGATCTCGTCGAAGCAGATCAGGAAGCCGTGGCGCTCGCGCCGCTCCGCAAGCCCCTCCCAGAAGCGCTTCGGCGGGCTATAGGCGGGCAGGGCGGCGGCGCTGATCGGTTCGCAGAAGTAGGCCGACACGGCGCCCGGACCGGCAGCTTCGATCGCTCGGTCGAGCGCCTCGAGGGCCTGCTCGCCGCTCGGATCGAATCGCCACGTGCTCGGCGGGATGTGCAGGTGCTCGGGCATGTATGGCTCGAAGGGTCGCTTCAGGCCGGGCCTGCCTGTGAGCGCGAGCGTGGCCATCGTGGGTCCGTGATAGGCCTGGGCCGGGGAGATCACCTGCCAGCGCTTCGGCTCTCCGCGGTCCACGTGGTAGCGGCGCGCGATCTGGAGCGCCATCTCATTGGCTTCCGCGCCCCCGGTGACAAACCGCACCCGCGTGAATCCATCCGGTGCCAGCGCGGCGAGCTCGTGGGCCAATTCCTCCTGTGCGGGGTTGGTCAGCCGTTCGTTGTGCACGTACGCGAGCTTCTCGGCCTGGGCGTGCGCGGCGGCGATGATGTCACGCCGGCCGTGTCCGAGCGTCGCCGCCATCGAGCCGCCGCTCATGGCGTCGAGGTACCGCTTGCCTGAGGCGTCCTCCACCCAGACGCCCTCGCCGCGCACGAGGACCGGGTACCGTCGATTGAATTCCAGGGGTAGGACGTGCGTCGACTGACTGACGACTACCGCTTCCCTCGCTCCGGCCAACCCCGCCTTACCCCTCTAAGAACGCTGGCGATAAAGACTCGAAGTAGGTCGATACTATCATTGCAAAGGACCACATATAGGCCCATTCAGTTGCGCCAACCCGCGCAGGGCGCATTACGGGGAGGAAGGGGTATGGCGACCGAGACCAGAACGCTGAGGGTGATCGAGCCCGCGACCGAGAAGGTGATGGCGGAGCTTCACGAGGCATCGGTCGAAGAGGCGGATGCAGCGGTGGGCCGCGCCAAGGCGGCCTACCCCGCCTGGAAAGCGGTGAGCCCCAAGGACAGGGCCAACCTGCTGCGCCGGATCGCCTCCACGGTAGAGAAGCACCTCGAGGAGCTGGCCCAGCTCGAGTCGCGCAATGTCGGTAAGCCGATCAGCGACGCGCGCGGCGAGGTCGGGATGGTGGTCGACGTCTTCAACTACTACGCCGGAGCTCCCGAGCGCCTCGCCGGCAAGACGATCCCGGTCGCGGGCGGCGTGGACATGACTTTCCGCGAACCGCTTGGCGTCGTTGCCCTCATCGTGCCCTGGAACTTCCCCCTCCCCATCGCGGCGTGGAAGGTGGCGCCGGCGCTGGCGGCCGGCAACACGATCGTCCTGAAGCCTGCCGGCCTGACGCCCCTCACCGCGATCGAGCTCGGACGCATCGCGCTCGAGGCAGGCCTGCCCGAGGGGGTCTTGAACATCCTGGTCGGAGCCGGCCGCGTTGTTGGGGAGAGACTCGTGCAGCACCCGGACGTCGCAAAAGTGGCTTTCACCGGATCGACCGAGGTGGGCAAGCGCATCGGCGCCCTTGCCGCGCAATCGATCAAGCGTGTGACGCTGGAGCTCGGCGGCAAGTCCGTGAACATGGTCTTCGCCGATGCCGACCTCGAAAAGGCCGGCGCGACCGCGCCCCTCGCCGTGTTCGGCAACGCGGGCCAGGATTGCTGCGCGCGATCGCGGATCCTTGTCCAACGCTCGGCGCTCGACCAGTTCATGCAGGCGCTCGAGAAAGGGATCAAGGCGCTCAAAGTCGGTGACCCGCTCGACGACAAGACCGAGATGGGACCGCTCATCTCTGCCGACCAGCGCGCGAAGGTGGCGTCGTACCTGGAGGATGGAGGGAAGGTGGCGATCCGGGGCTCGGCGCCGCAGGGTACCGGCTACTGGTTCCCCCCGACCGTTCTATCTCCCGTCGCGAACACGGACCGGGCCGCTCGCGAGGAGATCTTTGGTCCGATCGCCGTAGTGATCCCGTTTGAAGACGAGAGCGAAGCTCTCGAGATCGCAAACGACACCATCTATGGTCTTTCCGGATCGATCTGGACCAACAACGCGGGACGCGCGATGCGCGTCGCACGCGGGCTGGAGACCGGCACGATCTCGATCAACTCGCACAGCTCGGTCCGCGTGACCACCCCGTTTGGTGGCTTCAAGCAATCGGGCATCGGGCGCGAGCTGGGCCCTGACGCGTTGGATTACTACACAGAGCTCAAGAACGTCTTCCTCTCGACCACCTAGTGCGGGCGGTCCAGGTCACGCGCTTCGGAGGACCTGAGGTCCTCGTCTGCGTGGACGTGGAAAAGCCGGCGCCAATCTCGACCGAGGTTCTGGTCCGTGTTGTCGCCGCGGGCATCAATCCGGTCGATGTCAAGACGCGGCAAGGCTCTGGAGTCGCTCGCTGGGCCGGGCCGCCTCCCTTCATCCTGGGCTGGGACGTCTGCGGCGTGGTCGAGGCCATGGGCTACGGCGTGACCCGGTTCACAGAGGGCGATATCGTCTACGGCATGCCGCGGTTCCCACGTGCCGCCGGCGCTTACGCGGAGTACGTCACGGCGCCGTCGCGGCAGTTCGCCCGCGTCCCGGACGGGACCTCCCCCACCGAGGCGGCCGCCCTTCCCCTCGCGGCACTGACGGCCTGGCAGTGCCTCGGCGACGCGGCCCAGGTCCGCGGTGGCCAAACCGTGCTGGTCCACGGAGCCGGCGGTGGCGTGGGCCACCTGGCCGCGCAGATCGCAAAGGCGCTCGGCGCACGAGTCCTCACCACAGGTCGAGACGACCGTGAAGCGCTGAAGTCCAATGACATCGACGTGGCGCTAGACCTGGTCGGCGGCGCTGACACGCGCGAGCTCGTCGCATCTGTGCGTTCCGGTGGCCTCCTGCTCGCGGTGGCGGACGGCGCGGACGGCGAGGTCAAGTCCGAGGCCCAGCGCCGCGGGGTGCGCGTTCAAGAGCCGCTGGTCGAACCCGACGGGCGCGCGCTGGATGAGATCGCGACGCTCGTTGGATCGGGTGCTCTCAAGGTGATGGTTGCGGAAACGTTTCCGCTCGAGCAAGCGGGTGCCGCGCACGAGCGCCTCGAGCGCGGCGGCGTGAGAGGCAAGCTGGTACTGGAGGTGGGCCGTGACTGAAGTTCGAACCCGCAAGGCGTCCTCAGGATTGACCAACGGCGAGGTGGCGCACGCGTCCCTCTCGATCGATGCATTGCAACGCGCGGTGAAAGACAAATCGGTGGACACCATCGTGCTCGCCCTCGTCGACATGGAGGGCAGGCTGGTCGGCAAGCGTTTGACGGCGCGCAACTTCCTGGAGTCCGCGGTGCCTCACGGAGCCGAGGCGTGCGAGTACCTGCTCGCGACCGACGTCGACATGTCTCCGCAGCAGGGCTACGGGCTGGCCGGCTGGAACCGGGGCTTCGGTGACTTTCAGCTCAAGCCAGACCTCACGACTCTCAGGCTGATGCCCTGGCACCCCGGGAGCGCGCTGGTGATCGCAGACGCGTTCACCGAGAGCGGAGAGCCGGTCCAGGTTTCGCCGCGACAGGTCCTGCGCCGCCAGCTCGAGCGGCTGCACGCGCGCGGCCTTATCGCGCAGGTTGGCACGGAGCTCGAATTCATGATCTTTCGCAGCACGTACCGCGAAGCGTGGGACTCCGGCTACCGCAACCTCACAAAGGCGACGCCGTACAGCGTCGATTACGCCCTGCTCGACACCAACGGCATCGAGCCGCTGGTCCGCCGCATCCGCAACTCGATGGACGAGGCCGGCATGAACGTCGAGAGCTCGAAGGGCGAGTGCAACCTCGGGCAGCACGAGATCAACTTCCGCTACGGCGGCGCTCTCGGTGTTTGCGACGACCACACGGTCTACAAGCTCGGTTCAAAGGAGATCGCCGCGTTAGAGGGCATGGCAATCACGTTCATGGCCAAGTTCGACCAGCGCGAAGGCAGCTCCTGCCACGTCCACCTCTCGCTTGCCGGCGCGGACGGCGGGAATGTGTTTGCGGCGGACAAGGAATTGTTCGACCGGTTTCTCGCGGGCCAGCTCGCGACTCTTCGCGAGCTGACGCTGCTGTTCGCGCCGCAGGTCAACTCGTACAAGCGCTACGTCCCGGGGATGTTCGCCCCGACGGCGGTGGCGTGGGGCCACGACAATCGAACGTGCGCGATGCGCGTCATCGGGCACGGCCAGGGCCTGCACATCGAGAACCGTTTGCCCGGCGCCGACGTCAACCCTTACCTCGCAGTTGCGGCGATGATCGCCGCCGGCATTCACGGCGTCGACGCGTCGCTCGCGCTGGAGGAGGCGACCACCGGAAGCGCGTACGAGGGATCACATCCGCGCGTGCCACACACGATGCAATCGGCTCGCGACCTCTTCGCGGGCAGCCAGGTGGCCCGAGCGGCGTTTGGTGATGAAGTCGTCGACCACTACGCGCACCGCGCGGACATCGAGCTCGCCGCGTACGAATCGTCCGTCACCGATTGGGAGCGCTTCCGGGGTTTTGAAAGGCTTTAATCAGTGATCGTCATCGGGGTCCCTCTGCGGCCGCTGACGAGTGGTCAACCTACGCCAAAGCTGGCGTTGAACCGCGCGTACTTCGACTCGCTGGAGATTGCGGGGGCGACCGCGCTCCCGATCCCCATCACGCGCGATGCGAACCGGCTGCGCTTTTATTACGAGCTCCTCGATGGTTTGCTGCTGCCCGGCGGCGCTGACGTCGAGCCCGGCCGTTACGGCGCGGCGGCTCGCGACGACTGCAACCTCTATGTGATGCCGGAGCTGGACGAGGTCGAGCTCACGCTGGCCCGTTGGGCGATCGCGGATGGGATGCCCGTGCTCGGCATATGCCGCGGCATCCAGGTCCTCAACGTCGCGTCCGAAGGCACGTTGTGGCAGGACCTGAACGTGGAAGGGGCCACGTCCGAGGGGCACGACCGCGAACCGCGCGACCTTCTTGTTCACGGCCTCGAAGTCGAGCCCGGCACCCTTCTGGCCCGCACCCTCGGCGAGACGCACATGCGCGTCAACAGCCTTCACCACCAGGCGATCCGCGACCTGGGTCCTGCGCTGCGCGCCGTCGCGCATTCGCCGGACGGCCTGGTCGAGGGCGTCGAGATGCCCGATCGCCAGTTCGTGCTGGGCATCCAGTGCCATCCCGAGGAGCTGAGCCGGAAGGAGAAATGGGCGGCTCGGCTTTTTGCGGGGCTGGTCGAGGCTGCCGGGCGGTATCGCAACCCCACCCCGACCCTCCCCCTGCGGGGGAGGGGGAGCGCATGATCGACAGGTGAGACGCGCATGAGGCTTGCGATCGCACAGTTCAGCGCGGGGATGAGCAAGCCCGCCAATCTCGAGCGGATCTCCAACCTGACCGCCCGGGCGGCGGATGCAGGCGCGCAGGTCGTAGTGTTTCCCGAAGGCGCGATGTGCGACTTCGGCGTCGCGACCGACGACCTTTCCGGCGCTGCCGAGCCGCGGGACGGGCGCTTCATCCAGACCGTGTCGGAGCTCGCCAACCGGTTCGGATTGACGGTGGTGGCCGGGATGTTCGAGTCGATCGCCGGCGAGAAGCTCATCTACAACTCGGCGGTCGTCGTGGATCCGGCCAAAGGCCTCGTTGGCACGTACCGCAAGCGGCATCTCTTCGACGCTTTTGGGGAGACGGAGTCGGAGCGGTTCCAGCGCGGCGATGAGGACCCCCTCCTGGTCGAGATCGGCGGCTTCAAGGCTGCGGTCGTCATCTGCTACGACATCCGCTTTGCGAGCTTCATCGAGCGCGCCGCGGACGCCGGGGCGGAGCTGTTGCTGGCGCCGGCAGCGTGGGTCGCCGGCCCGCTGAAAGAGGAACACCTCGCCGTTCTCGCTCACGCGCGGGCGCTCGACAACACGATGTACGTCGCGGTGAGCGGGCAGACCGGACCTGCCTACACCGGCAGGAGCGTGATCGTCGATCCACTTGGAGCGACGCTCGCGGGATTGGGCGACGCCGAGGGCGTGGCGATCGCCGAAATCTCCCGCGAGCGCCTGAAGGCGGCGCGGGCGCGACTACCGGTGCTGGCGCAGCGCTGCGCGGCGATGAACGCAAGAGCGAGCGCCCCGGCCAGTCGCCGGTAGGCTCCGTGTCAAGCGTGATCCGCCTCGGGTCACCCAGCGACGCCGATTCTGTAGGGCGCGTCTTCGTCAACGCCCGGGACGAGATGACCTATCTGCCACGGATTCCGCACGAAGACCGCTCGAAGGTTGGCGGCTGGATCAGCTCACGCCATCAGATCTGGGTGATAGAGGAGTCAAGCCGGGTGCTGGGTTTTGCCGGTTTGTCGGACGGTTGGCTCGACCACCTCTATATAGATCCGAATGCTCAAGGGCGCGGCCTCGGCTCTGCGTTGCTACAGCATGTCAAGACGCTTCAGCCCCAAGGCTTTCGGTTGTGGGTGTTTCAAAAGAACGCCGGCGCTCGACGCTTCTACGAGCGCCACGACTTTCGGTTGGAGAAGATGACCGACGGGTCAGGCAATATGGAGCGTGAGCCCGACGCGCTCTATTCCTGGCAACCCGGGTCAGGCCGGACGTTGTGACAGGTGATAGGCCGCCGGGTCGAAGCGACGCAGCATGTTCACGTAAGGCCATGTCATCCCAGGCCATATCGTCGTGTTCCTGCCGGTCGAGTCGAGGTACCAGCTGCGGCAGCCGCCCGCGTTCCACACCGTGTCGCGGAGGCGCGACTGCACCTCGGCGTCGAACCCGTCCTGCGCCTCGCGCCGGACCTCGATCGCAGACATCCCGCTGCGCTCGAGGTGGCGAAGGCTCCCCATGACGTAACGCAGTTGGGCCTCCACCATCACGAGCACGGAGGTGTGGCCGAGGCCGGTGTTGGGACCGAGCAGGAAAAAGAGGTTCGGAAAGCCCGCGACCGCCACACCCCGGTATGCCGATGGGCTCGGCCTCCACCGATCGGCCAGGGATTTCCCGTCGCGCCCGGTCACCCTGCTGGCGAATGGCATCTCGGTGACTCGAAACCCGGTGGCGAGGATGATCACATCGACCTCTCGCTCGTGGCCGTCGCCGGTCACGATCGCGCGACCGCGGACCTCGCGAATATCGTCGGTGACGAGCTCGACGTTCGGCTGCTGAATCGCAGGGTAGTAGACGTTTGAGATGAGGATCCGCTTGCATCCGATCGCATAGCTCGGCGCAAGGCGAGCCCGCAATCCAGGGTCGGCCACCTGCCGCTCGAGGTGGGTGCGGGCCAGACGTTCCGGAAGCGAATTTGGTCTCGGCCTCATGAAGGGCCGGACGAACAGCTCGCGCGACCAGTAGACGAACGAGCGGACCACGCGTTGCCAGGCGGGGACCGTCCGGTACAGGGCTCGCGCCAGGCCGCGGACCGGGCGGTCGCGATGTGGCAGGACCCACGGCGGCGTGCGCTGGAACAGGTAAAGCCGCGCCGCCTCGGGCTGGATGCGGGGAACGAACTGGACGGCCGATGCGCCGGTGCCGATGACCGCCACCCGCTTGCCCGCGAGGTCGACGCCATGGTCCCACGCAGCTGAGTGGAAACGCGGACCGGGGAATTCGTTCAGGCCCGGGATCGCCGGGATGGATGGCTCACTCAAAGGACCCGTTGCCGCCACCAAGACGCCTGCGGTGAACGGACCTCCGGCAGTCTCGATCCGCCATCGCGCAGCGGCATCGTCCCAGGTCGCCGATTGCACTTCGTGCTGGTATCGGATGTGCTTTTCGAGCGCGAATTTCCGGGCACATTCCCTGAGGTAATCCCAGATCTCAGCCTGCGGCGCATAGGTGCGAGACCATGTTGCGCGCGGCGCGAAGGAATAGGAGTAGAGGTTCGATTCGACGTCGCACTGGCAGCCGGGGTAGGTATTGTCGCGCCAGGTGCCGCCGAGGTCGCCGGCTCGTTCCAGGATGACGAAGTCCTCTATCCCTGCCTGTTTGAGCCGAATCGCCATCCCGAGCCCGGAAAAACCGCTCCCGATGATGACGACTCGGTGATGGGTCAAGCCACTGCCACCTTAGGCCAGAGCGTGATCGCCCGCAGTCGTTCTTGCGCCCTAGATTGCGGCCAGCGTCGGGGTGGCCGGGTGCCAGGTGCCGCCGAACGCGTTGACCCCCTCGCCGTTTGCGTCACCGCTCGCCTTGTCCTTCACGAATGCATATAGAGGATGCCCGTTGTACAGAACCTGGCGACCGTTGGGATCGGCCAAGACGCTGAGCTTTCCGGGAAGCGAGCTGCCAGAGCCTGGATCGCCGGTCGGGAGCAGCAGAGGCGGCCAGAACGTGGCGCACTGGCCGCTGCAGGCCACCGTGGTCGATGTGTCGGAGGTCAGGTAGTAGAGGGTCTGCGCGCTGGCGTTCACCAGGACCGGTTCCGTCTGTCCTTTCACAGTCTTGACCTCGACGGCGACCACCGCCTGCGTGGACGGCGTCGGGCTGGATGAAACCGAGGCGGCCGGTGAGCTACCGCACGCGGCGACCATGACTCCGGCGGCTGCGAACAAAATCTTTCCTCTCATGGCGGGCAATACAAGCCCGAGTTACAAACCTGCTAGACGGTCGCTGCCGCATAGCATTGACCTCGAGGACAGGTGGCCAACGCAGTCTGGACCGGTTCGCTTTCGCTTGGCATGGTCGTCGTGCCGGTGCGCCTCTACCCGGCGATTCGCAAGAAGGCCGTGCGCTTCCACGAGCTGGATCGAGCCGGGCGGCGGGTCCGGCACGTGCGTGTGTCCGAGCCTGAGGTGGAGTGGGAAGCTCCCTCTCGCCTATCCGAATCCCAACGCCCGGCGCATGCTCTGCACCTCGAACCCGAGAGATCCGGCCGTGCAGATCTCCCCGAGGCGCCAGCACCAGAGGTCGCATTCGAGGAGGTGCGCAAGGGTTACGAGGTAGCTCCCGGGCAGTACGTGAGCATGACGCGCGAAGAGGTGAGCGCCCTCGCGCCTGAACGCAGCCGGGTGATCGACGTGGAGCAGTTCGTCGACGTGTCCGCTGTGGATCCGATCTACTT
>Ga0073928_10006041_pt1 | contig 16552 bp, 17 predicted proteins | sample PaiPotPPA55metaG_FD_76969 | JGI IMG/M metagenome (GOLD analysis project Ga0073928, IMG submission 76969) | Iron sulfur acid spring bacterial and archeal communities from Banff, Canada, to study Microbial Dark Matter (Phase II) - Paint Pots PPA... ... | reverse complement strand
GATGCCGGCCAGGGCGAGCAGGTCCGGCGTCCAGTGTCCGGCGCGGTACGGCGGGTCGAGCCATTCCAGAAAGACGCCGCGGATTGGAACAAGCGACCGAGCTTTCCGCGACGCGGCTTCTATGCGCAGGCGCAAGTCTTGCATCAAGCTCGCGGGGTCTGCGCCACACGCAGAGGCGAGCTCCTCGATGTCGTGGAGCACATCCTCGAAGGAGTGGGGATGCTGGCGGATCATGCGGACTCCGGCCAGCTCATGCGCGACCTGGTCGGCGGGAATCGCGCACACGTCGCAGATGTCCTGGGCCACTACGAGGTCAGGCTTGAGCGCCAGGATGGCGTCGGTGTCCACGGAGTAAAGGGACCGGCCTTCCATCGCGGCAAGCGATACCGCCGCGTCTATGGCGCCGCTCTCTTTGTCGGTGAGCTCCAGGGTCGATCGAGTGACGATGGGAAGGGAAACGGCCTCGGGTGGATAGTCGCACTCATGCGTGACGGCCACGACCTGGTCCCCGAGCCCGAGCGCGAAGAGAGCCTCGGTCGCGCTCGGCAGGAGCGAAACGATTCTCATCCCGCGGCCGCTTCCTCTCGCAAGCGGTCAAGGACCTGCTGGAACGCTTCATAGGGCTGCGCGCCAAGCACCAGGTAACGCCGTCCGAATATGTGCGCCGGGATGGCATTGATTCCTAGGGACTCCGCCTCGAAGCGGTTCTCATCGATCAGCGTCGCATAGCGATCCTCGTCGAGCGCGGCCCTCAGCTCGGCGGCATCCAGACCCACCTCGGTCCCGATCCGCACGAGGTCGTCCACGTTTTCGAGGCGCCCGGTCCCTTCCCAGTGCGCCTTCAGCAGCGCTTGGTGCATCGCATCGAACTTACCCTGCTCGCGAGCGAACTCCGCCGCGCCCAGCGCGCGGCGCGAGTTGATGATGACGTCGCGCTGCCTCATCGTCAGGCCGACCTCGGCTGCGATCGTTTCGAGATGCGCGCGCATCTGCTCGAAGCGGGCGCCGCGGAAGTAAGTCTCGCGGGGAATGCCCTCGACCGGTGCTTCGGGGTGAAGCTCGTAGGGCAGCCACGTCACCTTTACGAGGTTTTCACGCTCGAGCTGGTCGACTCGGACCGAGTCGATGTAGCACCAGGGTCAAACGTAATCGGAGAAGACGATCAGCTCCACCGGAGAATTCACAGCCACCTTTCAACTATCCCTTAACCGGGCGGAGGCACACTGGCGAGCTCGCGCTCGCCGGTGCCAGCTCAGATGAGCGCGCCGGCCACCAGGGCCGCGACTCGCGCATTGTTCACCACCAGCTCGACGTTCAGGTCGAGGGACCGGCCTCCCGATAGCTCCGCCATCCGGGCGAGCAGTCGCGGTGTGACCTCAGGTCCCGCTGCTCCAGCGAGCTCGCGCGCCGCGCGCTGCGCCATCTCCTCGGCACCGTCGAGATCGGCGGGCGGCGGCACGGCGACGACGATCCCTCGTGTGCCCGTATCCCAGGCCGCCCGCAGCACGCGCGCCGTTTCCTGGGGACCGGCGACCCGCGCGCTCACGTTGCAGCCGCTGTGCCGGGTATAGAAGGCGGGGAACTCGTCGCAGCCGTAGCCGAGCACCGGCACGGAAAGGCTCTCCAGCCTTTCGAGCGTCAGAGGCAGGTCGAGGATGATCTTGGCGCCGGCGCAGAACACGGCCACCGCCGTGCGGCCGAGCTCCACCAGGTCGGCCGACTGGTCCTCCGGGTGTCCTCGGTGGACGCCCCCGATTCCCCCCGTGGCGAAGATACGGATGCCGGCCATGGCCGCCGCGCGCATGGTTGCCGCCACTGTCGTCGCTCCCACCTCGCCCTTGACGATGGCCGGGCCGATGTCACGCGAGCTCACCTTGACCGCGCCGGCGGCCACCCGCTCGAGGTCGCCCTCCGTGAGCCCGATGTGCACCTTCCCGTCGAGCACGGCCACGCTCGCCGGGACGGCCCCTTCCTTGCGTATCGCAGCCTCGCTCTCAAATGCGGCTCGCAGGTTGTGCGGCGCCGGCAATCCCTGCCCGACGATCGAAGTTTCGAGAGCGACCACCGGGCGACCCTCGGCCACAGCCTCCGCGACCTCTTTAGATAACTGGAGGGGCACGCTCAGCTCGGTCTTGCCCCAGTTCGCGTCACTGCTTCCGCGCCCACCATCACAGCGCGCTCGGCAGCCTCCAGCGGCGTGGCGCCGTGGAGCCAGGCCGCGCAGAAAGCCGCCGCGAACGCGTCTCCCGCACCGGTGCCGTCGACGTTTTGCACGGCGGGAGCGGGTACCAGGCGCCCGAACACGCTGCAGCCGCCAGAGCCGAGCTTGATCACCGGCACCTGCGCGAGGTGTTCGGCTGGAACGCCGATGGTCGCCACCTCGGCCGCGGTGCCGAAAAGTAGCTCGGGCTTGAGGCGCGCCAGGTCGTACGCCATCCTCGTCGGTCCGTATTGCTGAAGACCGGCGACCGAAGAAAGGTCGATCGACAGCATCCCACCACGATCGCGGATCAGCCCGATCGCGGCGCGAGTCGCCCTGCCGAGGGGATCCAGGAACAGCGAATACGCGGGGACATGGATCAGCTGCACGCCGTCGAACCAGGCCTCGATGAGGTCGTCTGGACGCAGTCCGACGCTGGCGCCCCGTTCGGTGGCCATCGCGCGATCGCCATCGACACCGACCAGGACCGCGATCGCGCCTGTGGGCTCGTCTGCCCAGACCGGGTAGACCTCGACCCCTTTGGCTTCCAGGTCGGACACGAGGCGCCTGCCGCGGTCGTCGTCGCCGACCCTCGTGACCAGGCGCACGGGCTCCGCCAGGGCAGCCGCCCACGCGCAGAAGTTCGCCGCCTGGCCGCCACCGCCGACTCCGATCCGGGCGGCCCGGTCGTCGTCAGGGCGAAGCGGTCCGTCGGGGATGATCGTGATGTCGAGCAGCAGGTCTCCGATGGAGAGGATCACGCGTGAAAGGAGGATACCTGCCGTCGAGATCAGGCCACTCCCATCCGTGGCCTCGCCTTACACGGGAGGCCGCAGGGAGTCGGGACTTTCGCCTTCGAGGAGGCGGTCGCGCTTCGACCGCCCCTGGGTCACTCTGGGATCTTGCACCCTCGAATTGGTGCAGAAATTGGTGCAAGACTCATTGCGGTATCGCGGGCGTGAGAAGACCCCAGGCCGCCAAACGGTCCCGGAGCTTCGCCTCAGCCTGGTCGTCCAGGGGGGCGACCGGGGGAGCGCACCAGGGCTCGCAGATTCCCTGCAGGCGGCAGGCCGCCTTGATCGCGGCGGGGAAAACACCTCCGCGCAGCATCATCACCAGCTGGTAGAGCTTGTCCTGGCCGTCTCGTGCCGCGGCCATGTCGCCGCGCTGAAAATCCTCATAGATGCGCACGATCCAGGCGGGCGCGACGTTGGCAGCGCCGCAGATCGTTCCCGCGCCACCCATCGCGAGAGCCGGCAGGAGCATGGTGTCACTGCCCGTGAAAATCCGGAACCGCGGCAGCTCGCGTGTGGCGATGCAGACGCCTTCGAAGTACTCGAAATCGCGACTCGAATCCTTGATTCCGCCGATGGTTCCTTCGCGCGCGAGAGCAGCCACCGTCTCCGGCTGGGCGACCACCTTCGTGTACTGCGGGATGTTGTAAAGGAGGATCGGGAGCGGACTGTCCCTGGCCAGGCTGCGATAAAACGCGAGCAGCGTGGTCTGGTCGATCAGGTAGTAGAAGGGAGGAGCGACCAACGCCGCGGCCGCGCCAAGGCGGGCCGCGGCCTCGACCTCCACGCGCGCCGCCGCCAGGTGGCTCTGCGCGACGCCGCAGATCACGGGCACGCGGCCGGCCGCCGCTTCGACCACTTTCGACAAAAGCGTGCGGCGGGCCGTCTCATCCAGCGATGCCGTCTCTCCGGTCGAACCCAGCGCGAGGAGTCCGCTAACGCCCCCGGAGATCACGTGCTCGACGAGACGGGTCACCGCCGGCTCGTCGACCTTCCCGTCGCTCCGCACAGGAGAGATCAGCGCCGGCAGCACGCCCGTCAGCCCTTCGACCTTGAACATGGGCTAAAGGCTATCCGACGGCGGACACCATCCGGTTGCGCAGCAGGCCGAGGCCCTGAACCTCGGTCTCCATCACATCACCCGGCTTGAGGAACTCGGGCGGAGTGCGTGCGAAGCCGACCCCGTCGGGGGTGCCGGTCGCGATGAGCGACCCCGGCAGGAGCGTCATGCCTTTGGAGACCCACTCGATGATCGCATCGACCGGGTAGATCATGTCGTGGGTATCTCCCTCCTGCTTCACGGTGCCGTTCACCCGCAGAAACAGCTTGAGCGACTGAGGGTCTTCGATCTCATCCCTGGTCACGACCCAGGGGCCCGTGGGGCTGGAACGGTCAAGGCTCTTGCCTTTGAAGTACTGGCCGCCCCAACCGCTCTGGATGTCGCGCGCGGTGACATCGTTCAGCACGGTGTATCCGAAGACGTGATCCATCGCACGCGCTCGTTTGATGTTCGCGCCGCGCTTGCCGATGACAACGCCAAGCTCGACTTCCCAGTCGATCTTGTCGCTGATGCTGGGGTCGATCGCGATGTCGGCGAATGGCTCCGTCAGCGACGTGATTGCTTTGGTGAAGATGGTCGGTGGGGCGGGCTCGCGACCATCCATGAACGCAGTCTCTTCAGCATGCTTCTGGTAGTTGCGCCCGATCGCGATCACGTTGCCTCGCGGCTCCTCGAGCGGCGCCAGGAGCTCGAGGTCCGACAGGCGCCGGACCTTCGAGCGCGACGATTCAAGAGCCGCTCTCGCGTGGGCCAGGCCCTCATCGCCCGAGTCGATCAGCGCGCGCAGGTCGGGAATCTCGGACAGTTCCACGACCTCGACGTTTTCATCAGTGCTTCCAGGCCTCAGCACCCCGAGCTTCGGACCGCCGTCGCCTTTGAACATCAGAAGTCTCATCTCTTGTTGTCGTCCTCCTCAGGCGAAACCGGGGTGCTGGTCCCGGCTCCTAAAAACAGCTCCTCAAAGTCCTCACGCCTGAGGAGCTCGTCCGGGCGTCCTTCCAGCCTGGTCTGCCCGGAGACCAGGACGCTCGTCCAGTCGGCGATCTTCAGGGCGGCACGCGCCCTCTGCTCCACGAGGAGCACGGCCTTGCCCACGCCGGCAAGTCGCTTGACGTGCTCGGTCAGGAGACTGTCGGCGAGCTTGGGCGACAGGTTGGCGGTGGGCTCGTCGAGGATCAGGACCTTCGGGTCCAGCATCAGAACGCGCGCGATCGCAAGCATCTTGCGCTCGCCGCCGCTCAGCTTGTCCGCGCGGCGCTTGAGCAGCGGCGGCAGTTGTGGGAACACGTCGCCGACTTCCGCGACTCGAGCTCGGATCTGTGCATTGCTGAGCAGGTAGCCGCCCATCTCCAGGTTCTCGAGCACGGTGAGCGGCTCGAAGATGTCGTTGACCTGGGGCACATATCCGACGCCGCGTTTCGCAAGCTCCTCGGGCGGGTGGTTGGTGACATCGACGTCGCCCAGCAAGATCCTGCCTTCGGTCACGCGCAGGATGCCAACCAGGCTCTTGAGCAGCGTGCTCTTGCCGGCGCCGTTGGGGCCGATGACGGCGACGATCTCGCCGGGCCCGACCGCGAGCGAGACGTCGCGGATGACCGGAACGCCGCCGTATCCGGACGTGATGTGCTCGGCCCGCAGGCTGGGCGCCGGACGTCCATCCACGCGCTGCTGGTTATCCGACGAGGTAAGCGTCAACAATCTCCTGCTGCCGTCTCAAGCTGGACATCGTCCCACTGCCGATGACCTTTCCCTGCGCCATCACCACGACCGTGTCGCACAGCCGCTCGACCATGTGGAGCTCGTGTTCGACCATCAAGATCGTGAGTCCTCCGGTGCGAAGGTCCTGTAGGTAGTACTGGATCTCTTCGACGATCTTCGGGTGCACGCCCGACATCGGCTCGTCGAGGAGAAGGAGGCGAGGATGCAGCATCAGCGCCCGCATGATCTCGATCAATCGCTTCTGGCCGCCGCTCATCGTGCCGGCGTAGTCGGACTCCTTGGCGGTCATTCCGAACCTCTTGAGCAGAGCACGCGCCTCGTCGATCAGGCGGTGCTCATCGTCACGCCAGTAGCGCTTGCCCCGCAAGGCGCCGAAGAGGGAATCGCCCCTGTTGCTGGGGGCCGCAACCAGCAGGTTCTCGAGCACGGTCAGCTGCGCGAACTCCGACGGCAGCTGAAACGTGCGTACGAGACGGCGACGCGCTCGCTGGTAGGCAGGGAGGTGCGTGATGTCCTCGCCGTCGAACACGATCGTCCCGCTCGTTGCCGGCAGCGTGCCCGCGAGCACTGCCATGAAAGTGGACTTGCCGGCGCCATTCGGCCCGATCAGGCCGGTGATCTTTCCCGGAGTGACCTCTAGGGAGACGCCATCCACCGCACGCATGCCCTCGAAATGACGGTGGATGTCGGTGGCCACGAGCATCGGCTGCGCTGAGCTCAATCCGCACCGCCTTCGAATACCCTGCGCGGCTCCGGCCGCACGCCCTGGGGCCGGAACCAGAGAAACCCGAGGATGAGCAGACCGATGATGACCCACTGAAGGGCCGAGATCAGGTTGGGCGGTCCCAGGTTGGCGATGTTGGGGTTGCTGTTGAGCAGGCGCGTCACCTCCTCGAAACCCACCGGGACGAGAAGGGCGCCCAGGATGGCGCCGATGTTGTTGCCGCGCCCGCCGACGATGACCGCGGCGAACAGGATGATCGTCTCGGGATACAGCCAGACCGAGGGCGCCCAGAGCTGGATGAACCCCACGAGGATGGCGCCGGACAACCCGGCGATCACGCCGCCCACGATAAAGATCGTCATCTTCAAGTTGACCGGGTTCTTGCCGATCGCGGCGGCCGCGATCTCCCGCTCGCGCATCGCCCTGAGGCTCCGTCCGTAGGGCGAGTTGACGACCCGGTTCACCACAGCGAAGGCGATCACCACAGCCACGATCGTGATGCCTACATAGAGGTATTGGTACGACTCGGTGTTGGGGTCGATGCGGTCCGAGAAAGGAGGCGGCACCAGAGCAAGGCCGGCAGCTCCTCCCAGGAACTTGTCCGCATTCGTGATCACGGTGTTTGCGATCACCGAGAGCACGAGGAGGGCGATCGCCTGGTAGTCGCTCCGCAACTTCCTCAAGACGACAAACCCGACCGGGATCGCAAGCAAACCGCCCGCTATGGCGCCGCCGATCCATGGGATGGGGAAGGGGAGCTGAAATCCGCCCACGTAATGCTGGAACCCGCCATTCGCGGTATCCGGAGGCAGCGAGAGGACGGCCGCGGCGTAAGCGCCCACAGCCTGGAACACGATGAAGCTGAAGTTGACGATGCCCGACACGCCAAACTGCAGGTTGAGCGCGAGACAGGCGATGATGTCGATCCCCGCATAGATGAGCAGGTTGGCGGCGTAGTAGGTGTTCATCCTGCGGCGGCCAGCGCGCCTCGTTTGGCCAGGAGTCCCTGAGGCCGGAGCACCATCACCAGCACGAGGATGCCGAAGGCCACGACCTCCTTGTACTCAGGCGACCATGCCGCGGCGCTCAGCTCCGTGATCAGTCCGATCAGGACCGCGCCGATCATCGCGCCGTAGGGCTGCCCCGCGCCGCCCAGCACGGCTGCCGCGAGGATCGTGATCAGGAACGCGGAGCCGTTGGCGATGGCGAACGAGTCCGCGTTCAGCGCCGCGACGACACCGGCCAGCCCGCAAAGCGCGCCGGTGATGAGCCAGACGGAGTCGATGACACGCTGTGTCGGAATGCCGCAGTTGCGGGCGAGCGTGGGATTGGCCGCGGTCGCCCGCATCGCTTTGCCCAGGCGGCTGTACGTGAGCAGGGCGTGGATGCCGAGCATCAGCACCACCGCGATTGCGATCACGATGATCTGGTCGCGGGTCAGCGCGATGCTTCCCAGGCGGATGAGGCTGCCGGGGTCCTCCTGGTAGGAGACGCTGTAGAACCCGACGATCGGGAGGAGCAGGTTCGAGATCATCAGCGAGACGGCAAGCGACACGATGACCATCCCGAGGTTTGCGGTTCCCTTGCGCATGAAGGGCGCGTAGACGAGCCGGTTGAGGAGAAACGAGAAGACGGAGCCGAACAGCGCGCCGGCGACCATGCCGATCCAGATGCTGATGCCGGCCTTGTTCAGGTAGTAAGCCAGGTAGGCGGACGAGATCATGACCTCGCCGTAGGCCAGGTTGATCATGTTCGTGATCCCGAACTGCATCGTGAACCCGACCGCCGCGATGGCGATCACCGACATGCTGACCAGACCGAAGCCGAACGCCGCTACGAAGAGGTTCACGGCGTTCGGCTCCCTTGATTCGCTGAGTGGACTCTAGATTCCGCCTGCCTGGGCGATGGTTGCGGTCTGCGCCGGAGTCATCTGCCCAGCCTTGACCTCGTTGCCCTGGTTGTCATACGTGACCCAGATGTAGCCCGCCACGGAGTTGTTGAACGCATCAAAGCTGTTCTGCCCGCCGGCGCCCACGAACTGGATCGATTTGCCTGCCTTGATGGCGGCGACTCCGTCCTTATATGTGTTGACCACGGTGGCGCCGCTGGTGCCGTTGGCGATCTCTTTGATCTTCGAGTTGTAGACGGTGGGGTCCGCGCTGTTGGTCGCCGTCATGGCCAGCGCGGTCATGATGATGCCGTCGTACAGGTGCAGCGTCGATCCGCGCTGCTTGTACTTGGGAGCGTCGGCAAAGGTCGACGCGGCGGCGTTGAGATTGGTGATGAACTCGTCGTACGCCGGTCCGGCGAACGTGTACCCGAGGTCAACGCCCGCGTAGTACTTGACGAGGTCGTCGACGCCGATCGCATCGCGGACCTGCTGGAACCACTGGGGGTCTATGGTCGCGGAGGTGCCGATGAATGGGATCATCTGCCCGCCGTTCTGCGTCTTCACCTCTTTCAGGTACGTCCCGGCGGCGCCGAGGGCCTCGGTGAGGATGACGTCAGGGTGGGTCGCGAGCATCGCGGCGACCTCGGTGCGATACGACGTTCCGGGCGTGAGATTGATCGGTTGGTTGATCGCGATCGTGCCGCCCAGCTTGGTGAACGCGTTGGTCGCCGGTGCAACGAAGGCCTGTGAACCGATGTCGTTGCCGAAGACGAGCGCGGCCTTCTTGTAGGGCGCGTGACCCGGTCCATAAAGCGCACTCCCGACCATCGCGTACGCGTCGTAGATGTCCGCCGGTACGAGGCGGTGGAAGTACTTGAGGGTCGTCTTGTTGAACTCGGTCTGCCCTGTCATGCAGAACATCGGGATGTGGCCTCGGTCGATGATCGGCGCCACGGTCGCCGCCTCGTCAGAGGTGCATCCGACCACCGCCATCAGGTTGGAGTTGCTGGCGATCATCGCGTTGGCGGCCGGGACCGCGTCGGCGGGCTCGCCACGGGTGTCGAACTTCTGGCAGCTGACCTGCCGGCCTCCTACGCCGCCGTTGTTGTTGATCGATGGCGCAGCCGCCAGGCACGCCGCGTAATAAGCCGGACCAAGCCCGGCGTCGGCGCCGGAGAAGGGAGCGATGACCCCGACGAGCAACGGTCCGCTCCCGAGTCCACTGCCGCCGGTCGAGGTGCTGCCGCCACACGCGGCAAGAACGACCATGGCGCCAAGCGCCGATATGACCTTGTACCGCTCGAACCCTCTCACAATCGTTCGCTCCCTTGGTAGAAAGGCTGCATAGGTTGTCAAACCCGCGGGGACCCCTATCGGATTGTCGACATTATTGAGGATAATCTGACCGATGGCAAGGAGCACACTCCGCGAACCCGCCGCGCCAGAGGCGGGCCATACCGCTTACCGCCGCCTTCGCGAAGCCATCGCCAGCGGACAGTTCCATCCCAACGAGCGCCTGGTCGAAGCCACTGTCGCCACTCGCCTTGGAGTTGGTCGAACCGCTGTCCGCGCGGCGCTGGTCAGGCTGGACCAGGAAGGCCTGGTGACGCTCGAGCCGAATCGCGGCGCCCGGGTCAGGCTCATTTCCGATCGCGAGGCGCTGGAGATCGAGGAGGTGAGGGCCACGCTCGAGGCCATGCTGTGTCGCCGCGCCGCGACACGCGCCACGCCGGCCGACCTGCGCGAGCTGCGCCAGGTGGTCGTCGAGATGCGCCAGCGCGTCGACAAGAAGGACGCGATCGGCTACTCGGACCTCAACGCGCGCTTCCACCAGCGGATCTGGGCGGCGGCCGACCACGTGACCGCGAGCCGGCTCGTGGGCGGCCTGAAATCTCAGAGCATTCGCCTTCAATACCAGACGATCCTGCGGCCAGGCCGCACGGAGAGGTCGCTGCGCGAGCACGAGGCGATCTTCAGCGCTCTGAAGGCGCACGACGCTGACGCGGCGGAGGAGGCCATGCTCGCGCACCTGGCTGAGGTCCAGGAAACGCTCAGGTGGGCGATCGAGGGACTGCGCGGGGCGCCCAGCTGGCTCCCAGGGTAGTTGCCGCAGCGGGACGGCCGCCGCGTGTTTCGGTATCCCCGCCCGAGAGCGACTTTTTCAGCCGAGCACTCTGAGATAGCGTATGGCGGCCATCGACGAAAGAGAAAGGCGCGACGCCGTGGCCAAACAGGAACCGTTGATCCGCAGCCGAAGCGGCGCCCTGATCGCGTCGATGACTTTCGCAACGCTGGCCACCGGGCTGCTTCAGATCTCCTTGCCACTCGAGCTCCGCCAACTCCGGGCGAGTCCCAACGAGATCGGCGTGACGCTGTCGATGTACGGCTTCGGGATGTTCGCGTTCGAATGGCTCTGGGGCGTCCTCGCGGACCGCGCCGGCTACCGGGCGCCGCTGGTCGTCTCCCAGCTGCTGTACGCGGCGTGCATCGTCCTCTTGTCTCGGGTCGATTCGATAGTTCTCATCGCGGTGAGCTACTTTCTCGCCGCCGGGATGATGGTGTCGATCGGCCCGATCGCCCGGTCGTACATAGGCACAGCGTTGCAGAGCCGGCTTCGCGCAACCGGGCTGGCCCTCTTGACAGCTTCCTGGGTGGTCGCCGAGGCGGTCGGCGCCGGAGCGGGCGGGCAGCTGATCGACCACTTCACGATCCGCAGCGTGATCCTGGCCGCGGCGGTGCTGCCGTTCGGGTCGGCGCTGCTGGCGATCTGGGTCTTCAAGGGTTACTCGGACCGCAACCATCACAGCCCGTGGACCGCAGACGATGAGGCGCGGAGCGAGGAGTCACGGGCGGGCGGCGGCGTGCTGAGGATCCTGGCGGTGACCGCCTCCCTGGTCCTGCTCATCCAGGTCGGTGCCGGGGGCGAGCTCGCACTGCTGCCGCTTCTCGTGACGACTCACCTCCATCTCTCGGCGGCCAGTGCGGGGACCGCGATGCTGGCCGTCGGTCTGATCGGGGGACTGCTCTTGATCCCGGGCGGAAACGCTTCGGACCGGTGGGGCCGGCGGCCCACGATGATCGCCGGCGGAATCCTGTCCGCGGCCGGCTTTGTCATCTATTCGACCTCGGGCAACCTTGCCCAGGTGATCGCGGGCGCGGCTGTGCGCGCGCTGGGGGCAGCCCTCATCTGGCCGGCCGCGACCGCGTGGATGGCTGAGTCGATGCCGCGCCGCCGGCATGCGCTCTACATGGGCCTGTTCGGAGAGTTCGAAAACGTCGGAATCACCATCGGCCCGATTCTTGGAGGCCTGGCGTGGTCGATCGCCGGGATCCAGGCCGCCTTTTACGTGTATGCCGTGGCGGCCTTGCTCGCCTCAGTCATCGCCGCGGTCTTCATCAGGCGGCGCGTGGACGATGCGATCATGAGCGGGCGAATGGGGGAGCGTTGATTCCGAACCTGGTGGGCTCCGAGTGGCGCCACCCATCGGATGGCACCGACAGCCTTCCGATCTACAACCCGGCGACGGGCCAGGTCATCGACCAGGTACCGGTCTCCGGGAGCCACGAAGTGGACGCTGCGGTTCAAGCGGCGGCCACGGCATACGCATCGTGGTCTCGCACGCCGGTCATGGAGCGCGTGCGCCTCATGTTCCGTTTCAAAGCCCTGCTCGAAGAGCATTTCGAGGACCTGGCGGCGATCACCACGCGGCATCACGGCAAGACGCTTGACGAATCTCGCGGTGAGGTGCGTCGGGGCATCGAGGTGGTCGATTTCGCCTGCGGCGCGCCGACTCTCCTGCAGGGCCGTACGCTGCGTGACGTTTCGGCTGGCGTCGACCAGGATCTTTATCGCTACCCGGTCGGCGTGTGCGCGGGCATTCCGCCTTTCAACTTCCCGGTGATGATCCCGCTCTGGATGTTCCCTCTCGCTGTGGTGGCGGGCAACACCTTTGTGCTCAAGCCGTCGGAGCGCACGCCGTTGGGCGCTCAGCGACTGGCTGAGATCTTTCTCGAAGCGGGCTTCCCCGGCGGCGTGCTCAACGTGGTTCATGGCACGCGCGCGGCGGTCGACGCGCTCCTGTCGCACCCTAAGGTGCAGGCGATCTCGTTTGTCGGGTCGGCGCCTGTGGCGAAGCACGTGTACCAGACCGCGGCGGCGAATGGCAAACGCGTGCAGGCGCTGGGCGGAGCGAAGAACCACATCGTCGTGATGCCCGACGCCGACCCTGAGATCACTGTCCCGGCGATCCTCAACTCAGCGTTTGGCAACGCGGGGGAGCGATGCCTGGCGGGCTCGGTAGCGGTGGCGGTCGGCCAGGCCGGAGACAGGCTGCTCGAGCCGCTGAGGGATGCCGCTTCGAAGATGGTCGTCGGCCCGGGCGATCAGCCGGGCGTGCAGGTTGGCCCTTTGATCCGAGCCGACCATCGCGACCGCGTGGCCGCTTACGTGGAAAGAGGAGTCTCGGAGGGAGCGGAGCTGGTCGTGGACGGACGCGGCGAGATGGCGCGGCCCGGGTTCTTCCTCGGACCGACCATTCTCGACCGCGTCACCTCTGAAATGAGTGTCGGGCACGAGGAGGTCTTCGGACCTGTCCTGTCATTCGCTCGTGCGGCGACGCTGGACGAGGCGATCGCGCAGGCGAACCGGATGGCGCTCGGCAACATGGCGACGATCTTCACTCAGTCGGGTCGAGCGGCTCGCGAATTTCGCGACCGCGTGGAGGCTGGAATGACCGGCATCAACGTGCCGATCGCGCAGCCGTTCGCCTTCTTCCCGTTCAGCGGATGGAAGGGTTCGTTCTACGGCGATCTTCACGTTCACGGCATGGACGGTGTGGAGTTCTACACGCGCAAAAAGGTCGTGGTCACGCGATGGTGACCATGCGCGTCGCGATCGGCAACATCATGTCGTGGCTGGTGACGGCCTTGTTCGGCGTCATCACTGTGCTGCTGGCCTTCGAAACCTGGGCACTTCTGACCAATCACAAGCCGATCACCGATTACATCCGCCCCGCGGTGCATTCGTATCCGGGCTACGCCTTCGTGATCGCGGTCGTGGTGGGCATTTTGCTGGGTCACTTCCTGTGGGGTCCGGCCTATGGCAGGACATCGCCGGTGAATCAACCGAAATGAACTTCAGCCCCGAAGCCATCCTCTCGCTGATCGCGACCGCCTTCGCGCTGGTGGCTTTTCTCCTCATGGTTCAGGAGTCAATCGCCCTGCGACAGGGAACTGACCCGATGAGCAACGGAGTGCGGGCTTTCGTCCGCCGCTACCCACGAGTCACCTACGCCCTGGCCGTCGTCATCGGGATGCTTCTCGGCCACCTTCTTTGGCCCTAGGCTCGAACGTTTCGGCAGCGCGGGCTGCGCCGGCCACCCAGTGGGCCGGCACTGGCATGGTCCTCATCTCCGCGACCGCGTTCGGCACACTCGCGATCTTTGCGAAACTCGGTTACGCGTCGGGACTTGGCACCGAGCAGACTCTCGCCTTTCGATTTCTTCTTGCCGCGATCGGGATGGTCGCCCTCGCGTTCATCCTCGGCCAGAATCCATTGAGGTTCCGCCGCAACCAGCTCTTAACGCTCTTCGGCCTGGGCGCCATCGTCTACACGGGCCAGTCCCTCACCTACTTCATCGCGTTGAGATCGCTGCCGGCGTCGCTTGTCGTGCTGATCGCATACATCTATCCGAGCCTTGTTGTGGTGGCCGGATGGCTTTTCCTCCGCCGCGCTGTTTCCGCATGGCATGGCGTTGCGCTGGCGATGAGCTTTCTCGGGGTCGCCCTGCTCGTCGGAGGCGCGCAGTTTCACCTCTCCTGGGCGCTCGTCCTACCTCTCGCGCTGGCCATCGCCTCGCCAACGATCTACACGGGCTACATCCTGATCGGCGAGCGGGTGATGACCACTGTGCCCGCCGTCGCCGCGAGCGCGGTGATCATGAGCGGCGCTGCGCTGGCCTTCTGCCTGCTGGCGGGCTTGACCCGGGAGCTGGCCCTGCCGCGGAACGCCGGCGGATGGGCGGTCGCCGTCGGCATAGCGCTGGTCCCGACGATGGTCGCCATCTCGCTGTTCCTCGCGGGGCTGCCGCGCATCGGAGCAGCGCGTGCGGCGCTGCTGAGCACATGGGAGCCCGTCGTCACGGTGTTCCTGGCGGTGGTCGTGCTGGGGGACCGGCTCTCGCTCGTGCAGGTCCTGGGCGGAATCCTCGTGATCGTGGCGGTGATCGTCGTCCAGGCGGCGCACCTGTGGAGACCGGGCCTGCCGAACGCTCTGAAGTAACTTCCGACCTGTGCGTTGTCCTGTAGATGGGAATCTCGCTCAAGCCCGAGCATGTGAAGCGGTACAAGGACATCGCGCTGCTGATCGCCAGGTATGGGCGGCCGGGTCTGCTCAAGGAGGCCGGGCTCGACGAGGTGGTCGAAGACGGCGTCCGTGACCCCGAACTATCCAGCACCGGCGAGGCGCTCGCCGCCGACCTCGAGCGGCTCGGCCCGACCTTCATCAAGCTCGGCCAGGTCCTGTCGGTCCGGCCCGACCTGCTGCCCGCGGAATATACCGACAAGCTGGCGCGGCTCCAGGACGACGTTGCGCCATTCCCGTTCGATGAGGTGGAGCGGATCGTCAACTCCGAGCTCGGCCTACGAATGTCCAAGGCTTTTGCGGAGTTTGAGGCGACGCCGATCGCGGCCGCGAGCCTCGGCCAGGTGCATCGCGCCCGGTTGCGCGACGGCAGGCAGGTGGCGGTCAAGGTCCAGCGACCCGGAATCCACGAGACGATCGCCGATGACCTGGACGCGTTGGAGGAGATCGCGGACTGGATCGACGAGCACACGGAATTCGGGCGCACTCACCACCTCCGCGAGTTCCTCGACGAGTTTCGCAAGAGCCTGCTCCGCGAGCTCGACTACCGGCGCGAGGCGCAGAACCTGGTGACCATCCGCACCAACCTCGCGGAGTTCGAGCGGATCGTCATCCCCGAACCCGTCGACGACTACACGACCGGCCGCATGCTGACGATGGACTACATCGACGGCGTGAAGATCACGAAGTTGAGCGACGTCGCGAAGCTCGAGCTCGAGGGCAAGGAGCTCGCGGGCGAGCTCTTCCGCGCGTACCTGAAGCAGATCCTGATCGATGGCTTCTTCCACGCCGACCCGCATCCCGGCAATGTCTTCGTCACGCGGGACAAGCGCATCGCCCTACTCGACCTGGGCATGGTCGCGTACATCCCGCCGCAGCTGCAGACCAACCTGACACAGCTGGTCTTTGCGATCAGCGAAGGGCGCAGCGAGGACGTGGTCACGTACGCGCTGCGCATCTCACAGCGCACGCCGTCATTTGACGAGCCGGGTTTCACGCGCGGGGTCGCCGACCTGGTCGCGACGCAGCAGAACCGGACGCTCGAGCAGATCCAGGTCGGCAAGATCGTGTTCGCCATGCTCGAGGTGGCGGCGCGCAACGGGCTTATCCTCGCGCCAGAGTTGGGGATGCTCGGCCGCGCGTTGTTGAGCCTCGACCAGGCGGGAAGGATCCTTGATCCCGATTTCGATCCCAACGAGGCGATCAGAGATAGCGCGGCCGAGATCATGCGCCGTCGCATGGCGCAGAGCGTCTCGCCGGGCCGTCTATTTCAGAATGTGATCGAGATCAAGGAGTTCGCGGAACGGCTTCCCTCGCGGGTCAACCAGATCCTCGACGCGCTCGCGAACAATGACCTCGAGATCCGCGTCCAGGCGATCGACGAGAACAAGCTGCTGAGCGGGTTTCAAAAGATCGCCAACCGCATCACGCTCGGTCTTTTGATGGCCGCGCTGATCGTGAGCGCCGCGATGCTGATGCAGGTGGGCACGACCTTCCGGATCCTTGGATACCCCGGCATCGCGATGATCTTCTTTGCCCTCGCCGCGGTGGGCGGCGTCGGCCTGATGCTGCAGATCATGCGAGACGACCGCAGGGCCTGAGTGTCCCGCTCCGAAAGTTCGACGGAAATGCCAGGGGCGGCGCGGCGCGGCGCCCGTGGCACCCTGCGGGCTCATCCGCCTAGGCCGCCGATGTCTGCATTGCCGGCTGCGCTACTCGCTTACAGGTCTACCGACATGCGCGCTGCGTTGCTCGCCGGCGCCTTGAGCTCGGCCGTCGATCCGGCGATTTTCCGCCGAACCT
>Ga0073928_10006040_pt1 | contig 16553 bp, 10 predicted proteins | sample PaiPotPPA55metaG_FD_76969 | JGI IMG/M metagenome (GOLD analysis project Ga0073928, IMG submission 76969) | Iron sulfur acid spring bacterial and archeal communities from Banff, Canada, to study Microbial Dark Matter (Phase II) - Paint Pots PPA... ... | reverse complement strand
CGCCGTGGTGCTGGCGGCGGTCCTCGTGGGCCTGCTGATTCCATCTGTCCGCGGGCGGATTGCGAATGGTCTCCTCGCCCGCGACGAGGATCACATCGCCGTGCTCCCCTTCGACAACATCGGCAACGACCCGGCGAACGAGGCGGTGGCCGAAGGTCTGATGGACAGCCTGACGAGCAAGCTCTCGAACCTTGAGGTGGGCAAGCAATCCCTCTGGGTAGTGCCCGCCAGTGAAGTACGGCGGCTAAAGATTGAAGATCCCACCGCAGCGCTGCGCGAACTGGGGGCGACGCTTGTGGTCAAAGGAAGCGTCGGGCGTGACGACCGGGGCGTGCATTTGACCGTCAACCTGATCAACACGAAAACGCTGCGACAGGTTGGGTCGGCGGCGGTCGAAGACGCCAGCGGGGATTTCGCGGCGGTGCAGGATGAAGCCGTTTCGCGCTTGGCGCGACTGATGGGCATCAAGGTAACGGCGGATATGCTCCGCGCGACGGGCGGGTCTGTGACGCCGGCAGCCTATGAGAGCTACCTCAAGGCGTTAGGCTACATGCAGCGCTACGACAAGCCGGGAAACCTCGACCAGGCGATCGGTGAGCTTCAGAACGCGGTGAAGACGGACGCGCGCTTCGCACTCGGTTTTGCGGGATTGGGCGAGGCCTACTCCTTGAAGTACCTGGTGGATCCCAACCCCAAGTGGATTGACGAGGCAGCCGCCAACTGCAAGCATGCTGCCGAGCTCGACGACCATCTTCCCTCCGTCTACGCGACTCTCGGCCGCATCCACAGTGGCGCGGGGCAGTTCGACCTGGCCGTTCAGGAGTTCCAGCGTGCGCTCGATCTGAACCCCCGCGACGCCGATGCTCTGGTCGGAATGGCCAGCACCTACGAGAAGGCGGGCCGGATTCCTGACGCGGAAGCCACCTACAAGAGAGCCGCGGCCATGCGGCCCGACTATTGGGACGGGTATAACAGCCTGGGCCTTTTCTACGACCGGCAGCAGCGTTACAGCGAGTCCGTGGCTCAACTCCAGAAGGCCATCGAGCTGACTCCTGACAACTCCCAAGCTTACTTTAACCTCGGAGCCATATACCTCGACATGGGTGACAAGTACCTCGCGGATGCCGAAACCGCCTTGAAGAAATCCCTCAGCCTTAATCCCAGTTATCCGGCGTACGCCAACCTAGGCGTTCTCTATTTTTCGGAGAAGCGATATGCGGAAGCGGCAGCGATGACCGAGAAGGCCCTGCAACTCAATGGAGAGGACTACCGCGTTTGGGAAAACCTGGGCGCCGACTACGAATGGCAGGGACAGAAGGACAAAGCAGCCGCCGCATATGACCGTGAGCTCGAGATACTGGAAAAGGAAACAAAACTGCAGTCCCAGGACTCCCAGGCCCAATCCGCACTGGGAAATCTCTATGCAAGGAAGCACTTGCGTGATAAAGCTATTCTCAGGATCCGGGCGGCCCTGGCCCTCGCACCGACTGATTCGCACGTCCTGGTCAACGTCGCAGAGGCCTACGAAATGCTCGGGGATCGCCGTCAAGCCCTGAGCTATATCGAGCAAGCGCTCAAGAACGGCTATCCGCTCGATGACCTGAAGCAGGACATGGAAGCGCAAGGCCTATTGTCCGACCCGGATTTCAAGTCACAACCAAAGTAGCACACCGAGCAAAGGAGAAACGAAAATGGCAGAGCCAGGAAGGGCACCTATAGCGGGAGCAGCAGCCGTGCCGATCAGTATCGACGCACAGGGAAACGTAACCCCTGCCAACACAGTCATCGCCGACAACGGCAGCATTCAAGTCACCGCCGCCGCGGCATGTACTATGACGAATGTTGTCCCGGCGATGAATTCGCCGTTCAACCTCGGGCCGATCCCGGCCGGTACAGGCCCCTCGATTCAGGCCGCTGCGAACGATGTGACGATGAATTACTATATCAACATCAATGGCACGAACTACGGTCCCTATTCGATTACCGTCGGAACGCCCGGCACTGCGCCGCTCGCTTTGGAAGTCGTGGGACCGAGCGTTACGGACCTGAGCCAGAGTCCCCAAAGCGCCACCATCCCGGCCGGCGGTTCCATTCAGTATGTGGGCGCGCCGGTTGCCTGTAAGGCGGTCTTCAGCAGTGCGGTGGTGTTCGGGGTGGGCAGCCAGTCGATCCCCATTGCGGGTGCGAGCGCGCTGGTGGCCCAGTCGGGCCAGAACAATCTGACGGTTGACGTTGGATTCGGGCCACCGGGCCCGGGTCCGGTGGAATCGCGCGGCGGCGTCGGCTCAGGGAGGAACACAATCAAGATCGGCCGCTGACGAAGTCTATGCCCGCCAGCCCCGCCTGGGGCTGGCGGGAACATCTCCAGAAAGCCTGCCAATTCGCCCCCGCGGAACCTTGAAGCAAAGCCAGTCACGCTCTATTCTCATCGAACGTTTGTTGCGTCCCTGCCGTCGATGTGGCGACGCTTGCGTGCTGAAGGAGCAAGTAAAAAAATCATTTTCGGGGCAGATTTTTCTTGCGCTCGAAACAAATGTCTGTATCCTTCGAAACGCGAACTCGTTCCGGATACGCGGCGGTGAGAGAGCGAGGGTCGCCCGTGGAGGAAGCGACAGAAATTGAGTACGCTGACTGTCCCCGCCCAGCTTGGCCAGCAAGTAATTCCCTCCTCACGCAGAAGAACCGCCAAACTGACGCTCTGGCCGCTGGTGGCCGCTACGTTTTTCATGGTGTCCGGCGGTACGTATGGAACCGAAGAAATCATCCATGGCGCAGGCTATGCGCAGGGCATCTTGATTCTGCTGCTGTGCCCAGTTCTCTGGAGCCTGCCGACGACGTACATGATCGGGGAGCTGTCGAGCGCGCTGCCGGCCGAAGGCGGCTACTACGCATGGGTGCGCCGGGGCATGGGCAACTTCTGGGGATTCCAGGAGGCCTGGCTTTCGCTGGTGGCCAGCATCTTCGACATGGCCATCTATCCGACGCTATTCGTGGCCTACCTGACGCGCGTGTTCCCGTGGTTCGCGGCCGGGCATCGCGGAGTGATGGTGGGGCTGGCGGTGGTGACGGTCTGCGCGCTGATGAACATCGCGGGCATCCGTGTGGTGGCGACGACCTCGCTATGGCTGTTCTTCCTTCTCTCCGCGCCGTTCGCGCCGTTCGCGCTGATCGTGCTGCTGGCTCCTTTCAAGATTGGAGCGCTGGTGGGGACGGCCACCACGCCGACAACCTCGACCGTGGACCTTATCGGCGGGCTGCTGATCGCCATGTGGAACTACATGGGCTGGGACAACGCGTCGACCATCGCGGCGGAGGTCAAGCGCCCGCAGCGCACCTACCCACGGGCCATGCTGCTCGCGGTGGTGGTCGTCTCTCTCACCTACGTCTTGCCGTTCGCCGCCATGTGGCTGACCGGCATGCCTTCCTCCGCGTTTGAGACAGGCTCGTGGGCCGACCTAGCGGGCCTGATGGGAGGCCCTTGGCTGCGTCTGGCACTGGTGCTGGGTGGGATGATGAGCGCGTTCGGCATGTTCAACGCGCTGGTGATGAGCTATTCGCGGCTGCCGTTGGCAATGGCGCAGGATGGGATGCTGCCGCGCGTATTCGGGAAGCTGCAGCCAAAGACGCGCGCCCCGTGGGTGGCCATCACTGTGTGCGCGATCGGCTGGGCCTTCTGCCTCGGCCTGGGATTCGAGCGGTTGGTGACGCTGGATGTCCTTCTCTCGGCATGAGCCTGATGCTGGAGTTCGTGGCGCTGATTGCGCTGCGGGTGCGCGAGCCCGACCTCCCGCGGCCCTTCCGCGTTCCCGGCGGCATGGCGGGGGCGATCCTGGTGGGCGTCTGCCCGCTGCTTCTGCTCGGCTTCTCCGTGGTGCGCGGCGAGCGGGAGCAGGTGCTCGGAATGAACGGGCTGTGGTTCGGGCTATTGCTGATTCTCGGCGGTTTCGTTATATACGGAGTCAAGGCCGTGCTGGGAAACAGGCATGCGTTCACGCCCGCCCGGGAAGACGCGGGCAAAGCCGCGTGAGCCGCACCGGTGCTCGCTTGCACCGGTTGGCAGCCTCGAGGCTTCAATCCTTACCTGGGTAAGGTGTGTCGTAGCCTTTCACCGAACGCCAGATTATCTGCTTCAGAAGTTCGTCATCCACGCGGTCCGGCTCATCAAAGTCCATGGACCGTGAAAGCCTCGCATCTTCCCTCTGTCTGCCCGCAAGCGATGATTCCTTCGGGTTAAGTTCCTCGAGCGGCACTTCGTTGCGCTTGGCAGCGTACGGCGCGAGATCGGGGACGAGCTGGAAGCTCTCCAGAATCGGGTTGGCGGCGAGATCGAACTGCGTCATCGGGTCGAGGCCGAGAATCAGCTCGATCGTGCGCAGGATACTGTTCTGGTTATAAAAGGTGCTGTCCACCGAGCCGCGGCGCGTGTAGGCGCTGATCACAAAGGCCACCGTGCGGTGACCATCCACGTGGTCGAGCCCATGCTGCGGATCGTCCTCCACGACGAAGATGACGGTGTCGCGCCAGTACCGGCTCCGGCTGACGGCTTCGACGATCTGCCCGAGCGCGAGATCGTTGTCGGCGACCGCGGCGCGCGGAGTCGGCAAGCCTTCGTCGGTCCCGGAGGTATGGTCGTTGCCCAACTGAATGACGCTCAGGCTTGGCAGGTTCCCTTTTTCTTCGAATCCTCGCAGCTCACGGATAAACTCGCGCGCGCGGTAGACATCGGGGATGCGCAACGAGAAAGCGGGATAGTTCCAGTCGAGATAGGGCCCAAGCGTGTGCAGCTCCGTCTTCTGAAAGAATCGGACGGTGCTCGTACCGTGCAAATAATCGGCGTAAAAATCGTTCCAGGTGACGTTGGGAGACGCCGTCATGACCAGCGACTTCACGAACTCGCCGTAGACGCGCAGCGACAGTCCCCGGCGCAGAACTTCATCCCACAAAAATCCGGACGATGCGTACGCCAGCGCGTCCGTGCCATCGGCGGGATAGGAGCGCGCGTAGCCGCCCATGCTCTTTTCAATGTAATCGGTAACGTCGCCTTCATCCGTCCATTGATGCCCGTCCGCGCTCAGCACCCCATTGCAATACAGGTTGTCGAGAAGCACGAACTCGGAAGCCAGCGCATGATGATTCGGCGTGATCTTCGCGCCAAAGACGGTGAGCGAGGGGTCTCCGTTGCCGCGGGCAAGATCGCCGAGAATCTCGTCGTAGGTGTGGTTCTCCTTGATGATGTAGAGCACATGCTTGAACACGGACGTCTCGCCCGGATGCAGGGGAACGGGAACCTCCTTCACTGGGCCGGCGGCGCTGCCGTGTTCCTGCATGAGAGAGTGCAGACCTTCGAAAAATCGGGCGGTTGCTGCGCGAAGCGTGAAATCATCCGGCGGCTCAACAATGGAAACCGTTCCGAGGTAGTCGTAGACGTTATACCCGCTGTGGCGATTTGTTTTCACATCGGGGGCCATCCCGAAGTCGGAAGAGCGGCTGCCAAGGCCCTTGAGGTTCGCAATGTAGAGCCGGCCCGCGCGGCTGACCGCGACCGCGTCCGGATACCAGCCCGCGGAAATCCAGCCCTGCGGTCTCCCAGTCGCAATATCCAGGACCGCTACTGCGTTGTTACCTCCGTTGGCAACATAAAGGATGAGGCCGTCAGGCGAGACCGCGAGAGCGTTGGGGGCGCTGCCAAGCGGGAGATCCGATTGAGGCTTCAGGTTGAGCGTTCCCACATTCTCGAGCGTCGCGGTATCGAGCACGGAAACGGTGTCGCTGTTGGCATTCGCGATGAACAGGCGCTTCCCATCTCGCGAGAGCGCCATGCCGCTCGGATGCAGCTCGACATTGACTTCCCGGATCACGCGGCGCCGGCTGAGGTCAATCACCGTCACGGTGCCGCTTGATGCGACGCCGCTGGCCGGATCCACGACGGCCTCGCTCCCGGAAGTGGGCCCGGTGAAATCCGCATCCCCGGGCCGGCGACCGCCCCAGTTTGTGACGAAGGCCCGCTCCCCCTGCAGCAAAACTTCATAGGGGGCAATGCCAACGGGGATTTCCGCTTCCAGCCTGCCCGTGGCCAGGTTCACGATGCCCAGGGAATTCTTGCGGCTCAGCGTCACGTAAAGAAGCTGCCTGGCTTCATCCAGCGCAATTCCTCCAGGCGCGGAGGGATCCTTTGCTCCTCCGGGTCCGGGCAGTTGGATGCGGTTGCTCCAGGCGAATGTGCCGCCCTGCCGCCGGGACGCGCTGTGAAGCGTGCCATAGGCGTCGGTCGTCCAAACCTTTTGCCCGCTTTTTTCCCAGGCGATGCCGTGAAATCCGTTGCCCCCTAGATGAGGCGACGAGTCGAAGCCCGGGTTAGGAAGCCGCAATTCCTGCCGCACCGCGCCGCTTACAGCGTCAATAAACAGCAGCCCGTGAGAATTCTTCACCGCCAACAGGGATTCGCTCGGGTCGAGGGCCAGGTCGGTCGGCCGCCCGAAAAAAGTGACCGTCTTTCCGGCGGGCGTGATGATCTGCGACGTGGCTGCTACATAGGTGCCGTCGCGTTGCGGGCCGACGTGAACGTGCTGCCAGTCAGGCGGGGGATTCCTTGTCTCTTGGGCGTGCGCAGCAGGCGCAAGAAAGGTGCCGAGAAGAACGCACAACGCGATGCAGCCTGAGGCGAAGCAACTCAACTTCATGTTGCAAACTCCCTGCGATGGATATCGAGCGAAGACACCTGCTACCGTTAGACGCCTCCGCACACTATGTTACTGGCCGCAGTCGCCACCCGCCGGGAGGCTCGGCAGCGCCGGGAGCGGAGCGGCGTTGTGCTCTTCGAGCAGTTTGTTGAATGGCGGCAGCTCTTTGCTCTTGAGGTCTTCCCACTGCTGCAGGACCCCGTGAAGCGCCTTGCATGCTTCATCAAAAGCCTGCGTTTGCTGCTCGGTGGGAGCGAGGTCGGCGCTATCCACCTGGCCGATCAGGTTGCTGAACACGCCGTTGAGCAGCGAAAAGCTGGCGCCTCTCGCAGCGCCCCCGAATCCAAATGCACTGCCTTCGAGCGCGGCGGCCTTGGCATCGAGCGAGGTGGCCGCAGCCGCCACCGGGTCTCCCGCCGGGCCTTTGGCCAGGTCCTTCAAACGTGACCGCAGCTCCTTCACCTGTTCGTAGGCGGCATAGTTCCGGCCCGAGGCTTCCGAAATCTTGAGCTCGAGGGCCAGCTGGCTTTCCAGCTCATTCCGCACAAAACGCACGCGCGGATCCATCTTCACTTCGAGCGGCTGAGAATACGTCTGCCCGCCTGCTGTGAGCTTCACTTCGTAGGTGCCCGGCAGCACAAGCGGCCCCTGCGGCTGGGCCGGTGTGCTGCCGGCGATCGCGGAGATGGGATAGTTGTAGGGAGACTGCGTGCGGATCGACGGAGGATCCGGGTAGCGCAGATCCCAGACGAAGCGGTGCATCCCCGCCGTATTCGAGGGCGGCTGGGGATGCCCAATCCAGAAGGAAGCGACGAACGGCGGAGGCCCCGGCGGTTCCGGCGGCACGTTGCTTGAGAAACTGCGGACGAGCTTGCCATCCGCATCGTAGATCGCGAGCGTGATATCTCCGGCCGCCGACTTCAGGAAATAATTCAGGATCGCGCCGTCCGGAGGATTCTTACCCGCAGGAATCTCCGGCGGCAGGGGCGTGTTTTGGTTCTCGTCGCGCCGGATGCGGATCGCCGCCCGTGGCCGGAAAAGAAACGCATCCGACTGCGCAACCGAATCGGCCATCTGCCGGAGCGGCGTGACGTCGTCGAGAATCCAGAAGGAGCGGCCGTGCGTCGCGGCGACGAGATCGTCCTGCTCGATGGCGAGGTCTCGCACGGAAACGGCCGGCAGATTGAGCTGCAGGGACGCCCAGTGGTCGCCGTCATCGAAGGAAACATACACACCCGTCTCGGTCCCGGCATAGAGCAGCCCCTTCCGCGCCGGGTCCTCACGGACCACGTGGACAAAGTCAATGTCGCGAATGCCCGAGGTCGTTTCCTGCCAGGTCTGCCCGAAATCGCGCGTGCGGAAGATGTGCGGCTTGAAATCGTCCAGTTGGCGGCGGCTGACCGCGACATACGCGGTACCGGCATCCGTGTGCGACGCTTCGATGATGCGGATTTCACTCCAGGCGGAAAGGTCCGGCGGCGTGACGTTTTGCCAGGTGGCACCGCCGTCGCGCGTGACCTGAATGTTTCCATCGTCCGTGCCCACCCAGATCACGCCACCGCGCACCGGCGAAGGCGCAATCGCGTAGACGGCTCCCAAATCCCTGCCCCGGCCGCCTTCGGGAACCGGCGTGCGCGTCAGATCAGGGCTGATGGCCCGCCAGCTTGCGCCGCTGTCGGTGGTCTTCAAAAGATATTGCGCGCCAAGATAAAGCACATGAGGATCCTGCGGCGAGAAGGCCAGCGGGATCGTCCAATTGAAGCGGTACTTGCTGGTCAGGCCCGTGGGCGAAGGCGAGATGTTTTGCACCTGCCCGGTGCGCCGGAAGACGCGAACGACGTCGCCGCCGGGCCCCGCGTTGATGACGATATCCGGATTGCTGGGGTCCGGCAGCGTATAGCCGCTCTCGCCCGGCCCCACTTGATTCCATTCGCGCTCGGTGATCTGGCCATAGTCGCCGCGGCTGAGCGTCGCGGCGGTGCCGCTATCCTGCTGCGCGCCGTAAACGGTGTAGGGATACCGGTGGTCGGTAGCCAGATGATAGAACTGCGCCGTTGGCTGGTTGTACCAGGAACTCCACGTCTGGCCGCCGTCCAGGCTGACGGAGGCGCCCTGGTCACAGCCCAGAATCATGCGCTGCGTATTCTGCGGATCAATCCAGACCACGTGATAATCGTCCCCGCCCGGCGCGCCCTTGATGGAAGTGAACGTGTGCCCGCCGTCGGTCGAACGGTAAATCGAGGTTTCCGGCAAATAGACAACGTCCGGATTGACGGGGTCCACAAATACCTGGCAAAAGAACCAGCTCCCCTGGATGCGCGGATCGGTGGTGGCGCGCTCCCAGGTGGCGCCGGCATCGTCGGAGCGGTAGAGGCCGCCTTCCTTGGCTTCGATAATCGCGTAGACGCGGCGGCCGTGATTTCCGGGCGCTACGACGATGCCGCTGCGACCCCAATCGCCGGCGGGAAGGCCGTGGCCGGTGAGCTGCGTCCAGTTGACGCCGCCGTCGGTAGACTTGTAGATGCCGCTGCCGGGTCCGGAAGAGGCACCGTGCTGGCCGGGCTTGCGCATTCCGTGCCAGAGAACCGCGTAGACGACGCGTGAATTGCCGGGATCGAAGCAGAGCTCCACTGCGCCGGTTGCGTCGTCTTTGTAGAGCACCTTCTTCCAGGTGTGGCCGCCGTCGGTCGAGCGGAAAACGCCGCGCTCGGGATTGGGCGCGTAGGTGTGACCCATGGCCGCGACGAGAACCACGTCTGGATTGCGCGGGTCCACGATGATCTTGCCGATGTGGCGGCTGTCGTCGAGGCCCATGTGCTGCCAGGTCGCGCCGCCATCGGTGGATTTGTAGACGCCGTTGCCATAGGAAATCTGCGAGTGCAGCGAATTTTCGCCGCTGCCGACATAAATGATCTCGGGATTCGAAGGTGCAAGGGCCAGCGCCCCAATTGACTGTACCGGGGCGCTATCGAAGATCGGCTTCCAGACCGTTCCGCCGTCCGTGCTCTTCCACACCCCGCCGCCATTCGACGCGAAATAGTAGACGCTCGGATTGCCCGGGATTCCCGCCACAGCCAGGACGCGCCCGCCGCGGAAAGGCCCAATCATGCGCCAGCGCATGTCGGAATAGAGATTCGGGTCCACCTGCTGGGAAAAGGCCGGCGCGCACGTAAGAAAGATCATGCTGAGCGCAAATGCAGCAGTCGCAAATCGTCCCGCGAACCGGCGAATCGAAATCATGAGTGCCTCCTCAAGAAGCGCGAGCATACATCCACCGCCGCCCCGCTGGCAATTCCACACTGGCAAGGCTCAGACGAAGCAAGCTGGTATAGAATGCTGCCGATTCGAGGTCAACATGAATAGAAAATTTGCTTTCTTTGCCATGCTCTCTTTCCTTTTCGCACCGCTGGCGGCCGCGCAGAACCAACCCAAGACGAAAGCCATGGAGCCTCTTCTGCCGTATTGCCCGAGTCTGGATTTGACCTCCATGGACAGGTCGGTGGATCCATGCGTGGACTTCTATCATTACGCCTGCGGGGGATGGCAGAAGAAGAATCCCATCCCGCCCGACCAGACTTTCTGGTCGGTTTACGCGAAACTCTTCCAGGACAATCTCGACTTCCTGCGCGGTATTTTGGAGCAGGCGGCAACGAGCTCCGTTAAGCGCGATGCAGTGACGCAGGAAGTCGGCGATTTCTATGCCGCCTGCATGGATGAGGCCTCCGTCGAAAAGCGCGGCATTTCGGCAGTACAGCCGCAGCTCGACGCGATTGACAAGCTCGAATCCTCCCGCGACATGCCGCCGCTCGTAGCCGCGCTGCAGCTTGTTTACGGCAGATCCATTCTCTTTGGGGCGGGTTCCACGCAGGATCCCGACAACTCCGAGCAGATCATCGCGGAACTGGATCAGGGCGGCCTCGGCCTCCCCGACCGCGACTACTACACCAAGGACGACGCCAAATCGAAAGAAACGCGCGAGCGTTACCTCTTGCACGTCCAGAAGGTTTTCGAACTGATGGGCGAGGGTGCCGAAGCCGCCAAACAGAATGCCGGCACGGTCATGCGCCTGGAGACCTTGCTCGCCCGGGCTTCGCTCACCCGCGTCGAACGCCGCGATCCCTACAAGCTGAAGCACAAGATGAATGTTGCCGATCTGAGCCAGTTGGCGCCGAACTTGGACTGGAAATCGTATTACCATGAGGCTGCGTATCCTGACCTTGCGATTCTCAATGTGGCCGCACCCGCCTTCTTCAAGGAAGTGAATGCGCGCCTGGTAGAGGAACCCATCGCGAACTGGAAAACCTACCTGCGGTTTCATGTGGTGGATTCCGCGTCTCCTTACCTTTCATCCACTTTTGTCGAGGAGAATTTTGACTTCTATCGCAAGTACCTCCGGGGAGCAAAGGAGCAGCAGCCGCGCTGGAAACGCTGCGTCGGCTATACCAACCATAATCTGGACGAGGCGCTGGGGCAGGTGTACGTGTCCAAGGTGTTTTCCTCGGAGCTGAAGCAAAGCACGCTGGACATGGTGACGCGCATCGAAGAAGCCATGGCGCAGCGCATCCGCGAGCTCGACTGGATGAGCCCGGAGACCAAGCAGCAGGCGCTCGTCAAACTTCACGGGATTCGCAATAAGATCGGCTATCCGGATAAGTGGCGCGACTACAGCCCCGTCAAAATCGCGCGCGACGATTTCGACGGCAACATCCAGCGCGCTGCCCGGTTTGAAACTCTTCGCCAGATCCACAAGATCGGCAAACCCGTGGATCACGGCGAATGGTTCATACCGCCGCCCACGGTGGATGCCTATTACGATGCGCAGATGAACGACATCAACTTCCCGGCCGGCGTGCTGCAGCCGCCGCTCTACGACGCCAAGATGGACGATGCTCCCAATTACGGCGACACCGGAGGCACGATCGGACACGAGCTTACGCACGCATTCGACGATGAAGGCAGCCAATACGACGCCAAGGGAAATCTGCGGAACTGGTGGACCAAGGAAGACCGCGAAAAGTTCGAGGCGCGCACCAAGTGCGTCAAGGACCAGTACAGCCAATTCGTCGTCGTGGATGACGTCCACATCAACGGCGAACTCACTCTGGGCGAAGACGTGGCCGATCTGGGAGGCGAGATTCTTGCGTACATGGCCTGGAAGGATGCAACCAAGGACAAGGATCTTCAGCCTATCGATCGCCTCACGCCGGAGCAGCGTTTCTTCATCGGGTTTGCCCAATGGGACTGCGCCAACGAGCGCCCGGAGGATCTCCGCGTGCGTGCCATGACCGATCCTCATTCGCCTCCGGTGTACCGCATCAACGGCGTGGTGGTGAATATGCCGGAGTTCTCGCGGGCCTTTGCCTGCAAACCGGGCCAGCCGATGACCAAACCGCCGGAGAAAGTTTGCAAGGTCTGGTAGGCGAGCTTCGGCGTGGGCTGTGACGGCAAGACCGCGCCGTTTTTCTGCGGACCTGCGATTGTGATTCATTTCTGCTATTCTTCCGTGCCGTGCGACGATCACTCTCCGTTTCGCTTTTGCTGATGGCCGCGGCGCTCGCGCTGCCCTTTCCATCGAGGACGCAACAGCCAGCGCCGCAAGAGCAACAGCCAGCGCCGCAAGAGCAACAGCAGCCCCAGGCACCGGCGCTACAAGCATCGCCACAGGCGCAGGGCGCGCCCGTGCCAGGCGCCCCGCTGCAAAGTCTGCCTGCGACTGCGCCGCCACAGCGCGTTCTGGGCACCGTGGTGCTCGACCCCGGCCACGGCGGCGCGGACTCGGGCGCGCGGGGCGCAACCGGAGCGATCGAAAAAGACGTGGTGCTTCTGATGTCCCGCGCCGTGCGAAGCGAACTGGAGCGGCAAGGCCTGCGCGTCGTGATGACGCGCGAGGGCGACCAGAATCCTTCCTTTGACGACCGCGCCGCGATTGCCAACGCCCAGCACAACGCCGTCTTCGTTAGTCTTCACGTCTCTTCCACTGGCACGGCGGGCACGGCGCGCGTCTATTTCTTCGACGGTTCCGGTTTCCCCGAAACAGCTTCGGTGGCCGGGCATCTGCTGACCTGGGATACGGCTCAGAAGCCCTTCGTCGAGCTCAGCCGGCGCCTGGCAGACCTGATGCAGGTGCAGCTGGCGCAGAAGTTTGCGAAGTCGCCCGAGATTTCCTCGAGCGTTCCGATACGCGCCCTGCGTTCGGTGACGGCGCCGGCGGTGGCGGTGGAAATCTCGAGCGTAACGGCGTTAGATCCGAACGGGCTGGAAGCGATGGCGCCGGCGCTTGCGGCAGCCATCGCGCGCGCCGTCAACGCTTTCAAACCCATATTTGAGGCGGGAGGAAGCTGATGTCGCGCCGGGCAAAAATCGCGCTGGCCATCCTGCTGCTGGCGGTTTTTGCCGGCGCTCTCTATATGCGCAGCCTGAGGCGCCGCGTGAGCCGCCTGGCAGGGCCGCCGCCGGCTGCTGAAGAATTGGCCCGCCGGGCCGTCATCGAGCCGCCCATTTCGACCCCCACCGATGCCCCGGTGATGGCGAAGATCTTCTGGGGCTCCGAGAACGCGCCAGACCGGCTTGAACCCGTCGCAGTCGAGCTGCCGCTTTCCGCGGACCCCGTGCAACGCTCGAAGCAGGTCCTTCATACCCTGGTCGCGAATCCGCCGGCCCCGGACCGGCGCACCCTTCCAGCGGACACCACGTTGCTCGCGTTCTATATTCTCCCTGACGGTACCGCGATCGCAGACTTCGCCGATACGCTGGCTACGGAAACACCCTCGGGGATTCTCAGCGAGCAGATGGCGGTGGATTCGATTGCGCGGACGCTTGAAGCAAACGTGCCGGTGCTGCATCGTCTGAAGATCCTTATTCACGGGCAGGAGGCGGAGACACTGGCGGGGCATGTGGACCTAGGCGGGTTTTTCTCCTTACAGCCGCCCGCGGCGCCACCCGGTACGCCAGCAAAACCGGCGGCCGCCGCGCCATCCGGTCCTGCGCCGAACGACAAGTTGACAGTCCCAGGCTCCCCCGGCAAACTGAAACCCTGAACGATCTGAGTTTTCGAAGCAGCGCAGAGTCTGGAGGAAGAAAGAATGGTGCGAGCCGACGGGCGTGCCCCTGACGAATTGCGGCCGGTGAAACTGACCCCGGACTTTATTCCTTCGGCCGAAGGCAGCGTATTGATCGAGGCGGGCCTGACGCGCGTGATCGCCACGGCGACCGTGGACGACGGCGTACCCGGGTTTCGGAAAGGCTCCGGCAAGGGCTGGGTAACGAGCGAATACGGCATGCTGCCGCGCTCCACCGAGGAGCGCACGCCTCGGGAATCGGCGCGCGGCCGCCTTTCCGGCCGCACCCACGAAATCCAGCGGCTCATCGGGCGCGCTCTTCGCGCCGTTACCGACTTGAAAGCGCTCGGCGAGCGTACCGTGTGGGTGGATTGCGACGTAATCCAGGCGGACGGCGGCACGCGCACCGCGTCCATCACCGGCGGATTCGTAGCCCTGGCGCTGGCAATGGAACGCCTGGTCGCGGCGGGAATTCTCCGCTCCGTGCCGCTGCGCGACTCGCTCGCCGCCATCAGCGTGGGGATCGTCGAAGACCGCCCGCTGCTCGACCTGGCCTACGGCGAGGATTCGCAGGCCCAGGTGGACATGAACGTGGTCATGACCGGAGGCGGCCGATTCGTCGAGGTGCAGGCCTCCGCGGAGGGCCGCCCGTTTGCAGGCAACGAGCTGCAGCAGTTGCTCGACCTTGCAACCACGGGCATCCGCCGTTTGACGGAGATCCAACAGTCTCTTCTGCAGATGAGTTTCAGTGCCCGTTCGCGATAGCGGCACCCCCAGCAAGCCTGCTCGCGGGAAGCTGCATCTCGCTTCCTCGAATCCGGGCAAGCTTCGCGAATACCGGGAGCTCGCTTTGGGCCACGCCTTGGAAATCGAACTGTTGCCGGACTTTGTAAGCATCCCCGTGTTTGAGGAGTCGGCGCCGACATTTGCGGAAAATGCAGCGGGCAAGGCTCTCTATTACAGTCGCGCCACACTCGCCTCGGTCATCGCGGACGATTCGGGTCTGGTGGTGCCGGCGCTGGGCGGCGCACCCGGGGTGCATTCCGCGCGCTACGCCGGCCCCGGAGCGAGCGACGCCAATCGCGTCGCAAAGCTCCTAGCCGAAATGCGGGGCAAGCACGGCGCGGACCGCCGGGCGCGATTCGTCTGCGTGCTGGCGCTGGCCGAGCGCGGCCGCGCCATCGCCATATTCTCCGATTCCGCCGAGGGAGTGCTTGCTGAGGAGCCGCGGGGGACCGGGGGCTTCGGCTACGATCCGATTTTCTATTTCGAAAAGCTGGGGCGCACCTATGCCGAGACGACGCGCGAGGAGAAAAACGAGCACAGCCATCGCGGCCGCGCCTTCCGAAAACTCCTGGCCTATCTCAGCGCACCTTCCTATCGTGATCTTGCTTAGTCCGGCCTGTTCGAACGTATTTGCCACTTTTGACATTCGGGAAGCATCTAATGTCTGGTCACGAACCGGAAGGTTTGCGTCCGGCAAGCATCGTTCTTGCTTCGACGAAATCCTTGCCCCGCGCGACCAAAGGGAGTAAAAGGTAAACCCCTGCCCGAGGCGAACCTATGGCTGCCCCAAAACTCCAGCCAGACATCCGCGGAACGCTATTGCAAAGCCTCGAGGAGGCGCGGGCGCGGACCGATTCCCTTTTCCTTCTCGTGCGTCCGGAAGCCCTCACGCAGCGCCCCATCCCCGAGCGCCATCGCCTGATTTTTTACCTGGGGCATCTCGAGGCTTTCGATTGGAACCTGATCGCGCGCGGCGCCCTCGACCTGCCCTCTTTCCACTCAGGATTCGACAAACTCTTTGCATTCGGAATCGATCCCGTCTCCGGCAACCTGCCGACCGACCAGCCAGCCGACTGGCCGCCGCTCGGGGAAATCCAGCGCTACAAAGAAACGGTGCGTGACAATCTGGATCGCTCGCTTGTGGAGGCGCTGGGAAGAGCCGACGCGCCCCAGCCAATTGCCGATGGAACGCTGCTTCACGTCGCCATCGAGCATCGGCTGATGCATGCAGAAACGATCGCGTACCTGTTGCATGAGCTTTCCTACGAAGACAAATATCCTCAGCCCGCCACGAATACATCGGACAGCGAAGCCGCGCCGAGCAGCGTCTCCATCCCCGCAGGTACCGCAACCTTGGGACGGCCGCGGACGTCCGCGGAAAACGGGGCCAGCCAAAACGCAGCTGCCTTTGGTTGGGACAACGAGTATGAAGAGCAGCGCGTTGCGGTTCCGGCCTTCGGAATCGGAACTTATCCGATAACGAACGGTGAATTCCTCGTATTTGTCCGCGCGGGAGGCTACGAAGAGAGGAGTTTCTGGGCCACCGAAGACTGGGAGTGGAAGGCAGCGAAAGGCATCGAACATCCCCACTTTTGGGTTCGCCGTGGAGACGCATGGGATTATCGGGGCATGTTTGCCCGCTTTCCGCTGCCACTTTCCTGGCCTGTTTACGTCAGCCACGCGGAAGCCTCCGCTTATGCGCGCTGGGCGGGCAAGTCGCTGCCCACCGAAGCACAATGGCACCGGGCGGCATACGGCACGCACTCCGGCAGCGAGCGGTGGTACCCCTGGGGCGACGAGGCGCCGGAGGCGCGGCACGGCAATTTTGATTTTGCACGCTGGGAGCCGGCGGCCGTTGGCGCCCATCCTGCAGGCGCGAGCGCCTTTGGAGTTGCCGATCTGCTCGGCAACGGCTGGGAATGGACCTCGACATTCTTTGGCCCTTTCCCCGGTTTTCGGCCATTCCCTTTTTATGCCGGCTATTCGGCCGATTTTTTTGACGGGCGGCACTACGTGATGAAAGGTGGAT
>Ga0073928_10006039_pt1 | contig 16553 bp, 16 predicted proteins | sample PaiPotPPA55metaG_FD_76969 | JGI IMG/M metagenome (GOLD analysis project Ga0073928, IMG submission 76969) | Iron sulfur acid spring bacterial and archeal communities from Banff, Canada, to study Microbial Dark Matter (Phase II) - Paint Pots PPA... ... | reverse complement strand
GATGATCGCCTATGGGGCGTGGTCAAGCCTTGCCCATGGGTTCACGATGACAATCATGTCGGCGCAGGCCGTGGCGCACGGGATGCACAGGAAGGATAGCCCCCAGGACATTGTGATCTTTGGTGTGATTGGAGTCACGCTGCTTGCACTCCTCCCGGCAAAACAACCATCGCCGGCCGGCGCGCCTATCGGTGAGCCGCGCGTTGCCGAACGCTAGAGGACCCCACAAGATTGACGTCTCGCGCCGGATGCTTGAGCACTGCTCGCACATTCGGATGGAAGCGAAAAGGACGGCGGTTGAGGCTATCTCGCAGCCCGTTTCTGAGGGGAGTGGGGCACAGAATAGGGCACAATCGCCCGATTTCGCAAAAACGTGCTGTCGCTAACTGACTGAAAAATATGGCGGGGCCGACGAGGCTCGAACTCGCGACCTCCTGCGTGACAGGCAGGCGTTCTAACCAACTGAACTACGGCCCCGCATGGCTTCTTATGGTGGGCAGTGTCCGATTCGAACGGACGACCTTCCGGGTGTAAACCGGATGCTCTAACCGCTGAGCTAACCGCCCTCCACTTCAATCCTAACGGAACGAAGCCCGAGCGTCAACGTAGGCCTTTCCTTGACACTCCGAACAACCAGACAGTAAACTGTCTGATTCTACGCAGGTAGGGGGAGCGTACCGGTGCTGCTGTCGCGCGACTACGTCGGCTACATGGCCAAGGAATTGGTCAAGCGGCTCGTCGAGTCCAAGATGATCGAGACAAAATCCGTGGACGCGCTCACGCAGCGCGTCCGCCAGAACATGGCCGAGGAATTGACCATCGAGGACCGTCTCAACGAGGAAGTCCGCGAGATCCTCAGCCGCTATTCCGACGAGATGCGCCGCACCGGCGCTTCCTACCAGGAAATGTACAAGAAGGTGAAAGGGCAGCTCGCGCGCGAGCGAAAGCTGATTCTTCGTTAGGAGCGTATGCGACTCAGCCGCGAAAAAACGGTCCGCATTTCCCACCGCATCATCGATCTTCTTGTCTCCAGCGACGATGTGGAGTTCGTCGAGGACCGCGACACCATTCGCCAGGAAATCGTGACGATCCTCACGAGCCTCCTGAAGCTCGAGGAGCAGGTGGACACCGAAGTCCGCCAGAAGATCGGCTCGCAGAAGAAGGAAATCCTCGAGGGCAGCGAGGAGTGGGACATCCTCTATCGCAAATATTATTCGGAAGGCCTCAAGCGCATGGGCGTGGCCGAACAGCCCGTCGAGCGAAGATAGCCGGCTTCATTTCCCAATAAAAAAGGGGCACCCCCGCGGGAGCGCCCCTCGCTGCTCATTCCTAGTTGTTTTGGTCCGGCCGGCGTTTCAGCACGGGACGGTCCGGGTCATCCGTGGAATTCGGGTCCGTGCTTCCAGCCGTCTTCTTCGAATCCTGCGTGCGGTTCTTGAGCGTCGGCTTGTTCGCATCCTTCGTCTGAATCTTCGTGTTGAATTCGATCGCCTGCAGCCGCCTCTTCACCGTGTCGAATTCGGACGTGCTGACGATGTACTGTTCGCGCGGCGGCAGAATGGTGGCGATTTCTTTCTGTGCGGCCGCGATGCGATCCGGCGTGGGCGGGTGGGTCGCGAAGATCTTGGGGATGGTGCCCGGGCGCTTCCGTTCCTCCGCCTGTATCTTTTCGAAGAACGTCACGAAAGAGTTCGGGTCATACCCCGCCTTGTACATGTACTGCAGGCCGAGGTAGTCCGCTTCCGCCTCCGACGCTCTCGAGAAGCTCAGAAAGGTCAGCGGGATCGCCAGGTTCAAGCCCTGATAGATGCCGTATCCGGCCCAGCCTCCCGGCCCCAGCAGAATCAGCGGGATCGTGGCCCACTGCATGATCTGCCCCTTGGTTGCGTTTCTCGTTCCGTGCCGCGCGCAGACATGCGAAATCTCGTGCGCCATCACTCCCGCCAGCTCCGATTCCTCATCCGCGTGCAGAATCAGCCCGCTGTTGACGTAGAAGAATCCGCCGGGCAGCGCGAACGCATTGATCTGGTCGGAATCAATCACCTTGATTGTGAACGGTACTTGCGCGTCGGAGTTCCGGACAAGGTTCTGGCCGACCCGGTTCACGTATTCATTCACCACCGGATCGTCAATCATCTTGGCCGAGTGCTCCACCTGTTGCGCCAGCTGCTTTCCGAGGGCGATCTCCCGTTCCAACGAGTAAAGGTTTATACCTTTGCCCACGCCCCGGTTCCCGATTTCGCTGACGTCGCCTTCACTCTTGCTCTGAGGCGCGGCGAACGCGGGTGGAACCACCAGCGTCCCGGCCAGCACCGCCGCCGCCCATCCATTTCTCCATGCTTTCATAGATGCCTCCACTGAGCCGTGGCCCCAGTATACACCCCTCTGGGTGGGCTTGCGGCCGACAGATTCTTGGATGGCAGCACGGGCAAAAGAGTTTCATGGCCGGATACGCCTTTGGACGTTGCCCGTTGACGCCCCCCGGGATTGTGTCTACAGTCGAATAGGACATCACATGGCGGCTCGCAAGATCCAAATCGGCCAGGTCTGGCGCAGGGACGGCACCGAGGATTCCTATCTCGTCACCAAGGTTTACGGCGAGGCCCTGGCTACCTTCGCACTGCTTCGCAAGACCGGCGCCGAAGAGGAAGCCCCGCTGCGCGTCCGCGTCGAATACGCCGGCCCTCTTCAGACGCTTGCCGGCTTCACCTACGCCCAGGAAGCCGACGAGTTCTAGCCGCTTTCCCGGGCTTTCCCCGCTCCGGAGGCCAATCTTCCGCTTCTTTCAGATCGAGCGCACCGGCATCTTCACGATATCGTCCACCTGCAGGAGCTCCTTCACGAGGAATGGCTCCGCATACTGCACTCCGATCATGCGCCCGTGGTACCGCACGCTCAGATTCATCTCCGCTTCGAGGTGGTCGAGCGGCAGGTGCACTTTTCCCCCTCGTTCCTTCTTCGGCGGCTGGAACTGCGACCGGTAAGCTTGAATCGCCCTGCACCGCCGCCCGAACTCGGCCGTGATATCCACCGCAAACGACGCCCGCACGTCCTGGTACATCGTCGAATACAGAATCTTGAACGGGCGAAAGGCTTCTCCTCCGAGCGGCAGTCTCTTCAGCCCCGCCAGAAAGCATCCCTCGTACGCCAGCCGCGCCCCGTTGTAGTGGTCCGGGTGACGCCCCTCCCAATAGGGAAGGATCACCGTGTGCGGTTGCCACGCGCGTATCCTCTCCGCCACGGCCAGCTTATTCTCCTCGGTTATCTCCACTCCCGCGTCCGGCAAGCCAAGGTTCCCCCGCACGCTCACGCCCAGGATGCGCGCCGCTGCCGCGGCCTCCTTCTGCCGTATCTCGGCCGTTCCGCGCGTTCCCATTTCCCCGCGCGTCAGGTCGAGGATGCCGGTGCGGTAGCCCTTCCGGGCCATCTTCGCCATCGTCCCTCCGCACGTCAGCTCCACGTCGTCCGGATGTGCGGCAATGGCCAGCACGTCGAGTTTCATCGGGCCTCCGTTCGAAGTTTCGATTCTGGCGCCAAGATGTGGCAGGATAACACGCGCAGGCACCGTAAGGAGGTCCGCATGCCGACTCTTCCGCTCCAGGGCCAGGTCGCGCTCGTGACCGGCGCCGCCAAGCGCATCGGACGCAGCATCGCGACGAAGCTTGCCGCCGAGGGCGCGAGCGTCGTCATCAACTACGCCACCTCAAAGGCGGAGGCCGAGGAGCTGGCGCAGCAGATCTCCGGCGACGGCCGTCGCGCCATCGCTTTGCAAGCCGACGTCTCCCGCCGCGCGGACGTCCTCCGCATGTTCGCCACCGTCGAAAAGGAATTCGGCCGCCTCGACCTCCTCGTCAACAACGCCGGCAAATTCTTTTCCGCCGCGTTTGAGGACCTCACCGAGGAGCAGTGGGACGCCATCCTCGACGCAAACCTCAAATCCCAATTCCTCTGCGCCCAGGCCGCTGCACCAGTCATGAAGCGCCAGGGCCGCGGCCGCATCATCAACATTTCATCGCTCGGTGGCCTGCTTGCCTGGCCCAAGTACACTCACTACTGCGTCTCAAAGGCCGGCGTCATCATGCTCACGCGCTGCCTGGCTCGCGCTCTTGCTCCCGAAATCCTCGTCAACAGCGTTGCTCCCGGCACCATCCAGTTTCCCGGTGAGCTTCCCGACGCGGACTACATCCAGCGCGCCCCGCTCCATCGTACCGGCACGGGCGACGATATCGCCGCTGCCGTCTTCTTCCTCGCCACTCAGGACTTCATCACCGGCCAGGTCCTCGCCGTGGATGGCGGCCGCACCCTCGTCTGACGCCCGGCCGCACTCCGTACCGGGAAGGTACTCCCTCCGAAAAAGTTTCTGCCTGCTTTCCTCTCCATCCTGCTAGGATTGGGGTGTCTGCTTCAGTCTGGCCGCTTACCCCCCCTTCCGCCAGGCAAACGATTCGGGAGGGTGACGCCATATGGATGCTTCTTTACCGTTCTTTCACATCTATTCAGGAGTTCTGATCGTTCTTATCGGATTTGTCCTGGTCGAGGTCAGGCGGCTCCGTAAGAGCGCGGACCGCAAGTAGGCTTTTCCCGGCCAATTGGTCCCGGCCCGCCCGCTCGGCGCCAGAGTCCTTGGCGCCATCGCGACGGACGTGTGTCTGTGACTCAGCCTTGTGCTACGCTCCGGGCCATGCGGCGCGCGGCCATCCTATCCTTGCTGCTCGCGGCGATTGCAGTTGCCTCCTGCCGTCGCCAACCCTTTGCCGCAACCGGCATCCCTGTCACCGAGCGCGACGTTGCCGTCCCGATGCGCGACGCAGTCGTCCTGCGCGCCAACGTGCTGCGTCCTGCCACCCCCGGCCCGTTTCCCGTGCTCATCTACCGCACCCCCTACAAGAAGGAAGACGAGCAGAAGGGCTACGGCACCTTCGCAAAGGCCGTCGCTCGCGGCTACGCCGTAGTGATTCAGGATGTCCGCGGGCGCTACGCTTCCGATGGCGAGTTCAACCCTTATCGCAACGAGGGCCGCGACGGCTACGACACCATCGAATGGGCCGCGCGCCAGCCCTGGTCCACCGGCGCCGTCGGAACCTTCGGCGCTTCCTATCCCGGCGCCGTGCAGTGGCTCGCGGCCATCGAGCGCCCTCCGCACCTGAAGGCCATGGTGCCCGATATGACGTTTTCCACCCCGCGCAATTTCTTCTATTCCGGCGGCGTCTTCGACCTTTCCTGGATTTCGTGGATCTTCAGCGACATCGCTCCCGGCGTTCGCCTGCGCCAGAATCTTCCCGGCCCTCGCACGGACGACGAGGTGGCTGCCGCCTGGGCTCGCGAGCGCTCCCGCATCGAGTCCCATTTGCCGCTGAGCACTCTCCCGGATTTCCAGCAGGTCGCGCCCTGGTACTACGAATGGCTCCGCCATCCTTCCGTGGACCCTTGGTGGGACTGGGCGGAGGTTCGCGGCAACTACAGCCGTGTGGATGCCGCGGTGCTGAATCTCTCCGGCTGGCACGATGAAGCCTATGGTCCCGAAGGCGCCACGACGAATTTCCAGGGCCTGCTCGCCGCCCGCCGCGGCCGCAGCGACGCTGCCGTTCACTTGCTCATGGGTCCCTGGGTGCATGGCGTTGACGACACCATGAGCAGCAAGTCCGGCGACCGCGATTTTGGTCCCGCCGCCGCGATTGATTACGACGAGACCGTTCTGCGCTGGATGGATCGCTACGTCAAAGGCGTCGCGAACGGCGTGGATAGGGAGCGGCCGGTACGCTATTTCCTGATGGGCGCCGACGCGTGGCGCGAGCTCGACTCCTGGCCGCCCCCGGCGCAGCCCGTGGACCTCTTTCTCGCCGGTGCGGCCGCCGGTGATGCAGCGGGTGCCCTGCGTGTCGGACCGCCTGGCGAGGCCCGCGCCGCCAGCAGCTTCCTCTCCGACCCCGCCCATCCGTTCAGCGACCCATTCGGCGATGAACCCGGCGCCCACGATTACCGCGCCTTGCTCGGCCGCCCGGGCGCGCTGTTTTTCGACTCCGCCCCGCTCGCCCAGGACCTTGAAGTCACCGGCCCTATCACCGCGGAAATCCATCTCTCCAGCGATGCTCCGGACGCCGACCTCTGGGTGCGCCTTCTCGACGTGGCGCCCGACGGCGCCGCCTACAACCTGATGAGTCCGGGCCTCGATGTCCTGCGCGCCAGCTATCGCAGCGGCACGCGCCGCGAGCTTCTCCAGCCGCACCGCGTCTACGTCCTCCGGCTCGAAAACCTCATCACCTCGAACCTCTTCCTTCGCGGCCACCGCCTCCGCGTGCAGATTTCCGCCGCCTTCTTCCCCCACTTCTCCCGCAACCTGCAAACCGGCAAACTCGAAATGGACTCCGCCGAGTCGCGCACCGCCACCATCACCATCCATCACGACCGCGCGCATCCCTCGCGCCTCATTTTGCCGGTCGTAGGCTCCGCCGCTGGAATCGAATCCATCCGCTAAGCAACGAATTCACGCAAGGATCTTTATCCGGGGGCGAAGCAGGGCGGGGAACCGCGGCTCAGAAGCTCCGTTTTGCGCGGAGCGCTTGCATCGCCGAGGTCGGCGGACGGCGCGTATTCTGCGCCGTCTGCCAGCCCCTAGCGACTCTACGTCTCTCTTACTTGGTGATGGTCAGTTTGACCGTCGTGCTGTGATGCAGCAATCCGCTCTTGCCGCTGATCGTCAGCTTGAACGTGCCCGTGCCCGTCGTCGACTGCGTCATCAGTGTGAGAGTGGATGAGCCTGAGCCAGTGATCGTCGGCGGGCTGTAGGACTGTGAAACCTTCGCCGGCAGACCCGTCACCTTGTTGAGGGTGACTGTGCCGCTGAAGCCGTTCACCGCCGTGATGGTCACCGTGTAGGTTGCTGTTCCGGGACGTCCGACCGATTCCGTGCTCGGCGAAGCGGTAATCGTGAAGTCCGCCTTGCCGGTGGTCGTGACGATCAGTTGCACCGAGGTCGAATGCACCAGGGCGCCCGACGTGCCCGTCAGGGTGATCGTGTAGGTTCCGGCCGGGGTCGAGGCGCTCGTCGTGACGTTCACCGTCGAGGTTCCCGAGCCGCCCGTGATCGTCGTGGGGTTGAAGGTCAAGCCCACACCGGTCGGCAGGCTGCCATTGCTCAGTGCCACGTTGCCGGTGAAGCCGTTGAGCGGGCTTACCGTCACCGTGTAGCTGGTGGAGTTTCCGGCGCTGACCGTCTGCGACGGAGGCGCCGCGCTGATCGTGAAATCAGGCGTCGTTGTGCCGCAGCCGTTGAACTTGAAGTTGACGATGTGTGTCCGCCAGTCGAACTGATTGACGCCCGTCGGGTAGTATTCCTGCGTGTACCAGAAGGTGCAATCGTCTGCCGGGTCCACCTGCATCGCGGAATAGTCTCCCCACCGGTTGGCCGTGCCCGTCTGCGAGCCGAGACCTGCAAAAACTGCATCCTCGGTCTCCATCATCCCGAGCGCGTCGCTCGGAGTGCGGCCGGTGTAAGCGATGGAGGGGAACATTGTGGTGCTCGACACGCTATAACCAACGGCGAGGTCGCCGTTCTGGTCGCTCGCGATGCTGCCCATCCAGCGGTAACTGCCGTCGGGTGCGAACGTGCCTTGTTGAAAGAGGCTGCGATTCCCGGCGCCGCCGTGGATCTCGTACCAGCGAATGCCGGTGCTGTTGCCCGCAGTTACGGAATGGTTGGTCACCAGGGTTTCAAAACCTGTCTTGGTGTTGTTCCGGTAGGACAGGCGGTACATCATACGGTCACCGAGGGAGTCCAGGATCGCCGTGGTGCTCTTCTGCTGGATGCAAGCCCCGAAACCGCCGCAAGCCTCGCTGAACGCGTTGACCGCGATGGAGACCGGCCCGGTCAACGTGCTGTTGGCCGGAGTCACGAAGTCCACGTGGAACTCATAGAGGTCCAGGCTGTTGTTCGTGCTGGTGTTGAAACCCAGGATCGGTTCCGTCTCGCCCACCGGTGGCGCGGTCGTGCCGTCAATGTCGCCCGGCAGAAGACCGTCAGCCCCGTTGGATGTGTTCGTCTGGAAGCACTGCTGCGTTGCGGCGACGCCGGCGCGCATCTTTGCGCCGTCCATCGCGCAAACAAGCTGGCCGACGAAGTTGCTGGCGTTCTGGAAAAGGTTGAAGGTGGAGTAATACGCGTCCGACCAGATGCCGATTTTGGGATAGTCGTTGAAGAAGTTCTGCCCCATCAGGATCTCGAAGGCGTATTCGTTGTACAGGCCGGTGGCGTCGTCCGTTTGCGAAACGGCCACGCACTGGTAATACGGCGGCCCGTTAAACACTGGCTGCGACAAAACCCAGCGGCTGTTGAGCTTGTCGTACTGCGCGATGATGTCTCCGCTGTTGTTGGCTGCACAGGCGCCGCCGAGGGCTGTCCACAGTACGTTGCCTTCCGTGGGTCCCATGATCGAGTGCCCGTCCGTCTTGCTGTACACGTTGAATTCGGAGTTCACCCACTGTACGTACTGGGTCAAGCCTACGTCTCCGTTGGTGTCCGGAGGCGCGCATCCGCACCATCCCGGCGAGTTCGTGCCCAGGCCGTCGAAGCTCAGTCCATTGGTTGTGCTGACGAGAGGCAAAGTCGAAGTCTGCAGGCCCGGATCGGGAACGTGAGTGATGGGGCGTGTCGGGTGCAGGGGGAGGAGTCTGTCTGTCTCGTGTTCTTCGCCTGGAACCGGGTAAACGTTCTTCATATCGCGCAGAGGAACGGTTGAAACTGCGTGTTGAATTTCGTGGAGGATGATCGGCCCGCGCTGCACTTTCACGTTCTCGTTCTGGCCGAAGGCTGGACTGCTGACGAAGAGCATTGCCAGGGAAAATGCAATCCCAGCAAGCACTCCGAGAAACGGACGACCGCGCATCGATGTCATTGATTGGTCCTCTCTTGTTGTGGTGTCAACTTTTCAAATCTAAAAAATGTCCTTCGGGGGACGAAGGCTCACGCAACGAATCTACCATGCTTCCGGGGTCTGTCAAGCATTAGATTATAAAAGAACTTAGAGCTACGACTTCTAGTAGTAGCTGGAACATTTTCTTGCACATTTTTGCCAGCAGTTTTCACTTAAATTGACATTTTGTGAGCGAAATCCAGTGCACATCGCCGCTCTGCCTTGGGGGCTTCCGAGGGAAAGTAGGGCAAAAAGTGGCTCGCGAGGGCTCGTAATTGGCGCCCGGCTGGGGAGGGCGGCGCATTTGCCACCCTCCCGCGAGCCCGGCGCCCTTACGCTACTTCACTCTTGGCTTACTTCTTTAGGATCAGCTTGACCTTCGCGCTATGAGCCAGCGTTCCGCTCTTACCGCTGATGGTCAGTGTAAAGGTGCCCGTGCCCGTCCCTGTCTGCGTTGTAACCGTCAGAGTGGACGTGCCCGAGCCCGTGATCGTGGTTGGATTGAACGACGTGGTCACCTTCGTCGGATAACCCGCCACCTTGAGGGTGACGATGCCGCTAAAGCCGTTCACCGCCGTGACTGTCACGGTGTACGTCGTCGAGCCCGGGTTCGCAATCGTCTGCGAGGCGGGCGCGGCCGTAATCGTGAAGTTCGGTTTGCCGGTGGTCGTGACGATCAATTGCACCGTGGTCGAATGCACCAGGGTGCCCGACGTGCCCGTCAGTGTGATCGTGTAGGTTCCGGCCGGGGTCGAGGTGCTCGTCGTGACGTTGACCGTCGAGGTTCCCGAGCCGCCCGTAATCGTCGTGGGGTTAAAGGTCAGGCCCACGCCGGTCGGCAGGCTGCCATTGCTCAGCGCCACGTTGCCGGTGAAGCCGTTGATCGGGCTCACCGTCACCGTGTAGCTGGTGGAGTTGCCGGCGCTGACCGTCTGCGACGGAGGCGCCGCGCTGATCGTGAAATCAGGCAACGTCGATCCGCAGTTGGTGAATTTCAGCGAAGCAAGATGCGTGGTCCAGTCGCCGGTCGTGAGTGCATACTCCTGCGAATACCAGAAGGTGCAATCGTCCGCCGGGTCGATGCTCATGCCGCTGTAATCTCCCCAGCGGCTGGCGATGGTTTGTGAGCCGGGGCCCTGGATGATGGTGGCCTCCGTCTCCATCGTGCCAGCGGGATCGCTCTGCACGCGGCCGGTAAAGCGGATCGCCGGATGCATCGTGCTCGACGAGACGCTGTAGCCAAGGGCGATGTCGCCTGACTTGTCCATCGCGAGGTCTCCCATCCAGCGGTAGCTGGAATCGGGCGCGAACGTGCCCTGCTGGAAGACCACCGGCGTCGTATTGGGACTCCGGATTTCATACCAGCGCACGCCGCCGCTCGAACCCGCGACCACCGAATGGTTCGCCGTCAGTGTTTCGTGGTCGCCGAAGTTCCGGTATCCCAACCGGAACATCAGCCGGTCTCCGAGAGAGTCGAGCGATCCGGCTCCGAGCTGTGGGATGCACGTTCCCCCGCCGCAAACCGGCGAATAGGCGGTTACGGGGAAGTTCATCGGGCCGGTAAACGTCGAATTCGCGGGAATCGCGAAATCCACGTGGAACTTATACAGGTCCAGGCTCGTGAAGTTGTTTCCGTCAAGCTCGACGAAGAAGTCCGGCTCTCCTACCGGCGGCGCGGTGGTTCCGTCGAGATCGGATGGCAGCAGAGAAAAATCGTTTCCGCCCCTCTGGAAGCACACCGCCGTAGCGGCGCTCCCGGCCAGCATCTTCGTGCGGTCATACGCGCAGGCGTCCGCCCCGATGAAGAACTGCCCGTTCTGGAATATGTTGAACGACGCGTAATATGCGTCCGGCCAGACCCCGAACTTCGGGTAATCATCAAGATTGGAGCCGAAGCTGAAATCGTAGCGGTTATATGCGCCGGTTGCGTCTCCGGTCTGCGAGACCGCGATGCATTCGTCCGCCGCGAAATTGTTGTCGTAGGCGATGATGGTGATCAGCCAGCGGTCGGCGGCCTTGTCATACAGCACAACCGGATCGCTTGTATTGAACGCCCCGCCGCACTTGCCCATGTTCAAGCCGGTCCAGATCGTGCTCATTTCCGCCGGACCGAACTCCGACGCTCCCGTCGTCTTGTTAAAAACCTGCCAGTGCAGGTTGATGGTCTCCACCACCTGCGAGCCGCCCACGGAAGCATTTGTATCCGGTGGCGCAACGCCGTCCAGATTGCCGATCCCGTCAAAGTTCAGCCCGATTGTCGCGCCGACCGGCGGGAGTATTTCTCTTTGCAGCGTGGCGTCCCCGGCGCGTTCGTTGCTCGCGAGCGGCGCGATTCCGCGCGTCCGCAACGGCAACACTTGCTGTTTTCCCGTCACCAGGGGATTCTTGAGCGGGTACTGTCTCACCGGCAGGGAAGTGTCATGACCCAGTTCGTGCATGACGATTGGATTCCTCTGCACCGGCGCTTCCTGCGCTTGCGTCGCAACACCGAAACACATCAGACCTACGGCCATTCCTCCAAGCATTCCTATATATTTCCTGGTCATTTCCCCTCCGAAGATTTGTAAGCCCAGTCTCTTTCCTGCAGCCGTGCCGAGAAGGACCCTGCCGAACTTGGTGTGCATCGTAACACACCTGACGGAAGGGAAGTTTTATGCTTTGAGGTTTCAATTGTTAAATCTTTGTGAGGAAGGGAAGAGGGACGGAACTAGACGTACTAGCCTGAGACGCGGGACCTTATATCCTATCCTTCAATAAGCCGCGAGCTTTTCCATCGCCGCGACCACCTTCTCCGTGTTCACCAGGAACGATTTCTCAAGCGGTGGGCTGAATGCAATCGCCGGGAGGTCCGGCCCGGTCACGCGCACGATGGGCCCGTCGAGGTCCTCGAACGCTTCTTCCGCCACAATCGCCGCCAGTTCCGCTCCGATTCCCATCGTGCGCTTGTCCTCATGGACGATCAGGCACTTGCTCGTCTTTCTCACCGAGCTCAAAATCGTGTCCTTATCGAGCGGCGCCAGCGTGCGCAGGTCCACCACCTCGGCTTCTACGCCGCGCGCTGCCATCTGCTCGGCCGCTTCCATCGCTGTGTGCGTCATGAATCCATACGTCAGGATGGTCATGTCGCGCCCTTCGCGGCGAATCGCCGCCGGGCCGATCGGCACGGTGTAATCGCCTTCCGGCACTTCGCCCTTCACCGTGCGGTACAGTTTCTTGTGCTCGAAATAGAGCACCGGGTCAGGGTCGCGGATCGCCGCCAGCAGCAATCCCTTCGCGTCGTACGCCGTCGACGGCATCACCACCTTCAGCCCCGGCTCGTGCACGAACCACGACGCGTTCTCCTGCGAGTGGTAGAGCCCGCCGCCCACGCCCCCGCCGCAGCAGATCCGCACCGTGATCGGGCAGCTGAATCCGCCCGCGCTGCGGTACCGCAGCTTTGACGCCTGCTGCACGATCTGCTCCACCGCCGGCGTCACGAAGTCCGCGAACTGAATTTCCGGCACCGGCCGCAGCCCCACCATCGAAGACCCGATCGCCGCCGCGATGATGATTCCCTCCGCCAGCGGCGTATCCAGCACGCGGTCTTCGCCGTACTTCTCGAAAAGCCCCGCCGTCGCCTTGAACACGCCACCCGACGGCCCGATATCCTCGCCCAGAATGAACACCCGCTCGTCGCGCCCCATTTCCTGGTCGAGCGCCTCGGTGATCGCATCAATCAAATTGATTGTTCGCGCCATCAGTCCCCTATTTTTGCGCCCAGAGGTGCTCCCCGATCTCAGACGGATCGGGATACTTGCTCTGTTCGGCGAAATCCACTGCTTCGTTGATCTCGTTTGTGATCTGCGCCGCGATTTCCTTCTTCAGCTCTTCGGTCAGAATCTTTTTCTCCATCAGCGTCTTCTCAAAACGCGGTACCGGATCCTTCTTCTTCCACGCTTCCACTTCTTCCTTCATCCGGTACTTTGCCGGGTCGATCTCCGAGTGCCCGTACCAGCGGTACGTCTTGCACTCGAGGAACGTCGGCCCCTCGCCCGCCCGCGCCCGCGCAATCGCCTTCGTCGCCGCGTCGTAAACCGCCATCACGTCGTTCCCGTCCAGCACCACGCCGGGGAAGCCGTACGCTTTGGCCCGGTCCGCCAGATCCTTCAGCGCCGTCTGCAGGCGCAGCGGCACCGATTCCGCCCACAGGTTGTTCTGGCAAACGTAAATCACCGGGAGCTTATGCACTCCCGCAAAATTCAGCGCCTCGTGGAAGCCGCCAAAGCTCGTGGCCCCGTCGCCAAAAAACGACACCACCACGCTGTCCTTCCCCAGCTTCTTCAGCCCCAGCGCCACACCCGTTCCCACGTTCAATTGCCCCGCAATGCTGCTGGCCGGGGTGATAATGTTCAGCGGCGGGTAGCCCATGTGCGCCGGCGACGACCGCCCGCGGTCGGGGCTCGTCACCTTCGAGAAAAGCTGCGCGAAGCACAAATTCAGCGGCGCGCCCTTGATGATGTTCGACGTCCAGTCCCGGTGCGACGGTGCGATCCAGTCGTCCTCGCGCAACCCGAACGCCGCGCCCACTTCCGTCGCTTCCTGGCCCACTCCGGAATAGAAATTCCCCGCGTATTTGCCCTGGCGGAAAAGAATGCGCGCTTTTTCGTCGCACATCCGGCACTTCACCAGCATGCGGTAGAGGTTGAGTAGGAGTTCCCGCGAAGGTCCGTTCTTGCCGTTTTTGCTGCTTTTTTCCACCTCGGGCTCTGCCACCGCCCGGCTCTTCGATGCCATTTCTTCTCCTGATGCGCGCCACGCGCCAAAATAACAGTAAACTATACCACGAAATCGCAGCCTCGGCTTACGCTCCGCCGCCTCGTTTTGTAAGATGCACGCTCCCCCGCGCCAGTTTCTCCACGAGCCCGCGGTCCGCCGGCAGAAAATCCAGCGCCGGCAGCTTCTCCGGTTCCGTCCACGTCATCTGCTCGAACGCCAGATTCTTCACCTTTCCCGCATCCAGCTTCGCCGGAAAAAACACCAACTCCACCGGCCGGTCCATCTGCGCGTAGAAATGCCGCGTGCGGTAAATCTCCTCGCCGATCTCGGACTCCACACCCAGCTCTTCCCGCAACTCGCGCTCCAGCGCCTTTCGGGGCTCCTCTCCCGCCTGCACTTTGCCGCCCGGAAACTCCCACTTCAATTCGAACGCATCGCCGCGCCGCCGCTGGCACACCAGCAGCCGCCCGTCGTCCTCGATCAGCGCCGCCACCACAACCATCGGCTCCTTCGTCATCGCCGCCTACGCGCGCCTTTTCCCGTCGACGAATTGCTCCGGATGTAGCGCCCGCAACAGGGCCTCTGCGCCCTCCACCAGCGGTGGTCCCGGCGTGTTCAGCAGTTCGTCGCGCACGACCTGCACCCGCCCGCGCCGCACCGCCGGAACGTCCAGCCACGACGGATTCTCGAATGCCGTCTCGGCCCGTGCACGGTCTCCGGTGGCGGCCCATGCCAGCACGATCACTTCCGGCCGTGCCTGCGCCACTTCCTCATCGCTCACGCGCTCGCCCGCCGGCAGCACCATCCGCCCTCCTGCGATTTCCACCAGCTCGCGCACCCAGGGCGGGGAAGTGATCCGCGGATTCGGCCACGCCTCGCAGTAGACTCGCGGCTGCGACCGCGCCCGCTTCGCCCGCTTCGCCACGCTTGCAAATCCGCGGCGCATCTTCGCGATCAGCCGTTCCGCCGGCTTGTCCCGGTTCGTCAGCCGCCCCAACAGACGAATATCCGACTCAATGTCTTCGAGCGACCGCGGGTTTGTCGCCAGAAACGCTGCCGGAAGTTCCAGCAGCTTCGCCACCGTCTCCGGCTTGAACGGCACCGAGCCGATAATCAGCGTCGGCTTCAGCCGCATCACCTGCAGCGCCTCGATGGCCCAGCAATCCCCCACGCGCGGCAGCCGTCCCACGTCCGCGCACCATTTGCTCACGCCCACCAGGTGCTGCCGCGCCCCGATCGCCACCAGGATCGAGCTGACGCTCGGCGCCAGCGAAACAATTCGCGGGGGTTTTCCATGCCGGGAGGAGGCCATTGCGCGGACTTATTCTAGGGGGCGGCCGCCTTTCGCACAACGTTTGCCGCGCGCGCACCGTTCGTGACCGTACCCGCCCCGCCGTTGAAGCCCCGCTCGCCTTCTGCGATACTCGGCGCGTGTACAGCGAAGCCGTCCTCGATCATTTCCAGCATCCGCGCAACGCCGGCGACCTCGCCGCCGCATCCGCCGTCGTCGCGGTCAACAATCCCGTCTGCGGCGACGTCTTGCGTCTCGCCGTGCGCGTCGAAGACGGCCGCATCCTCGAGGCGCGCTTCCAGACGCGCGGCTGCGTCACCTCCATCGCCTCGAGTTCGCTTCTCACCGAGATGCTTCTCGGCAAGACGCTGGCCGAGGCCCGCGCCATCACCGCCGCGGAAATCGCCGCCGAGCTTGGCGGCCTGCCCCCGGCCACCTACCACGGCAGCCAGCTCGCCGCCGAAGCCCTCGCTCTGCTCCTCGCCCGGTTGAAATAGCCGGGACGCGAGTCTATAGTTGCGGTTCCAACATCTACTCCAGGATAAGGAGGATTCTAATGCCATCCAAGAACGACCGAAACGACGCCAAGTACAAACAGATGGGAGCCGGCACCGAGCGTGCCCAGCCTCTCCTGCACCAGCACGCCCGCGAGATTCAGCCCTACGGCAAAATCACCAAATTGCCCATCGGGCTTGACGAGAAGGTTTGTCTCGCCAGCGTCGAGAACCTCAATCAGATCCTCGCGGACACCATCACCCTTCGCGACATGTACAAGAAACATCATTGGCAGGTCGCCGGCCAGACCTTCTACCAGATTCATCTTCTCTTCGATAAGCACCACGGCGAGCAGGACGAGCTGGTGGACACCATCGCCGAGCGCATCCAATCCCTGGGCGGCGTCAGCCTGGCAATGGCCGCCGATGTGGCCGAGACGACCATCATTCCGCGTCCGCCGCGCGGCCGCGAAGAAGTCCCCGCGCAGATTTCGCGCCTTCTCGAAGCCCACGAATTCATTTTGAAGGAAGCCCGCACCATGGCCCGCCAGGCCTCCGATGCCGGCGATGACGGGACGAATGACCTTCTCGTCAGCGATTTGATTCGATTGAACGAATTGCAAGTCTGGTTCCTCGCCGAGCACCTCGTGGATGTGCCGCTCGTTCGCGCGGACCAGGCCAAGTCCGCCACCTCCGGCCGCTAAGCGCGGCGCTCGAACCGCTCGCGCGGCAGGCGCTCTTGCCGCATTTCTTCGCGGTGCGTCACGCAGATGACGCGCCGCGACGCGCTTTGTTTTTCAGGATTTGGGCAGGGCGCGTTGCAGTGTGTCGGGGTCGTTCAGGTTGAGGATCACGCCTTCTTCGTCCGTCGGCACTTCCAGCACTTCCGTTGGATGCGCCCAGACCACCGCTCGCGCCCCAACGTCCTCCGCCGCGGTCAGCAGCTCCTCGTAGAGCGTGCTGCGAAAAATCACCGGGTGGCCGCGCCGCCCCAGATACGTCGGCAGCACGATCGCTTTCCCCGTCGCGTCGAACCGCTCGATCAGAATCGCGATCAGCGCCGGCGTCACCAGCGGATGGTCCACCGGACACAGCAGCAGCCCT
>Ga0073928_10006038_pt1 | contig 16554 bp, 16 predicted proteins | sample PaiPotPPA55metaG_FD_76969 | JGI IMG/M metagenome (GOLD analysis project Ga0073928, IMG submission 76969) | Iron sulfur acid spring bacterial and archeal communities from Banff, Canada, to study Microbial Dark Matter (Phase II) - Paint Pots PPA... ... | reverse complement strand
TGATGGGTGTCCGCGCCGGAATGACCGAGACCAGAGAGGACTCGCGACCGCCGCTCCCCATCATGATGCTCCTCCTCACGCTGCCGATCCAAGGCCCTTGACGGCCGCTCGGTGGGTATCGACATTCGCTCTACAGCATGTAGGAACTACAGGAACAATATCTGTTCTGATCCGGTTCTCCCGCACCGCCGCCTTCAATCGTCGCGGTGGGTGCGTTCCATGCGTTCGTGGCGTTCTTGGGCTTCGAGGCTCAGGGTGGCGATCGGGCGCGCTTCCAGGCGGCGCAGGCTGATCGGCTCGTCGGTCTCCTCGCAATACCCGTAAGTCCCGTCGTCGATGCGGCTCAAGGCCTCATCGATCTTGGTGATCAGCTTGCGCTCGCGATCGCGCGTTCGCAGCTCGAGAGAACGCTCGGTCTCCAGCGAAGCCCGGTCGGTGATATCGGGCTCGGCGAGGCTCTCCTCCTTGAGGTGCAACAGAGTCTCGCTCGATTCTGCCAGCAGCTCGGTCCGCCAGCGCAGCAGCTTCTGACGAAAGTACTCGAGCTGAAGCGGACCCATGAACTCTTCACTGTCCGTGGGACGGTAGTCGGGCGGAAGCGTCGGCCGCATTACCTACTCCGTAGAGCGCCAAGGTTCTCGAAGCGCGCGGGAGTATAGGGACGGCCCTGCGCCGGAGCAAGCACCGCGGAGAGCCCCCATGCCATTGAAATCACGGAATATTCGAAATGCCCTTACCGCGCGGTGGAGAGTTTGGCCAACTCGACCCGTGCGCGTAGATCGATCTCGTCGAGGATCGCCAGCAGGCGGGGATCGTCGATCCCGCCGCGTTCGCTGGCGACGACCCGGCCCAGCTCGGCGATCTGGCCGGCGGTGAGATCGCCGGAGAGCAGCGCCATCCGCAGATCATCGAGCCGGTCGAGGAGCGTGCCGCCGCGCTGGAGCGCGCGACGATGCCCGGCCAGAGCATCCGGCAACTCCTGAAGCGCGAACAGTCCGTCGACTTGCGTGAGCGGGCGCGCTGCGGCGCTCGATGAGACCGGCGGTTCGCCGCTGGCGGCAGGCGCGAAATCGGCTCCGAAGCTCGATTCCGCGCGGCCGTCACGACGGGTGGCGGCAGGGAGGATCGGCCGGTTCGAATCGATGCGCATGGGGACGGAGCTATCTCCTGAAATCGCCGGCAGCATGGCGTCGGAGAGTTAAGCAGCACTTAACGAAACCGACGGGACCCGGCAAACCCTGCCCGCCGTCTGGCAGGGTTTGCCGGGCGACCTTGTCATGGCGCCTCGACCCATGGCGTAACGCCGCGGCTTTCCGCTGCTTTCGGCTCTGGCACAGGCTTCGCATGATGGCGGCGACAGCAGCCGGGAATCCCCATGATCCGATCCTCGTTTCGTCTCCCACGCCTCGGTCTCGTCCTCCTCGCGCTCGCGCTCTCCGCGTTGGGCACCTCGCCGGCTGGGGCGGTCTCGCGCATCAAGGATATCGCCGACTTCGAAGGCGTGCGCGAGAACATGATGGTGGGTTACGGGCTGGTGGTCGGGCTCAACGGCACCGGCGACAGCCTCAACAACGCAATCTTCACTCGCGAGAGCCTGATCGGCATGCTGGAACGCCTGGGCGTCAATGCGCGCGACAGCAGCTTGCGCACCCAGAACGTCGCCGCGGTCATGGTGACCGCCACGCTGCCGCCTTTCGCGCGCCAGGGTGAGCGCATCGATGTCGTGGTCTCGGCCTTGGGCGATGCCCACAGCCTGCTCGGCGGAACGCTGCTGGTGACGCCGATGCTGGGCGCCGACGGCGAGGTCTATGCCGTGGCGCAAGGTTCGGTCGCGACCGGCGGCGTCGCGGCCAAGGGCCAGGCGGCATCGATTACCAAGGGCGTGCCGACTGCCGGTCGCGTCGCCAGCGGCGCCATCGTCGAGCGCGAAGTGGGCTTCGAGCTTGCCAAGATGCACTCGGTGAACCTGACGCTGCACAACCCGGATTTCACCACCGCGCGCCGCGTCGCGCAGGTGATCAATGATTTCTTGAAGACCCAAGCCGCGCGGCCACTCGACCCCACGACAGTGGCCCTTTCCGTCCCCGCCAGCTTCAGCGGCGACGTCGTCTCGCTCATCACCGATATCGAGCAGCTTCATGTCGAGCCCGACCAGCCGGCGCGGGTCGTGATCGATGAACAGAACGGTGTCATCGTGATGGGTGAGAACGTGCGCATCAGCACCGTCGCGATCGCGCAGGGCGCGCTCACGGTGCGCATCACCGAGACGCCGCAGGTGTCGCAACCCAACCCCTTCTCACCCGCCGGACAGGCCGCGACTCCCATCGATCCGCGCACCGGCGAACCCGCGGTACCGACCCGCAACGGCGTGCAATTCGCGCCCGGCGGCGGCGCGCAGACCGTCGTGGTGCCGCGCACCACCGTGCAGGTGGACGAGCAGGCGGAGCATCGGATGGCAGTCCTGTCGGCCGGTGTCACGCTCCAGGAACTCGTCAACAGCCTCAACGCGCTCGGCGTCGGTCCCCGTGACATGATCAGCATCCTGCAAGCGGTCAAGACCGCCGGCGCGCTGCAAGCCGAGATCGAGCTCATGTGATGGACGCGAGCAAGCCCATCCTTCCGCCGCTCCCGGCGGTACAGGCGCCCGATGCCGCGGCACCCAAACCCACCGGCGACGCCGCCGACGCGCGTACGGCCGCCGAGAATTTCGAGGCGTTCTTCCTGTCGCAGTCGATGGACAGCATGTTTCAGGGCATCAACAGCGATTCGCTGTTCGGCGGCGGCCAGAGCGAGAACGTCTATCGATCTCTGTTGAACCAAGAATACGCCAAGGTCGCCGCCAAAAGCGGCGGGATCGGCATCGCCGATGCGGTGCAACGCGAGATACTGCGCATGCAGGAGGCTCAGAAGAAATGACCGCGCTCACCCGCAGGCCGGAGCCGGCTCAGCCCTGTTCCGGCGCCGATCTCCTCGCGATGACGGAGGGCCTCTCGCATCTGCTGGAACGCGAGACCCGGGCGCTCGCCGCGATGCGCATCCAGGATGCGGCTTCGCTCAAGGACGAGAAGGCGCGGCTCACCTTGCGATATCGCGCCGCCCTGGAAGAGCTGCGCGCCGGCCGCGCCACTCTCACGGAAATAGCGGAGCCGGAGCGTCGACAACTCATGGCGGCGGCGATGCGCCTTGCCGATGTCGTGAAGGAGAATGTGGGCGCTTTGCGCGCCGGCCGCGCCGCCGTCGAGCGCGTGGTCGCGGCGCTCGCCCGCGCGGTCAGCTCAAGGGAGCGCAGCATTGCCGGTTACGTCCGGCCCCGCCACGCCCCGGCGCGGCTCCGGCCGACAGGCGGCGTCGCCGTCGATCGCAGGCTTTGACGCAAATGGATCTCTCGATATCGCTTCAGAATGCACTGTCCGGCCTTCAGGCCGCGCAGGCTAACCTGTCCGTCATCTCCTCCAATATCTCGAACGCGCAGACGCCGGGGTATTCGCGCGAGACCGCACCGATCACCAGCCAGGTGGTCGGCGGCCAGAGTGCCGGCGTGCAAGTGGGCGTAACGCAGCGCGAAATCAACGCGACGCTCAATGCCTCTACCCGCGAGCAGGACACGACGGCGAGCGCTGCCGCCACGACGAACAGCTATTATCAGCAGATCCAGAACTTGTTCGGCCCGGTGAATGGCGCCAATTCGCTCAGCAGTGTCCTCAACGGTTTCTCGGGCGCGCTCCAGACGCTCTCCACCACACCGCAGGATCCAGTGGCGCAGCAGGCGGCGATAAGCGCGGGGCAGAACCTGGCGCTCTCCCTCAACAACCTGTCCTCGGGCGTCCAGCAGATCCGCGCCAACGCCGACAGCGAGATCGCGACCGACGTCGCGAGCGTGAATTCCGCGCTGCGGAACATTGCCGGCTTCAACTCGCAGATCGAGCGCGCCCAGGCGAATGGCCAGTCGACCGCCGCCCTCGACGACCAGCGCGACCAGGCTCTCGATCAGGTCTCAAAGATGATGGGCGTGCAGAGCTTCGTGCGCTCGAATGGCGGCATGGTGGTGCTGACAACCAGCGGCCAGGTCCTGGTGGACGCGAAAGCCGAACAGCTCGCCTACACGCAATCGGCCACCGTCAACGCGGCGACGAGCCTCTCGCCGGTGACCGTCGACGGCATCAACATTACCAGCAATCTGACGACCGGCAGTCTGGGGGCGCTCGTGACGGCGCGCGACCAGACGCTGCCCAACCTCACCGCGCAAATCAATCAGTTCACCAACAATCTGTTCAACGCAACGCAGTCCAGCAATCTCGCGACCACCAATAGCGGGCTCGGCGCAACCAACGACGCCAACCATTTCTTTGCCGCCGTCAATACCGCGGGGGGCGTCGACAACGCTGGGAGTATCGAGGTCAATCCGAGCCTGGTGGCAAATCCGAGCCTGCTCGATGGTCCCGCCTCCAACCCCGATCCCACAATCTCTCAAACGCTTGCGCAGAACCTCAACAATCCGCAGAACTTCGCGGCGGCGGGCACTCTGCCGACGATCTCGACGACGCTCGGAAATTATGCTTCGCAAGTGATCGGTCAGGTCGGGAGCGCGGCGGCGGCGGCTTCCGACGACAACACCTTCCAGACCGACTTGCAGACCCAGCTCGCCGCCCAAGCCTCGACCGTGAGCGGCGTCAACCTCGATCAGCAGCTCGAGAACCTCACGGTGTTCCAGAACATGTACGCGGCATCCGCCCATGTCCTGACAGCGGTGCAGGCCATGTTCACGACGCTGTTTCAGATCCAGTGAATAAGGCCCACCACCCATGAGCACCATCAGCACGCTTGCGCGGCAGAACCTGTTTCTGCAGTCGATCGCGCAGCTTCAGACCCAGGCGAACACGCTGGAGTCCCAGGTCTCGAAGGGTATCAAGAGCACGCAGCTATCGGGTCTCGGCGCCAGCGCCGCAGAGATCACCAACCTCCAGAACGAGGTCTCGCAGAACCAAAGTTATCTCGACACGATCTCAACCGTTCAGCAGAACGTCCAGGAGAACTCGACGGTCCTGAGCAACATCGAGAGCGCCGTCACAAACTTCACTTCCGGGTTGCCGGATTCCGCCTTCACCACCTCGCCCAACACCATCCAGACCACGGCGAAGCAGCTTCTTCAGGAGGTCGGCGACTTCATCAACACCCAGGGCGCCAATGGCTACATTTTCTCAGGAAGCCTGACCGGCACGGCGCCCTTCGATACGAGCGGCCTTCCTAATCCGGGCTCGCTCACCTCCTCAGTGAGCGGCGCCCCGCCCAGCGGCTATTACACCGGCAACAATACCGCGGCATCCGCGACCATCGACAACAATCTGACCATTCAATACGGCGTCACCGGCAATAATCCGGCGCTCGAGAACATCATTCGCGTGCTCAATTTCTTTGCCAATCTGCCGCCGGGCTCCCCCAACGCCAACAGCCCCACGGATCAAGCCAATGTGGGTCAGGCTCAGACATTGCTTACGCAAGGGGTCGCCGGCCTGCAGCAGGCCATCGGCAAGCTGGCTTCGCAGACCTCGGAGTTGAGCCAAGTGCAGCACCAGCACCAGGGCATGATCACCCTGGCGCAAACCAACCTCACCAACATCGAGGCGGTCGATCCCGCCACGGTGATCAGCCAACTCAATCAGCTCGAAACCACCATGCAAGCCTCATTCACCACCATCAGCGATCTTCAGAAGCTCAGCCTAGTAAATTATTTGCCCGTGGGCTAACCGGCTAAACGACCACATAGAAACCGGAAATTAACTGTCTCAACCCACACTTCTTCCGCCCGATCGCCGGCCAGAAAACATCGAGGTCCAACTATGTCGCCGAGCCCGACCATCTCCCTCCTCGATCGCCCGCCGGCCCGGTCGTTCCTCGAGCGGCACGCGCGCGTCGAGGGTGCCGAGCACTCCTTCTCGGACGGGTTACAGGAATCGATCCGCATCTTCGACAATGCCTCGATACTGATCACCGGCGGCACCGGCTCCTTCGGTCGCCGTTTCGTCGAGACGCTGCTGCGGCGCGGCCGCGCGCGCCGGGTCGCCATCTTCTCGCGCGACGAGTTCAAGCAGTACGAAATGCAGCAGCAACTCTCGCACCTGCCCGGCGAGACGCTGCGCTTCTTCATCGGCGACGTCCGCGACGGCGAGCGGCTGGACCTCGCCACCCGTGAAGTCGACTATATCATCCACGCCGCCGCGCTGAAGCACGTACCCGCCGCGGAATACAATCCGTTCGAGTGCATCCGCACGAACGTCTCCGGCGCCGAGAACGTGGTACGCGCGGCGCTGCGCAACGGCGTCAAGAGAGTACTGGCGCTCTCGACCGACAAGGCGGCCAACCCGATCAATCTCTATGGCGCGAGCAAGCTCGCCTCCGACAAGATCTTCATCGCCGCGAATAATCTTAGCGGCTCGGTCGGGACCCGCTTCGCGGTCGTGCGTTACGGCAACGTGGTGGGATCGCGCGGCAGCGTGGTGCCGCTGTTCCGCAAGATGGTCGCCGAGGGCGCCGATCACCTGCCGATCACCGACCAGCGCATGACGCGATTCTGGATCACGCTGCAGCAAGGCGTCAATTTCGTCGTAACTTCGATCGCAACGATGCAGGGCGGCGAGATCTTCGTGCCGAAGATTCCGAGCATGAGAATGACCGATCTCGCATCCTGCCTAGCGCCGCACCTGCCGACGCGCGTTGTCGGCATCCGGCCCGGCGAGAAATTGCACGAGGTCATGATCACGGAAGACGACTCACGTCTGACCCTCGAGCTCGATGATCGCTATGTCATCGAGCCGGCATTCCGTTGGTGGGACCGCGAGCCCTATCTCGCCTCCGGCGCGACGCCGGTCACCGAAGGCTTTCGCTTCGCCAGCGACACCAACGATGACTGGCTCGACGCGCTGCGCCTCAATCGGCTGCTCGAGGATGCCGGCGTATGACCGCCGCCACCCTATCGGTCCTCCCTTACGGACGGCACGCCATCGACGAGGATGACATCGCGGCGGTGGCGGCGGCGCTGCGCGGCGACTGGCTCACCACCGGGCCGATAGTGCGGACCTTCGAGGCGGCGCTCGCCCGGCGCACCGCCGCCGGCCACGCGGTGAGCTGCACCAATGGCACGGCGGCGCTGCATCTCGCCTGTCTCGCGGCCGATCTGGGCCCCGGCGACGCGGCCATCGTTCCGGCGATCACTTTTGCCGCGACGGCGAACGCCGCGCGATTGGTCGGCGGCGAGGTCGTCTTTGCCGATGTCGACGCCGATACCGGACTCATGACAGCGCCGCACCTCGAAGCGGCAATTGCGCAAGCGATCGATCGCGGCTTGCGGCCGAAAATGGTGTTGCCGGTGCATCTCGGCGGTCAGTGCGTCGACATGGCAGCAATCTCCGAGGTGGCGCGGGCGCACGAGCTGGCGATTACCGAGGATGCATGCCACGCCATCGGCACGGTCATTCGGAACGACGGCGGCAGCGAAATACCGGTCGGCGCCTGCGCCCATGGCGATATGGCGATATTTTCCTTCCATCCCGTCAAAACCATCACCTGCGGCGAGGGAGGCGCCATCACGACGCAAAGCGACGCTCTGGCCGAACGGCTGCGGCGGCTGCGCGGACACGGCATCGTTCGCGACGAGAGCCTTTTCGAGGACCGCGTGGAGGCGTTCGAGCAAGCGGTGGTCAACCCTTGGTACTACGAAATGATCGAGCTCGGCCTCAATTATCGCCTCAGCGACATCAACTGCGCGTTGGCGCTGAGCCAGCTCCAGAAGCTCGACCGCTTCGTCGTCATCCGCCGTGCCTTGACCGCGCTCTACGACGCGCGGCTCGCGACGCTGGCGCCCGTTCTGCGCCGCGCCGCGCTGCCGCCGGGAATCATTCCCGCTTGGCACCTCTATTCCGTGCTGATCGATTTCGAAGCTGCCGAAATCACTCGCGGCCAATTCATGCGCGCGCTCGAAACCGCAGGCATCCGCACCCAGGTGCATTACATCCCGGTGCCGCGGCACCCCTACTACCGCCGACGCTATGGCGATGCGGCGCTGCCGGGGGCCGACGCCTATTACCGGCGGACGCTTTCGCTGCCGCTCTATGTCGGCATGACTGGGACCGACGTGGAGCGCGTCGCCGACGCATTCGAGGGCTTGCTCCCCAGGCGCGCGGTTCAGCACCCGCGTCGGCGTGCCTCATGACCGTCGCCTGCATCGTCCAGGCACGCATCGCCTCGACCCGGCTTTCGGCCAAGGTGCTGAAAGTAGTGCGGACGAGCCGATCCTCGGACACGTGCTGCGCCGTTGCCGCGCGATCCCCGGCAACGACATCGTGGTCTGTGCGACAGTGGCGAGCCCCGAGAGCGCCCCGATCGAGGCAGTGGCGGAGGAATATGGCGCGCTCGTATTCAGGGGCTCGGAAACCGACGTGCTCGACCGCTATCTGAAAGCCGCCAGATCGGTTGATGCGGACGTGATCATGCGCGTCACCAGCGATTGCCCGCTGATCGATCCCCAGCTCTGCGGCGCCGTGCTTGCCGCGCGCGCGAACATCCGCGCGGATTACGGCGCCAACTTCTTCAGCCATGGCTTCCCGCATGGGCTCGATTGCGACGCCTTCACGCGCGAGACGCTCGAGCGTTGCGCGCGCGAGGCCAGCGACCCCGGAGATCGCGAACATGTGACGGCCTGGATGCGGCGCCAACCCGCATTGCGCAAAGCCCGCGTCGACGGCCCGGGCGGCGCCCCCGCCGGCTGGCGCTGGACCATCGATTACGAAGAGGATCTCGCGTTTCTACGTGCGCTCTTCCGCCACTTGCCGCCGGCGCCGGCGATGCCGGCCTGGACCGAGATCGCGACGGTCCTCGATCGGCACCCCGAGATCGCCGAAATCAACGCCGCAAGGCGTCAGCGATGAGGTAGCCTCATGGATGCCGAGTTTCTCCCCTGCGCCCGGTCGCCGGACGGCACACTGGCGCTCCGCCCGATGACGGTTGACGATCGCGACCCACTCTTGCGCTGGCGCAACCTGCCGCAGGTCGCGCGCCATATGTACACCGAGCACGAGATCTCGGCCGATGAGCACGCGGCCTGGTTTGAGCGCGCGCTCGCCGACCTTACGCGGCGCTACTGGATCATCGTCGCCGACGGAAGTGATGTCGGGCTCGCCAATCTCTATGACATCAGCATGACGCATCGGCGCTGCTCTTGGGCATTTTACATCGGTGACGCCGATGTTCGCGGCAAGGGGATCGGCACGTTCGTCGAATATTCCGTGCTCTCCTCCGTGTTCGATCGCCTCGAACTCAATCGGCTATGCTGCGAGGTGCTGGCCGAGAACGAGCCCGTCTGGCGCATGCATTTGAAGTGCGGCTTTATGCTCGAAGGCAAGTATCGCCGTCACATCCGCAAAGGTACCTCCTATCACGACGTCATCGCGCTGGCGATGCTGCGTGACGATTGGCACGGGATAAAGCGGATGCTGATGCAAAAGCTGGTGGATCGTGGACTTTCACTCGTTGCATAACGACAGCGTGGCGATGCCCGCCCGCAACGCCGGGCACCGCCCCTACTCGGCAGCGCTGCTGGCCGATTGCGGGAGCACCATCGGCCTCGGCCATTTGCGGCGCTGCCTGGTGCTCGCCGCGGCGCTTGGCGAGGCCGGACTGCGCGCGCGGATTGCGACACCCGAGAATGTCGGCGACGCCATGATCGATGCGGCGGGGATTGCGACCCTTTCCTGGCCCAAGCGGTCGCAGGATCTGGCCCCGCATGATGTTTTGGTGGTCGATCATTACGGCATCGATGCCGAGATACTTGCTTCCTGGCGGAGCCAAGCGACGCTCCGCGTAGTGCTCGACGATCTCGCGGATCACCCGATCGATGCCGATCTGATCCTCAATCAAAATCTGTTCGCGCATCAGCTCGACTATGACGCGATTGCCGCTTGTCCGGTTCTGCGCGGGCCAGCGTATGCGCTCGTCGATCCCGCATTCCCTGCGATCGCCGGTGATCGCCGGCGCAAGGCAAATCGCGCCATCGTAAGTTTCGGCGGCTCGGACGACGGAGCGCTCGGCCTTCGCGCGGCGCAGGCGTTGCGGAAAGCCGGCTTCGCCGGACCAATCGACATCGTGATCTCGCCGCTGCGCGCGATGGCGCGCGATCTCGAGAACGCAAGCGTTCTCGCAAGCGCAACGGTCCATCGCGGCGCCGCCATGGCATCGCTGATGGCACGGGCCTTTCTTTATGTCGGCGGCGCCGGCACCACGATCTTCGAGGCCGCCGCCGCAGGCTTGGCGATGCTGCCCGTCGCCATCGCCAAGAACCAATTCCGCAGCATCGAGGCGCAGAGGAGCCACGGCATCGACGCGTTGATCGGCCTCGATGACGATCGGCTCGTCGCCGCTTCGCGTCGGCTCATCGCCGAGCCCGCACGCGGCGTGCTGCGTGACGTTGTCGCCGCCGACGGTCCCACGCGCGTGGTGCGCCACATCGTCGCTCGCCTGGTGCTGCGCGACCCCGCAGAACTCTCCGCGCGCCCATGACCAGGAGACCCGCCCCATGATCAGCCCCGCCCTGCGCGCCGCACCCTCTCGCCCCGACGCGAATATCGAGCGCCATGTCGATTCCTTCCTCGCCCATGGGGTGGTGGAGTTCGGTCAAGTGCTCGACCCCGCGTCTTGCGGCCGGCTGTTGGCAAAAATTCACGCGACCCGACGCTTCGGCTCGGACCTGTTCCTCGACGAGGCGAGCTTTCTCACCGATCCACAGTACAAGGGCGTCAATCCCGAGCCCGGCCGAAACCTGCTGGAGACGCTCGGCTCCGCCGCCGGCTTCGTCGAAGAGCATGAGTTGATCGGCGGCGTGCTCGCCGCACTTCTCGGCGACGACTATCTCGTGCTCGACAAGAAGATCGTCTGCGGCGTACCGGAGACTTGGATGCCCGATTGGCTGGCGCGCCGCGTCAAGGGCAATCCCGTCAACAATCTCGGCCCCTATATTCGGCCCCAATACCGCGACATCACCTATTTCTACGGGATCGACTACCACCAGGACATCATCGATTGGAAGAACCGCAGCGCTGATTTCGTCACGCTCTATATTTACCTCCATTCCGTGAGCGCCGCCGATGCGCCGCTTCACGTCCTGCTCGACAGCCATCGGCTGGGCGCGACCGTGTTTCCCCATGCGCTGGCGCGGAACGCCGAGACCGGTTCCTGGCGTTATGAAGACCGCCGCGGCGGGATAATCGAATGCGCCGAGCGCATGCTGGTGGGCGGCAGCGGTTATGCCGCGCTCTGGCATTCGGCGATCCTGCATGGAACGCAACCCGACAAGGCCGATAGCGAGCGCCTGTCGCTGCGCTACCTGATCGCCAAGGAACCGGGCGCGGGCAAGGCCGCGATCGACACGCTCAACCCGAGCATCGCGGGTCCGCTCTCGCTCACCGAGACCCGGCGGGACCTCGACGCGCAAGGCGCCGCCCGCATTCGACAGAACGCGATCGCCGGGTTCGCCGGCACTGCCGAGTAAAGCGGCGGCGCAACCCACCAGAGGAGTCGGCCATGCCCCCCTCGTTCGCCATCGCCGGCCGACCGATCGGTTCCGGCCATCCGCCCTACGTGATCGCCGAGCTCTCGGCGAACCACAACGGCGACATCGATCGCGCCTTTGCAATCATGGCAGCGGCGAAGGCAGCCGGAGCGGACGCCATCAAGCTCCAGACCTACACCGCCGACACCATCACCATCGATCACGATGGACCGGGTTTTCGGATCGAGGATGGGCTGTGGCGCGGTCGCACCCTGCATGATCTTTACCGCGAGGCGCAGATGCCGTGGGAGTGGCATGCGCCGCTCTTCGCCAGGGGTCGCGAGCTCGGCCTCGCCGTGTTCAGCAGCGTCTTCGACGAGAGCGCGATCGACCTCCTGGAAAAGCTGGACGCTCCCGCCTACAAAATCGCGTCCTTCGAGGCGATCGATCTGCCGTTGATCGAGCGCGCGGCGCGCACCGGCAAACCGCTCATCATCTCGACCGGCATGGCAAATCCGGTGGAGATCGGCGAGGCGGCGGCGGCGGCGCGCGCGGGCGGCTGCCGGGATCTGGCGCTGCTCTATTGCGTGAGCGGCTATCCGACCCCGGCGGCGGAGGCGCATCTGCGCACCCTGCCCGATCTTGCCAACCGCTTCGATGCCGTCGCCGGACTTTCGGACCACACGCTCGGGATCGGCGTTGCGATTGCCGCGGTGGCATTGGGCGGCGCCATCGTCGAGAAGCATGTGACGCTCCGGCGCGCCGACGGCGGTCCGGACAGCGCCTTCTCGCTGGAGCCCGACGAGCTCGGCGCGCTCTGCGCGGCCTGCCGCGACGCCCATGCTGCGCTGGGGCAGATCCGCTACGGTGGCAAGGCCAGCGAAAAGACGAGCCTGATCCACCGCCGCTCGCTTTACGCCGTCGCCGACATCGCGGCGGGAGAGACGCTCAGCCGCGCCAATCTGCGCTCGATCCGCCCGGGATACGGGCTTGCACCCAAGCATTTGCCGGAGATCCTGGGTCGCCTCGCCGCCTGCGCCATTTCGCGCGGGACCCCCATGGCATGGGACCTCGTCAGCGGCGCCAACCCGGCTCTGCGGCGCGCCGGTTAACACTCCCTTTACGGCCTCGGATCAGACTGCACAGGGTCGCCATAGGGTCTCATCGTGACGCTCGTCAACCCCGCAACTTCCGTCCTTTCCGTGCTGTCGCAGGTGGCGCAGAACGCCACCGCCGCGCTCAACCAGCAGCGGTTGCAGCTCATACAGACGGATCTCACGAACTCGTATCAGACGAAGATCACGGCTGCCCAAGCGCTCGGCAATCCGACCCCGGCGCAGAATGCAGAGCAGGCGCAGATCAACACTCTCACCGAGCAAGCCACCGTCTTCAATACCGCGGAAACGCAATACGGTACCAACGCCAACGTTTTCGCGAATATGTCGGCGCAGCTCACGACATTGCAGACAGCGGCATCCGCCGGCGATTCGCAGACCTTCGACATCACACTTTCGCAGGCGATCAGCGATGTCGACAATTTGCGGGTGGTTGGCTTCAATCCGGTGTTCCAGAACGATGGCGTCGCCACGCTGAAAGGAGCCGGCCTCGGCATCCGGTCGAGCTCGTCCTATAACCTCGCGACGAGCCAAGGGAAGGCAGCCGCGCTCGCAGCGATCGCTCAAGCGCAGCAGCAGGTATCCGCAAGCGCCACCGCAACGACGCAGAATCAGAGCGAGGCCGGCACGCAAGTACAGGCGCTAAGCCAGATCATCAACACTCTCACGGCCAGCCTCCAGCAATCGCAGGTCGCGCAGATCACCGAGAGTACCCAGCAAGTCGCCGATTTGCAGCAACAGCTACAAAACCAGCTCCACCTGGTGGAGCTCAATTTGGGCAACAGCTCGGCAGCCGTCCAAGCGCTTCGGCAGGAGCAAACCGCCGTGCAGAGCCTCTATGCGGCGCCGCAACCCGGCACTCTCCTGTCGCTCTTCGCGTAAGATCGCGGCGTTACCATTCAAGCCACGGCAGTCTCGCGATGTGCGGCTGTGGTGTCGAGCCGCTCGAAGAGGTCGATCGTGCGACGCTCAATGGCGCGGAGGGTTGTGCGGAGCTCCGCCATGAATGCCCGGAAAACCTGACGCCGGATCGCCGGGTCCGCCACTCGATAACCGTAGAACATGCCGATGCGCGGCAGCGCACTGAGCGTACCGGAGACCATGGTCTCGATGTTGCCGTATTTTTCCTTGCCCTCGCGCAGAACGCCCATCAGAACCTGGTAGACGCCGGCGAAGTCGGCGGAGTCGAACGCGACCCCATCGAGCAGCCGCGCGATCTCGCGATGAAAGTCCTTCGTCTCGCCGATCATCATCTGGAAGTCGATCTCCGCCAGGATCTCTCCTTCCCGAAAGCGCCTGAAGGAAGGCTTGAGATCGGCCAGAAAGCGGTCGCGATCGATCGCCGGGCGAGCGACTTCGACCGCCTCCGGAACCATCGCGCGCGCACCCGGAATGTGCGCGCCGTCGCTGCAATTGACGGCGTTGAGGCCAAAGGCGCGGATCAGCTCCGCCAGCATGCGGCGACACGAATCGTAGACCCAGTCGGTCTTGACGAAGCCGCCAAAATTGCCCTCGACCTCCAGAGGATAGCGTGCCGCCCTGTGATCGGCCTCCGCCTTGTAAATGCCGACCTCGCGATAGACGGTGTCGCTTGCGTGATGAGCGCCGCCCGGCCTGATGCCGCAATCGGTGCCGAACAACATGAAGTCGGTAAAGCCCAGCGCAACCGCCGCCGCCGCCGCGGTATTGACGCAAGTCGGCGCGGTGCCCTGCAACACCTTGAAGGCACTCCCGAGCAGCTTGGTCGAGCTTACGGAGTCGCGAAAATAGAAAAACGTCTCGGCGAAGAGCGGTGGGACTCGCGGGTCCACCGTCGCCGACGCGATGAGGCGGATTTGCGAGAGATCGCCGAATCGCGCCGCCGCTCCCAGGACATCGACAACCTCGGGAACGTTCTCGATCTCGCAATGAAAATCCGGCACCAACCCGTTGCGCAGCAGCGGTCTGAGCGACGTGCCCCCGCTGAACAAGACGATGCGGTCGCGGATGCGGTGCAGTGTCGCGAAGGATTCGTCGAGTGAGGGCCCCGCTCCCACGATGACCGCGAGCTCAGGACGCTGCAATCGCGGACGGCCATCGATGAGCCAGAACGGGGCCGCGGTGAAATTCGCGACGGCGTGCGACATCATGGTGATCTCGTCTTCAAAGAAGCCGCGATTGATGAACGCATATTGCAGCGAATCGTGCAGCTTCGTGCGCGCTTCCATGAACGACCACAGCGGGTAATGCACGAACACCCACGCGCCGTCGATGAAAGGGATGCCTGCCTGGGTGACGCGCCGCACGATCGCCGAGACCATGTATTGCGGATCGCCATCGGTGACGAGATGCACATCGCCGCCGCGATCCTCGAAGATTCGGCAGAGCTCCTGCCAATCGAGGGCGCCGAAAGATTGCTCGATGAATTCCAGCGACGGCTCGACCAAGATCAGCCAGCGAGCCTTGCTCGCCTCAGCAAGCAGCTTCAAATGGTGGCCGAGCCCCAAGCCGAATACGATCAGAAACGTTGGATTGCCCGAGGGCCGCCGCTCGAGTTCTTTCATCTCATGCGCTTTCAGTACGTCGCTGATCACGCGCACCATCTCGTGACAGACGTCGCTGAAGAGCCCGGCGGTTCCGGGCTGCTCCATGAACACGCGCAATGGTTTTTTGGCGAAGGCGCCAACCTGGTCAGCGGCGAAGCGAGCGGCATCGCCGCCATAGACACGCCTGCCAGCGATCGAGATGTCGATGGCGGCGCCATGTTCGAGAACGAGAGACGCAGCGGGCGCGCCGGAGACGCCAAGACGCTCCGCGACCTCGGGAAACCGCCCGCGAAAGGCCACGCGGGAGCGCTCCGCCAAAGCCGCCGCCGTCACCGCGGCGCTCCCTGAACAAGCGCCGCGATTGTCTCCGCCTCAATCACCCCCGCGAGCGTGCGCGCGCTGTCGGCAGCGCCATCGGCCACTATCCGGATCTCCGCCATCACCCGTGCTCGCGTCTCGCACGAACTGCCGAGACCGGCCGCAATCGCGACGTAATCGCGCTCATCGGCACCGACGAGACTGCCGCCCAGACCGCGCGCGCGAAGGAATGCTCCATAGGGCTCGCTCGGTTTGGTGCCGGCGAGCGCCACCACCGGTACGCCGCACGCGAGCGCTTCCGCCGCCATGCGGGGGGAGCTTCCCTTGAGCGGCGCCAAGGCGACGTCCACGCGCTGATAGAAATCCTCGACCGCCGCCGCATCGACGATATCGATGCGGGCCGCGAGATCGCGCCCGAAATGTGCAACCAGGCGGTCGATATTGCCGCCTGGTCCCATGTCGTTGGCGCGCAACACCAGCTTTGCCTGCGGTTGGCATGCGAGCACGGAAGACCACAACCGGACCGTCCGCGCATCGAGCTGCCGCAACGTCGCATCGGCGCCGAAACTGACGACATCCGCCGAGCTTCGCATGATCGTCCGCGTCCAATCACGGACCAACGGATATTGCGCACCCCAGCATGGGATCGACGGGGCGCTGGCGCCCAGGGACGCATCGTAAAACGGCGCGCCCGTGCCCGCAGGTACGCCGAGCCACGAGACGCGGATCGCGGTGTTGATGCGGGCGAGCGCAATCATCTGATCGGGCGCCGCGAAGCCCGCGCAATCGACGAAGACTTGCGGGCCGTCGCTGGCGAGAACCCGTGCGAGTGTCGCGGGATCGAGGCCGGAAATGTCTCGCCAGCGATCGAATGAGCCGCTCAACGCCGCATTCTCCGCCCATGCCTGAGCGCCGACGCCGTAGCCTACGACACTGACGCGCGTGCGATCATGGGCGAACGCCACCCCCGCGATGGCCGCGGCGTCCCGAGGGTCGGCGAGACCGGAAAGCAGATATCCGACCACCAGCTTCTGCTCTGGTCGTGCCCATGCGGCAGCCT
>Ga0073928_10006037_pt1 | contig 16555 bp, 13 predicted proteins | sample PaiPotPPA55metaG_FD_76969 | JGI IMG/M metagenome (GOLD analysis project Ga0073928, IMG submission 76969) | Iron sulfur acid spring bacterial and archeal communities from Banff, Canada, to study Microbial Dark Matter (Phase II) - Paint Pots PPA... ... | reverse complement strand
GTGACCGTAATGTGATTGACTGGGTCGGTCACGTTCACCGTGGTGTTACCCGAGGGGCCGTCCGAGCTAGTCGCGCTTACGGTCGCCGTGCCAGCGCCCACGCCAGTCACGATCTGGGTTTGGCCGCCTGTCACCGATGTTTGCCCGGAGAAATCCACGACCGACGGAGCGGTGGTAACCCACGTGAGAGTCTTGCCGGTGATGTTGTTGCCCTTCGCGTCGGTAAGGGTCGCGGTCAATGTCGTGTTGCGCCCGACGGCCGCGGAAGCTGGATTCGGAGTGATCGTAACACTGGCGACAGTCGCCGCCTGGACGACCGCGATCGCGATTCCGGATACGAGGCCGCTCGTGCCAACAATCGTGTCGGTGCCAACCGTCACGCCGGCGACGTTGGCGGACGCGTTGCCGGTCTGCGTTATGGTCGCGGCAGCATTCGTCGCTCTGAAGTTCACGGCTGCACCTGGAACGATCTGGCCGAGTGAGTTAGTGACTGTGGCCGTAAGTCCCTGGACCGTGCCGTCCACGTTGATCGTGAATGCGCCCGGCGAGATCTCCACCGAGTTCGGCGGCGGTTGCAGAACCGTCACGGTGTCTACGGCGATCTTGCCTTCGCACGTCGCCTGAATCACGGCTGACCCGGCCGCGACACCTGTTACCGTCGTCGTGATGCCAGACGCGACGACGGTCGCGAGGTTGGGTGTCAGCGACTGCCACGTCACCGCGCGGCCGCTCAACACATCGCCCACCGAGTCGGTCGGTACCGCGGTCAGTTGCGTCGTCTGACTTACAAACACGGTCGGGCGGTTGGGTGTGATGGTCACCGCCGCCACGGGCACGAGCGTCACTGTTATTATCGATTGCGCGCTGACTTTCGACTGGCCCGTGCTCGCCGGAATCGTCGCGGATACGTGCGCGGTCCCGACCGCCAGCGCCGTGACCAATCCCGTCTGATCGACGGCAGCCACGCTCGTGTTGTCAGAGCTCCAAGTCACCGTCCGGCCTGTGAGCACGTTTCCGGACGCATCCTTGGTCGTGTCGGTCAAATGCGCGCTCGTGCTCACGCGCATCGTGAGCGACGCAGGGGCCACGACCATCGACGCGACGGGGGCGGCACCGACGGTGACGGTCGCGAGACCGTTGATTCCGTAGGCGCTCGCGGCGATCTGTGCGCTGCCTACCGCGACGGCCGTGACAGCTCCACTCTGCGTCACGGTCACGATCCCGGTATTGCTACTTGCCCACGAGAGCGTGACGCCAGGGACCACCTTGCCGCTCGCGTCGAGCGGTTGGGCCGTGAAGTCCTGCGTGGCACCGGGGTTGAGGGCCGCCGATTTCGGAGACAGCACGATGCTATGCACCAGGGCTGCCGGCCCGCTGACTGTGCTACTCGTGGAGCATGCGATTCCCAGCGTCCCCGCGGCCACGGCACCTGCTAGGGCCGAAGCGAGCACAACGATACGGCGCGGGGCGCGCCAACGGCGCTGCACGTGCAAGCGAAACATCACTGGGCGGCTGGAACTAGTGTCGGTTCGGCGTGGTGCAGGGTCGTACCGTCGCCGAGTTGTCCGTCGCTATTATATCCCCAGCAATACGTCCCGCCAGTCGATGCCCGCGCGCATGTGTGCGACCCGGCTGCGTGAATGGACGTGAATATCTGGCCGCCGAGGACCCTTACCGGCGTCGAGTGATCGGTCGTTGTGCCGTCGCCCAACTGGCCGTAGCTATTCCGTCCCCAGCAAAACGCCTCGCCCGCGCGCGTGAGCGCGCAACTGTGCACACCGCCGGCTGTGATCGTGACGAAGGGAACGCTGCTAGTAATCCTGGTCGGCGTAAGATGCTCCTGTGTGTCGCCCACGCCTAACTGTCCGTAGTTGTTATGACCCCAGCAATACGCTAGTCCGTCAGTTCCTAGCGCACACGTATGCGAGCCGCCAGCAGCAATTGCACGGAACGCATTAACATCGCTCCCACTTACTGCCGTGGGCGCGGTGTGCACGATCGTCGTTCCGTCGCCGAGTTGGCCTGACGCATTCTGTCCCCAGCAAAAAGCCTGCCCTGTAAGGCTGAGCGCGCACGAGTGGTTCCAGCCCACGGCGAGCGCCACGAACTGTACTCCGCTCGCGACGCGAACCGGGCTTGTTGCGTCGCCGACACTGCCGTTGCCGAGTTGTCCGTACAGGTTGCGCCCCCAGCAGTATACGTCTCCGCCGACTGTGAGCCCGCAACTGTGCGATGCACCAACGGCGACGTATCGATAGCTGTGACCGAAGGCGGCGTGTGCGGGCGCCATGCGTGTAGTGATTGACGAGTCGCCCAGCTGGCCGTAATCGTTCGCACCCCAGCAGTAGACCGCACCGGTTCGCGTGACGCCGCAGGTGTGTGTGAGGCCAGCCGAGATCTCGTCGAACGACGGAGCGCCCGCAACGCGGGTTGGTCTCCCGGCCCGTCCGTCCGAGCCGGTGCCTAGCTGGCCGCGGTCATTTCCTCCCCAGCACAGCGCGGTCCCATCCGAGGACAGCTCGCACGTGTGTGTCCCTCCGGCGACGATGGTCGGCGCCGAAGGGGGGTGAATGGGCGCACGCAACGCCGGCGCGGCCGGCTCCGCGGCGAGTGTCGATGACGCGGCGGCTGGTGTCGGCACGGCCGGCGCCGAAGGCGGTGTCTGAGAAGGCGGGCTCTGTGAAGTGCTCGGCGGAGCGGCTCCCGGGGCGCCCGGAGCGCCCGGGGGCTTGGCCCCGGTGAACGCCGAGCCGATCGTGCCTGCCGCAGACTGACTCGCCCCCGTGGTGTTGGATGGCGTCCCTGAAGGCGTGCGCGCGGCGCTCGACTTATCGGTTGGCCCGCGTGCGCCGGGCGCGCCTGGCGGCGCGGCAGAAGGCGTCGCCGCGTTCTTGTTCGGATTCTTTTGGGCATCGGCGCGGTCGAGCGAATCGTTCACCAGAGCGAGCTCGCGGTTCGCGACGGAGTCGAGACTCGCCCTTGCGGTGCTGTCGCGAGCTCGGCGCAGTATCTCTACGGCAGTCGGCGCGGGCGCGGCAGGCAGCGGCGAGTGCGCCGCCGCGTGGTGCGTCGTGTCGGCCGATGGCGCCGTCGCGAACATTGGCAGGTAACGGTCCACGACATCGCGCGGCGCGAATGCCGCAAATGCGGTGAGCGCGCCGACGACGATTATGGGTATCGCGACCGCGAGTGTGCGCGTCATGGGGCGCCGCTCGACACCCGAGGACCAAAGCGGCGGCAATTCGTCCGCGAATGCCGGCGAACTACCACCGGCATCGCGGCGGTAATGCCTCGTCTGCAGGCCATCCCGGGCCGCCGTGCTTGGGGGCGGCAGTGGCATCACGCTTTGCGCAGTGTCCGGCGCCGATCCTCCTGAGGAGCTCGACGCAGTCGCGCGCGCGCTCGGCGTCCATTCGTCTTCGGTAAGTGCGCTCAGGAACGCCGCGGCGCTGGGCCAGCGGTCGTCGCGGCGCTTCGTCAGCGCCCGGTCTATCACGCCAACCAGCCGGTCGTCGAGATCCGGACGGAGCGACGCGATCGGCGGCAGCTCCTCAAATTTCTGACGGTACATCACGTCCGACGGCGTCTCATCGATCCACGACCGCTGCCCCGCGAGCATCTCGTACCCGACGATGCCAAGGCTGAACACATCGCTCCGGCCGTCCAGCGCCACGCCGTCGATCTGCTCCGGCGACATGTACGCGGGCGTGCCGACGATGAGATCCGACGCCTGCTGGCGGCCCATCTCCGCCGACAGCGCGATACCGAAGTCCGACAGCAGCGCGCGGCCAGTCTCGTCGTTGAGGAAGATGTTCCCCGGCTTGACGTCGCGATGCACCACGCCACGAGCGTGCGCGTATGCCAGCGCGGCCGCGATGTCCGAGAGTACCGATTCCGTGCGCTCCGACGAGAACAGGCCATCTTCGCGCATGGCCCGCTCGAGTACGCGGCCAGGTACGTACTGCATCACTAGCGCTAGCCCCTGAGCGCTCAGGCGCTTGACCGCGTGGATCGCGACGACGTTGGGGTGCTGGAGCTGCGCGACGGTGCGCGCCTCGCTCAACAGACGCGCTATCGCGGCTTCGTTGGCGGCTGCGGCCGCGTGAATGACCTTGATTGCGACGTCCCGCCCCAACTGGCGGTCGCGCGCGAGATAGACGACGGCCATCCCGCCCCGTCCGAGCTCCGCGAGGATCTCGTACTCATCCTCAATTTCACGAATCTCAGCCGGAGTGGCGCCGAGCGTGACCGACGGCGCGCGCGGGTCACCGGTACTCACGGGTGCGACCCCATCGTCTTTTCGTTAACGCTACCGCTCGCGGAAGCGAAAAACCACCTCACCCATCTCTATTTGGTCGCCGTCGCGAAGGAAGCACTGGCCGTGCGTGGTGTCCAATGTGTCGCCGTTCACTATGACGGGGTTCGTCTGCGACAGATTGGTGAGACGCCAGCGGCCGTCCGTGTACTGCAGACGAGCGTGCTGCCGGCTGACCGTTTGGGACCGTAGCTGCACGTGCCGGTACGGGGGTCCGCTCACACGCCCGAACGTTATCTCGGGTACCTCCCCCCAAGTGCGCACGAAGCGAATGTCGCGGCCCGGATGCTCTCCGTCCACGACTTCGAGGCGTCCCGGCAGAAATTGCAGCGTACCGTCGCCAGTCGGGACTGAATGCACGATCTTGTCGCTCATCGACGACCCGTTGGACGCGAGCGGATTCGTCGGTCCTTCGCGCCACCCCTGCGGCGGGGGACCGTAAGCGCCGTCGACGGGTTCGACCGGCGCGCCCGGGCGCTTGCGTCGAGCGCGGCCTGCTTTGCCGCCAGCCCCCGGCGCTGCGTCGTGGAGCGCGGCCGGCGCCAGCGGCTGAACAGGCACGCGCGCGCTCGCGCGCACCCCCATCACCAGTGGCGGCGTCCTCACGCGGCCCAACGCGCGCTCCGAGCGGCGCCGGTAACGAGAGAGCAGCCACATCACGATGACCACCGCGAGCGCAGCGACTGCAAACCATACCCACGTGGTTGCACTGGTGTCTGAATGCGGCTGAGTGACTTGAGTGGGGGACATGTCATGTAGGTGTGCGGCTCAACGGTAGGGGCCGTTGCCACATCACATTAGACGCCTATAAACGGTAGAAGATCCCCAAGATAGAAAGAAACGCCGAGTAGCGCCTTCCGGCAATACATTGTGGGGGTGACAACCCGGCCGTTTTACTACAAAGAGACGTTGGGGATACGCATCACCGTGCGCCCCACGTACTTGCGCGACCAGTCCCGGCCGACACAGCGACGCTATGTATTCGCATATTTCGTGCGCATCGAAAACGTGAGTTCCCAGCCCGTACAACTGATGTCTCGCCGGTGGCTCATACACGATGAGATCGGAGAGGACACCGAGGTAGAGGGAGAGGGCGTGGTTGGCCAGCAGCCGCTCATTCATCCGGGCGGCGTGCACGAGTACCAAAGCTCCTGCGTGCTGAAATCGCCAAGCGGGTACATGGAAGGCCAATACCGGTTTGTGCGTCCCGATGCGTCAAAGTTCGAAGCCCAGATTCCGCGATTCGCTCTCCACGCCGACGACGTCAGCGGATTTTTCTCATAGTCGGACTGCAAGAGCGCGACCGCTACTGCGGTTTCGCTAGCGCCGAAGATTCGATCCTGCGCGTGGCTGCGTCGAAATCGACGGCGGGCGTAGGAGGCGGGGGCGGAAGAGCGTCGCCGATCGCTGAGGAATCTCCGATGGCGCCGGGACCTGACGTGGCGCGGGAACGCGCGGGCCGGCCCGTCGGCGCGCGCGGTATAGCGACCGCGCGTACCTGCTCCGCTGGTGGCGCCGTTTCGGTCGGGTGACCTACGACCTGCACGCGTGGCTGACTCGACTTAGGAGCGGCCACGGGGTACGCCGCCGCCGCTGACGGTGCCGCGGGAGCGACCGTCACGTGCGGATTCGCTGCAGGAGGCGCCGCGTTCCGAGTTTGGACCGCTGCGGAAGTCACGGAGGCACGTACGGCGCTCAAGAGATCGCGACCAAATATCAGTACGCCGGCGGCGACGACTGCGGCACAGGCAGCGACGACAACCCACGCTGGCCTCCGCCTACGCGCGGGCTTCTCTCTCCGTCCAGCGTAGTAGGCGGCTCTTCGCTCATGCGATGTCGCCTCGGGCGGCGGCCACGGCGGCAGTGACGCCGCAGGCGAAGGAGCGTATGAGAGGGATGGCGCGGGGGCGGGGGCGGGGGAAGGGGAAGGGGAAGGAGAAGGAGAAGGAGAAGGAGAAGGAGAAGGGGTTTCCGGCGGGGGTGCTTCTGGCGCGACCTGCGGAGATGGGATCTCGAGCCGCGTCGGCTCGATCCACGGCACGGCCTCCGCCGACTTGCTATCGCCCGCCAGGCCCACGTCAATCACTTCGATTGAGCGCTCTCGCGACGAGGCCACCGGCGCCGTCGTATCGGGCGTCTCGGGCATCTCCGGCGTCTCCGGCGTCTCCGGCGTCTCCGGCGTCTCCGAAAGCGTTGTCACCGCGATTGCGGCTGCGAGGGTGGACCGTAGCTCCTCCATTCGCTCATGTGCGGCGGCCAGGGTTGGGTGGTCCGCACCGAGCGCTTGCTCGCGCGTTCGCAGCGCCCGTTCCCGGACCGCATACTCTTGCTCCGCTTTGCCTTGGGCGGCGCACGCCTCGCCCAAACCATCCAGGGCCGTGAGAATCCCGGGGTCGTTCGGCGCGAGAGTTCGATCACGCACCGCCAGCACGCGCCGCCATACGCGCTCGGCCGCTTCGGGCCGGCCCATCGACTGCCACAGCTTGGCTAGGCTCACCAACACCGCCGCGATGTCGGGATGCTCGGCGCCGAGCGGACGCTTTGTCGCGAGCAGCTGCAGCAGCAGCGGCTCGGCGCGCGTGTATTGCCCGCGCTTGTAGTACAGACGAACCAGGTTGTTGATGTTGACCGACAGATCGGCCTGCGCCGTCTCGAGGCGTTTGCTGGTCGCCGCCACGGCCCGTAGGAGCAACGGCTCAGCCTCGTCCAGCGCGCCGCGCGCGACGTACAGGGCCGCAAGATTGTTGATGCTACTGACCACCGAGGGATGCTCGGCACCCAACGCAGCCTCCCGCAGCTCGAGCGCGCGCCGAAACAGCTCTTCAGCGCGGTCCGTGTCTTTTTGCTGGTACTTCAGCTGCGCCAGATTGCTGATGCTCGACGCCAGCCGGAGCGGATCGACGCCGGATCCGGGCCGTTCGCCCTCCTCGATGGCGGCCACAAACGCGAGCTCTGCGCCCGTCATGTTGCCTTCACCGTAGAGCCGGCGCCCGGTCTCGTTCATCTGCTCCCAGCCCGTCTGGGGCGATCCCGAGGCAGGCGTGGTGGCAGGCGTCATTGTGGCAGTCATCCGTTTCTCCCCTTGTAGGAGAGGACGCCGATGCGAGGCGGCGGGTCACCGTACGGCGTGTTTCCTCGACCCGGCGCCGCGCGTCGTGCGTAGGGCGGAACTCAGGATGCCGGGAGGACAACCCGCACGTGACACCTCACCTGCTCATTTTCAGCGCGGCGCACGCGCTGTATAGCCAACCGACCTACCGGCGCTTCGCCATCGCGTTCGCCGTGGGGCTCTTTGCGGCTTGTTACTCGCATACTTTCGCGACGCGAAGCGCATCCGATGTGGGAAGCGGCGCAGGTGTCTCAAGCATAGCGAGCCGATAGCTCAAGCAGGAACCGGAACAATCGGGCTGCTTGCCGCGTATGGATCGCGGCGTCTAAACTCCCATCCAGAAGTTGTGTCCCACTCCTATACGAAGCGGTGCGGCCCGTGAGATATCATGCGTCGGTTCCCATCGGAACATTCTGCCTGTTGGCTGGAGCGGTCACTGGCGCTCTCCTCGGATGCGGAAGCAGCAGTAAGAGCACGGGCCCGAGTGGCGGCGCAACCATTTCGCTAGGCGTTGGCGGCGTGGCCGTCGTAAGCAGCGCGCCGCAACTTGCGAAGGTCGAGATAGCGGCTACTGGCCGCGCGAGTCAGTACGTCATCATCGTCGCGAACGCCGACACGGGACAGGACCAGACGCAGAGTTACACTCTGACCTCCAGCGCCGGTGACCGGCTCACCGGGCAGTACAGCCATGCCTTACGGCTAAGTCCCGAAAGCCAGGAGGTTTCGCGAAGGTCAGCCGGCCCTAAGCCCGTTGTCAACACCGCGCAGATCGCGTTCGAGGGGCGTCTCCGGGCCTTCGAGCGCACGCACCTTCATTTCCCAGCGGGCAGCTTCCGAGCGCGTGCCACCAAGCCGACTAGTGGCGTCGGCGTGCGCTGCGTGCCGTCGCAACAGCCCGAGGCAGTCTGCCCGACACCAGTACCGCCAGTGCCGGGGACCGTCGTCGTAGGTGACACCGTATCGCTACACGTGCCAACCGGCCCTAGCAATCTCTGCGAGCAATACGTGTCCACACGCGCCGTTGTGCGGGCCGTCAGCAACCACGCGATCATAGTCGAGGATACGCTCGATCACATCGCTGGCCCCACGTTTGGCGCGAGCGACTTTCGGTCGATCGCCACTGAATTCGACACGTTCATATATCCGACCGATGTGAACCATTTCGGTACGCCGACGGACATCGACAACAACGGCCACATTCTGCTGCTATATACGGGCCAGGTGAACAAGCTTACCGTGCCGGGAGAGTCGGGGTTCGTGGGTGGCTTTTTCTTCAATGGCGATCTTTTCCCCGACACGAGCGCTAATGGGTTCCAGCAGTGCGCCGAGAGCAACTACGCGGAGATCTTCTATCTGCTGGCGCCTGATCCGAACAACGCTTTTGGGGGAGGCGCCCACGCCACGGCCGACATACGCCAACTCACCCGCGGGACGGTGGCGCACGAATTCCAGCACATGATCAACGCTGGAAACCGTCTATACAATTGCGCGCAGTGCACCACCTTCGAGATCACCTGGCTCGACGAGGCGCTTGCGCACTCGGCGGAGGATTGGGTCGGCCGCGCGGAGGACGGCTTCAGCGACGCGCAGCAGCTGACGTTCGCGGACATCACCGCTCACGGAAACGACGACTTCAACGCGTTCTTCTTCCAGAACACGGCGCGTTATGGCTTCTGGCTAAGGGCTCCCAGCACGCACGGCCTGACGAGCGCGTTCGCGGATACGTCGCTGGCCGTCCGCGGTGCTGCTTGGTCGATGGTGGAGTACTCAGCTGATCAATACGGTGGCGGAAACATTGCTACATACACGAAGAAACTCGCGGCAGGTCCTCAAATCGGCGTCCAGAACCTGGTGGCGGAGGCGGGGGTGCCGTTCGACTCGCTGCTGTCCGGATGGCTGATCGCGAACTTTGCGTCCGGCGCTGGCATCAGCGGCCTCAAGGCGAAGTACTCCTATACCGGGTACAACATGCGTGACGTGCAGGACAACCTTAACTCGGGGAACTATCCGCTCGTCGTGACCGACGCGTCGCCTGGCACCTCCGGGCTCTTGACGCCGGTCAACTCCGCCACGGGCGCGTATTACTCCGCCAGCACATCGGGCGAGGCGTTTTCAGTCTCACTCGCTGGCGCCAACGGGTCCGGCGCTCCAGCCGCGGGCGCTCGCATTTACGTCGTGCGTTTGCAATAGCGGCGCGGCGGGCCCCTATGTGTCGCGCAAAGCGGCCATCGGGGTCTCGGCGAATACATCGCGGCTGCCGAGCACTCCAATAAGAATGGTGAGCGCTGCCGTGATTCCAGCGACTGCCAGCGCTGGTGCGGCGGATGGCGTGAAGGACGCATCGAATGCGAAGTGCACGAGGGCCCACGCCGCGGCAACTGATAGAACGACTCCCGCCGCACTCCCCAGCACGCCGAGCGTTGCGTATTCGGCAAGCATGATACGCTCGACCTGGGATCGGCTGGCGCCCAGAATCTTGAGCAGCACGCCCTCCCGCACCCGCGCCCGTCTGCCGGCGGCTACTGCGCTGAACAGCACCGGGAGCCCCATCACGAGGCTGAAGGCGGCAAGAAATCGGATGGCCAAGGAGACCTTCTTGAGGACGCCGTTAACCGCCTCGCGGATGACCGACAGGTCTACACTCGAGATGTTGGGATAGCGGTCAACGACCGCGCGTTCGACTTGCGCCACACTCGCCGCGGAATCGGCGTGGGCGAGAACTATGTACTGCTTCGGGGCGGAATCGAGCACGCTACCCTGAAATACCGCAAAGAAGTTGGGCTCGAAGCGTGCCCAATCGACATGCCGCAAGCTCGTTACTCTGGAGGCGACTCGCACGCCTTGCACATCCCATGTCACGCGGTCGCCCACCGCCACGCCTAGTTCTTTCGCGACGCCATCCTCCAGCGAAACGTGCGCGATCGTATCACCGGCGGCGCGTGGTCCGGACCATCGGCCAGCGACGATGCGCTCCGAGCTCACGAGCGTATCGCGATATGTCGATCTGTATTCGTGCCGGACGGCCCAGCCTCCCCGCGCGGAGCCGCGATCGGGACGTCCATCGGCGCCGTCGCGACGTTTGCGGCCGGGCGACGCGATTGAGTCGGCTCTGCGACGACTGGTCGCGATGTCGGCCGCGGAGATCCCGTTGACGTCGGCGATTCGCATAGTGACGATGGGCGCACGCTCGACGATCTCGCCGCCGCCCCTCTGAATCAGCGTGTCGAGCGGCTGGGCCTCGTCCTCTTGCACGTCGAAGAAAAGCAGATTGGCGCGTGAGCCCGCCACTGTCGCGCTGAACTGAGACAAGAGGCTCGACTGCACGAGATACAGTGTAGAGACCACGAACGCGCCGAATCCCAGCGCGATAATGACGGTGCGTGTCTGGTTGGACGGACGATGCAGGTTGGCGATTCCTTGGCGAACCGCGTATGGCCAGCGCGCGCTGACTGCCTGTCGCGCAAGCGCCGACAAAGCACCCGCGCCAAGCCAGAGTGCCGCGAGAGCCAAGGCGATCCCGAGGCTGGTGGCGAGCCCCTGGCGCCATCCCCCTGAGCGGCTTATCGCGGCGGCGACGATTGTCGCCACGAGCGCGGCCAGCGTTACCAGCGGGGCCGGGTCACGGCGGCCTTGGCTCAAGACATCCGCATCCGTGTCGCGGCGGAGCGCCTGTAGCGGTGAGACGCGTCGGAGCGCGAGCAAGGGTCGGAGTGCGCACAGCGCAGCTACCCACAAACCGAGCACGAGCCCCAGAGCGATGGCTCGAGGGACGAGTTGAATGGTGACGTCGATCGGAAGGAGATCACGGGCGACGCTCGGCAGCACGTACTGAATGGCGACGCCAATCATGGCGCCGACTGCAGCGCCGACAACACCCATTGCGGCCGCTTGCGAGACGTAAATGGCGACCACTTGGGGGCCGGCGGCGCCGAGGCAACGGAGAATCGCCACCGCATCGATCTTTTGCGTCACGAACGCGGTGATGCCGCTGGCGACACCGATGCCACCCAAGAGCAGCGCCGCGAGCCCCACGACTCCCACGAAGTCGGTCAGGCGTTGAATCGAGTCCGTGAGATTCACCTCGGCGTCGGCCGCGGTCTGAATGCGCACACGCTGAGCCTCGAGCGCGGGACGGGTGCGAACGAGCCATGCCCGCCCTGGAGCGCGGGCCCCGCGCGGGAGTGCGACGAGCGTGCGGTATTCGGCTCGGCTTCCGAACACGAGTAGCTGAGTGCCGGGGACGTATTTGGCCGCAATGAAGACCCGTGGGCCAATGGACGCGGCGATGCTGGCATCGCCCGGGACACTACGAATCGTGCCAGCGATGGTGAACGCGGCGGCTCCTATCGTGAGAGTATCCCCCACACGGGCATCCAGCGTCGCGAGAAGCGAGCGGTCCACGATGGCGCGCGGAGCGGTCTGCAAACCCGGCCAGATTGCGCTCGGATCGGTGGCCACGACGCCGGTGAGCGGGTAATGGGCCGTAACGGCGCGGACCTGGGCGAGCCGAGTACGGCCGCCGCCTCGCGCGGATGCCATCGACACGAACGTCGTCACCTGGGCCGTGTCGGCGCCCGCGCCCACGAGCGAATCCACCAGGGTTAGGGCGGTGCCCGATAGCGGGGCGCGCGCCGTGAGCGCAAGGTCGCCGCCAAGAATGGCGCGCGAGCTCTCGCGGACCGACGCGACGACGTTGGCCGCGAACGAATCGATGGCGACGAGCGCGGCGACGCCGAGAGCCACGGACGACATCGACAGCAAGAGACGCCGTCGCGTCGTTCGACTCTCACGCCAGGCTAGGCGCAGCAATGCAGCTCGCGCCGCGCGGGGTCGAGGCGCGGTCGTCACGCGACGATTTGCCCGTCGGCGATGTGGATGATGCGGTGTGCGTGCGCGGCGAGGCCCGGGTCGTGCGTCACCAGAACGACCGTGGATCCGGACTCGCGATTCAGCTTTTCCAGAAGCGTGACCACCCGCTCGCCGGCTGCGCGATCGAGGTTTCCCGTGGGCTCGTCCGCGAAGAGAACGCGAGGCTGGTTGACGAACGCGCGCGCGAGCGCGACGCGTTGCTGTTCGCCACCGGAGAGTTGGGCGGGAAAATGATGGGCGCGTTCGGCCAGTCCTACCCGGGCGAGCAGCTCGCGCGCGCGCACCGTGGCGTCCGGCTCGCCGCGCAGCTCCAGCGGCACGCTCACGTTTTCGAGCGCGGTGAGCGAAGGTATGAGTTGGAAGCTTTGGAACACGAATCCGACCTTGTCGCCTCGGAGCCGCGCCCGCTGGTCCTCGGTGAGAGTAGACAGGTCTGCGCCGTCGAGGATCACGGTGCCGCCGGACGGGGTATCGAGGCCGGCGAGCAGGCCGAGGAGCGTAGTCTTGCCGCTGCCGGACGGGCCGACGATCGCGACGAACTCGCCGGACGAGATCTCAAACGAGACGGCGTTCAGCGCCGTGACCACGGCGTCGCCGCTCACGTACTGCTTGGTCAATTCGCGGGCAACGAGCATGCGTATGACGAGAGATAAAGGGCGGTGGGCCAGAGTGCTGGCGGTAAGCGCGGTTGCGTTGGGCGCGTCTCGCGCGCCGGAGCCGCGCACGGTGGTGTTTGTCGGGACGAGTCTCACGGCGGGTTATGGGCTCGACGATCCCAGCGACGCGTACCCCGCGCTGGTGCAGGCCAAGATCGACTCGGCGGGGCTGTCATACCGCACGGTGAATGCGGGGGTGAGCGGCGAGACATCGGCGGGCACGCTGAGGCGTGTGCCGTGGCTGCTGCGTGGCGCGCTCGACGTGCTGGTATTGGAGACCGGCGCGAACGACGGCTTGCGAGGGTTGGACGTGGCGGCGACCCGGGCGAACATCGATTCGATAGTCCGTCGAGTGCGGGTCGCGCGACCTGGCGTCCGTATCTGTTTAGTGCAAATGGAGGCTCCGCCCAACATGGGCGCATCGTACACGGCCGCCTTCCGAGCGATCTATCCTGGCGTGGCGAGAGAGGAAAAGGTCGTCCTCGTGCCGTTCCTGCTTGCGGGGGTCGCGGGCCACGCGGACTTGAATCAGGCTGACGGCATCCACCCCAACCTGCGTGGTGAGCAAATCGTGGCCGCGAACGTCTGGCATTCGCTCGAGCCGGTGTTGCGTGCGGCCGCCGAATAAACCAAGGCCGTCCGAATGACCGATCCTACCAAGATTTTCCTGCTCGCAAACCTGGCCGCGTCCGTCTATCTCGTTGGGGCCATTTGGGCACACGAGGTGGATATTTTCAGGTCGTAGAAACTCATTGATGCTAGGGATTTCCCCAACGGCTACGGGTTCATCATGCTCGCTTGGGCGATGAAGCTGTTCGCGGGCGACGGTATGGGCCGTTGACCGTCCTGGCGAGCACCGATAGTTTGAAGGGCTGTGCTCGTTCCGAGTAAGTTTCCCAGCAATTAAGCGAGTTTAACGTTATGGCAATGCCGGCGACGCAAATCCGCCGAGGGATGGTTTTGGTGTTCGAAGGCGATCCCGTGAGGGTGCTGGAGTTCCGGCATCACACGCCTGGCAATCTTCGCGCGATGGTGCAGGCCAAGCTCAAGAACCTGCGCAGCGGGTCGACCTTCGAGCATCGATTCCGCGCGGCGGACTCGGTTGAGCGGGCGTCGATGGAAACGCACGACCTCGAGTTCTTGTATCAGGGTGGGGAGACGTATCATTTCATGAGCACCGAGAATTACGAGCAATTCGAGATGGATGCGGAGACATTGGGTGACAGCGCGCAGTGGATGCAGCCGGGCATGCGGATTCAGGCCGAGTATTACGATGGGCGGCCGATCGGCATACAGCTGCCGAATTCGTTGACTTTCGAGGTGACGGAGACGGCGCCGGTAATGAGGAGCGCTACCAAGACGGCGTCGACCAAGCCGGCGAAGCTGGAGAACGGTGTGACGGTGAACGTGCCCGAGTTCGTCCGTACGGGTGAGAAGGTGCGAGTGAACCCAGAGACCGGGGAGTACGTCGATCGCGCGAACTAGAAGTGCGTTTGCGCGATTGTATGGTGACTGTAGCTCAATTGGTTAGAGCACCGGACTGTGGCTCCGGGGGTTGTGGGTTCAATTCCCATCAGTCACCCTCTCAAGACGACAGTAGGTCCGTAGCTCAATTGGTAGAGCACTGGTCTCCAAAACCAGCGGTTGGGGGTTCAAGTCCCTCCGGGCCTGTGTAGATTTGCGACGCGAGCGGTGCCGGTCGCGCGGCGGTATCGTCTAGGGGACTAGGACGGAGCCCTCTCAAGGCTCAAACACGGGTTCGAATCCCGTTACCGCTATACGAAGCAAACGGGAGGGCGGCGGCCCCATCGTCTATCGGTCAGGACGTCACCCTTTCAAGGTGGAGAGACGGGTTCGATTCCCGTTGGGGCTATACGGAAGGGCAGTCGAAGAAAATTTGGGACTGTAGCTCAGCTGGTTAGAGTGCCGGTCTGTCACACCGGAGGTCGCGGGTTCGAGCCCCGTCAGTCCCGCTGGTCGTAACTTGATGTTAATCAACGTGTTAGTCGAATGACTTCACCGCACGGCGGGCGCAGCGCCAAGTAATTACGCGCCAGTTACGCGCCAAATTCCGGGACTCCCCGTGACCGCACTTACCCGCGACGATGCCCGTCTCGACGTCACGCTCTTTGACGATGGGCAGCCCCGCGTGTTGCGGGGCGTGCCCAAACCGGCGCCACTCTCAATTCGCCAGGTGACAGGCGTCAAGCCACCGCCCCCGTTCGAGACGCGGCAGTATCGGCGTCGGGGAACGACGACGAGCTACGACGACACCCGGACGCTGCCGCCGGCGACGACGCCGACGTGCGCTAACGGGCTTTGCCGAACGGGACTGCAGTCGAAGTTCTACGCCACAGACAAGAGCGGCGACTGGCACTACTGCGAGGCCTGCTTCGGGATGATGATCCGAGCCGGCAAGTAGCTCGGGCGCCCACGACGCGATGCCGGGATGAATGTCGATTGGTCGGTTGTCGTGCGCGTCGCGACCCCGCTAGTCACGCTCGTACTCGGCGCAGTGCTCCATCGCTGGCTCGAACGACGTCCGAAGGTGATTTCCTATCTTGGGCACGTAGCGAGTTTCCACGTCACCTCGACCGCGCAGCCATTCCTGGTCTTCACGCACGCGATCGTCGTTCGCAATTCCGGCAAAAAGATCGCGAGAAACGTTAGGGTTTAGCATAACCTTCTGCCCAACGACATCAACGTTTTCCCACCCCGCGACTACACGACAACCCGTTATCAACCGATAGGCGGCACCATCCTATTCCCGTCCCTCGCACCCGGCGAGCAGGTGACGATCAGTTACTTGTACCAGCCGCCCGTAACATGGGAGCAGGTGAATAGGGCTGTCACGCACGACGATGGCCCGGCGAAGATCCTGCACGTGCTACCGACGGCCCAGTTCCCGCGTTGGGTCGTGCGGGTGGTACAGGTGCTCATCTTTATCGGCGCGGTGGCGGTGGTATACGCGCTCATAGAAGCTGTGCGGTTCGCTCTCTACCACCGTGTTCCGATCGTTCCTGTGTGATGGGTGGCGGCGCGGGCTAGCTCCCCGCCACCAGCCGATTCAGTAGCGCCGTTGCTCGCGCCTGCCCGTCCGGGTGGACGTGGACATAGTTGTCGTACGTCGTCTTGATGCTGGCGTGCCCCGCACGCTCCTGAATGATTTTCGGGTCGAGGCCCTCGTCGGCCAGCATTGAGAGGCACGAGTGCCGAAGGTCGTACAGTCGGATGTTCGGCAACTCTGCCGTCTGCAGGATCTTCTTGAAATGCCGGTTGGTCACGTTCCGCGCTTCTAGCGGGTCGCCCGTCTCGTTTGCGAAGATGAGTCCCTGGTCGTGGCAGCGCGCGCCGAGTTTAAGGCGGCGCTCGGCTTGCGAGCGCCGATGCTTGAGCAGCGCCGCCAGCTCCACGTCGCCAAGCGGGATGCGCCGGACGCGCCCCGTTTTCGTGGGGCCCAGCGCAGGGGCGCCGTCGTCGTTTTTCGCGAGCGAGCGCTGCACGACGAGTACGTCGTCCTCGATGTCGGTCCACTTGAGCCCGGTTAGCTCTCCAGGGCGCAGACCACACAGCACGGCGAGAACAAAGAAAGCGCCCAATGGATCG
>Ga0073928_10006036_pt1 | contig 16559 bp, 19 predicted proteins | sample PaiPotPPA55metaG_FD_76969 | JGI IMG/M metagenome (GOLD analysis project Ga0073928, IMG submission 76969) | Iron sulfur acid spring bacterial and archeal communities from Banff, Canada, to study Microbial Dark Matter (Phase II) - Paint Pots PPA... ... | reverse complement strand
CGGCCACGGAGCTTGGCCGGCTGCAGGCCGAGCTGGCGGGGCTCGAGGCCCTCCAGGTGCATTCGTCGTGGGGGCTGCCTCGCGTGGGCGATGTCCTCTACGCCGACGCCGGGTACGAGGCCGCGCTGGCCGCCGCGCTTGGCCCGCTGGCCGACGCTTTTGTCGCCGCCGGCGAGGGCGCCGCGATCGAGGCTGCGCACGCCGGAGACTCGCAATCGAACGTGGTCTACCCGGAGCCCGCGCCCGCGGCCGAGCCGGACTCGCTGGTCGAGCACGTCCGCTGCGACCCTGCCTATAAGGACATCGCGCTCCGGCTCCTCGGAGGAGTGGTGATGGATCGCGACGTCACCCGCGATGGCGTCTACCGGGCGCCCGGTCTGGTGCGCGCGGGTCGAGACGCACGCGCGGAGCTCGCCGTGCGCCGCAAGTGGATCCACACCCGGATGGCCGAGCTGGGCCAGGCGGTGGAAGCTGCCGCGCGTGCTGCCCAGCAGGCGCGGTCAGCCGAGCGCCGGGTGGCCGAGCTGCGCGCCCACGCCGCCGAGGCGGGGCGCATCGACGAGACCCGCAGGCTGCTCGCGGCCGCGCTCGCGGCGGAGCGCGCCGCGGCCGGCCAGGTGCCCCAGCTCGATCAGGCGGCGGCCGCAGCGGACGAGCTCGCGCTTCGCCTCGAGGAGGAGCTGGCCTCCAGCGCCGAGGCCCTGCGCGAGCATCGCACCAGCGCTCAGCAGCTCGAGGCGGAGCGCACGCGGTGGCGGGACCGCATCGAGGATCTCGGCCGCCAGCTCCACATCGTCCGGCAGGACGTCACGGCCATTGGGCACGCGGCGGAGGACCGGGCGCACCGGCTCGCCACCGCCGAGGCCGCCTCCTCCGCCGCCCAGGAATCGCTGCCGGCGCTGGCAGGGGCCGCGACCGCGGCGCACGCGCAGCTGGACGGGGTCGAGGTCGAGTCCCCGGAGGAGGAGGCAGAGCACGCCGAAGGCGCGCGACGCCTGGTTGCCCTGGAAGAGGCTCGCATCGACGCGCGGCTCAAGAGCGGCACGCTGGAGGGCAACCTCGAGCTGATCGCGCGCGAGGCGGAGCTGCTCGCGGCCCGCCTGGATGAGATCCGCGGTCGGATGCCGGACGGCATCGCCCCCGACGAGATTCCCGGCGGCAAGACGCGCGAGCGCGAGATGCGCGCGCTGGAGCGCCGGCTCGAGGAGATCGGCCCCACCAACGCGCTCGCCGAAAGCGAGTGCCGCGAGCTCGAAGAGCGCTACACCAACCTGCACCAGCAGCTCGAGGACATTTCCGCCGCGCGCGCAGACCTCGAGACGCTCATTGCCAAGCTGCGCGAGGAGGAGGAGACCCGCTACGAGGCGGTCTTCGGCGCGGTCGCCTCGAACTTCCAGGAGTTCTTCTCGCAGCTTGCCCCCGGTGGCCGCGCGACTTTGCGCCACGCCGAGGGTGACGACGGACCGCGTTCGGGCGTCGAGATCCTGGTGCAGCCTCCGCGCAAGCGGCTGCAGAACGTGACCCTGCTCTCGTCAGGCGAGCGCTCGCTCGCGGCGCTGGCCCTGGTGCTCGCGCTGGACGAGGTCAACCCGAGCCCGTTCACGATCCTCGACGAGGTCGACGCCGCTCTCGACGATGCCAACGTCGGCCGCTTCGGTGAGATGCTCGCCCGCCTGGGGACGGAGCGCCAGTTCCTGGTCATCACGCACAACCACGTGACGATGGCCCACGCGTCGAGCCTGTACGGCATTCACCTCGACGAGAGCGGCACCTCGCACATCGTCTCGGTGCGGCTGGAGGACGTCCGCAAGTCGGCCACGAAACCTAGGTCCGCCGCTCAGGCCGGGTAAGAACCCCACGAACTCAGAGGCTGCGCCGTGAGTTCGCGGGGACCCCTGTAGGCTCGACGCATGTGGAGTCGAGTCGGCGGTCGCACCCGCACGCTTCTCGCCGCCGGTCTGCGCGCCCTCGGGCCGCCGCTGGGCCCGGGCTATTACGCCCGGCTGGACGAGCTGCTCATCACGGCCGACGTCGGGCCTTCCATGGCCTCCAGCCTCAGCGCCGAGGTGCGCAAGCGCAGCCCGCGCACGCTCGAAGGGGCTCGCAAGGCGCTGGTGGAGGCGGCTCTCGCGCTCACGTCACAAAAGCCCCGGACCTTGCGGCTCGACCCCGCGCCCGCCTGCATCCTGATGTACGGGGTCAACGGGGCGGGCAAGACGACAACCATCGGCAAGCTTGCGCACAGGCTGCGCAACGAGGGGAGGCGCCCGCTTATCGTCGCTGCTGACACCTACCGCGCGGCGGGCATCGAGCAGATGGTGGCGTGGGCCGAGCGAGCCGGCGTCCCGAGCTTCGCCGGGAGCGCCGGGGCCGATCCTGGGGCCGTGGTCTTCGACGGCATCCAGCAGGCGCGGCGGAGGGGGCTGGACGTGGTCCTGGTCGACACCGCCGGGCGGCTGCAGTCGCAGCGCAACCTTCTTCAGGAGCTGGCGAAGGTGGGGCGGGTCACGGCCAAGGCCCTGGAAGGCGCGGAGTTCGAGTCGCTGCTGGTGCTCGACGCCGTGCTCGGGTTGGCGAGCGTGCAGCAGGGACGTGCGTTCAACGAGGCGATTCCGATCACCGGTCTTGTGCTGGCGAAGCTGGACGGCTCCGCGAAGGGTGGGTCCGTGATCACGATCGAGGCCGAGCTAGGCGTGCCGGTGAAGCTGGCGGGGGTGGGGGAGGGGATCGACGACCTGACGCCGTTCGAGCCCGAGCCTTTCATCCGCTCGCTCGTGGAGGACTGACACCTTGGCCCTGGCCGATCCCCACTGTCACACGACCGCGTCGGACGGCATGGTGTCGCCGGCGGAGCTGGTCGCCGCCGCCGTCGCGGCCCGCCTCGACCTCATTGCCGTCACCGACCACGACACGATGGCGTCGGTCAAGGAGGTCCAGGAACGGGGCGCGACGGCAGGACTCCAGGTCGTACCGGGCCAGGAGGTCACGACCGGCGGGCCGGCACAGACGCACATGCTCGGCTGGTTCCTGGAGAAGCCGGTGAAGCGCGGGATGTCGCTCGAGGACACCGTGGACGCCATCCACGACGCGGGCGGGTTGGCCATCGTGCCCCACCCGTTCATGCCGGTCTACTTCGGGTCGATCCAGCCGGGGATGCTGCGGCGACTCATCGAGAAAAAGCGCATCGACGGGATGGAGGTGATGTTCACGGTACCCATCGGGGCCCGTCGGCGGCGCGTGCTCGACGCCTTCATCGAGGCGAACCGGGAGCGCCTGGGCGCACCCATCGGCGGCAGCGACTGCCACTTCGGCGGGCACGACATCGGGCGCGTGCTGACGGGGTTCGAGGGTGACTTTCGGACCGCCGTCGAGCAACGCCGGACTGTGCCGCGAATGGGGACGAGGCACCCGGTGCCGACGGGAATCGCGCTGCGCCAGCAGTGGAGGGCGCTGGTCGAAGTGCCGCTGCTGCGCCTGAGGGGAAAGCTGGGCTAGGCTGCGCGCATGGCTGAGGTTTTCTTTTCCATCACGCACGGGGTTTGACGTCGGGTTGTCTCGCGTTCGCCGATGAGCTTCGCGCCGCGGGGCACATCGTTCACACACCGGATCTCTACGACGGCAAGACCTTTGAGCGTCTTGCCGACGGCGTTGGCTACGCCAGGCAAGTTGGCTTCGACACCATCGTCGAGCGCGGCCGCCTCGCAGCTGACAGCCTGCCGCATGAGATCGTCTATGGCGGGTTCTCGCTAGGGGTCATGCCGGCGCAGATGCTGGCGCAGGCAAGGCCGGGCGCTCGGGGAGCTCTGCTCTTTCACGCCTGCATCTGGCCCTCCGAGTTCGGCGGCCCATGGCCGCGGGGAGTCCCGGCCCAGATTCACATAATGGAGGCCGACGAGCAGGCTATTCCGCCCAACGAAGACCTTGACGCCGCCAGGCAGCTCGTTGAGACCCTCGAGAGCGCGCACCTGTTCCTGTACCCCGGCGATCGCCACCTGTTCGCCGACAGCAGCCTGCCCGATTTCGACGAAAGCGCAGCCACGCTGCTCAAGCAACGCGTGCTCGCGTTCCTCGACAACATCGAGTAGGGGTTCTCAGAGGTCGCGGGCGATCTCGAGAAGTGCTTCATGGACGGCGGCCGGCGCGGCGATGATGTCCCCGGTCTCGATCCAGGTGTCGCCGCCCGACCAGTCGGTGACGCGTCCGCCGGCCTCGATCACAAGGGCCGCGCCGCCCGCCATGTCCCACAGGCCAAGGCCAAGCTCGAAGAATCCATCCAGCGTGCCAGAGGCAGTGAACGCGAGGTCGAGCGTGGCCGCGCCGGTTCGCCTCAGGTCCTCGAACCGCGCGATCGCGGCCTCCATCACTGGCAGGTAGCGCGGCAGGCGCTCCTTGCGGCGGAAGGGAAAGCCCGTCGCGATGATGGCGCGGTCGGGGTCGCCAGGCCCCAGCGGCGGTACGCGCTCGCCGTTGCGGGTCACGCCCTTGCCCGTCGAGCCCGCGAACTCGAAGCCCAGGAATGGCGCGATTACAACGCCGAGGATGGGGTGGCCTCCACCGAGAAGACCAACCGAAAGGCCCACGTGCGGAAATCCACGGATGAAGTTCGTGGTGCCGTCCAGCGGGTCGACGGCCCACATGGTGCCGGCGCGGGTCCCGCCGGCCTCCTCGGCGAGCACGGCGATGCCGGGCGCCTCGCGGGCGAGCACCTCCAGGATCGCCGCCTCGGACGCGCGGTCGGCGCTCGTCACGTAGTCGCCTCGGGCCTTGAGTTCGGCGGCGAAACCGGGTTGGGGAAGGCCGAGCGCGCGCAGCACCTCGGCGCCGGCCCTCGCCGCGCGCAGCGCGACGGGGAGGAGGTCGTTCAGTCTTTCTTGCCCTCGAGGCCCAGGCCAAACATAGCCTCGAGATCGTGGTTGGAGAACTGCTGAAAGGCGACCATGGTCTGCGTGCGCTCGATCCCATCCAGCAGCGTGAGCCGCTGGGTGACGACCTGGGCCAGCTCGTCGTGCTCGCGCACACGCACGATGGCGACGAAGTCCCACTCGCCGGTCACGGTGTACACCTCGGCGACCCCGTCAACGTCGGCGAGGCGAGGGCCGAGCTTGGTCAGCGCCTCACGTGTCGACTTGACAAGGATGACGGCGGTAAGCACTCCATCATTGTCTCCTCCACGCCTAGTTCCCGCGATCGTCTTCGAAGATGCTGCTCAGGCGGTCTGCTATCGGAGCTGCTAGCATGAACATATGGCATCTGTGCGCACCACTTTTAGCCTTGACGAGGAGCTTGCCGAGCGCGCGCGAGAGTTAGGCATCAATGTCTCCGCGGCTGCCCGTGAAGGAGTGGCGGCCGCCGTCCGTGCGGCACTCGCGCGCTCCGATCGAGAGGCATACCGCAAGCACCCCGAACGTCCCGACGAGTTCTGGCGCCAAGCTGAAGCGTGGGGCGAGCGGTGAGGCGCGGCGAACTGTGGCTCGCCGAAGTTGGACGCAAATTGCGGCCTGTGCTGGTGCTGACGCGAACCGAAGTGATGGAGGTGCGAGCCCTTGTTACCGTCGCGGAGGTTACTACCTCAATCCGTGGCATTGGCGCCGAAGTCGAACTCGATCATGTGCAGGCTGGCCTGGACCGCCCATCTGTCATCAACTGCGATGGTCTTCATACGGTCACGCAGGCGTCACTTACCACGCGGATTGGAGCAGTTGGTGACCCGGTCTTAGGCCGCGTGTGTACGGCTATCAGTTACGCGCTGGGCTGCTGAACCATCTTTGGGCCGCCGGCCCCACGAGACCTTTCCAGGGGGTTTATGGGCTGGACTTCTGAGACCTCTCGCGGACGAATCGCTGAACTGCGCTGAGTTTGATGGAGGCCTGAGGGGTGTCCTGATATTGACCGTCCGATTACGCGTCGCGACCAAGCGTCGAGGACGACGGCGCAGTAGACCTTTCCTTCCCTCGTAGGGTGCTCGTCACATCGGTGACCAGAGTTCATCGGCTTGGTCGCGATGAAACTCAAACAGTGGTCTATTCCAAACGACGAGCGGCGGTAGCTCGTGGTCCCAACTAAGCATCTAGCAAAGGCTTATAAGTCTGGCGCGGTGGTCGGAGTGGCGTAACTCCGTGTGCTATCGCAAGCGATGAGCCTTGCGGGGCTCGTTAGAGCTCAGACGGTCCAATCACGTCTGTGACGCGTGAGCCCGATACCTTCAGCTTGGCGTCGATTGTCAGGAGCCGGCACTTGAGCAACCGCGCGAGGGCAAGGTACTCCGCATCGTATGTTTTGGCCCAGCCAAGCCGGTCCGCGATTCGGGATGTCTCGGCGGACAATCCCTTCGGCCTGCGGGGACTGATGTCAGCCGCCGCCATTCTGTCCATGGCGATTGAGGCAAGCTCGTCTGTGATCTCCTTGCGCCATTTCAACTCGTGAAGTACGGAAGAGGCCTCCGACCACATCAAGTAGGGCGCTACAAGCTGCTTTTGGGCTAGTGGCTCAAACCCGGCTTCCGCAAGGCTTGCCGTGACTACGATGGCAGCGTCGACGACCAGCACTCAGCGGCCAGCTCGCGAGGATCGAATCGCCGCGAGCACGTCTGGCATCGGTCCGTGTGTGGCGGTTCGGCGCCATCCCGACGGCAACGGCAAAACCGCTTTGGTTTCAGTCAGCAGCGCGAGGTCCCCTTCCTCGATCAGGTGCTGGGTGCCGACCTTGGTCGCTTTCAGGCGACCGGACCTGATCCAGCGCCGCACCGTTTCGGGGTCGCGCCCGGTGCGGCGGGCTGCCTCCGGTACTGTCAACATTGTAGCTATATACTACAACAAGTCTGGAGCAGTGGTACCCTCCGACTGCCAGCGCGGAGCGAGCTGTTTGGTGACCAGCTCGACAGCATCGATGAAGCGCTCGAAATCGTCCTCGACCATTGGTGTCGATAGGGAGCCCATGGCGCGCGGCGCCATCAAGACGCCGTTGTTGACCAGGCCGAGAAAAAACTCGCGAGTCAGCTGCGCATTCGACGTCGCCTTGCTTCGGTAGTCGACGACCGGCTGGTCGGTGAAGTGAAGCGCGAAGAGCGACCCGGCCGCGTTGACCTGCACTCGCAGGCCGTGCGATGCAAAGACCTCCGCCAGCTGATCCTTGACTCTGGCCCCCTTACGGTTGAGCTCTTGGTACACATCCGGCGTCAGCTCGCGCATTGTGGCCAGCCCGGCCGCCATGCCCAGAGGATTGCCGTTGAAGGTTCCGCCCTGGGCAAGGCTCGGCCGCCTTCGCGGATCCAAGAGCTCCATCACGTCGGCGCGGCCGCCGAACGCGGCCACCGGCAAGCCTCCGCCGATGATCTTGCCCATCGTGGTGAGGTCTGGCGTGATGCCGTAAAGCTCCTGTGCTCCGCCGGGCGCGACGCGAAGCGAGATGACCTCGTCGAAAATGAGCAGGATTCCGAGCTCGAGGGTCACGCTCCGAAGGCGTTGAAGGAACTCCGGGGTTGCCGCGATCACGCCGCCGGCGCCGATGATGGGCTCGAGGATCACGGCCGCAATGTCGCGGCCTTCCTCGCGCAGGATGCGCTCCGCGGCATCGGGGTGGTTGAAGGGTAAGACGACAGTTCGATCGAGAGCCCAATCCGGCGTGCCGATCGAATCCGGCCGGGCGATCGGCCGATCGTCTGGGCCGGCCTCGGACACATCTGCGTGGGTGCTCACCTCTGCGTAGTCGTGCGTGCCGTGGTAGCCACCCTCGATCCGAGCCGTCTTCGGCCGCCCCGTGAAGGCACGAGCCAGTCGCATCGCGAACATGGTGGCCTCCGTGCCCGAATTGCAGAAACGCACCGAGTCCAGGCTGGGTACCCTCTCGCATAACAGCTCGGCGAGCTGGACCTCGACAGGATTGGCGGCCGCAAAACCGGTCCCACGGGCGGCTTGTTTCCGGATCGCTTCGACGACCTTCGGGTGGGCGTGCCCGAGGATCATCGCTGTGTAGTTGCCGAGCATGTCGATCCGCTCGACCCCATCCACGTCCCAGATCCGGCAGCCTTCGCCGCGGTCGATGAAGAGCGGATAGGGATCGAAGTACGTTGTGGTCCGGGTGGTGCCACCCGGCATCACTCGCGTCGACCGCTCGTGGAGCGCTTTCGACCCGGGCGTGGACCTGCGGTAGATCTCCTCCGCGTCGCTCATTGAGGTCAGGCTAATCGATGCAGACCGATTCCTACCTCGACTCGCGATGGCGCCGCACATTGATGAGGCTGCCGCAGATCGACACGTCGCACCACCGCCTCGAGGCCGACCTGCTCTCGTCCTCGAACATCCAGCTGCAGCTGGGATTGGCGCAGACCTTGACCCGCCTGCCCTCTGCCATCAGCCGCGCGGCCGAAGTCGCCACGTCCGCGATCGCCACGTTCCATCGTCCGCCCTTACGTTCAAGCACAAGGCGTTCGCCGCCGTGCTCGTGAGAGATCCGCATCACAAACGGGGCGCGGTTGATCTCGGATTCCAGTGCGCGTCGGACCGATGGCTCGAGTGCCATGCCTTCGCTGTAGCGCTCGAGGGCGCGACGGAGCGTCGATCTGAGTCGACGCAGATGGCTCAGGGCCGCCCGGTCGTCGGGGTCGTCGACACGGTAGTTCCATTGCTTCAGGAATGCACGTCTCCACACGGGCAGCGGCAGGCGGTCGTGGACTGAGCCGGAACCGAGGTGGTCGTTGAAGCTGCTGTTGACCAGGTCCAGGCAGGGCTCGGTGCCCCATTCATGTGGCAGCGGTGAAGGCAATGCTCGCCAAAGTGTAATAGCCATAGCCTCCTTCGGCTATTACAATCACTGCGTGCGAAAGGTGGCCGGGTTGGGGCTGGCCTTGCTTGTGCTCGCGGCATGCTCGCAGTCGACTCAACCCCACGGCTGGAGGCTGGTCGCTGAGGTCAAAGTAGGGCAAACGCCGGGCCCTGTCGTGCTCGGCGGCCGCTGGGCCTTCGTCGCCAACATGGGAGAAGGCACCGTCTCAGAGATCGATCGCGCTACAGGGCGCCTCTTAGCGACCATCACCATCGCCGATCCCCGTGTGCTGCGCGACCAGGGCTGCGCGCCCGACAGCGTTCACGCCTACTACTCGGGTTCATGGGGATGGCGGGCCTGCGACACGCCCTATTCCATCGCGTGGGACGGGACCGGGCTATGGGCTCTGGACAATGGCAACCGGATGTTGTGGAAGGTCGATCCTTCGCGGCGAGCGGTGGCCGACCATATTAGTCTTCCGGGGACCGGTTGGAGCGTCGCGATCAAGGACGGCATCGCTTTTGTGTCCGGCTTCGCGGACAACCACGCGCTCTACATCGCGAACCTGAAAACGCACGACGTGACTACCGTTGACGATCTCGACACCGGGCCTGCGATGCTCGTCGCCGACGCCACGGGCTTGTGGGTCAACTGCGTCCGGGCGGGCGTTGGACATCTGGATCGCATTGACCTGGCCAGCGGGGCGGTCACGGGACGCTTTCCGATCGAGTGGTGGAGCACAGCGATCGTCGCCGACCAGGGCGCGATCTATGTTCGAGGCACTTTCGGTGGCGACATCTCACGCGTTGACCCCACGTCTGGATCGACGACGTGGTCGCAACCCGGACCCGGCTTCATCGGCCGCCAGGGAATCGACCAGCTGGGACCCGCGTCGAACGGCATCTGGATGAGCGGACCCACGACGGCACGAGTGGACCTCGCGACAGGCGTCGTCACGGACACGATCCGAGTGCCTTCGGCGACCGTGGCAGCAGCGGACGGCGAAGTCTGGATGGTCGAGTTGAACGGAATGGTGGCGAAGTACCTGCTGAAGTAGCGTAGCCGCTGGGCTGATCGTCGCCTCGCCCTGCTCTGGTACCCTGTCAAGTAATGCCCCTTGACAGGCTTCAGACCCGGAGCCGGTTCCTGGCGCTGTTCGAGCGCTATGGCGCCCTGCTTACCGACCATCAGCGTGGTGTGCTGGACCTCTATCTGCGCAGCGACTGGTCGCTCGCGGAGATCGCCCAGCACGATGGCACGTCAAGGGCTGCGGTGCACGACATCGTCCGCCGGTCCCGCCTCGCGCTCGATGACTACGAGAAGCGTCTGGGCCTGCTCAAGGAGGCGGAACGGCGGCGCCGCGCGGTCGAGACGCTGGACCGCGAACTGACGCTGTTGAGGCGTCGGATGGCAAGGCTCTAGAGCGATGTTCGAAACACTGTCGGCCAGGCTGACCGAGGCGCTCAAGAAGATCACCGGCCGCGGGGTGCTCCGTCCCGAGGACGTGGACGCGGGCCTGCGCGAGGTGCGCCTCGCGCTGCTCGAGGCCGACGTGAACTTCAAGGTGGTCAAGGAGTTCGTCGAGCGCGTGCGCGCGCGCCTCACCGGTGTCGAGATCTCGCCTGGCCTGACGGCGCCGCAGACGGTGGTCAAGGCGGTTCACGACGAGCTGGTCGAGCTGCTCGGCGGCAACAGCGCCGGCCTCAGGTATGCGCCGAATCCACCGACCGTGCTCATGCTGGTCGGCCTGCAGGGATCGGGCAAGACGACGACCACGGTCAAGCTGGCTCTCCTGGCGCGCCGCGAGCAGCACCGGCCGCTGGTCGTCGGGCTCGACCTGCGCCGCCCGGCCGCCGTCGAGCAGCTGCGAATCATGGCCGAGCGCGAGGGCCTCCCGTTCTTCTCCGGCACCGGGCCGGTCGAGGACATCGCCGCTGCCGCGGTGCGTGAGGCCGCGCGGGTGGGCGCCGACACCGTGATCCTGGACACCGCCGGTCGCCAGCATGTCGACACCGAGCTTATGGGCGAGCTGAAGCGTCTCAAGGCGAACGTCGCGGTCACGGAGACGTTCCTGGTCGCCGACTCGATGACCGGGCAAGATGCGGTGAAGTTGGGTGAGACCTTTGGGCATGAGGTGGGGCTCGACGGCGTGATCCTCACCAAGCTCGACGGGGACGCCAGGGGCGGCGCGGCGCTGTCGCTGCGACTGGCCACCGGGCAGCAGATCCGCTTCGCGGGAACGGGCGAGCGGCCCCAGGACCTCGAGGTGTTCCAGGCCGAGCGGCAGGCCTCCCGCGTGCTAGGCATGGGCGACGTGCCGACCCTCATCGAACGCGCCGAGCAGGTGGTCGACAAAAAGGCGGCTGTCGAGATCGAAAAGAGGATGCAGGTCGGCCAGGTGACCTTCGACGATTTCCTCGTCCAGATCAAGCAGCTGAGGAGGATGGGGTCGCTCGAGGGCATGCTCGACATGCTCCCGGGCGGCGGCAAGCTGAAGGCGCAGGTCGCCGGGCAGGACACCGAGAAGCATGTCAGCCAGATGGAGGCGATCATTCTTTCCATGACGGCCAGGGAAAGGGCGCGGCCGGATCTGATCGACGGCGCCCGCAAGCGCAGGATCGCCCGCGGCAGCGGCACGCAGCCCGCCGACGTCAATCGACTTCTCAAAGCGCGCGAGGCGATGCAGAAGCTGGCCAAGCAGATGGGTCGCGGCCAGTCACGTAACCGTGGTTTCGCCGGGCTTCCCCGGCTGTTCGAATAAGGAGGCGGCAATTGGTAAAGATCAGGCTGAGACGGATGGGCGCCAAGCAGCATCCGTTCTATCGCCTTGTTGTGGCGGACGCGCGCTCGCCGCGCGACGGCCGGTTCATCGAGCACCTGGGTTACTACGACCCGATGTCCGACCCGGTGCAGGTGAAGATCGACGAAGACAAAGTCGTGAAGTGGCTCCAGCAGGGCGCGCAGCCCAGCGAGGCGGCCCGGAGCCTGTTGAAGCGGGAGGGAATCCTTGAGCGAATCGCAGAGAAGCGGAAGTCGACCGCCCCGGCGTGACGGCGGCCCAGGCGGCGGCCGCGGCGGCTACACCCGCGGTTACAGGCGCGAGGGGCCGAGCGGCCCGAGCATCGATTACAAAGCGTTGATCGAGTACGTGGCCAAGTCCCTGGCCGAGAAGCCGGAGGAGGTCCACGTGGAGTCGTTCGAGCGCGGCGGCGGGACCGTCGCGATCAAGGTCAAGCTCGCGGACTCGGATGTCGGGCGGTTCATCGGCAAAGCCGGCCGGAACATCGAGGCGATTCGCACGCTCGTGCGCGTGGCATCGCTGAAAGACCGCAAGCGCGTGTTCGTGGACCTGGCGAACCCACCCCGATGACACGCGTCGGACAGATCCTCGGCGCCTATGGGCTTGACGGTGCTGTCAAGGTATTGGCCTTGACAGACTTCGACGACCGGTTTCATCCGGGGTCGAGGCTCATGCTCGAAGGCGACGAGCGCGAGGTCGAGTGGAGCCGGAACGCCGGCGGCGACCTTGTCGTGAAGCTGCGAGGAGTCGACAACCGCACGATGGCGCAGCTCTTTCGCGGCCGCTACCTGGAGATCGGGGACGAAGCCGGCCGGCCGGCCGGTGAAGGGCGGTTCTACCACCACCAGGTGATCGGCCTCGCCGTCGCGACGGCGTCTGGGCGCGAGATGGGATGCATCGAGGAGGTGCTGGAGCGGCCGGCGAATGATGTGTGGGTCAGCCGCAAGGGCTCGCTGGAACACCTGATCCCGGCGACCAGGGACGCGGTCGTCAAGGTTGACCTGGAAGCCGGGCGGGTGGTCGTGGCAGATTGGCTTCTACAGGTGGAAGACGCGAGAGGTTCGACGGCATCACGATCTTCCCGGACATGTACGGGCCGGTCTTCAAGCAGGGTGTGGTCGGCCGCGCTGTCGAGCGCGGCGCGATCGAGCTGCACACGCATGACCTGCGCGACTTCACTCACGACCGCCACCGCCAGGTCGACGACGTGCCCTTCGGCGGCGGGCCGGGCATGGTCTTGAAGCCCGAGCCGATCTTCGAGGCGGTGGAGAGCGTGATGCTCAACAACGCGGGCCCGGTCATCCTGCTCGAGCCGTGGGGCGAGCGCCTCGACCAGCGCCTGGCCGACGAGCTCGCCAAGGAGCCGGGGCTCATCATCGTCTGCGGCCGCTACGAGGGCATCGACGACCGCGTTCGCACGGGCCTGGCCTCGCGCGAGATCTCGATCGGCGACTACGTTTTGAGCGGGGCGGAGATCCCCGCGATGGTGCTGATGGACGTGGTTGGCCGCCTGGTCCCAGGCGTGGTGGGAGACCCCAGCTCGCTGGCGCAGGACACCTTCGGCGGAGAGCTCGCGGGCTGTCCGCAGTTCACCCGCCCAGCCGAGTACCGAGGCATGCGGGTGCCCGACGTCCTGCGCTCGGGAGACCACGCGCGGATCCGCCAGTGGCGCAAGCAGCAGGCGGCGCAGCGCAATGCCACGACAGCGAACCGGCAATAAACAACAATTAACTGAGGAGATCGACATGAACGTCATCCAGCAGCTCGAGAAAGAGCAGCAGAAAAGTAAGGTGCCGGCGCTTCGCGCCGGAGACACGGTAAAGGTGCATGCCAAGGTAGTCGAAGGCACCCGCGAGCGCATCCAGGTGTTCGAGGGCACGGTCATCCGCGTCACCGGCGGCGGCCTGCGGCAGAACTTCACCGTGCGCCGGGTCACGCACGGCGTGGGCGTGGAGCGGACTTTCCTCATCCACTCGCCGCGCATCGACAAGATCGACGTCCTGCGCCACGGCGACGTGCGCCAGGGCCGCCTCTACTACCTGCGCGGCAAGGTGGGCAAGGGCGCGCGCATCCGCGAGCGCCGAAGCGCCATCGGCGCGCCGGCCGCGGAAGCCGGGGAGCCGGAGCCGGAGACAAACGGGGAAGAGGCAGAAGGGTAGTCGGCCAGTCCGTCTTCCCCTCTCCCTTTTGGGAGAGGGCAGGGTGAGGGGGACGACCTTCCCGTTTTCCCCTCTCCCTACGGGAGAGGGTCAGGGTGAGGGGGACGACCTTCCCGTTTTCCCCTCTCCCTACGGGAGAGGGTCAGGGTGAGGGGGATGACCTTCCCGTTTTCCCCTCTCCCTACGGGAGAGGGTCAGGGTGAGGGGGATGACCTTCCTTGTTAAGCGCGCCTTGAGTCGAGGACGGCTGCTCTGTAGTCTCCTTGCCATGGGGTTCCGAGGCCGGTGAGGCCGATGCTGTGGCGCTATGAGCGCATGGCGTTTTCGATGGGCTACCAGGTGGTGGCCGGCGTCGACGAGGTGGGCATGGGCCCGCTCGCGGGTCCGGTGGTCGGCGGTGCGGTCGTGCTTCCGATCGGGGTCCGCATCTCGGGTCTCGACGATTCCAAGCTGCTCACCGCTGAGGAGCGCGAGCGCCTCGACGTGATCATTCGCCGCCGCGCTGTCGCAGTCTCGGTGTGCGCGGTGGACCATGCCCAGGTCGACAGCCTCGGCCTGACGCGCGCACGCCACCTCGCCACGGCGGGCGCGGTGGCCGGGCTGGGCGTGCAGGCCGAGTATCTCCTGGTCGATGCATGGGACGTGCCCGAGGCGCCGCTGCCCCAGATGGCCGTCGTGCGCGGCGACCGGACCTGCGCATCGATAATGGCCGCGAGCATCGTCGCCAAGGTCGCGCGCGACCAGGCGATGATCGAGTACGACCGCATGTATCCCGGCTACGGCTTCTCCGGGCACAAGGGCTACGCCACCCCGGCCCACCGATCCGCCATCAGGCGCCTCGGCCCGAGCCCCATCCACCGCACGTCATGGGCACCCTTCCGAGAGTTCGGCTCGGCCACCTAGCGCTCGGGCGCGCCGGCGAACGGGTCGCGGCGGAGCTCATGAGGCAGCGCGGCTACGAGGTCGTCGGAGCCGGCTTTGCCGCCCGCCGGGGGGAGATCGACCTCGTCTGCCGCAAGGGCGATGAGCTGGTGGTGGTCGAGGTGAAAACCCGAACCACGACCGCGTTCGGGACGCCGGCGGAGGCGGTGGACGCCCGCAAGCGCAAGGCGCTCATGTCGGCGGCCGCGGAGTATCGGGCGCTGGCGGGCTGGCGCGGACCGATCCGCTTCGTCGTGGTCGCGCTGACGGGGACAGTCGAGAAAGGCTTCATCGCAGAGCTGATCGAGGATCCGTTTTCCTGAAGCGAGACTAGCGGCAGGGCCCTGCGACGGACACCTGGGCGCCGGGCACCGCCATCGATGGCCGAAGGCCGAGGCCCGACGACTTGCCGGGGGAATACACATCAAACGCCTCGCGTCCGCCCAGGGTTCCGGCCTAGCGCCGGAAGTGGCGGTCGAGCTCGGAGGCGTAATTCAAGCCAAGCGTCTCGCCGTGCTGCAGCAGCCAGTCGTCGAACCGCACCGTTCCGTGCGGCGGCTCGGCCGACACGAGCAGCTCGGACATCAGCCCCTCGACCTCCTCCCGGGTGAGCACGATGTCGCGCACGAAAAGGCCAATGACCTTGCCGGCCGGTATGAACAGGCCGGGTGTCAGGTAGATGAACCTCGGGCGGCGATGGACGGCGATCGAGATCTGGTCGACCATGTCGGCGAAGCTGACAGTCTCGGGCCCGGCGGCGTCGACGGTCATGTTCTCCTCATGGGACGCAGCCGAAACCGCGATCTCGGCCACATCCTCCGCGGACACCGGCTGCACTCGGTACTGGCCAAGCCCTGGCATCGCGAACAGCGGCATGTTCCTCAGCAGCCAGGCGATGTTGTTGATGAGGATGTCGCCGGGCCCGAAGACAAGTGTCGGTCTGACGATGGCCCAGGCGAGCCCCGATTCCTTTACCAGCTCTTCGGTGCGCGCCTTGCCCGCGTAGTAGGGGAGAGGCGAATCGAGAGACGGGTTGCTGACGCTGATGTGCACGACCTTGCGGACACCGGCTTCCGCGGCCGCCTGCACGAGCACGCGCGTGTTGGCGATCGCGCGGTCGAAGTCCAGGCCGCCATGACGAAAGCGCACCCAGTACGTGTTGTAGAGCGTGTCGGCGCCTCGAAGGGATATGGCCAGGCGCTTGCGATCGTCGAACTGCAGTGGCTCGACCTCGAGCTCGGCCTGCAGATCTTCCGTCCCCGGCCGGTTCGCGTGGTTGGTCAGCGTGCGGACGCGGTGACCATCGGCCAGCAAGCGCCGCGCGATGAACCTGCCCGTGTAGCTGAAACCGCCCGTGACGACGTCGATGCGGGACTCCATTAGAAAGGAAAGCGTGTCAGGTCGTAGGCAAGCGATCCCGGCTTGACGTGGCCGGACGTGACGACGCGCGGGCGGTGCCGCACCGCCTCGGCCGGGTGTACCTCGGGCCGCAGGCCATTGAAGATCGGGAAACGCAGCGTTCCGTCGGGCGACCACTCCGAGTAGCGCACGCTCACCACGAGCTCGGGGCGGCACCAGTGCACCGGCCTGGTCATCACCGGCGGCGGGTCCAGGTACGAGGTCTCGCTAGCGAGCTCGGGCAGGCCTTCGCGGATGGCGGTCATCGTCTCGTCATCCCATCCGCCGCTCACGGTGCCGCAGGGCAGGAGCCGCCCCTCCTCGTGGTAACCGACGACCAGCGCGCCGAACGGTTTGTCGCCGGTCCAGCCGACGACCACGAAGTCGTCCGACTTCACCGCCTTGACCTTCAGCCAGAACGGGCTGCGCTGGCCGGGTACGTACTGGCTCTGCTTGTGCTTCGCTACGACGCCCTCGAGGCCTCGCTCCAGGCACGCCTCGAAAAGCTCCACGCCGTCCTG
>Ga0073928_10006035_pt1 | contig 16560 bp, 16 predicted proteins | sample PaiPotPPA55metaG_FD_76969 | JGI IMG/M metagenome (GOLD analysis project Ga0073928, IMG submission 76969) | Iron sulfur acid spring bacterial and archeal communities from Banff, Canada, to study Microbial Dark Matter (Phase II) - Paint Pots PPA... ... | reverse complement strand
GGGTTTCGAGCCCACCCCGGTTCAATCCAAAACTAGGAGTCTACAAATGTTGTTACTCACACCGACGATGTTAGGCAGTTTGTTGGCCGGAGTCGCTCCCTGGCTGATGTTCTGGTAACTTCCGGTTGGCCCGTAATCCACTAATTTAGGCCATAGCGCTCAATCACGTCCCACAAGCCAATGTACCGGACTCTAATGCTGCGGAATCTATTTGAAAAGGGAGGACACCATGACCCAATCCAGTGCTACACAACGAGCCAGCGAGCTAAACAATCTCGACCACATGTTACAACGTAACAAAGAATTTGCTGCTCGGCAGTCTGCTGAGGGCACACTCATGCCTTCGCTTCCGAGGGCGCTGCCAAATGTAAAGGCGATCGTCATCGGTTGCGCTGATATGCGTGTAGATCCTGCCGACATACTTGGAATCAAACCGGGCGAGGCCGTCGTGATGCGCAATATCGGCGGTCGAATCACGCCGGGGTTGTTGGAAGAGTTGGGACTACTCGGGCGAATCGGTGAAGTTGCCGGAGAGATTCCTGGAGGCGGCGGTGAGTTTCACATCATCGTACTTCAGCACACCGATTGCGGCATCACTCGCCTTGTCGGCGATCCCGCCAAGCTGGCGCACTATTTTCAAATACAGGAAGGCGAACTCAAGACAAAAGCGGTCACTGATCCTCAGGCGGCAGTCGCCTTCGACGTTGCTGCGCTCCGGGCGATTCCCGCATTGCCGGGCTCTTGGCTTATATCAGGCCTCGTCTACGACGTGGCGACCGGACTTGTCGAGATCGTGGTACCGCCAGCGCCGATTCGTACTGCGCAAAACTCCTGATTCACGCCCTTATATTGACTGTTCTGGCCAACTTTCGAGTGGCCGGCAAGGGGGAAGTAATGATGCGGCCGGGTATTCGAATAACTTCCGCATAGCCGTCATCCCGGGCAGAGCTCGCGACAGCGTCCGTCGCGAGTGTAACGCCATGGTGGCTGGCTATCACCAGGCCATTACGCCACCACCACCTTCTCGCTTAGCTCTTTGATAAGCGAGATTAGCAGCAATCATATCCTCCATGGCGACGCCCATACCCTTGTATACCGTGATCTCGGCATCCGTAAGCCGGCCCGGCTTCCGACCAAGAGCCACGGCTCCCAGAGTCGTTCCCGTCGAGGGGTCCAGGCCCGCGAGTTCGCCGCAACCAACCGGAGTCGGCTGAAATGCGTCCAAAGTCTCAACGAACAGGCGATACTTGCTTGCCAGATCCTTTGGGAGTTCGCCGTGCGGAGGGTAATAGCCTACGGAAGACACATGTGTCCCGACCTTTACCCACTCTGACCTAATGACCGGCGTTGCCGAGTGAGCTGCCAGACACACGATGTCCGACTCACGTACAGCTGCCTCGACGTCGGTCGTTGCACGTGCGATTTCGCTGAGAGCGGCAAGCTTCTGAGCGTCTTCGAAGCGTAGCGAGCAAACATTGATGCGTTCGAAATCCCGAATCAATGGGAGCAGCCGGAGGTGTTCGCGGCCTTGGACACCTGCGCCGATCACCGTGCCAATCCGAGAACCGCTCCTGCTGAGCATGCGGGCTGAAAGAACTGCGGACGCGGCGGTGCGAATGCCCGTAATATACGTGCCATCCATGACGCAGGACGTAGCGCCGGTGTTGGGATCGAACAGATTAATCAGAGCCAGATGGTTAGGCAGATCGAAGTTCAAATTACCGTCGAAGACGTTGACAATCTTGACCGTCAACTGCATGCCAGGTCGCCAAGCTGGCATCGCTAGGGAGAAGCCCTTACCGGCAACTGACAAATTGGGCCGAGGTGGAGACTGAACTTCCCCCAGCTCGAGCCCGCGAAAGCCATCTTCGAGTCCAGTGAGAAGCTCTCTAGGGTCGAGATACTTTTCAACATCCGCCTCGCTGAGAGTCATCACTTGGCGAATCCCTTTTTTGACCTCGAAGGCGGCTTTCGCTGGCTGTCTTCCGACCTCTCTCATGTGCGTTCCTTGAGGTACCGGTTTTGGACGAAGACGCTAAAAGGCTTTCGCGCCGACCATTCGGATACCTAGTCGATGAAAGACTTCCTCGATTCTAGTCATTATTCCGCGGAATGGTCGTAACGTCGACAGTTCATGGAAGTGATGGATGGAGTCCTCCGCAAGACAGCGCCGAGGCAAACGAGAACGAAGAGATCGGCCCGCAAACCACCGCGTGCTTCGGAGGCGATTTCATCACGAAACATCGAGCTGGCATCAGGCGTATTACCGGCAGCGGAGGAGGCACTCCATGGTCGCGTCCGAGTTTGAATACCGTCATCGTTTCTGGATGATTGTGCTCGTCTATGTAGCGGCATACGCGTTCTACAACCTCAATCATCTCAATATCCTTTACGCTGTAGTTCCCTGGAATCAGGGAGTCCTTCAGAAGGACATGCTCGTGCGCTTCCTATACGCCGCAGCGGCCCTGCTCGCGTCAGTCGGCGCGATTCTCCTGACTTGGTCGACAGCTTGTCGGCCTCACAGCGCAATGAAAGATCACACTGCCTTCTCTATCACCGGACCGTTCCGCTATGTCAGGAACCCACAGTACTTGTCGTATTTTTTCCTAATACTTGCATTGGGCACGTTTCAGAGCCTCCTCGGCTTTCCGGTTATGCTACTTGCCGAAACGATTTTGCTGCTTCGTCTCGTTGCGCGCGAAGAACTCCGCCTCGAACAGGAGTACGGCGAGCGTTTTCGCGCCTACGCGCAGCGCGTTCCGCGCTTTCTCCCCTCACTTCATCCGCGGTTCGAAGACGACGGCCAGTTACCGCAATGGCGCCAAGCTTTCTGGGACCAGGCCTTTCAATGGGGCTTCGTCGCCACGCTGCTTGCCTTCGCGTGCACCCTGAGCGACCCAATTGGCTATGCCTTCGCAGGTACGACGCTCTCGTTTTTAGTTCTGCAAAAGCTAGTCCAACCACTAATGATTCGCTTGCGTCGTACCTGATCGCTGCACTCAGCTTGTCAGCCGCATCTTTCCAATGCGACTTCGCCAGTGAACCAGTCACCAGAACGACGCGAGTTTCAAGAGACAGCGTCAGGTGGCCGCAGGAAGCGGTACTCGTAGAAGAACTGATCGCGACGGTCACATCTTGGTCGGATTGTAGGCAACCCTTACCTAATCGCGTTACGTGAGAGTTGCCCGTAATTGTGAGAAAAATCCAAAGATGGTCAACTAAAGGATTGAAATTCAGGCTCCACGATACGCTGACACTCGTGATTATGTCCCTGCTGACACTGGAGCCGCCTTACCTCCGGTCGGCAGAATGAAATGAAAAGTTGCGCCTCGACTAGAGTTGGCCGTAGCCCACACGCGGCCTCCGTGTGCTTCAAGGATGGACCGCGTAATCGCCAGCCCCATGCCCGTGCCTTGCGTCTTTGTCGTAAAGAATGCATCGAAGATTTGGCCCACTTTTTCGCTGGGGATTCCCACGCCTGTGTCCGTTATCGAGATCCGCAGTTGACCATCCTCAGTCTGGCCCGACTTGATCGTAAGTTCGCCAGCCGCGTCCTTCATCGCTTCGATGCCGTTGAGCATGAGGTTCATAAAGACCTGCTGCAGTTGCACACGGTCGGCCATGGCCTTGGGAAGATCGTCGGCGAGTTCGCTGCGGATCGAAATCGAATACCGGCTCGCCTCATTGCGCAGCAGGACGATCATCTCGTGAATGATTTCATTCACGTCCAGCAACTCCCGTTGGGCAGCTCCCTTCTTAAACAGCGAGCCGATGCGGCTGATAATGTCAGATGCTCGAAGGACATCTTTGATGATTCTCGCCGCGGCTTCGCGGGCCTCTGGCAGGTCGGGGTCATCACGAGAAAGCCATCGGAAGCAGGTCTTTGCGTTGATTACAGCGGCAGCTATGGGCTGCTTGATTTCGTGGGCCAGGGAGGCGGTCAACTCGCCCATAGTGGTCACGCGGCTGATATGCGCTAGGTCCGCCAGCGCTTGACGCAGCCTCTCGCGTTCGTCTTCAGCCCGCTTGCGCTCGGCGATATCCATTATGAAAGAGACGCCCTCATTGCCGCCTTCTTCAAACAGAGCGCTGCCGACCAGCACGGGCGCGCGGGTACCATCTTTGCGGAAGAACTCCGTCTCGTACGGTTGAACCATACCCGTCGCCTTCATCTCCGCGATGGCCAGTTCGCTCCGGTCGCGCCATTCCGGAGGAGTCATGTCCGTCCAGCGCATGTGACCCGAGACGAGGTCTTCGCGGGTGTATTGAATCATGCGGAGAAATTCTTCATTGGCTTCGAGAATCGGGCCGTTCAGATTCCACATGCTGATACCGATGACGTTGGCTTCGACCAGTCGGCGGATGCGCGCTTCGCGCTCGTGGAGTTCTCTGGTTCTTTCTGCGACGCGATGGTCGAGCTCCTGCGCGATGCGCTTCTGCTCGATCGAGCGGCGCGCCTCTTGCAGCCCGATCACCGCCTGGTTTGCCGCAACGTCAAGCAGGAGCCTCTCTGTCTCTGTTGGGAAATCCGTCCGCGCGGAACCCGCTATCAAGATCCCCATTTCATTCTGCAACCCGAGGCACCGGTGGGCGATCGACACGTTTCCTTCTCCCACAGGATTTGGGATCAGAAAAGAAGAGGTGGGTGGCTGGCCCGTGAAGCAAGGGCTGAGGAGCCGACCAAGCTCGTCCGGCCGGACCTGCAAATTTCGGCGGAACTGAGCGACCTGGACCATCTCGATGGGCGTGCCGTCAAGGGAATCAACCACCCGGAGATAGGCAAAATCCACGCGCAGCATGCCTACCAGCGCATCGAGCAGCGTCCGGCCAATCTGCGATGGCTCATGGCCACTCCAGATGGCGGGCAGGGCCAAAATGCTGACTAAATCATTGATACAAGCCCTGAGCCGCTTTACTTCGTCGGTTGTGTGCTCCGTCTCCAATTCCTTGGTCCAATGGCTACGCTCCCGATGCACGCTGCGCGGCGCGACGCCCCCGCAGCTGCCGTAGGAACTCATCCGGCGGAACGAAGAATGAATTCTCCTGGAGAATTCCTCCAATGATGATCATTGGGTGCGTGCGCATAATGTCGATAACGATGTTCCCGCCAAACTTGGCGAGGTCGTACGTTCATATGACTGGGTCTTTATAGCGTGGCAAGATGTAGTTCAAACGTGTTTCGTACTCGACGAGATCATCAACTCCCGGAAAATCTTCCAGAGCCCATTCCATGTGGGCAACCAGCCGAGTCAGCGCGAAGCCTTGCTGGGCGCCGCCTTCGAGCACCTCTTGAATCAAAGCGAGCATCCTGTCCTCATCGAAATGGCCGTCGCGCAGGTAGGCATCACCCCAATTTCGCAGCTCGAAGCCGCCGGTACGTTCTGCAGCGGCGACATCGATTCCCGCAGACCTCAGGCGTTGTAAATGGTTCTCACGCAGCTTCGGATCGACAATATGGAAGGCCTTCTCGCCACGGTCAAAACCTTCCTGGATAAACGGAAGCAGCACGCGATACTCCTCGTCAGGACTGTGAAAGAAGGCGCAGACGTGCCGTTTTGCGCCGAGGACAGAGCCGGCGAGCCGAATGGGTTGGTCGGTTTCAGAGGAAGCTTCTCCACGAACATTGAAGCGATCATTGGCTGAATCCATGGCATTCTCCTTTCATCAGATTGAGCTTGGCTGATAGCTATGACGGGATTTGCCGCGACTCGGTGCTCGGGCACTAGTGGTGGAACAGAGCGACGGAAGGAACCGGCCACTGGGTCGAGACTCCACGGGACATCATACACCCGCTAGAGAACAGCAGGGCTTCGCTACGAGAGGTAATAACTCACGTACGTTCGGCAAAACCGGACGTAATCCGTTTCATCCGTCAGTCGGCCCGCTGTTCCCTCGCCGGCCTCCAATTTGCAATCCCAGTCGGCCTGAATCTATGCTGATGCTCGGTGTCAACCCTGGTCATTGAACTGTGTGCCAGATTCAGGATTGAAGGGGAGTCTCTAAGGGTGCTCCGGCGGGTATGGGTTTCGGTGCTTGCTTGGAGTCCCCTACGGATACACGGCTAAAGGAATGGCAGAAAGGCGTAACATCTCGGAGGAAAAAGCCCAAGATATCATCGACAAGTACAAAGCGAAGGCACACGTACTTTCGAAATGGCTAGACCAAAACGCTACGAACGCAATTCACGACGGGTACACAACCGGCGAAAGCGGACATTATCGCTTTTATCAGGTCCCTACGATAACTAGTGATGAAACTGAAGAGGAGATGGAAGTCAGACTCTCTCGTGTCGATAGCATTAAAAGGCAGGCCAAGAACCATCCAATTCAAAGCGGCTGCGCTTCGCTGTTGAAATCAGCTGTAGCCAGAATGTACCTGGAATTTCGGAACGGCAAATCGAGCGGTCCAAATATTTACGACGCTCACTTCATGTTGTTTGTACACGATGAGGTAGTAGTTAGCGCTCCAGATAAGCACGTAGCACCTGTGAAGCAAATCATGATTGATTGCTCGAAGTGGGCTTTTGAGAAATTGTGGCGTGATGTGGTGGACTTCCCTGTGAAAGTTAGCGTCGCTGGATACTACAAGAAAGACTAGAGGATAGTGCTGGCAAGAAGCCCTTGTGTGGAGACGGCGAACAGGACAACGGAGAAGAAACAGAATGTCAGCGTGTTCAGACATTACGAGGATACCGCTATTATCCGCGCTCCACTTTCGATTAACTCAGACACGACAGGGTGGCAGAACTTCAGGGATTTAAGCAGTGGCGTTGGCGCGACCTTCCGCTACAGGAAAGCCACGACACACTTCCAGCCGGTCGGTCGCATATTTTGCTAGACCCAGAACGCGATCGCGCGTACAAAGGACGTCATGAACGGCATTCTCCCATCGCAATCATCCAACTTGTCGGCCTCAATTGGGGACAAGCCCCATTTTGGGGACAAGCGCGATGAAAAAACCCGCCTTTTACAAGGATTTGGTAGGGGCGGTGGGGATCGAACTAAAGACGACGTTGAAAGCGCGTAAGTTATTGATTCCATTAAACGCGAAAAACGTTAAAAACAGCGAAGTCGCCGAAGTGAGGTACACGCGGGGTACACGGGGCATAGGTGAGATTTGCCTGTGGCGATTGACCGGCTTTGGGCGCGTCGTCGACGATTGCATCCTGTCACCAATTGCGATAAGGAACGCCGGAAACTTCGACGGTGGCCGCAAAGGTCTGAATTCCCTATGTTGCCGTTGTGGTGAGCATTCGACGCAGTGAACAGGCGAGCGGACATACAACATGAAGGAGTGGTTCTGTTTTTTTGCTATTCTAGGGATGGGGCAGAAGGAGCACATTAAAGAATGAGCGCAAACGTAGCAGTCCCCCCGTCGCCGGTTTTTCGGTCTCGATCCGTGCGTGTAACGAAAGAAATGCTCGGCATTCAAACCCGCAAGAGCATCCTCTATCTCGATCATAACTTTTTTTCTTCGGTTTACCGGGGCAACAATCAGCAATGGGGCACGGCAATGCAGCGGATAACGGAATTGCTCGATTTGCAGTTGGTCGCGGTGCCGTATTCCTCGACCCACGAAGCGGAGGCGGACTTTTATACGCGGCGCGACGATTTGGTCAAATTCATTCAAAGGGTTTCGCGGGGCCACCACTTCGAGCCGTACTATCGCGTTGAAGCAACGCAAATACTGAAGGCTTTCCAGGCGTATCTGGCAAACGCGCCGGCGTCGTACACGAAAGAGGAACGCGACGCACTACCATCGAGCGTTCACGACTGGGATGGCGATTACTCGGTGAGCGTATTTCGCGCAGCAACCGGCGTTGAGCGCAAACGAGGCTTCAAGAACCGGGCAATCGAAGAATTGGTGAACACCCTGAGCAATTGGGCAAAGAGCAAAAACACCTTCGAGCAAGACATTGCGCTTGAGCTAAGAGATTCGGGCCGCATATTGATGGAAAGTTATGCAAAGAAAACGGCTCGCCTTTGGACGGGAGACTTTTCAGCGCTTCTCGATTCGCCTATCGCTGCGTCCATTGTGGAAGATATGGTGTACGTTGCCAAGGTGATAAAAGTGGACGCCGAGCGGGTCATACCTTCGTTCTTCGCGTCCAAACATTTTGCCGAGGTGCCGTCTCAACAATTGTCCGCCCGGCTGTTCAGCACGTTTAAGAAGCGCGTGCGGGAAGGAGCGTACCCCAACCCTGAGAAGGCGCGGGAGAAGTTGTCAGGATTTCTTTTTGACGTTCAGCACGCGGCCACCTATGTGCCATACTGCGACGCTTTCTTTACGGACAGATTTATGGCCGATCTGTTGAATGACAGCCATGTAGACGCCGAACGGAGCTTTGGATGTAAAGTTTTCAGCGTTTCAAAGACAGCGGAGTTTTTTGGCTGGCTGGAAGATGTGAAGTCACGCATGACCCCCGACCATGCTGACGGCCTCACCTGGGCTTACCCAAAATATCGAACGCACGGACCGAATGGCCGGGATAGTCGCTGATCCGGCCACCCCGAGTGTTTTTGAAATCCGGGTTGAGCTAAATCAATTGCTTCGACACATGCCATTGAGGAGCGTTTCGCCCAGCGTGTCGGGCACCACGCTCCCCCATTTTCCGCCTTCCCGGCTGCCTATAACATTCCCCGACGCATCGTAATTCGCAAACGATACGGTGCGTATCTGCCGTGCGCCGCAGTTCAATTCATATTGCTCGACCGAGTAGGGGCTGGCGATGTCGTTCGAGCTGTGGGACTGCTTGATCCAAAGCTTGGCGGAATCGCTTCGTCCATCATCAAACGTTTTCATGTCGATGGAGAGGTGCGAATCCCGCTGCGAACTGATCTCACGCCAGCGGTCGATGGCATCGGCGTAACTGGGAAACCCATCCACGGCACGGCGGAACTCCAGCCCTGCGCTGTGCCAATTGCCCGCCTTGAGATAGGCGTCAGAGCGCTTCAGATATAAGTCAGGAATCACGGTAGAGGCCCAAGGTTCGTTGTTATGAAGGAACCCCTTTGAGAAATCTTCGTACTTCATATTGGGGTAAAAGGTCTGGTTGAGTTTACGTGCGACAGATTCGTCTGAGGCGGTTTTGTACTCGGGATAGAGCGCCCGGAACTGCTTGATGTTGCTCAGCAGCACGACCCCGCCGGTCTGAAGCGAAATCGCGGTCGTCAGGTCACGAATGGCAAGGTCCCATTGCTGCGTCTTCATATAGGCATCGGCGCGATTCTCGTAGCTGCTCGATTGCTGTAACTCGCGCTTCTTGTTTTCGATTGCCTTGTCAAAATCTGAAATGGCGTCATACGTACTGCCAAGTTGCATTTTTGCCAGAGCGCGGTCGTTGTAGGCTCCGGCGTCGGTTGGATTGAGGGTGAGGATCTTGTCGTAGTCGGGGATGGCCTGTTGGAACCGTTTCAGTTCGAAATACGCTTCCGCCCGATCGCTCAGCGCTGGCAGAAGGCTTGGATCAAGCGTCAGGGCTGTTGTCAGCTCGTTGAGCATCATGCGGTTGAGGTCTTGGCGTTGCGCATCGGACATGCCGAGTCGCTTGATGGAGAAGGCTCGGTTGAGAATGTGGGCGCTAAAGAAATGCGGCAGGGCCGAGCTGGTATTCATCTCACCCGCTTTGCGAAGGTTATCAATTGCGGGCTTGAGGGAGTCCTCATTCCACTGTACAAAAAAACCGTAGTAGAGCCCTCGGAACAGATATGCACGATAGTCGTTCGGGAAGCGCTGCACGAGCGCGTCCATCTCGGGTAGAGTCCACGTGCACGCCGAGGCGTTTTTCTCCGGAGCTACGGCGCCACTGTTGACGAACGTCGCTGCATCAGCGAGGTTGGCATGGATGGCTTTGTCCAGGTCTTCCATGGCAGCGGAATCGTCGCCATTGGTGTGCTCAACCTTTGCCCGCATCGAAAGAAGCGAGCCTGGTGAGTCCTTGCCCGTCCGAGAGTTGCTGACATATTTGAGCGCCATGTTGACGTTGGAAAGGATGGCCGTTCGGTCACTGCCATCGCAGAGCGAGCCTAGCCGCATTACGTAGCCGTCCGAATAATCCGGATACTTTGCGAGAATGCGGTCGAGTGCTGGTAGCAGGGCGGCAGGGCCGCCCTTATTGCCGACTTGTTGCATCGCTTCGCCCAACATCTGCTCGGGCGGAGTGAGTACGGCGACCGGAATCGGCTCCACGCGCATCTCTGCCGAATGCCCGGTATCAGGATGGGGTCACGATGCAGATTTTCGGAGACGTTGTCGTGACGGTGCTTTGGATAAATGCGGTATATGAGAATCGAGATTACGGCGAGGAGCAGAGCAAAAGCGATGTTTCTCCAAAAGTGAGTCATAGGATTCCAGTCATCAGAAGTTGGGGTACTTTGCGATATTCGCGCTTGCCCCGCAACTCATGAGTTCATTTCTGTGAGGTTAACCACCGCCGAAAAGCTTCTTCAGGTCAAAGCCAATCCCGCCGACTTTTGGCTGCAATATTACCGCGTCCACAAATGCTCCTGCCACACCGCGCCGCATCCACTTTGCAGCACGGAACTCGGAGAGCCGTTTCGTGCTCTTGATATCCTCGAAAACCTTTTGAATCAGCTCAACAACATCCTCCGAAGACTTGCAGCCTTTCCGTAGCGGAATCAGGAGGAGAGCATCCCTGCTCTCTTTCCTTGATTTCCTTGTCTCGAAAGATTCGCGGAATGTTGAAGGATGCCGCGTGGTAATGAGGATCGCTGGAAGAATGTCTTTCGCATCTTTTCCGTTCACGCGATGCCACGAGAGAACTTCGTCCTCGAAATGTACTCCTCGGGGGCCGTGTATAACAACGGCGTTGGAGCGTGAGGCCATGTCGGCCATCCTTGGCAAGTTCGCCCGGACCGCATTGCCAAGCGCTTCCTCCCAGCCGTAATCCAGCAAATATATGTAATACGCGCGCGCTGCGCCGGTCGGGATTTCCCCGAGTGAATGGACGTACAAGCCCATATCTATCCTCCCCGCACATTCATAAATTCCGCCACGATTGTATGTTCCGGGTCACCACGCGGAGGGTGCCTCGAATGCAGGATGTGCACTGCGAAACAATCTGAGCGCGTCCCCGCGAAGTCGCTCCAACTCCTGCGCAGGCTCCTGCGGCATGAAATAGACTGGGCAATCAGCCTTGCCACATCCACAGTGGCGGATGACGCCAGACCGGGTCAATTCATCGAACTTGGCACGGAGCTTCGCAAGGGCCTTCTCGACAGCCTGAAGTTTTTTGCGCAAGGCTTCGTCTTGCAACTGCTGTCGAGAAGGAATCCGAGTGATTAGCTGGCCGTCGCGGGCCTTCCAAATTCCTGTTCCCAATGCCTGAATGGTGTCGGTAATTGCCTGCTTGAAGTCACCAAGATTGCTTTCCGCGTGAATCGGCGTGTAGAACGCGGGGCGGTCAAATAACTTCGCCATCAACGCAAGAGCATCACTGTCGTTCATCGGCCCGTCAGCCTGGGCAAATGCTAGCAACTCAGGGGCAGCGTCGGGAAAAGTCTCCCCTTCGACGAATCGTTTAAGAAGTGACTCAGCTCCGTTCCTTAGGAATTCTTCGAATTCCGCACCCGACCAAGTGTCACATTCACGCACGCCAAGAGTTTTGACATGCTTCTTGACTCTGTCCCGCATTTCAGCGGAGATGTTGGAGCGCGCGACGATGCGAAAGTGGTGTGGGGTGCCGTTAACTGCTTTCAGAACCTTCGAGATATCCTTCTCAGCCTTGGCAAATGTCAGATTCTTGCGGTTGACGCACTGGATGCAGACGGATTCGTGGTCATTGGTCCCGTTCTTGCGAACGCCCCAGATATCGCGTCCAAGATCGCTTCCAGCCTGGCCGTACCATTCGAGCGACTTCCATTTTTCAGTGCGCGCGTGGTACGCGAACACGAGACGCTCGAACTGGGAGCCGTCAAAATCCTCAAAATGAATCGGCTGCACATACTTGGCCGGACTGGGCATATTTTTCATCCATTCAAAGGCTGAATAACGCTTCAATACCGTAGCTGACGGATGATGTCTCCCCGTTTATACCCTTTTTTCGTTTTGCGTGTCACTTGTGTAAAGGCTGAAGGGAATCTCAGAGTAAATATTCGTTCTCTTTTGTACGGACAAGTTTGGGACCTTGGCATCAGCAAACTCCTGATCTGTGCGTGGTCGGCCCATGTACGGTTTGTCCCTCAGTTCTGCTCATCCAGTAGCTTGTTAAGGGCTGTTTCTTCGGCGGCAATGAGCCGCATAGTCGCATGGAATATCAATTCGGCGATGTCGTTGCAAGACGTTCCCGCAGTGGATAATGTGAGTACGGCACTCCGAGTATTCGCGTCGGGCGATCCACCCTTGCCGACAATGCGATCCTCGTCGGCTGCTAACAGAAAAGTGCTCCCGCTGGCTGCGTCAAGACTCAAGTCATCTATTGTTGTCAGCACACCAACGAGAGCGTAGGCCGTTGGGCCGTTCTTAATCGTTTTCGAGATTAGTAAGTGAGCAGTTGCCGCCGCATCTAAGTAGTTCGTTGCGTATTTTGTGTCGATCTTGTCCAGAATGGGCTTCGCGTTTTTGACTGCCGCTTCAAAGACTGAAACCTTCTCGTCAGCCTTGGCCAGCAGTTCCGAGAATTCCTTTTCGGACGGCATGCTGCGTTGCAGCTCGGAGAGAGCCTCTTTCGAGGAGCGGGCAGGCGCAGAGGACTTTGCCTGAGCGTGACAGGTTGAACCAAGGAGCAAGGCAAGACCAAGGGCCATGACTTTCATATGATTCCTCCGATTCTGAAATTTGAGCATGCGGGACTTGAGGGAATTATTCCAAGTCGCCGCGACCTAGGCAAGACAAAGCGTAAGGATGATTTCTAAACGGATTGTGGTAGAAAGAGAAAGCCCTGACTGTAACCTGAACGAGAAAACATGATTGGAACGTATGGACTTCTAACGAAGCGCTTTGGGCATCAAGGTCCAGCAGACGGGAATACAATCGTAGCCGGTCGTCGAGAATGGGTTTCATCATGGCTCGGTCCTGCGCATCGTGCATGATGTCATGGCCGACGCGATGATTTTCGAAACGATAAGATAGCGGAATATGCGTGGACGAAATATTATGAGATAGACCCTGATCGAGAATGGACTGCGAAGCTGCGCGTGCGGGGCGGTTTCGAGATTTCATCGGAAAAGTTTCGAGAAACGTTGAACCGCCACAGAGCGCCAGAGGCCAGCTAAACTCGTACAGTGGTGAGTCGAGAAAATATGGAACAACCGGAAGAACTCCGCTACCCTGTCCAGGCCGTTGTGGACCTTGCGAAGAATTTCAGTCGCGAACATTTCGAGTACGCGATTACCCAGTGCCGAAATGTAATCTCACAGGTTCTAGCTGAGGACAACTCTTCTGAGCAACAAATCGCGCGGGTGCGTGTTCTCAAGTACGTTAATCTTCAGCTTGCTCGTGCAGTTCGCTGGATAGATCAAGAGGCCGATCTGATGGCCCTTGTACTTCGTAGCCTGATCGAATTGCGCTTCTGGGCACATTTTGTTTCGCAAGGTAACGATAAGGCAAAACACTTTCTGGAGGAGGCCAACACCGACAGTAAGGACATCTATGAGCGGTTGCTTAAAGCTTTTCCTGAGGAGACGACGCCTTATAACGTTCCGCCTGTGGTCAAACGCGTCAATCCAACAAGAATTGATGACGAGGAAGAGCTTCTTTGGAAGATTTGTTCAAAGTTCATTCACCCGACGTCTTTTGTTCTGGACACCCCCGAGACTACGATCCTGAACGAAGACTATCGCAAGGTTTTTGCTGTCAAGGTTCTATATTACGGTTGGGGAATATTGGAAATGTTCCACCCGATAAATTGGACCGATTGACGTTTCAGGTCGAAGCTGTGGCCGCGATATTCTTTCTGCGTGAGCAGGTTTGCCGGAGTCTGACAGGTCCACGGCTTGCACTAGGGAGCCACGCCGGATTCGAGCTGCTTGATAATTTTGTCAGTGACGATTTCGTAGACGCTAGGCATTGTGTTCGCTCCAGTGTGAGTTAGTGTTTTCAGGCCCTTTCAGGGCATAAAAAACAACATGCTTTACTAGAGGCGGGTTCTGGCAGTGGTTCGCGGCTGTCAAGCCCCAAAGCGCATTTCAGCGTAGCCCGGAGGGGCGCGGAAGCGAGCACGGTTGGGGTATACCGAGCGGAGCTGCACAAGCGGGCTTTACAGTGGGAGCGAACTACGGCCTATCTTGAGCCGAGTAAAGCATGTGGATGGGGAGTTGAGCGGAGCGCAGGCGAGAAGTAAAAGGGCTGGCGCGACTGGTTCAATCCGTGCGTGACCTCTGTCGGCGCAGACAACCCAGCGATTACCATTATTTAGCTACTAAAGCTAACCAGCTTATGCTTTAATAAGAACTAGGCTTATTAAAGCGAGCTTGCATAGCAACCAATGGCAGACGAAAAACACTCAAGGCTTGGCACCTATGTCTCGACAACCACAGCGGGCGAGACGGTCAAAGCTTTTGTGCCTCAACCCTTGCCTCCAGACCCACCTGTCGATCTAAGTGGACTATACCAGCAGCTTGACCGGGCAAATCAGGCCCTTGGACGCCTAGATGGCCTGACAACGCTTTTGCCGGATACTCAGCTCTTCCTCTATCTGTATGTCCGCAAGGAAGCCCTTCTTTCCTCACAGATCGAGGGCACCAAGTCTTCCTTTTCCGACCTACTATTATTTGAAAACGAAGCAGTGCCTGGCGTTCCCATCGACGATGTTGAGGAAGTCTCCAATTACGTCGCGGCAATGCAACACGGTCTTCGTCGCATAAAAGGTGGCTTTCCTCTTTCACTTCGACTCATTCGGGAGATTCACGAAATCTTATTACGAGGCGGGCGTGGGGCGCACAAGACACCGGGTGAATTTCGACGCTCACAGAATTGGATTGGCGGTAGCCGTCCGGGAAACGCTGCGTTTGTTCCTCCTCCCCCGGAACGCATGATGGAGTGCTTGGACCGCTTCGAGCATTTTCTTCACGATGAAAAACACAAGCTGCCTGTTCTCGTCGAGGCCGGACTCATTCACGTGCAGTTCGAAACGATCCACCCCTTTCTCGATGGCAATGGTCGGCTTGGCCGCCTGCTGATTACATTGCTTCTCTGCGCCAAAGGCACTTTGCGTGAGCCGCTCCTCTATTTGAGTCTTTACTTCAAGACTCACCGTCAACGCTACTATGATCTGCTTCAACGAGTTCGCACGGAGGGTGTTTGGGAAGAATGGCTCGCTTTTCTTCTTGAGGGCACGGAGACCACGGCGCGCCAGGCAGCCAGCGCAGCCGTTCAGATTCTTCATCTCTTCGAAGGTGATCGGAAGAAAATCCAAACATTGGGCCGCAAGACTGCATCGGCCCTGCGCGTTCATGAATACATGCAGGGACACCCGCTAATCAAGATTGGTCCGACAGCACAGGCCCTCAAACTGTCCGTTCCTACCATTACGGGTGCGCTTGAAAGCCTAGCAAAACTCAAAATCGCAAAAGAAATGACCGGCAAACGGAGAGATCGCCTGTTTGCTTATCCTCGGTATCTACACATCTTGAGCGAAGGGACCGAACCTTTAACTAATAATTGACCTCAATCATTTGGGTTAGGCGAGATTGGCGAGGTGTTTCTGGAGTCGAGCTATGAACACTAGCGACCAATTGTAAGACCTTGCTCGATTGTCTGCTGTGTTGCCTGATTCAACGAACTTAACGGCCCGATCTGTTGTGCAGCCGCGGGCCCTGCTGCGCGTGTCGGCTCCGTTGCAGATTGATGCGACACGTCGCGGTTCAGGGTTTCGCTAAGATTGATTTTGTCGTTGGTGTAGAGCTGCGCGTCGTAGCGGCCACGCGACACCGCCACATATGCCAACCGGCGATTCACGAGTTTTTCTCCCGCCTGCTCCGTGTCCACATGAACTAGCACGCGGTCGGCGGTCTGTCCCTGGCTGCTATGGCTAGTCATGGCATAGCCGTAGTCGAGATGCGGATTCTCTTTGACATTGAACGTGACGGCCCGGCCTGAGTCCAGACGCAGTTGCAGGTTACCGCTCGCTTCGATCTTCTCGATGGTTCCCATCTCACGATTCGCAACGTGTTGCTCGCGGTTCGGCGCAGTGAATTGCACGCGGTCGCCTTGCGAAAACGCGCGCTCCGTTTCGCGGTACAGCGTCACGCCTCGCAGGCGGCGTGGATCGTAGCTGACCTCCTCACCGCTCTCGCGTTTGACCGTGAGTAGATTCTTTTTCGCATTGACACGTTCAACGCGTGTGTACTCGCCTGCTTCGATGCCGTGCGTCTTGCTGCCCTTCGTGTAGCGGACAACATCGCCATGTTCGTACTGCTCAGCCCATTGCCGGTCTGCCCCGGTGATCTCCTGCCGTGCTATCAGCACTCTCATTGGGTACTCGCTGTGGTCCACCTGCCCTCGCGTCTGCATTTCCCGATGGATGATCTGATTGATCGCCACGCGCGATTGATTGTCAGGGGAGACGACTAACGTGCCCTCTGGCTGCTTCGCATACTCACG
>Ga0073928_10006034_pt1 | contig 16562 bp, 15 predicted proteins | sample PaiPotPPA55metaG_FD_76969 | JGI IMG/M metagenome (GOLD analysis project Ga0073928, IMG submission 76969) | Iron sulfur acid spring bacterial and archeal communities from Banff, Canada, to study Microbial Dark Matter (Phase II) - Paint Pots PPA... ... | reverse complement strand
GCGTCTTAAAATCCGTTCCTGCCGACAGCTACCAGCGCAACTTCTCGAGGTACTCGTGGCTCTTCGTGATGCTCTCGAATGGGTTCTCGGGTTTGTCATGCTCGACGATGTAGTGCTTGATCCCGGCCTGTTCCGAGTGCGCGAAGATTTTCTTCCAGTCGATAATGCCGTCGCCCACTGAGGTCAGGTCCACCGAGTCGCCGAAATTCTGTCCACCCCCAGTAGTCACTTTCGGAACTTTCTTGAGGTCCTTGACGTGAACCAGCGGGAAGCGGCCGGGATAACGCGCAAAGTATTTGAGCGGATCGGCTCCGGCCGCGGTAATCCAGCACAGATCCAATTCCATCTTCACCAGATTGGCGTCGCATTCTTTGAGAAGTTCATCGTAAGGCAGCTTGCCGTCGACTGGAAGGAATTCGAACCAGTGGTTGTGATAGGCGAACTGCATGCCGGCCTTCTTGGTTTGCTCTCCGCAGTGGTTGAATTTCTCGGCCGCCTTCTTCCAATCGCGCTGGTTTTCAGGAATCCAGGGGCAGACAATGTACTTCAATCCGATGACCTTGGAAGTTTCGATGACGGAGGGGAACTTGTCGTCGAGTTCGTCGTATTGCACATGGGTGGAGACCGGAGAGAGACCGTTCTTCTCGCACGCGGCCCGGACTTGCTGCCCGGTGTGGCCGAAGTATCCGGCGAATTCCACTTCTTTGTAGCCGATCTGGGCGACCTTGGCGATGGTTCCGTCGAAGTCGGCTTTCATCAGATCGCGCACGGTGTAGAGTTGCAAGCCGATCTTTTCGATTTTGTGTTCGGCGGCGGCCCAACCCAGGCGGCTGGTCAATAAAGTGGCGGCAGTAACGGTGGTTGCGGTTTCAAGAAACCTGCGGCGGTTCATGGCGTGCAAACTCATGATTGCATTTCCTCCGATTGCTCCGCTTCGAGGCGGAAGTCGAATCCCGGAGCATTATACGCGGGAAGAAGGCTGTCGAGCTTCGCTCGTCGCTCAGGGCAGGCTTCGGCGGCTGTCCCCACATGGTTGTGACGCGGATAATACTCGTCGGATTTAAGTCGGATTTAAGGGACTGCTGCCGGTGACAAAAATAAAGGAAAAAAGAGGACGCCGGCACGCGTCCTCTCGCGAAAGTTTAGTTTCACTTACGGTTTCGACACTTGCAGATTGTTGGTCACCGAAAAAATGCCGGGCACACCGTTGGCGCGGAGGCCGGCGAGATTCTTATCGGCTTCGCTGTCCACCACTCCCTCCAGCGACACGTGGCCGTTCTTGACGATAATGCGGATCGGCTTCTGCACTCCGAGGGCATACTTCTCGAGCGCGGGATAACCGTAAATGGCGCGGTAGAGTTCGAGACGCAGGCGGTCGTCCATGGAAGATGGAGGAAGAACTTCAATCTGATTCACGACCTTCTCGACGCCTTCAATATGTTTGATGGAATTCTCGGCGTCGGATTTGAGGACGGGCCGCACGACTTGACCGATCAAGGTGACGGTAGGACCCTCTACCTTGAAGGCGATGTAGTCGAACACGCCAAAGTAGGGCAGCATCAGCAGTTCGTGACGCACCTCTTTGATAATCCGCTCCTCCGCCTTGGAGGAAGGCTGAGTGTCCTGGGCGACGCCCAGAGTGGTGAGTGCAAGCAAACCTGCGAGAAAAATCAATAGCTTGTGTTTCATAGTGTGATCTCTCTTTCGAACCAAATTCCCGGAGTGATAGCAGGTACTCTACGCCTGGCAGGGTCGATTTACGATACGGAAAATTTGGTAGAGGCGGCCTATGTCTATCGGTAAGAATGCGCGCGGTCGGGGGGCGTTCCCCTAGCTTCCTTTAGGTCCAGATTCAAGTCTTTGCCATAATCCAGCAAGGCGATGTCGGCGCAATTGTTCAAAATCCAATCGGCGCCGGCATCCCACAACGTAGATTCCTGGGCCGTAGTTTTGAAAGCGATGACTTTCGCCCCCGCCGCTTTGCCAGCGCGGACTCCGGCAGGTGCATCTTCGAGAACAATACAGTCCGCTGGGGGAAATCCGAGAACGGAAGCACCCTTAAGATAGGGTTCTGGGTGTGGCTTGCCTTGGGCGATGTCGTTGGATGTGATTAATTTTCTTGGCAACGGCAGGCCCGCAGCTTTGAGCCGAACTTCGGCAAGAGCGCGCGTACATGAGGTAACGATTGTCCAGCGGTCCTCGGGGAGGCGGCCCAGCAAATCGAGCGCACCGGGCAATGGCACGACGCCCTCAAGATCTTCGATTTCGCGACGCTCGACTTCGCGGTTCTCGGCTTCATGGTTGGCGTTCGGAAGATACTCGCGGACGGTAGTGAGGCTGGGACGTCCGTGGGCATGGGCCACGACTTCTTCGGGATTGAAGTCATGCTCGATAGCCCAGCGCCGCCACACCCGCGCTACGGCGGGAGTGGAGTCGATGAGGACTCCGTCCATATCGAAAAGTAGAGCGGCGCAGTGAATTTGAGTCATAGGTTCGGCCATGTTGTCGGAGAGATCGATTGTAGATCACGGATGTCATGTGTTCGGGTGCGTGCCCCTCCTAGCCGCGCTGTTTGCGATTAAGGTGGGATGCTGACCTTACATCTACGGTACAATCACGGCCGCGCCATCCACCGCGTCGTTCTTCACGGCGATCAATGCTTCATTCGCCTTATCGAGAGGGAACACGGTCACTTTCGGCTTCAGGCTGATCTCCGCGGCCAGCGCCAGGAAATCCCGGGCGTCCTCACGAGTCATGTTGGCGACGCTGCGCAGTTGGCGTTCGCCCCACAGCAGGCGGTCGTAGTCGAATTGAGGAATGCGATCCAGATGAATCGCATTGATGGCCACCACGCCGCCCTTGCGCAAGCTTGCCAGCGCTGCGATCACCACGTCGCCGCTGGGAGCGAAGGTGATGGCGCGGTCGAGTTCTACGGGCGATTTCTCGGCTTCACTTCCGACCCAGAATGCGCCCAGCGACGCGGCCAGATCGCGGTGGGACTTTCCGCGGGTGGAAACATACACATCGCATTTCCATGCGCGTAGAACGGCGACGGCAAGATGGGCGGAGGCGCCGAAGCCAAACAATCCCACGCGCTCGCCAGGTTCGACACCGGCCACGCGCAGGCTGCGGAAGCCGATGATTCCGGCGCACAGAAGAGGAGCCGCATGTAGATCGTCGAGTTGGGCGGGCAGCAGGAAAACAAAGTCGGCTCGGGCTGCGGTAAATTCCGCGTATCCGCCCGGGACGTTGTATCCCGTGAAGGTCGGCGAGTCGCACAGATTTTCGTGGCCGCGCTTGCAGTAGGAGCAGGTGCCATCGGTCCCCCCGAGCCAGCAAACGCCGACGCGCGCGCCCAGAGGAATTTCTTTTGTGGCGCCGCCAATCACTTCACCGACGATTTGATGGCCAGGAATCATGCTGGGCTGCTTCGGAGGCAGATCGCCTTCCACGATGTGCAGATCGGTGCGGCAAACCCCACAGGCGCGCACCCGCAAGAGAACCTGGCCGGAGTTGAGTTGGGAATCTGCGACGTCGGTGATTCGCAGTGGGCGCTGTGCAACGGCTTGGGGCGAGGTGAGGACGGCGGCTTTCATGTTTCGCTTCGCGTGTGTGGGATAACTTCCGGGATGCGCCCGGCGGACCGCCGAGGGCGGCTGTCCCCACATAACCACTATGTGTGGCCGCACCTATGAAGATGGTAGCAGTTCCAGCGTCAGCACTTGAAACGGTTGGAGGTGGAAGTTGTGTTGTTCCTCTACAGGAATCTGCGAGGTCTTCTCGACGCCGTTCCCTTTCCACGGGCTGTGTCCGGCATAGGCTCGTGCGGAACGTGTCGGCAGTTCGAGAAGCGTCGCGAGACTCGCAGTAAAATCCCGCGGCCGGTCGCTGGGATTGCGCAAGGTTAAGATTGCTTTCTCCGGCGACCACGACGCCCAGCCATAGACTTCCAGGCGCGCCGGGTCGCCTCCGATCCAGTGCGAGTCTTTGAGAGTCTGCGCGTTGGCGCGCGACCATTTCGCCGCTTCGGATAGTACGTCCCAGTCCTCTGCAGAGAGGAGCGCCGGAGTGATGTACATCTCCTGCAGCTGCGTGCCCGTGCCGAAGTAGGAATGAACTTCGTCAGGAAAATCGTGGCCGGGATCGCTGCCGAGCCGCTCGGCGTAGCGCGCAAAGATGAGCCCGTGGAGCATCAACGAATTCATCGGGAACAGCGGGCCCTCTTCTATCACCCAGCGATAGATTTGTGAGTCGCGATACGTCATCCAGCGCTGGCGGTTGCTGCCGACACCGGCGAAGCTGTGGTCGTCGCCGCCGCGCCAGATCGAATCGGCATAAAGAAGCCAGAAGGGCGAGGGATACGTTCCGGTTGTCAGGTTAACATAGAGGTTGGGCTTTTTCGCGCGCAGTTCGCCGATCAGATGGATGGCAGCGTCGAAGTCGCTGTCGAACTCGCTTCCCTTGATCACTTCGTTCGCATTGCCGGTGCCGTCAAACTTAAACTGGTTCACGCCGTATTTCTCGATCATGTCGAGGCATGTGTCTCGGAAGTGGCGATAGTATTTTGGCCCTGACAGGGCGAGGCCGCCTTCATTGGTTTCGAATCCCTGCGCGCGGGCAGAGTCCAGACGCTGCTTTTTGGGCCCGTCGTAGCCGCCCCAGGGAGAGAGCCAGATGCCAGGAGCCGCGCCGTAGCTGGACGCGGTTTGCCCAACTTTCGTCAAGCCGTTTGGAAAGCCGGGGTTGAATTTCCAGAGAGTTGCGGGATCGTCCCAGCCATCGTCGAAAAGAAAGCTGTCGAGTTTCACACCGCGCTGCCGCGTCAGCTGCTCGCCGAAACTTTGAATCACGGCGGCCGCGTCTTGCTCGTTGTAGCGGTCAAAGTATCCCAGATCGTACCAGGAGTTGTAGTGCAGAAAGGTTCGATAAGGGTGAGCGCGTTCGAGCTCGACATAGCTCAGAAAGTCGCGGCGCATCTGCCCGGTGTGCGCTACGCCAATCACAGAGGAGTAGGTCACGCTCTGGCCGGCTTGCAGCGGAAGTTCGCGGGAGAGCCAGCAGGAAGCGCGGTCGGCGCGAACGCGGCACTCGGACAAGGGGTGCTCTAAGCCCAGGAACCAGGTTCGCGCAGTTACGGGCGATCCTTTCACATTCCCCGAGACGGCCGCCCCGGGCACGAGTGCGTCGATGAGAACGACCTGGGCGAGCGCGACGGATTGTTGGGTCGCGCGGATCGTGACCTCCTGGCGAATATAGTTGGCGCCTTCGCGGAGGACCGCGATCCAGGTAACCCGAAGCTTGCTGGAGGGGTCTTCGAGTTCGATGCGCACTTGCCGGCCCGGTAAGTGATTGGCAGCTTTCGATGAGTCGCGTGAGGCCCTGGCGTCCTCAATCACGGGCGCCGAAACGATCTTGAACTCGGAGGAACGCAGCACTGGGCCTTCTCTGGGCACTAAATCAAACACGCCTGCGAGGAACAGACTTTTTCCTGTGGATCGATTGGTTAGACTTTGCCCCTGCAAGGACCCAGCGCGAGTAGACCACGTCGCTGAGATCGCCGTGTTCGACATAGTGATGCTGTCGGCCTTCTGTGCGGCCTGCACACTGGGCAGCGGCGCGTCCTGGCCCGGCGCGAGCCCAATGTTTAGACTCAGCAGCAACGAGACTCGCAAGAGAAACAACGTACGCGGCATTTCGAAATTTCCTTTTCTGCGCGCGAAATCCTCCCCTCCGCCTGAAGAACGGCTAGGGTCAGGATGACGCCCTCAATACGGCCTGCAACCTAAACTTAACAGCGCGAACAGCCACCGGGACGGCGGCCCTACTCAAGCACCAGGCTCCCAGTTTTTCGATCGTGAGACGGCTTCGTTCCAGCGATTTCGCAATTGCCGGGCGTGCGACGCTGGCATTTGCGGTTCGAAGCGGCGATCGCTCATCGTAGCGAATGCGTCGAGACTGCCTTTCCAAAATCCAACCGCGAGGCCCGCGAGGTATGCGGCTCCCAGAGCCGTAGTTTCCGTCACCGCTGGGCGAACGACTGGGGCGCCGAGAATGTCGGACTGAAATTGCATGAGGCTGTCGTTGGCGGCGGCTCCGCCATCCACGCGAAGTTCGGGCACGGATGCGCCGGAATCGAGGCGCATGGCGTCGAGCAAGTCCGCAACTTGATAGGCAATGCTCTCGAGTGCCGCGCGGGCGACATGGCCCGCGGTGGCGCCGCGGGTGAGTCCGAAGATTGAGCCCCGCGCGTAGGAATCCCAATGGGGCGCGCCTAGTCCCACGAAAGCGGGAACGAAAAACACGCCGCCATTGTCAGAGACAGATTTCGCCAGAGCCTCGACGTCATTCGACTTTCGAATCAAGCCCAGGCCGTCGCGCAGCCACTGCACAACCGCGCCGCCAACGAACACGCTGCCTTCGAGGGCATACTCGGTTATATCTTTTATTTTCCAGGCAACGGTGGTGAGCAGCCGGTTGGAGGATGGGACAGCGCGGGTGCCGGTGTTCTGCAGCATGAAACATCCGGTGCCATAAGTGTTCTTGGTCAGGCCGGGACGCGTGCAGCGCTGGCCGAACAAGGCGGCTTGTTGATCGCCCGCGATGCCCGCAAGCGGAATGCTGTTCAATCCTTTCGCCGCGTTCACTTCTCCGTAGGCCTCGCTGGAAGAATGTACAGCAGGCATCATCGATACGGGAATTTGAAACAGATCGAGAAGTTCGTGATCCCACGCTCCGGTATGAATGTTGAAGAGCATGGTGCGTGAGGCATTGCTGGCGTCGGTCGCGTGAACTCGGCCGCCGGTTAATTTCCAGAGCAGCCAGCTATCGACCGTGCCGAATGCAAGCTTGCCCGCTTCGGCCTCACTGCGCGCGCCGGGAACGTTGTCGAGAATCCAAGAAATCTTGCTGGCGGAGAAATAGGAATCGATGAGCAGGCCAGTGCGCTGCTGGATCAGAGGTGAACGGCCTTCGCTGCGGAGGCGCTCGCAGAAATCGGCGGTGCGGCGGTCTTGCCAGATGATGGCGTTGTAAACAGGTTCTCCAGTTTCGCGATTCCACACGATCGTGGTCTCGCGCTGATTGGCGATGCCGATTGCAGCAACATCGTGTGATCTCGCGCCGGCGCTAGCCAATGCCTCTAGAGCGACCGCGATCTGGGAGGAAGCGATCTGCTCGGGATGGTGCTCGACCCAGCCGGGCTGGGGAAAAATCTGATCGAACTCGCGCTGCGCGATCGCGCGGATGCTTCCATCTTGATTGAACAGCAGTGCTCGCGAACTGGTGGTGCCCTGGTCGAGGGCTAGAACATATCTCACGGTTCCCCTTTGTACCTAATAGCTTCCGTAGAGACGTAGCTTGCCACGTCTCGTGGCGGCAGAATGAGCGGCGCCGGCAAGACGTTGCAAGCAACGTCCGATCAGTTCTAGGCCGGGCGCAGAAAACGCCTGATCCCGAAATCGTAGATGGCTGCGCCGGCCAAGCCTCCGAGTAACGGGCCGACCACCGGAATCCACCATACGCGAGTCCCGTCGGTGAAACCGTTGTTGCGAAAGCCCGCGAACACGGTGAAGAGGCGCGGACCGAAGTCGCGGGCGGGATTGATGGCGTACCCGTGCATTCCGCCGAAGCTCATGCCGATGGCAACCACCACCAGGCCGATGAGCAAGGGAGCAAGATTCGCTCCCGGCGGCGCATTGAATTCGTCGACGATGGCCAAAATTAAAAGAACCAGCAACGCGGTGCCTATGAATTGGTCGAGAAAGCCGGCCTGCGGCAGAGCGGGGAAAGCCGGGAAAGTGGTGAAGACTCCCGCGGTGTGATCCAGTTGCGGATCGGCCTGCCGAAATGCGGGAAGATAGTTCCAATACACCAGGGCGGAAGCGAGAAATGCTCCGGCGGTTTGAACGATGAAGTAAGGAAGCACCTTGCGCCAGGGGAAGCCGCGAAAGACGGCGAGAGCCAAGGTCACTGCGGGATTCAGATGCGCTCCGGAAATTTTTCCGGCGATATAAACGCCCATGGTTACGGCGAGTCCCCAGCCGAGGGTGATGTTGGTGTAGCCGCCGTGGATGGTCTCGCCGGGGTTTTTCGTGGGAAACAGAACGACCATGGCAACCACTCCGTTGCCCAGAAGAATGAGCACGAAGGTGCCCAAGAACTCGGCGATCAGTTCGGCGGACAGCGTGGGTTTCGGATTCATTCGTGTTGGGGCCGAGAAGCGCGAGCAATCTTGCCGCTCCCGGCGGCGCTACTGGTGGCCGCGAAGTAGTCTATCAGGGCCTGTATTCTCGCAGTTTTTCCAGGGGCGCTAAAGTAACGACTACGGGGATTTCCTCTTGACATCTGGCCTCAGCGCCGTAAGATAGAGACATATTTATGCATTAGTGTGCATATTTATTCATGATGAATAAAACCTTGCGTCAACGGGCGGTTCTGGATGTGCTGAAGCACGGGTCTATCGCCAGCCAGGAGGATCTTCAGCGGCTCCTGCGCAAGCGCGGATTCAAGGTTGGGCAGGCGACGCTGTCGCGCGACATCCGCGATCTGAATCTGAGCAAAACTTCTCATGGTTATTCCCTGCCGCACGGAGACGGCGGGGCCGGCATTGCGCTGCCACCGGTTTCGCGCCTGGTGCGAGAGTTTGTGCTCGATATCCGCTCCGCTCAGAACCAGTTGGTCATCAAAACGATTGTAGGCAGCGCGCAGCCGGTGGCGGCGGCTCTTGATGAAACGGATTGGACCGAAGTGGTGGGGACGATTGCGGGGGACGACACCATTCTTATTGTTTGCCCGGATAAGGATGGGGCCCGGAAACTGGCGGGCCGGCTTGAGGAAATGCTGAGCTAGCACAGATATAGAAGATGACTGCGAAACTTAAAACCGCGGTGTTGGGCGCGACCGGATACTCCGGCCTGGAGCTGACGCGGATTCTTATGCGTCATCCCCGGCTGGAAAAGCCAGTTCTGCTGCGGCGCTCGGCCGACAATGGCAGCGCTTTGGATTTGGCGGATGTGTTTCCGGTTCTGTCCGGCAATGGGGGTTACCCGCTGCACTCGCTTTCGTGGCCAGCGATGAAGCAGCAGGGAGTGCAGTTGCTGTTTCTCGCGACGCCGCATGAGGCATCGCGCGCGCTTGTGCCCGAGGCGCTGGGTCAAGGATTGCGCGTCATCGATCTGAGCGGGGCCTGGCGACTGAAGGAGGAACAGCACCGCGCGATTTATAACTTTCAGGATTCGGATGCGGCCACGGCGGCTCAACTGACGGAGAAGGCCGTGTACGGGCTGCCGGAATTAAATGGCGATCGCGTGGCCAATGCCGCGCTGGTGGCGAATCCGGGATGCTATGCAACGTCGGTGATTCTGGCTTTGGCGCCGCTGCTCAGGGCTGGAGTGGTCGATCGAACTCATGGCATCGTCTCCGATTCCAAATCCGGGGTGTCAGGAGCGGGCAAGGAACCTACAGCTAAGACGCATTTTGTTTCGGTGGCCGACAATTTGTCCGCGTATTCGGTATTCAATCACCGGCATGTGGGTGAGATTGTCGAACAACTGGAGCTCGGCGCGCAGGAGTTGATCTTTACGCCGCACCTGCTTCCGATTCCGCGGGGGATTTTGTCGACGATCTATTTGCATTTCAATCGCGAGATGACGCCGCTGGAAGTGGAGTCGTGCTTCCGGAATTTTTATTCGGGCAAGCGCTGGGTGAGGGTGTTTCAAACTCCGAAGCTTCCGCAGGTGCAGTTTTCGCTGCAGACAAACTATTGCGATCTGGGATTTTGCCTGGCGGAGGACGGCAGACGGTTGGTATTGATTTCCTGCATCGACAACCTGCTGAAGGGCGCTGCAGGACAGGCGGTGCAGAATATGAATCTGATGTATGGATGGCCGGAAGACGAGGGGCTGCAGTGACAATCGTGATCAAAATCGGAGGAGCCGCGCTGGAGGATGCCGCTACGTTGCGCAAGTGCGCGCGAGCGATTGCGGAACTGGCGCAGGACGGGCATCGTGTAGCGGTGGTGCATGGCGGCGGCGGGGCGCTGACGCGGATGCTGAAGCAACTGGGCAAGCAAAGCGAATTCATCAGCGGGCTGCGCGTGACCGATGCTGAGACTCGCGATGTCGCGCTGATGGTGCTGGGCGGGATGGTTAACAAGAAAGTAGTAGCCGCAATTCAAGCCGCAGGAATGCCGGCAGTTGGATTCTGCGGCGGCGACGGCATGAGCTTCCGGGCTCGGCGGAAACATATTCGTGGAAACGATGTGGGATTTGTGGGCGAGATTTGTTTTGCGGAGCCGTGCTGGATTGAAGCTCTGTGGCAGCAGGGAGGAATTCCGGTTCTTGCATCGCTGGCACTGGGAGCGGATGGAGAGTATTACAACGTGAACGCGGATGAGATGGCGGCCGCTTGCGCCGCGGCGTGCCATGCAAATGCGCTTATCTTCCTTACGGATGTTCCTGGAGTGAAAGATGCGGAAGGCACCGTGATTCCTTGGCTCAGCACCAAGCAGGCGCAGGATCTGGTGGAGGGATCGATCGTCAGCGGAGGCATGTTGCCGAAGTTGGAGGCGTGCCGACAGGCGCTAAAGCAGGGAGTGGGCCGGGTGCGGATTTTGCCGGCGGCGGAAGCTGAGGCCCTGCCGGAGTTCTACCATACGAAATTAAATTGTGGGACAGAGGTCACCTACGCATGAGCGCGGGAATCGATTTTCTGGACATAAGATTTCAAGACAGGAGCAAGAGTTGAATAGTCCATTGCAAAGCAGAGTGTCGGCGGTGCCGGCAACATTTCCCGGCACCTTCTGGTGTCCGGATCTGGTTTCGACGCGCGATCTGGGACCGCAGGGAGTGGAGGCCGTCCTGCATCTGGCGGAATTAATGAAGTCTCGTCCGTCGGTGTTTCAACGATCGCTGGCGGGAAAACAGATGGTGATGTTTTTTGAGAAGCCGTCGTTGAGAACGCGACTTACCTTCGAAGCCGGGATGACGGGCCTGGGCGGCACAGCGATGTTCGTGGATCAATCGCAGAGCCGGCTAGATGCCCGCGAGACCTTGAGCGACATTGCGCACAATCTCGAGCGCTGGGTGGATGTGATCGTGCTGCGCACCTTTGCACAGGAAACCATTGAAAGTATGGCGCGTTTCGCCACGGTGCCGGTGATCAACGCGCTGAGCGATCTGGAGCATCCCTGCCAGGCGCTGGCGGATTATTTCACGCTGCAGGAGCGGTTCGGCGATTTGAAGAAGATCACGCTGGCCTATGTGGGCGATGGCAACAACGTGGCGCATTCTCTGCTGCTGACTTGCGCGTGCCTTGGGTCTTCGATTCGGATTGCTACCCCGAAGGGATATGCGCCGAATGCGCAGATGATCGCGGATGCGCGGAAGATTGCAAAGCAGACCGGAGCTCGAATCGAATTGCTGAACGATCCGCATACGGCGGTTGCAGGGGTAGACGCCATTTACACCGACGCGTGGGCAAGCATGGGTCAGGAACACGAGGCCACACAGCGGGCCGAAATATTCCGGCCCTATCAGGTGAATCGCGAACTCATGGCGGAAGCCGCGCCGCACGCGGCGTTCATGCACTGTCTGCCGGCGCATCGCGGCGAGGAAGTTACCGACGAGGTGATGGACTCCGAAAACTCTGTGATCTTTGAGCAGGCCGAGAACCGTCTGCACGTTCAGAAATCCATTCTTTATTTACTACTGGGCGGCGCAGTTCGCCTGCCTGTGAGGAGCGCTCATGCCTGAAAAAGTTGTGCTGGCTTATTCCGGAGGACTGGATACGTCGATCATCATTCCATGGTTGAAAGAAAACTATTCTTACGACGTTATCGCGATGGTCGGCGACGTGGGACAGGGAGACGACATCGATGCTGTGGTCGAGAAAGCCTATAAGACCGGCGCCAGCAAAGTGATCGTGGAATATCTCCGCGAGGAATTTTTGACCGAGTACGTATTCCCTGCGTTGAAGGCTGGAGCCGTTTACGAGCACAAGTATCTGTTGGGGACTTCGCTGGCGCGTCCGGTGATTGCGAAACATCAAGTGGAAGTGGCGTTGCGCGAAGGAGCCACCGCTGTAGCTCACGGATGCACGGGCAAGGGCAACGATCAGGTGCGGTTTGAATTGACCTACCAGGCTCTGGCTCCGGAGCTGAAGATCATTGCGCCGTGGCGGGAGTGGACTCTGAAATCGCGCGAAGACTGCCTGGACTATGCCGAGCAGCATGGCATTCCAGTGGCCGCGAGCCGCGAGAAAATTCACAGCCGCGATCGGAACCTGTGGCACATCAGCCATGAAGGGGGCGAACTGGAAGATGCCGGCAACGCTCCTTTGTCGAGTACCTGGCAGATCACGCGTTCGCCGCAGGAGGCGCCGGACAAGGAAGAGCAGGTGCGCATCGGCTTTGCACAGGGAGTTCCGGTTTCGGTGAACGGAATAAAGACGGAGCCGGTATCGCTGGTGGAATTGTTGAATGAAATTGGCGCGCGGAATGCGATCGGGCGAGCGGACATCGTCGAGAACCGGTTCGTCGGGATCAAGTCTCGCGGATGTTACGAGACCCCTGGCGGAACCTTGCTGATCACGGCTCATCGTGAACTGGAAGCGTTGTGCCTGGAGCGCGATGTGGCGCACTTCAAGCAGCACATTGGGCTGAAGTATGCGGAACTGGTTTACTTCGGCCTGTGGTTCGCGCCGCTGCGGGAAGCGCTGGATGCGTTCGTCGAGAGCACGCAGAAAGATATGACGGGGAGCGTTACTCTGTCGCTATATAAAGGAAATGTTTCGGTCGTGAGCCGTGAGTCGGAGCACTCGCTCTACCGTACCGATCTCTCGTCGTTCACAATGGGAGACAGTTACGACCAGAAGGATGCGGCTGGATTCATTCGCATTCTGGGATTGCCATCTCGATCGCGGGCGCGGGCTCGTGTGGAGGTCGCGCGATGAAGATGTGGTGGGGAAGGTTCCGGCAAGATCTGGATCCAGAGTTCGAGCGCTGGCAGCGGTCATTCAGTTTCGATCGGCGGTTGCTCGCACACGAACTGGCGGCTAGTGGCGCGCATGCGCGTGCACTGAAGAATGCGGGCATTCTTTCGTCCGACGAACTGATCAGCATTCTGCAGGGGCTGAAACAAATCGGCGAGAAGGCGGCGGCATCGCCCGCATTTCTGGACGACGATGCGGCGGAGGACGTTCATCATTTCGTGGAGAAGCAACTGGTCGCACTGATCGGCGAGTCTGGTTACAAGCTTCACAGCGGGCGTAGCCGTAATGAGCAGATTGCGACCGACCTGCGGCTCTACGTGAGGGCGAGCATCGATCAGCTGCGGCAGGAACTCGCGGAACTATGTGGAATGTTCGTGGATCGCGCCGAACAAGCCGGAGACGCGGCCATGCCGGCATACACGCATCTGCAAAGGGCGGAGCCGATTCTGCTTGGGCATTGGCTGCTGGCCTATGTCGAAATGTTTTTACGTGATGCGGAGCGGCTGGCGGATTGCCGGAAGCGGCTTAACTCGTGTCCGTTGGGATCGGGAGCTGTGGCCGGCGCAACGCTGTCGCTAGATCGATCGTTCATGGCCAGCAATCTTGGATTCGACGGCGCAACCTCCAACAGCATCGATGCCACCAGCGACCGGGACTTTGTGCTTGAGTTTGTCAATTCGCTCTCGCTGCTGGCGCTGCATCTGAGCCGCTGGGCCGAGGAGATGATTTTGTTTTCTACACAGGAATACGGCTTCCTAGCTCTGCCCGAGGCTTACTCCACCGGCAGCAGTGCGATGCCGCAGAAGAAAAATCCCGATTTGCTCGAACTGGTGCGCGGCAAGAGCGGACGAGTTCTTGGAAATGCAACCTCTCTCATGGTCGCGGTCAAGGGTTTGCCTTTGGCCTACAACAAAGACCTGCAGGAAACGCAGGAGCCGCTGTTCGATTCTTCGGACACGCTTTTGCAGATGTTGCCGCTGGTCGCGGGATGGATGAAGGCGGTGGAATTTAATAACGAACGCATGCTGCAGGGGGCACATTCCGGATTTATGAACGCGTGGGCAGCAGCCACTTATCTGGTGAAGCGCGGTGTGCCTTCGAGGATGGCGCATGAACGGATTGGCAAGGCGGTGCAGCTGTGTATCGAGCGCAGCTGTGAACTTCAGGACTTGCCGCTCCAGAAACTGCGATCGCTCAGTCCAGCATTCGATCAGGATTTTTATGAAGCGCTGAAGCTGGCTTCCGTGCTCGCCGTCCATGATGTTCCTGGGGGCACGGCGCTAAGCCGGGTGCGGCAGGCAATCAACGCCACTAGAAAGAGGATCGACTCTCTTCGCGAGGAGGCCCATGCGCACGCGTAAAGCAATTCTGCCCGACGCACAAGACATTCACGAACTGATCGCTGCATACTCCGGCGACGGCACGCTGCTGCCGCGGACTCTGCCCGAAATTTGCGAGAACGTCAGAGACTTCGTGGTTCTCGAAGATAGTGGCCGCATCATCGGCTGCGGCGCATTGCATCTCTATGGCACGCACCTGGCGGAAATTCGCTCGATCACGGTCGCGCCCTGGGCTCAAGGCAAAGGCGGAGGCAGACGGCTGGTAAAAACGCTGCTGGCCGAGGCTAAGCGACATCGGGTGGCTTGCATCTGCCTGTTTACGCGCAAACCGGATTTCTTCGCGGGCCAGGGATTTTCTGTCGCCCAGCGCGAGGACCTTCCCGACAAGATCTACAAAGACTGCCACGCTTGTCCGCGGTTTCATTGCTGCGATGAGGTGGCCATGGTCCGCGGAGAACTGCCTAAGTTTGCCATACTGCCGGAACCGGCGAATTGGCTGGTCAAGCTTCAGGAGTGGTCGCCGAATGCCGGAGAGCAATCGGTTGGAGACCAGTCGGGCTCTAGGTAACCTCTCCAGCTCCATCTTCGGCGGTACAAAGGTATACGTCAGGATTGGTTCCAGTTCTCTGCCGGTAGCGCTCGGCAATTGCCTGCGCGAAGTCGTCGGCACTTTCTTCGCGCACGAGATTGACCGTGCACCCCCCGAAGCCGCCTCCGGTCATGCGGCCCCCGCAGTAGCCCGGCAAGCCTTCGGCTGCGTCGACCATGATGTCGAGCTCCCGGCAACTGACCTCGTAGAGATCTCGCAGGCTGGCGTGCGAATCGCGCATCAACTTCTTCATTCGATCCAGATCGCCTGCGGTAAGTGCGTGGGCGGCATCGAGCGTCCGTTGATTCTCGCGGACGACGTGGGTAGACCGTTTTGCGATGGTGGCGGGAAGTTCCTGGAGGTGCCGTCCCAACAGTTGGACTGACACGTCGCGCAACGCACGGACTGCCGGATTCCACTTCTGAAAATACCTCACTCCTTCTTCGCATTCTTCGCGCCGGGTATTGTAGGCCCCCGAAGCCAGATCGTGCTTCACCATGGTGTTGCAGACTACAAGGCGAATGCCTGCGGGGATGTGAACCAACTGAAAGTCAAGGGAGCGGCAGTCGAGAAGAAGGGCGTGGCCGGCTTTTCCCATGCAGGATACGAACTGGTCCATGATTCCAACGCGGGCGCCGACAAAACTATTCTCAGCTTGGCGGCAGATCTCGGCGACCTCGGGCAAAGGCACCTGCCTGCTCTCCATACTTATCAGGGCAAGCGCGGAGGCAACTTCAAAGGCTGCGGATGAACTCAGTCCCGCGCCGATCGGGACCTCGCCATGGACCAGCAGGTTCGCGCCGTGGATTTGGTTTGTGCGTTTCCGCAGGACACTGGCGACACCCAGCACGTAGTCACACCACTTGCCAATGCGCTGCTTGGGCAAATGTTCGATATCGAACTCGAAACTGCCCGGTAATTCTTCGGAGTAAATCAGCAGTTTATGATCCGGCCGCTTTGCGATCGCTACATATGTGGAGAAGGCGAGAGCGGCGGGCATGACAAAGCCGTCATTGTAGTCAGTGTGTTCGCCGATGAGGTTAACGCGTCCGGGGGCACGAAATATTCTGGGATGATCAGCGAATCGTTTTTCGAAGCGCTTAGCGAGTTCGCCTGAGTTCATCGGCATTTTCGCCCTCAATGCCATGCAGAATAAAACTTGTTTTACCGCCAATCATTTTCGGGCGGGGCCCAACATTTTAGTCGATTTCCCGACTCCAGTATCTCGTCCGCGCGCGCCCCCGAGCCATCAGGAATTGCTACTGAATAATGTCGCGATGATTAGGCGCAGTCGGGGCGCTAATCTCGCGGCGCCGGGACGAGACTTTTCTGATGGTTGCTATAAGAAATTTGTATTGGACGGACCGAATTACCGCATTTATCGTCGGCGGATTGATTCCAGCTGGTTGCTCTGCGGATTGCCGGCGCGGGACCGGAGGGGCCTGCGCCGGCGGTCCGCTTGATCTGCAGGGCGATCGCTGATTGTTCGCAACATTGTTCGGACATATTGATTACTCATAAATAGGAGCATTCTAAGATGAGCAAACGAGCAGGGAGAAGCTCTCTGCGGGGTTCATTTGTGGCAGCCAGCGCCATGGTCATTATGCTGGGCGGAATGTTGGCCGGGTTATCTGCTCTCAGTTTTG